>Ga0105055_10012502_pt1 | contig 10323 bp, 9 predicted proteins | sample BON03_FD_78090 | JGI IMG/M metagenome (GOLD analysis project Ga0105055, IMG submission 78090) | Freshwater microbial communities from Lake Bonney liftoff mats and glacier meltwater in Antarctica - BON-03 | ecosystem: Environmental > Aquatic > Freshwater > Ice > Glacier meltwater | place: Lake... | reverse complement strand
TTGGAATTAATACTGGCCTGCACAACAGGATATCCTCCGAATCCAGTCCAGTTCTTCATCACAGTAGACACTTTCTTCTTGGATACTTTTTCAAAGGCTTGCCACAAGTGAATTGTCTCTGTGTTTTTGTAGCTGTGCTTTTTCAGATAGTACCTTAAGCCATCTCGGAATTTAACTTCTCCTAGATAGTCAGCAAGCATACGTATTACGGATGCTCCTTTAGAGTAGGACACAGCGTCGAAAATTTCTCCTATTTCGTCCGGATGATGAACAGTAATTTCTATGGGGTGAGTATTGGCAAGTCCGTCTAAATGAAGTGCTACACCGAGAGTTTGAGTGTTGAATCTTTCCCACAGGTTCCATTCAGGAAACAACTTATCTAGCACAATATACGGTACATAAGAAGCAAATCCTTCATTTAGCCAGAGATGAGTCCACCATTCCATTGTTACTAAATTACCAAACCATTGATGGGCTAATTCGTGGGCAATAACTTCTGCAATCAGTTCTTTGGACCCAACAGAGGTGTTCTTCTCGTCTACGAGAAGTCCTACTTCTCGGAAAGTAATAGCCCCCCAGTTCTCCATAGCTAAGGATGCAAAGTCAGGAATAGCTATCATGTCTAGAGTTTTTAATGGATAAGGAATGTCAAAATATTTCTCATAGAATTCAAGTACACGTACGGTCACATCAAGAGCGAATTTAGCTTGATGTTTTTTGCCTGGAGTTGTGTAGACTCTTACCAACACACCTCGACTAGACTTTTGTTCTAAATATTCAAAGTCTCCGATTATAAAAGCCAACAAATAGGTGGACATTTTAGGAGTAGGGGCAAATCTAATTATTTCAAATCCTGATTCGTGTTCTATTGCTGACACAGGCAATGTATTGGAGATTGCGGTCTTGCCTTTAGGTATGATAAGAGATACGTGGAAAACAGCCTTCTGAGCAGGCTCATCAAAACAAGGAAATGCGCGACGCGCGTCTGTCGACTCAAACTGTGTTGTAGCAATATGGTTGGTCTTGCCTTCTATCTGATAGGTAGATCTATAGAAGCCTCGCATTTGATCATTGAGTATGCCTTTGAATACGAGAGTTAGCTTGAGTTGGCCTTTAGGAATAGATTTAGGGAAATCGAAGACAACCGTTTCATTTTTCTCATTATAAGAAATGTCTGCGAAAACTTTATCCTTGCCTAGTATAACTTCTGCTGTCTCTATTTGTAGATCTTTCGAATGAAGAGACAGGGTTTTAGTTGGTTTAGATAAAGACATTGAGATTATCTCAATTCCTTCGAAGGTGAAGTTGGCTAAATCAGGACGAAGTTGAATTTCGTACTCTGTTGGAACCACATAAGGAGAAAGGCGAACATTATTGTTTTTCTTTTGCATTTATAAATGTTAACATGAATTCCATGGAATTAAAAGAGGGAGAAAATGCATTTATGATAAAAACCCCAGTATTTGAAGGCCCGTTTGCATTATTGCTTAGTCTGGTAGAGAATAAAAAACTATTCATTAATGACCTTTCGTTGGCACAAGTTACAGAAGAATACTTAGGGTACATTAACAACATGCCAAGCGCTGAATATGAATCTCAAATAAAGCAAACAGAACAAATATCTGGATTTATTGTTGTTGCGGCAACATTACTTTTAATCAAATCCAAGTCACTACTACCCAACCTTGACCTAACAACAGAAGAAGAAGAAGACATTCACAACCTAGAAGACAGGCTGAAACAATACAAAATCTATTCCGAATTAGGGATTAATATAAAAGAAATGTTCGGAGAAAGTATTATCTTTACGGCAGAACCATCTAAGGACAAGACTGTGGTATTTCTTCCTGACGACAGAATCACAAAAGAGTTTATGATGGAATTAGTTCAAGAAGTATTTACTAGAATACCAAAGAAAGTAACCTTGGTTGAAGTAGAAGTAAAGAAAGTAATAAGTATTGAAGAAATGATTGATAAACTGACAACAAGAATGCAGAATTCAATTAACATGAATTTCAGTGACTTTACAGGAATTGCCAGAACCAAAGAAGAGCGAATAGTTGTAATTGTTGGATTTCTTGCTATGCTAGAACTTGCTAGAACAGGAATATTAAATCTGGTTCAAGAAAACAACTTTGGTGATATATTTATTGAGAAGCAGGATAACACCTCAATAGTTTAAACAAAATGGAAAATCAAAACTTAGAACAACAAATAGAAGCAGTACTTTTCTGGAAAAATGAACCTTTCTCTGTTGCTAAACTAGCATCAATATTAAACGCTGAGAAAATAGAAATAGAAGCAAGTATAGAAAACTTGAAAAAAACCCTAGAAGGCAGAGGTATAGTAGTCCTAGAGAAGGACGGAGAAGTGACTCTGGGAACTGCACCACTACATTCAAATCTTATTGAGGAGCTAAGAAAAGAAGAAATAAACAAAGATTTATCCAAATCTAGTTTAGAAACCCTTTCAATAATTTTATACAAAAATGGTTCAACCAGAGCGGAAATAGACTACATCAGAGGTGTGAACTCTAGCTTTACATTGAGAGCATTGTCTGTGCGCGGATTGATAGAGAGGGTTTCTGACCCAGATGATAGTAGAAGATACTTATATAAACCTACATTAGAATTGTTCTCGTTTCTCGGTATACAAAACATTAACGAACTCCCAGAATACGATAACATAGAAACAAATCTAGATTCAGCAGTAGTGGATCTAAATAATTCTTTAAAAGAATCCTAAAATAAATAATTCAAACTATGATTGGAAACAAGAAAAACCAAATATTTTTTATCGTAGCCTTTATTGCAATTGTTGTGATTGTTGTTTCTTTGTATAAAATAAAAGTTTATGCTGAAAATGAACGAATAGCCAAACAAGCATTAGCAGAGATTCAAGCTAAAAAAGAATTAGAAGAAAAACTAAAAACGAGCATAGACGGGGCTGGTGTTGTAGCTCGTTCTGTGTCTGTGTATGATTTAAAATTAAAGAAAAAACTTTATAGTAGAAATGATAAAGAAATTTTACCATTAGCTTCATTAACAAAAATAATGACAGCTATAGTAGCCCTGGATAACATAGAGGAAAACACTATTAAAATATCCAAAGAAGGACTAAAACAAAAAGGGGATTACGGGCTAATGCCTGGTGAAATCTGGAATAAAAACGACTTAACTAAATTCACTTTAGTAATTTCATCTAACGATGGAGCTCAAGTTCTGGTAGAGTACGTAACTGATTTTATCCACAAAATGAATGTTAAACTAACCGAACTAGATATTCAAAACACCAAATTCAGTAATGCTACTGGATTAGACTTGAACTCGTCTGAGGCTGGTGCCTACGGTACGGCCGAAGACGTAAACAAGCTAGCTATTTACGCACTTGAAAAGCATCCAGAAGTATTCTTGGCTACAACAGAGCCAGTGATGACCTTCATTTCTAATTCAGGATTTACTCACACGGTAGAAAACACTAATTTAAGTTTAGCAAAAATCCCAAACATTATATTTTCAAAAACAGGATTAACCAACCTAGCTGGAGGGAATTTGGTTGTAATTTTTGAAAATCTACGTGGACACAAAATAGCTGTGACAATCCTTGGATCAACAGAAACTGAAAGGTTTTCAGATATTGAGAAAATAGTAAAGATTTTGTATAATCATGGATAGTATGAATATCAGTTCAAAGAGAAAAATTCTAAATGTTTTTATGGTAATAATATTTACACTTTTTGTCGCCCCTAATGTATTTGCAGAAAACACAACACAAGAAAAGAAGAATGCTGACAAGAAAACTTCCGTCAGTATTTTTCAAGAAAAAATAATAAAAAGCACTCCAGAATACATTTCAAAACCAATAATTTCTTCTGTCGATTTCTTAGAGAAATGGAGGGGTGAACAGAGCTCTGTTTTTACTGAAAAGAAAAACGAATTAAAATCAGAGATAGACATCCAAGCTCAAAAAAGTGCGGATGCGGAAGTATTGAAAGAAGTCGACGACACAAAAGCTTTGGAAGAAAACACAAAAGAAAACAAGATTGGTAAAGAATTTACTTCGGTTATCTCAACTCCGTTTAAGCACGTGAAGTTGTTCTTCTTTGCGTCGCTAGCCACTATTTTGGGAAATAAGTTCTTGTTTTACGGTGTTTTGATAGTCACATTCCTTGTTTTAATAAAATTAATTTGGAATAAGATATTCGGCTAATTCTTTCTATTTTTCTAAATATTTTGTACTATACAGACATGATACTTAGAGTTTTATACGGAATAATCTTATTGTTTTCTGTGCTATTTCTATCATTTTGGTATTCAGTCTTTATTTTGCTGGGTGGCATGATATATTTCCGATTTTATTTAGAAGGAGTGTTTCTAATGCTCTTGGCGGATTTGCTCTATGGTATACCACTTGATAGACACTTTGGTATTACTTATGTGTATTTAATATCAACAATTATATTAATAGTAATTATCGAAATGTTTAAAAAAGGGTTAAAAGTACTACCATAATGATAAGGAAAATTTTCAGAAAAAATAATATTTATAAAAAAAGTTTCTTCGTGGAACCTGATGAAATATTTCTAGATGCAAAAAACATCCAGAACTTTAACAGTCAGCAGTTTGAGGGAAGAATAGAAAAACCAATATCTAAGAAAAACATTCTATTCCTTGGAATATTTTTCTTGATTTTCACATTTACTTTTATTGGCAGGTTGGGATATCTACAAATAGAAAAAGGACAGGCTTATTTTCAGCGGAGTGAAAACAACACTTTCGAAAAAACAATAATCTTTGCTGATAGAGGAATTATCTACGACAGAAACATGAAAGAGTTAGCTTGGAATACCAAAGTAGAAAATTCTGAAACTTTAGTAAACAACGAAGCCTCTGCTATTTTAAATACAGAAAAAGATACTGAAAACAAAGAAGACACAAGTTACAGCACCAGAACTTATCGTACTCCGGGATTTTCTCACGTGTTGGGTTACGTCAACACTCCATCTAAAGACAAATCTGGCAGATACTGGCAAACAGAATTCATTGGTAAAGACGGACTGGAGAAACAATACGGGGATTTAATGCTGGGGACTAACGGAGCTAAGGTTGTAGAAACAGACGCTCACGGTAAAATCCTGTATCAAAACATAGTTAACCCCCCCCAAAGAGGAGCTGAATTGGTCACAACTATGGACGCAGAATTACAGTCTGAGCTTTTTAAATTAATTAAAAATCTAGCAGAATCCAAATCATTCGCTGGAGGAGCTGGGGTTATTATGGATATAGACAACGGAGAAGTCCTAGCTTCAACAAGTTTTCCTGAGTACGATTCTCAGGTTCTGTCTGATGGTAAAAATACCAAATTGATAAATAGCTATCTAACAGATAAAAGGAAAGTTTTTTTAGACCGGACTATATCAGGTCTGTACACTCCTGGATCTATCCTTAAACCCTTTTTTGCTTTAGGTGCACTTACTGAAGGAATTATCTCTCCAGAGAAAAAAATATTATCTACTGGTTCGATTTCTATACCCAATAAATACGACCCAACTAAACCAACAATCTTTAAAGATTGGAAAGCTCATGGTTGGACTGATATGCGTGAATCAATAGCTGTTTCTTCGGACGTTTATTTCTATAGTATTGGTGGTGGTTTTGAAGGACAGAAGGGTATGGGAATTAGTGGCATAGAAAAGTATTCCAAATTATTTCAAATTGGTACCAAAACAGGAGTAGATCTGCCTGATGAAAAAAGTGGAATCATTCCTAATCCTGAATGGAAATTAAAAAACTTTAACAATGAACCTTGGCGTATTGGAAATACGTATCATACAGCCATCGGTCAGTACGGATTCCAGGTCACTCTGATGGAAATGACTCGAGCTACAGGAGCACTGGCTAACTACGGCACACTGGTCACCCCTCACTTTTTATTAAATACACAAAACTTAGCACCAAAAATTAAAATTGAAGGATTAAAAAAAAGTGACATTAAAATAATTCATGAAGGAATGCGAATGACTGTCACCAACGGAACAGCAGTTAATATGAATGTACCATACGTGAAAGTTGCCGCAAAAACAGGAACAGCACAACTTGGAGTAAGTAAAAAGAAAGTTAACTCTTGGGTTGTGGGATTTTTCCCATACGAGAACCCTAAATACGCCTTCACCATAATGATGGAAGCTGGGCCTTCTGCTGGAACTGTCGGAGCTTCATCCATAATGAGAGGATTACTAGACTGGATGCATTACAATACTCCAGAATACCTAGGTCTCCCTCCCAAAAAAGAAGAAGTGAAACCTCAAGCAATAGAAACTCCAGAAGACCAGACATTAGGAACAGAAGAAGTGATTTTAGATATACCTGAGATAGAAAATCCTATTCCAAACACAACAACTGAATAAAAATAAAGCAGATTGACTATATTCAAAACGACAAATTTATTATTGTCTGGAACAGGACTTGTGTCCCTTTGCCTGTGCACGTTTCTCCAGCAGATGAAACTGTAACAACTACAGTTCTACAAACTTGGATAGACTGGACTGATGTTTCTAATTGGTTTGCCCCTATTTCTTATGTTTACCAATCTTCACCTAGTACTGACGCCAATGGTGATGGATCATTCACTTCTCCAGTTTACACATCAGCTGTATTATCTACTTCAGAAATCCCAACACCAGGTACTCCAGCAGGCATATACTACTGGCATGTAAAGGCTGTAGACTCTGCGAACAATTCCAGTGGTTGGACTTTCCCTTGGAAAATAACAGTTGACAACACTCCACCAGAAGACAGCTGTAATGCGGACGCAACAGTTGTAGTTGTTAGTGATGCATCTACTCAAGTAGACGCTCAGGATTCTTTACTTATAACACCTCATCCAGCATACACTTCAATAGCTGGAGCAAGTTGGATTTGGAGCGATGAGTCTACTGTAGATGATGACGGAGTTATGTCTGCAGAAATTGGCGTGAAAACTTTCACCAAGACTTTCACCATCAACGGCACACCGCTTGACTCTAGCTTAGAAGTTGGAACATATACTTTAACTGAGAACAATATACCAACTGAGTACTACATGTTCACAAGTGAGGGGTGCAGCAATGTATTAATAGAAGAAGGACAGACTAAAACTTGTACTTTCACTAACTACGACACAGTAATTCTAACAGGTGGTTCAGGTGGAGGTAATGGACTAGGAGGAGGTACTCAAGCTCCAGTAGGTCAAATATTGGGTGCTTCTACAGAAAACAACCAAAGTGGAACTATTGAGGGTCAAGATGAAAACCCGATCGGTGAAGTACTAGGAGAATCTACAAAAATGTGTGTTGCTTACCTAAGTGAATACATGTACTACAACAAGAAAAGTAACCCTGCAGAAGTAAAGCTTCTACAGTCATTCTTGAACGAAACCCTGGGACTGTCTTTAGTTGTTGATGGAAAATTCGGTAAGAATACAAAATCTGCAGTTATCGCTTTCCAAGAAAAATTCAAAGAAGAAATCCTTACTCCGTGGGGAATTAAAAATGGGAAGGGAACAGGTAATATTTACAAAACCACCAAATGGAAAATAAACGACATTAAATGTCCAGGTTTAGAGACCTTTCCGCAGCTTCCTTAAGTTTTAAGAATATAAACATAAATATAACAAAACACACAGTTGGATGACTGTGTGTTTTGTTATATAATATAAAGGTATTCTAAGTAGATGAATCTACTTGACTGTGTCTTTTATTTATGATATAATATATACATGAGAAAGTTTCTTAACAGTATTAGAAAATACTTTATACCACACGAAAACAATGAGTTCAAACCTCATTTCCTGAAGCGCCAGTCAATGATATTTATATCGTTACTCGTTATAGTCCTTGAACTTGCTTTCCTTGTTCAAGTTTTCGTCGTATTCGACAAGACTAAATTCCTGGCTGCTGTTTTACCTGGAGTACTGACCAGTATAACCAACGAACAGAGGTCTCAGAACAACCTACCGACACTGACTCTAAATTCAACTCTAACAAAAGCCGCCAATTTAAAAGCTCAAGACATGGCCAACAAGGGGTACTTTGCTCATACTAGTCCAGAAGGCAGAACTCCGTGGTATTGGTTCGACCAGGTTGACTATCAGTATGCTTATGCCGGAGAGAACCTAGCGGTGAACTTTTTCGAGTCTGCTGACGTAGCGGAGGCCTGGATGAATTCACCAACTCACAGAGACAATATCGTAAAAGCTAACTACACCGAAATAGGTATAGGTGTAGCTAAAGGAATCTACCAAGGCAAAGAGACTGTGTTCGTAGCTCAACTTTTCGGTACGCCAGCAAAAAGCTTTTTTAGTAATGTAAATGAAGTTTTTGCTAGTCCTACAGTTAAAACAGAACAACAAAAGACAACTCCACAGAAAGTAAATCCACCAACAGCAACAACCAAACCCACTGTTAAAACAAAACCCAAAGCAACTGAACCAAAAGTTGTCACCACTCCAACAACAGAAACAAAAACACAGCCAATAGATACGGAAGTCCTTAGCGAGATTTCAACCTCAACTGTTACTAGCATTATAGACACTGTCCATAATCAAAGCTCTTCTGTTAAATCCTTCATCGAAAAAGTACTAGCTTCTCCAAGGCATTCATTAGCCAACGTGTATGAACTACTGGCCTTAGTGGTAATACTTTCTATGGTACTAGTCAGACTAATAAAATACGAACATCAAATACACGCATTAAGTATTATGCGAGGACTTGTTGTGGTTCTGATTATAGGATCACTACTGCTCGTTAACTCGAAAATCTCTACTCAAACAGCACTCAAGATCCCAACTGGTAGTCTTGAAGCCAGCATCATCAGAAGTGGATATTAAGCCTGTTTTTTGATACAATTATTCACAAATGGATAATATAGCACTATATAGAAAGTATCGACCCACCAACCTCAAAGAGGTTTTTGGCCAGGATCACATCACCAGCGTATTGGAGAGTTCTGTAAAGAACAATAAAGTTTCTCACGCGTACCTTTTTGTTGGCACTCGAGGCACAGGTAAAACAACCGTAGCTCGAATATTTGCCGATATGCTTGGCGTCAGTGTGAACGACTTGTACGAGATAGACGCTGCATCCAACCGCGGAATAGACGACATACGCGAACTGCGCGACGGGGTGCGTGTTCTGCCTTTCGATTCTAAATACAAAATCTACATTATAGATGAAGTACATATGCTTTCTAAAGATGCTTGGGGAGCACTACTTAAGACCCTCGAAGAGCCCCCAAAGCATGTTATATTTGTGCTTGCTACCACCGAACTACACAAAGTCCCCGACACCATCATTTCTCGTTGTCAGGTCTTCACTTTCAAAAAAGCATCTGACATAGCTCTAAAGAAAATATTCGACACAGTTTCTAAAAAAGAAGGATTCGAACTAGGAGCTGGAGTTTCTGAACTTCTGTCTATTCTTGCAGACGGATCATTTCGTGACGGGCTGGGAGTGTTGCAGAAAGTGTTGAACTTTTCTAAAAACAAAAAAATTGAACTAACTGAAGTAGAAGAAATAACCGGCGCTCCAAAGACGAGCTTGGTCAACGACTTCATTTCTGCTATAGCCAAACAGGACATAGAGCAGGGAATAGTAGCCGTAGAGAAAGCTAGTGAAGCAAACCTAGACATGAAACTCTTTTTGAAACTTGTAATACTTAAATTTCGTATGGCTATCATCCTGCGCTATGCTCCAAAACTAGAGCCTGTTATGATAGGGGACTTGACTGAGAACGACGTGGAATTCCTACGTGAGCTAGTAAGTGCAGACAAGTCAGGAATGCTTCGTTCTAAGGCCCTCTCTGTGCTCCTGACAGCCTATACAAAGCTCGACAATGCATTCATATCAGGTCTACCGTTGGAGATAGCTCTGATCCGAATAATCTCCAAGGAGGAATAGGAACACATTGAGAAAAGCCTTGCAATATGTTATCTTTTAAAGTGTTTGCAGTAACCATTGGGAGATCGTCTAACGGTAGGACAGAGGCCTTTGAAGCCTTTAATCTAGGTTCGATTCCTAGTCTCCCAGCAATAGAAATTTGGATGCAAACTTGTTTATATAGAAAATTTATATCTGGTGCGTGATGCTGGATGAGAAACGCCCTTGGTAAGGACATTGTTAGAGCAAGAAAGTTAAAGAATTATAAATTGTTGAGTAGGGGAGATAGAAAGGTTTTTGTTTACAAGATGCTATACTGTATACATGAACCCAAACACAAACAACTGGTACTCCACACTTCTAAAACCTACCTGGGCGCCACCATCGTGGCTCTTTGGTCCTGTGTGGAC
>Ga0105055_10012497_pt1 | contig 10326 bp, 11 predicted proteins | sample BON03_FD_78090 | JGI IMG/M metagenome (GOLD analysis project Ga0105055, IMG submission 78090) | Freshwater microbial communities from Lake Bonney liftoff mats and glacier meltwater in Antarctica - BON-03 | ecosystem: Environmental > Aquatic > Freshwater > Ice > Glacier meltwater | place: Lake... | reverse complement strand
TTTGACCATTTGAACGTTGAGCAGATGGCCTGAGCCGCGTCCTCAACGAGAAAAATGTTGTGCCTATCTGCAATCGTTTTCAGCTTCTCCATATCGCAGGCAACACCTGCATAATGAACAGCCACAATCGCTTTTGTCTTCCCCGTAATCAGCTCATCCACCTTTTCTTCATCCATCCCAGGATGATCTACTCGGCTATCTACAAATACAACCTTCGCCCCTCGAAGAATAAACGCGTTTGCTGTAGAAACAAACGTGAATGATGGCATTATCACTTCGTCTCCTTCTTGAATATCCATCAAAATAGCACACATTTCCAGCGCATCTGTGCAGGACGTGGTGAGCAGAACCTTCGGAGTTTCGGTGATCTTCTCAAGAATGGCCTGACACTTTTTAGTGAACATGCCGTTGCCGGAGATCTTGCCTGTGGCCACGGCCTCTTGCAGGTAATTTGTTTCCTTGCCGGTGAGGTGGGGAGCGTTAAACTGTAAATGCTTCATTCCAAAAATTATAAATGTAGGTTTCGGAAATGAGTTTGAACCCGAACTTCTGGTAAACAGCGCAAGCCCCTTCGTTTTTTCCTTGTGTAGCAACGGATAGCTGAGTGTCTCCACGATTAAAACTCATGGTATCCGCAGCCTTTAATAGTTTGGTTCCAATGCCTTGTCCGCGATACTCCGAATCCACCGCGAAAAGACCAATGGAAGATTCAGATTCTGTGGCTTGCCCAAGTGTAATAATCCCACCTAGTTGTCCTTCTTTTAATACGGTCAGTGTTTTATATGCTATTTCTTTTCGAATGCTGCGCTCTACCCATTTGGTATATAATTCCTCAAACTCCTGATTTTCAAATTTCTTGTCTAACGTAAACCTTGACCAAAGACCACTTTGGAATCCAAGCTTAGTTGCTTGATCCATTTTATCACTGGGAATTTCCACTACTTCCGAATCTATTCCGTGATTCATTGGCCTTTTGGCGAAGATCTTTTTAGAATCTCCGCAGGATAGAAGAGAAGTGTTTTGAGGAGAATTACTTGTGACATAAACAAGCTTGTACGGTTGAGCTTCGATTTGCAACATACGCTCATCAATAGATTCAATCCCCAATGCCAGCAGGCCTACGGGATAGCCAAATAAGTTAGAGTCCCACTCTAAGGAGATCATCTTCATTGTAATTCTGTTTCGGAAGATTCGCTGATAATGAATCCCGGACGGTCCTTCACCTTTTCAAACACCTTTCCCAAATAAAGTCCAATAATTCCAAGAATCATGATAACGATTCCAAAGAAGAATGAAATGGAAATAATAAGGCTTGCAAAACCCAGCACATCAATTTCTCCCAGCAAATACTGAATGAAATAGAAAATGCCGATACCCAACGAAATGACAGAGATGTAAAAACCCAAACGTACGGTAAGCCTCAACGGTTTATCTGAGAAGGCTAAAATGTTGTTGAATGCCAGCGAAAAAAGGCTTCGCCAGTTGTAGGATGATTCTCCTTCTAATCTCGCATCGTGCACCACATCCAAAAAACCACGTTCAAAACCTACCCATTGCAACATGGTTGGAAAATAACGAATCTGATCTTTCATTGAAAGGATGGCCCTGATAACCTTTTGATGGTAGATGCCAAAATTTGCAACAGCAGGATCCTGTTCTGTGTCTGTCAAATAGCTGAATGTGGCGTAATATGCTTTGGATGACATCCTTTTCATCCACGTGTCCTGACGTTGGGCTCGTCTAGCAACCACGGCATCAAAACCTTCCTTGGTCTTTGCATAAAGGGCAGGAATCTCTTCTGGCCGGTCCTGAAGGTCGCAGTCCATCACCACCACCCATCTGCCTTTTGCCAGACCAAGCCCTGCGGTGATGGCATAATGCTGTCCGAAGTTCCTGCTCAGGCGATAGATCTTCAATGAAGGGTGTTCTTGTGCGAGCCCTTTCAATACCGTCCAGGAACTGTCGGGGCTGCAATCATCCACAAGAACAATCTCAAAACTCACTCCCATGGAGTCGAGAGCATTCTCTAGTCTTGAAACTAGTTCTGGCAACATGGCCTCTGCCCGATAAACGGGGCTTACAATAGATATTTCAATGTCTTTACTCATCGTATCTAATCAGGAATAGCTATTGGTTCATGCACTATTTTATAAACCTTGGTGCCGTTGTCCATTTGTAAGGAGTCAATGATCTGATTATACGGCACAGCTAATTCTGCTCCCGGCTCAACTTCCAAATACCGAATGTCGTTTTCTTTCAGAAACTTTCGGTGCACTTCATTTATCGATTGATTTCCCAGCTTTTTCTCATGGAGAAAATTGAAAAGTGGAGAAGAACGTTTGTATTCTGCTTCTCTTTTTACGTAAAAATCCTCGCCTACATTCCAAGAAAGTTCGTTGATGCTAATGGGCTGGTATTTATTTATAGCAGCTAAAATTGGCTCTGCTGGAGGATTTAAATAAGGACTTTTTCCGCGCAGCGAGTTCATCGTTTCTTTACTTCTCATAAATGCTGTTTTCACGCCATCGGTTTTGCCAAAAAAGCGTTGTATCCGTTGTATTTCTGCCACAGTTGTTAGGGGCTGAGGCGTAGAGACAAACCGTACAATTAAGAGAAACAATAATACGGACATACAAGCAATTCTTACTGTTTTGCCATAATGTACCAATGTTTTAAAAAGCACTAGCAGAAAATAAACATTGAGGGTTGGGATTGCCACATTCTGAAACAGTTGAAATGACTCTACCTCATAACCCAAAAGTATGTAGGCAGCAATGCCTCCGCCAACCAAAATTGCAGCTGAACTGAGTGGTACAAACACATGAAGATTCTTTCTTGCTAAAGAGAGAATTATCAACGCAATAGGCCCAAAAAGCAACCAGAGAGAAATTACCGAAACTCCGAATATTGAGATTCCGTGGCTCAAATAGAAATGAAGTAGTTCGTTGAGCCCTGGCAGAGTTACGTTAATCTCTGGCGCTGTAACAGGATTACAAAACAGCCATATTAAGATGGGAAGTGCGGCTGCCAAAACCAGAACTACAGCACGCACTATTACTTCTCGGTTCAATTTAGATCTGAAGTAGTGGTAGACTGCAGCCACAAAAAACAAGGTAAGTACGGCTGGTAAAAAAGTGATGTAGTTAACAGCAAGAAGAATGTAAAGCAAGAGTTGCTGCTCAAAACGCTTATTACTGGTTTGGGCAAGTGCCATCGGCAATATCATATAAGCAATGGACACCTTGGGGGCGGTAAGCGGAGACCACGTTCGTAGTGCGCCAAAAGGCAAGCCATCTGGCATCAGCGTTGTAATTTCTGGTAATGCAACACCGCCAATAACAAGAAGGCTGAAGCCCATAGCGAACGATGAAGAAACCGTTTGTTCTCTTACCGCTTCGTAAAAAGCAAGTACACACATTGAAAAGAAGATTGGTATAACAACAAATTGTTGTATGAAGATGGTAGGTGTGTCAGCCAAACCAATCTTGCAAAAGGCTGCAAACCAATTCTCGGTATAATGGTATAGTCGAACTCCAATAACATCTGAGTGCATAGGGTTCATCTCATAATTCTCAACTCCATGCAACATCAGAAAATCTACCAATCGGGCATAAAAAGAGGAGTCGTAGGTAGATACACGAATAATTCCTGCGTCAAAATCAATACTGGTGAAAACATTAGCGAGGAAAAACATGACGTACAAGAAAATAAACGGCCATACTAAGCCCGAAACCGAAGCATCCTGATTGCTTGGCTCACGTTTTGCAAATTTCCAGTATACCAATAACACAAGGATGTTTGCCCACATCATTGTGTTCCCGCTCGTAAAGTAAATGGCTGTTACAGATGAAATGCAAATGACAGAGAAGAGTAGCACTACATACTCGTTTTCATTTGAGAAGAGAAACTTCAACGCTTTCTGAACACCAAGCAGCACAAAGATAACGGCAGCTCCCAAAGCGAAAAGGCTTAGTAAATGGAGGTTTTCTCCCACCAGAAAAAATTGGCTTACTTCATTCATGAATAGCCGTTCTGTTGTTATTCAAACTGCGCTTTTTCCAACCCCAACCACTCCAAACTCGAATGGCAAAAAATGTTCTCTAAATCACTCTGTGGCAGATTCATCTCCTCAATAAATTTACCAATCTCCAAATCGCCAAGCGGAAACGGATAATCACTTCCCAAGCAGACTTTATCAGAACCAACTTTATCGATAATGAATTTCAACGCATCGGCATCATGCGTAATGCAATCGACCCAAAATTTTCCGAGATAATCACGTGGATTTACATCATTATCTATGGCAACAAGGTCGGGGCGACAGTTGAATCCGTGTTCAATTCGTCCAATTGTTGGAATGAATGAACCACCAGAATGTGCGAAGCAAACTCTTAGGTCTGGTAATTTTTCGAAAATCCCTGCAAAAACCATAGAGCAAATTGCACGAGATGTTTCGGCTGGCATTCCAACCAACCACGGAAGCCAATATTTCTTCATCTGGTCCATTCCCATCATATTCCATGGGTGGACAAAGACCGCCATTCCAAGGTCTTGACACGCCTCAAAAATGGGGTAGAACTCCGGCTCATCAAGATTTTTATCGTTGATGTTTGAGCCAATTTGAATACCAGGAAAGCCGAGCTCCTTGCAGTGCTGCAATTCCTTAATGGCAAGGTCGGTATCTTGCATAGGGAGTGTTCCCAATCCAATGTAATTCTTCTTGAATGGTGCCATAGATTTCGCCAAATCATCATTCAAAAAACGGGCAACCTCCGCGCCATCTTTTGGCTTGGTCCAATACGAAAACAACACAGGAATTGTGCAAACCACCTGCACCTGCGTGTTGAATTTTGCATAATCAGCAATCCGAATTTCAGGGTTCCAACAATTCTCTTGTATCTGCCGGAAAAATTTACCTCCCTGCATCATATTGGCCGTTCCGGGCTCAATGTGGTCAAGCATAATAAAATCGCCATAGCCGAACTTCCGAGCGAAATCGGGCATCGTGCGCGGCATGATGTGCGTATGCATGTCTATCTTAAGCAAGCTTCCCGTCTTTCAGCATTTGTGCGTATTCCTTTGCAAAATAGGTGAGAATGGCCGAAGCACCTGCTCTTCTAAAACTCAGCAGCATTTCGGGCATCGCCTTATCATAATCTAGCCAACCATTCTGTGCCGCTGCTTTGAGCATGGCATATTCTCCGCTCACATTGTAAGCAGCAATCGGTAGTTCAAATTTTTCCTTCAAAAGATGGATGATATCCAAGTACAGAAGCGCTGGTTTTACCATCAGAAAATCTGCTCCTTCAGATGCGTCCAATTCTGCTTCGCGAAGCGCTTCCCACTTGTTGGCAGGATCCATTTGATAGGTTTTCTTATCGCCTGCTTTTGGCGCACTGCCCAACGCGTCTCTAAATGGACCGTAGTAGGCACTTGCATATTTTGCTGTGTAGCTCATAATGCCCACGTTTTCGAAATCGGCATCGTCCAATTCCTCACGAATGTGCTGAATTCGTCCATCCATCATGTCTGACGGTCCAACGATGTCAATTCCTGCCTCGGCCTGCGCCACTGCCATTCTTCCAAGAATGTCGAGCGTTTCATCATTCAGAATGCGACCGTCTTCCACCAAGCCATCATGACCATCAGAACTGTACGGATCCATAGCCACATCACTAATCAAACAGCTTTCAGGAAACTCCTTTTTCAGCTTCGCGATGATGCGTAAATAAAAGTTCTTGTCATTATAACTGTAGGTGGCCGTTTTGTCTTTCAACGATTCTTCAACACCAGGAAAAAGCACAAAGGAGCGCAAACCTAGGTTCATGCTTTCCTCCACTTCCTTCAGAAGTTTATCCTCCGAAAAGCGAAAAATCCCAGGCAACGAACCGATTGCATCTTTCTTTCCTTTTCCATCCACCACAAAAAGAGGATAAATGAGGTTGGAAAGGTCGAGGCGCGTTTCGCGAACCATACTGCGGATGGTTTCGGTAGCACGGTTTCTTCTTGGTCTTTCAAGCATGGTCTGAGAATCTCGGCTAAAAGTACGAACCTGTGGTCAACCAAGACAAACCGTTTAGCTTTGCACCAATTAAGAAAATGCTTTCCACTTCTGCTCTCACATTCGCCTATCCGAACGGAGCCTCATTCGAATTTCCCGATTTGAATGTTGGACAAAATGAAGGGTTGCTGGTTCTCGGTAATTCCGGAACAGGCAAGACAACACTCCTTCATTTACTGGCGGGTTTGATGAATCCAACTGGTGGAACGATTGAACTAGATGGCACAGAACTAGCCACATTGAAAGGTTCGGCAAGAGACCGTTTCCGAGGTAAAAACATCGGACTTGTCTTTCAGCAATCGCAGTTTATTCGTTCAATTAGCGTCTTGGAAAACCTGCGTTTGGCACGGTCGCTTGCTGGTCTTAGCCAAGATGATTCGCTTGCAGAAAGCTTGCTAACAGAACTCGGAATTTCAGAACGAAAGAACGCCAAACCCAACGAATTGAGCATTGGCGAACGCCAACGAGCAGCCATTGCTCGTGCTTTGGTTACCAAACCGAAAATCGTGCTTGCAGATGAACCAACCTCCGCGTTGGATGATGAAAATTGCGAAGCCGTAGCCGCGCTTTTTGAACGAACAGTAAAAGGCCACGGTGCGGCTTTGGTGATTGTAACACACGATCAACGATTAAAAAACAGATTTCAAAACTCGGTTTCGATATGAGGATGTTGCAACTGGCATACGCAAACCTGAAGGAGCATTTCCTTTCCACTATTCTGAGTGTGATGCTGCTGGGAATTGGCGTAGGGATGGTATCGTTTATCGTGACGGTGAGCGAACAACTCAACGACCGTTTTAACCGCGACATCCGTGGTATTGATATGGTGGTTGGAGCAAAAGGAAGTCCGCTGCAGCTTATCCTTTCTGCAGTTTATCAGATTGATAATCCCACGGGAAACATTCCGCTTGCGGAAGTGAATAAACTGAAGCGACATCCGCTCATTAAGTACAGTATTCCCCTTTCGTATGGCGATAGTTACCAAGGCTTCAGAATTGTGGGAACCGATTCGCTTTACCTCTCACATTACAAGGCAACTTTCTCCAAAGGCGAAGTGTGGAGCAATAGCATGGATGTGGTTTTGGGAAGTTCCTCTGCCGAAAAGTTGAATCTGAAAATGGGTTCTCATTTTCATGGAAATCATGGGTTTGATGAAGAGGGTCACGCACACGAAGAGTCTCATTATAACGTGGTGGGAATTCTAAACCCAACAGGCACTGTTGCCGATCGGCTCATTCTTACATCTACCGAAAGCGTTTGGGATATTCACAATCATGATGAGGCGGAACACGCACACGGAGGCGAACACTCCCACGAAGTAGAAGAAGAAACGGGTGAGATAACTGCCTTATTGGTCAAGTTTAAAAGCCCAATGGGAATCATGCAAATACCGCGCATGGTAAATGAGAAAACCTCCATGCAAGCGGCACTTCCAGCCATCGAAATCAATCGTCTTTACTCATTGATGGGCGTTGGTTTTACCACATTGCAAATCATTGGAATGGTGATTATGTGCATTGCCGCTTTGAGCGTGTTCATTTCACTTCTCAACTCGTTGAAAGAACGCAAATATGAACTTGCATTGATGCGTTCGTTGGGTGCATCACCATTCAAACTTTTCGGACTTATCGTACAAGAAAGTCTACTGCTTTGCTTGGCTGGCTACATACTTGGCATCATCTTGGGAAGAGTCGGCATCATGCTACTTTCATCCTTCGGAGAAGATCAATTTCAATTTTCGGTATCGCAAAACAGCATTGCCGATGTGGAAATCTGGCTGTTGCCACTCACGCTTTGCATTGGATTCGTTGCAGCAGTTATTCCTGCCATTCGTGCTTATCGTTCTGATATTTCAAGTGTTTTGAGAAATGAATAGGCTCTTTTTTCTTCTTAAAAATAAAATCCTCCGCCTCGTTCCTCGGCACCTCCTTTTCAAAGGAGGACTGAGCTCTGTCCCCCTTCAAAAGGGGGTGGCTCGAAAGTGGAGCTTGCGGAACTTTTCGAGTCGGGGGATTTTCATGGAAAAAACATCTGCCAGCTACGGTCAAATCAGATATGCAGGGCTTTTTCCTACATTCTTCCTTTTCTCCTTTTTCCTTTTCTCTTCTTCCGAAGTAATCGCGCAGCACACAAAAATAGACTGGGCATTTTTGGCGAAAGTTGAATGGGAAGAGAAATATTACAAAGAATATGACGAAACGGTCTATTATCCCAATTACAGCAAAGTCGTTTTGGCATTAGACAGCATCCTCATCGAAATTGAAGGTTATGTAATTCCTGTTGATGTTGAATCTGGGTATTACGTGCTCTCTGCCAATCCTTTTGCTTCGTGTTTTTTCTGTGGAAATGCAGGCCCAGAAAGCGTGATGGAACTGCAATTTCCGAAGTCGATGAAATCGGTATTCAAAACAGATGAAATAGTGACCTTCAAAGGTCGTTTAAAATTAAATTGGGATGATTTGGAGCATTGCAATTACATTCTTAAAAACGCCACTCCAAAATGATGCGACTATTTTTTGTCCTCCTTTTAATGATTGGCTCTATTCCGGGATTCGCTCAAACACTGGTGAGTTGGGACACGTTTGCGCAGGTAACGTTTTACAAACAATACTCCGAAACATTCGGGTTTGAAGTAAACGTGAAACCTCCCGAGTTTACTCCCAAACTATTGGCCTACCAAGGCAAGGAAATTCTGGTGAAAGGCTACGTAATTCCTGTTGACGTGGAATTGGGCATGTACATGGTTTCGGCCAATGCTTTTGCTAATTGCTTTTTCTGCGGAAACGCGGGACCAGAAACGGTTGTAGAGATTTTTCCAGTGAGCAAACTCCCACGATTCTCCACCGATCAGATTGTCACGTTCAAAGGAATTCTACAGATAAACAAAGAGGGTGAGATGAATGCTGTGCCTTATCAGCTGTTTCAGGCCAAGGTTGTGAAATAGGCTGATACGAATTAGGAATAAAAAACGAATATGACGAATCCGGAATCGAAAACACTAGACTGGATTCGTAATTCATATTTCTCCCCTCCAGTAATAAAACACAAGTGAACCGATTGTTCCTATGTCCGCATATAAAATCGGACAATTACTTTTCTTTTAAAGCTCCGCTGAAAGTGTATTCTTCCTTGATTTTCCCCTTTTTAGATACGATGGCAGTACCTTCAATCTGATTGCCCAACACCTTGCCTTCCCACTTAAGAGACATTCCTTTTTGGTTTCTGTTTATGGCTTGAAAGTGATATACCGCATCTTCCATTAGCTTTTCTACTTTGGAGATGGCATACTCGCCCATTTGGAAGCTTCCTCGGTCGGGACTATGCATTTGTCTGCTTGCCATTTTATTTGTTCTAAAACTTAGCTCCTCCTCAAACGGTTCTTCCTTTTTCTTCTTGTCCGAGACCTCTTCCATCATAACAACAAAAACCTTTCGGTCCAATAGTTTGTCTTTGGGCCTGCGCTGTGCAAACGTGCTTTGAACAAGAATTAGCATGATGACCACACTAGACAATTTCCTCAGAATGTTGCTCATCCGAAGTTCCTTAAATACTCAATCTTGCTGTAAAGGCTGTTTTTCAGTCCTCCTCCTGCCATTCTGAAATCCTGCATTTCCTCAGCCATGTCTTTATGCTTAAATGGCAGCTCGCGGTCTTTTAAAAGCAAGCGATCTTCCACCACTTTTTGAAGGTCTTCCTCATGCATTTTAAGTCTGTTCTTCTGATTTTCAACCCTATGTTGGATAAACGAAGTAAGCGTTTCTTTTAATAGTTGGATGTCCCTTTTTTCAACGGGTTCAAAGGCTTTTAGACCATAAATATCAACCATGCGTTGATAAAATAGAAGGTCTATGACCAACCTGTTGAGTTCAGACTGCCATTCGCGCGTTTCGCTATGGTTGCGTTGCGCCTGTTTTCTATCATTCACCTCTACAGACATGAACCAAATATAGCCATGTTGGTCGAAACTAAGACTCAAGGAACTTTCACCCTCATCGGTTGTTAAATTTGCCGCGTGGATAGCTTAACACAAATTGTACTTGGTGCGGCCGTTGCTGAAGCCGCTCTAGGAAAGAAAATTGGCAACAAGGCTTTACTTTGGGGAGGAATTGCTGGAACCATTCCCGACTTGGATGTGATTTACATCCAATTAATTGGTGGTGGAGCAATAGAAGAAATTGTCTTGCATCGAGGCATTTCCCACTCTATAACCTTTGCTTTTCTGATGGCTCCGCTACTAGGTTGGGTTGTGAATTGGCTTTACCGAA
>Ga0105055_10012495_pt1 | contig 10327 bp, 4 predicted proteins | sample BON03_FD_78090 | JGI IMG/M metagenome (GOLD analysis project Ga0105055, IMG submission 78090) | Freshwater microbial communities from Lake Bonney liftoff mats and glacier meltwater in Antarctica - BON-03 | ecosystem: Environmental > Aquatic > Freshwater > Ice > Glacier meltwater | place: Lake... | reverse complement strand
TCGATGCTGTGGACTCGTGAGCCGCGCCTAAAAGCTCAGAGTGAGTGAAGAAAACCCTTCTTTTTGGGAAGATCGTGGTGGTAGGTGCGTGTCGTGTGGAAAGTGGTGGTAGTGGCCAGGGCTCTTGTGCCATTACGTCCATCTCGGATCCTTGTCCCAGAGCAAAACCCTCCCGTTTGGAATTGGTGCTGGGCTGGTTGCCTCGCCCGACCAAGCCAGGCGCCTACGGCGCGACGGCGCGACTGAGCGCCGAAAGAAGGCTTCTTCCATTTGTTCTTGCGACGTGGGTGGTGGCCGCCGGCAGTCGGGGTCTTTGCTGTGTCATTCGCTTCAAGGATCTCAGAGACACCACTCATCATTTGCCCAAGCCTCCACACCCTTCCCTGCCTTGCTTGCGCCTGTGGCGTTTGATCTTATCGAGGCCGGCCGAGGCCAGCGGGCTCTCGACTTGCCCCTCTCCCTTTGCGAACGACCCGCACGTTTCCGCTTAGCTCCATCATATCGCACAAGACGACCAGGCGGGAAGCGAGCCCAATGCCGCGTTCCCAAGCCAAGGCACAATAACCCATCACAGCCCTCACATTGCCATGCGTTGTGCAAATTGCCATGACGGGCACCTGTGCGGCTTGGTTGCTTGTCGTCGTTTGCCTGTCCTCGGGACTTAAATTGCCCCGCCCGCTTCCCATTGGTCAACGCACCTAGTAGCAAGCAGCCAAAGCACATATTCATCGGCACCTATTCATCGTGTACAAGACAGATCTCACTCACTCACTCTCTCCTCCCCCCCTTTACCACCACAATCCACAGACGAAACGGGCTAGGACGCGCAGGTCAAGAGCCCTCGAGCACGGCGAGCAGCCAACCTACACCTACGCGCACACCTCTACCCAACACCTTACACGAAGCAATGCAGCAACCAGGCGGCGGGCCGGGTGGCGGACCGGGTGGAGGCGGAGGCTACAACAGTGGAGGCGGTGGGTTAGACCCCGCCATGTACCAGCAGCTAATGGCGGCCATGCAGCAGAACGCTGGGGAGCAGCAGTACCAGCAGCACGACCCTTACCAGCAGCAGCAGAGCAACGCCTACCCCTACCAACAGCAGCAGCAGCTGGGGTATGGTAACCAAGGCCAACAAGCACAGCAGCCGACGGACTACAGCCAGTACAGCTACCTGCAGCAGCAGCCGGGCTTGCAGCAGCAGCAGGGGACGTACGACGACCAGCAAGCCCTCCTCCTTCAGCAGCAGCTTCAGGAGCAGATGCTGGCTGCGGGCACAGGCTACCCCCAATCCTCCCAGCAGCACCAGCAGCACCACCTCGGGCAGCCGCAGCAGCAACAGCAGTACTACGACTACGAGCCGCAGCAGCAGCAGCAAGAGAGCCAGATGCACCAGCAGCAGCAGCACGGGTACGGCCACCAACAGCACCAGCAGAACGACCCTTACACGGCAACGACGGGTTTGTCTTACGGCAGTGGAGGGAGGGATGGAAGCGACCTGGCCACGGCCTCCTCCTCCTACTACACATACGACCAACAGCAGCGACCCCACCACACACCCCAGCACCAGCAGCAGCAGCAGCAGTTGCAGCAGCTCCAGCTGCAGCAGCAGCAGCTCCTCCAGCAGCAGCAGCAGCAGCAGCAGCAGCACAACTCGTCTTCTTCTGGCTTGGGTGGCAACAGCAGCAGCATCCATGGGGCGTCGACGGCATTGGTGGGTGGGGGCTCCTCTTACCAGGCGATGGCGCAAGGAGGGGGGGTCGGTGCTGCTGTTGGCTCGTCGCATCGGGACGTGGGGAGTTTTCTGATGGATGATAGAGTGGGTGGAGGAGGAGGGGTGGGAGGAGTGGGAGGAGGGATGGGTGTTGGTGGTGGTAGTATGGATGGGGGGGGTGGTGGCTTGCCTTTGATGATGGGCGGGGCGGCCATGGACCCTCTTGCTGCTGCTGCTGCTGCTGCTGGCGCTGGTGGCATTGCCGCTGGTGCTGGTGCTGCGGTGGGTGCCGGAGATGGCATACGGTATTGCTCGTGTCAGCGGACGGAGGAGGAGTATGAAGGAGGGATGATGATTGAGTGTGCCTATGGGAAGGCAGGGTGTAATGGTTGGTTTCACCCTGAATGTGAGGGGCTGACCTTAACGGAAGAGGAAGCGGCGTCGGGCTCGTTCCTCTGCAGTTTGTGCAACCAAGGGAGGGGGGGAGGGAGGGGCCGAGGGAGGGGGCGAGGACGAGGGCGTGGTCGACCGAAGGGGAGTAGGAAGAAGAAGGGGGGCCGGGGGAGGGGAGGGTTTGGGGATGATGATGATGACGAGGAGGAGGAGGAGGAGGAGGTGGTGAGGATGACCATGAGGGGGAGGGTGGTGAAGAAGATTAAGACGTTGGATTTGGACGACGACTCGATTTTTGAGGACGACGAGGATGATATGAGTGATGATGGGAGGAGGAAGGGAGGGGCGGCGGGGTATACGGGGTCAGTGATGGGCCCTCCCCCCCTTCATGGGGTGGTGCAGAGCTTGGTGGTGGAGAAGATTTTGGCCTGGCAGCTTTTTGAAGCGAGCGAGGAGGATAAACTGGAGCAGCAGCAGCAGCAGCAGCAGGAGGGGGGGGAGCCGCCGGTGGTGGAGAAGGATTTTTGGTTGGTCAAGTGGAAGGGGAAGAGTTATCTGCATACGTCGTGGGAGACGCGGGCGGGGTTGTTGTTGCATGATTCGGCGACGGACCAGAAGTTGAAGAGGTTTGAGAATCAGATGATCAAGGTGCGGGGGCCCGCGTGGAGGGAGGTGTTGTTGGAGGAACGGAGGGAGGACCCGAAGGAGGTCCACGAGTGGTTTGAGCCTGATTTGATAGAGGCGCATCGGGTGATAGCGTGTGAGACGGCCTATGTGATGATGACGGTAATTGTCCGTCAGATTCGCAGGATGCGGCATGCCTTGTTGTTGGACGAGCAGGCAGGAGACGCAGGGGAGGAGGGGGGGGTCCCGCAAGCGATACCTGTGCCTTTGCCCCCTCCCACGCCGGTGGAGGAGGCGGAGGATAGGCAGCATGATGAGGTGCGGTATCTTGTCAAATGGAGGGGGTTGCCCTATGCGGAGGCGTCTTGGGAGAGGTGGGCGGATATGAAGGATTGGGCGTATGAGGAGGTGGCGTTGTTTTGGTTGCTGCAGCGACCGGATTTGAAGCTGAGCCCGGCGATGGCCACGACGATGCGGGCCTTGCATGATGTGGATAACCCTACCTTTGGGCATCGGAGTTATACCTTTCTCTCTGTCTATGATCCTGATGGACCTACTGATATCGAGATCCCCCCTCCTGCCATCCCTGCGCCGCCGCACATCCCCCCCCCGCCGACCTTGGAGGAGGGCGGGACGGAGGAGCAGCAGCAGCAGTACCAGAAGGATATGCATGCGCAGGCTGTGGCGCACGTGGCGGCGTCGTCGAACGTGTTGCAGTTGCGGGATTATCAGCTGACGGGCTTGAAGTGGTTGATTTTCAATTACTACCAGCGCCGGCCTTCGATTTTGGCGGATGAGATGGTAAGTGGGGAGGGAGGAAGGGAGGGAGTGAGGGAGGGAGGGGTGCGTGTTTCCTCTCTAGTTGAGTATAGCATCGATTGCTCAGATCAAAGCTAGCTGTGCAAAGTCAATGTGTGCTTTGCCTCTCTCCCTCCCTCCAACCTAAGCAAGCCATCATCAAACATTTCAACTCACACCCTCCCTCCTTCCCTCCTTCCCTCCCTCCCTCCCTCCCTCCCTCCCTCCCCCCAGGGCCTGGGCAAGACCATCCAAACCATGGCCTTCCTCACCCAGCTCTACCGCACGCAAGAAGGGCAAAACCGCGGCCCCTTTATCATCGTCGCCCCCCTCTCCCTCATCAATCAATGGCAAGGCGAAGCTGCTACCTGGGCACCGGATTTGAACGTGTTGGTCTACCACGGCAACACCGACTCGAGGCAGGTCCTGCGAGAGTACGAGTTCTATTTTGATGAGCCTTATATCCGAGCGGAGGACGCGCATTACCTCAAGCAAAGCAATATTGTCAAATTCGACATTTTGTTGACCACGTACGAGACGGTGATAAAAGATATCAAGATCTTGTCGCGGGTGGCGTGGAAGGTGCTGGTGGTGGACGAGGCGCATCGACTGAAGAACCCGGCTTCCAAGCTATTTATGGATTTGAGGACTTTGCCGAGGGATCATTGCGTGCTGTTGACGGGCACGCCGCTGCAGAACAAGACGGAGGAGCTGTGGGCGTTGTTGAATTTTGCGGACCCGATTTATTTTGGGGACCAGGCGGGGTTTTCGAGGGAGTATGGGGATCTGAAGGATGCGAGTCAGGTGGAGAGTTTGCATAATATGTTGAAACCTTTTTTGTTGCGGCGGATAAAGGAGGACGTGGAGAAGAGCTTGCCGCCCAAGGAGGAGACGATTGTGGAGGTGAGCTTGACGCCGTTGCAGCGGAAGTTTTACATGGCGATTTATGATCGGAATACGGCGTTTTTGTTTAAGGAGACCAAGGCGTCGATGGCCCCTTCTCTGATGAATGTGATGATGGAGTTGAGGAAGTGCTGCAACCACGCTTATTTGAATCGAGGGGTGGAGGAGCGGATTCTGTCGGAGATCCCAGAGGCGCAACGCACGACGGAGAATCTGCATCACCAGCTTGTGTCGTGCTCGGGGAAGATGGTCTTGCTTGATAAGTTGCTGCCGCGCTTGAAGAAGGAGGGGCACAAGGTCTTGATCTTCTCGCAGATGGTCCGAGTGTTGGATTTGGTGGAGGACTACATGCGGTATGTCGGGCATTCCTACGAGCGGCTGGACGGAACCAAGAAGGCAACAGAGCGATCAGCGGCCGTGGTGCGTTTTAATAACCCGGCCTTGAATCGATTTGTCATGCTTTTGTCGACGCGCGCGGGGGGGTTGGGGCTGAATTTGACGGCGGCGGATACGGTGATTATTTATGATTCGGATTGGAACCCGCATAATGACTTGCAGGCCCAGGCGCGAGCGCATAGGATTGGGCAGACCAAGGCTGTGAAGGTCTATCGATTGCTGACGAGAAAGAGTTACGAGGTAGAGATGTTCCACGCCGCGTCCATGAAGCTCGGGTTGGATCGGGCCGTGCTGGCGCATCAGCGGGCGGAGGGCGAGATGGAGGCAGGGGCAGCAGCGGCTGCGGCGATGGGGGCCTCGAAGTCGGAGTCGTCGTTGCTGAAGCCGACGAAGGCGCAGTTGGGCTTGTCGCATACGGAGGTGGAGCATTTGTTGAAGAGGGGGGCGTATGATGTTTTCAGGGGGGATGATACTGAGGGGCAGGAGTTTCAGGAGGCGGATATTGATAAGATTTTGCAGAGGCAGAGCCATAAGGTCGTGTATGGGAATCAGGCGAGTCTGACTAAGAATTTGGCGTCTAGTTTCTCGAAGGCCTCCTTTGTGTCGGTTGATAATAAGGAGGATATCGATTTGGACGACCCGGAGTTTTGGAAGAAGGCTATTGGGCTGGCCGAGGCTGAGAAGGAGGCGCCGACCAAAATGATCGGTGGGTTGGCGACGACGGCGATTTTGGGGGAGGGGGAAAAAAGGAAGCGGAAGAGAAATGAGAGATTTGATCCGAAGGCGATGGCGGGGTTGGATGAGGCGTTGGAGGGGTATGATTCGGCGTATGAGGGGGACTCGCTTGATGATGACTCGGGGGGGGAGGACGTCTCGCATTCAGGCTCGTCGGACGCGCAGCCCAAAAGGAGGGGGAGGCCACGCAAGGGCGAGATGGGCAAGCAGGCGAGGGTGCGATCGAGGGCAGGGTCGAAGGGAGGGCAGGGTGCGCCGGTGGGGAATGGACGTTTTACGGTTGGTCCGGATGGAAGGGTGATTCCTGCAGGAGGAGGAGGGGGGGGAGGGATGTCTTTGCCGGGGAATTTGCAGATGCGGCGGGTGCCGAAGTGGGGGCCGCATTCGAGAGATAGGTTGATCAGGGCGTTGTTGGAGTTTGGGTTTGGACGGTGGGAGAGGATTAGGATCGAGAGTCTGGCGTCGGAGGTGCCGCTGGGGGAAGTGGAGAGTTTTTGTCGGTCCTATGTCTTGCAGTGTGGGTTGTGCGCGGGGGAGGGGAAGAGGCCGAGGCACGAGTCGAAGTTTGTCAAGGACGCGATTGCGGCCGCGACCAAGCTGGCGGCGCAGATGAAGAGTGGGGAGATTGTCATTCCGGAGGTCTTGCAAGACGAGCGGTTCCTTCTCCGTCTCCGCCAGGGGCTAGCCCGTAAGGCGCTTGTCCGACTCGACTTACTGCTGCGCTTGCAGACCCCTGTGATGAATGAAGCGGTCCGCCTGGCCTTCATGGCTCTGATGCCCGAGCAGCTCGTCGCTAAGGGCCTCCCTCCTATCCTGAACCAGCTCCCAGAACACCTCGCGTCGGCTTTGCCTAATTTTGAAGAGCGATTCTCGAAGCTTAGTAAATCGGAGGTGGCGGCTCAGATTGTGTTGGGGGATGCTCGGCCGACCTGGACGCAGGCCACGCCTTGGTGGGATTTGGAGTGTGATAAGCATTTGCTTGTCGGTGTGTATGCGCATGGCTTTCAGAATTATAACGCGATTAGGGATGATCCTGATTTGTGTTTTCAGAGGAAGATGGAGGCGTGGTTGGTGGGGAACCCGAAGGGGTTTATGCTTGAGATGAAGCCGGTGCCGTTGCCTTTTAATGGGAAGGAGCAGCAGATGCTGCCTGATTATACCTGGACGCCCTTGCAGGTGTTTTTGAAGTTGCAGTGTCGCAGGAGGAAGGAGGAGGGGAAGGAGGAGGGGAAGGGGGAGAAGGAGAAGGAGGGGGAGGGGGAGGAGGGAGGAGTGGTGGAGGGAGGGGTGGAGGAGGAGGAGAAGCCGCGGCCGCATTATTTTAGGGCGGTGACTTTGCCGGGGAAAAGGACGTCGAAGTATAGGGGGGTGTATGCGCAGCCGGGGAGCGCGCATTGGGCTGTGCAGATCCAGCAGATGAAGGGGACGCAGTGTGTTGGGTATTTTGCTTCGGAGGAGAAGGCGGCCTTGGCGTATGATATTGCGGCTCGGCGGTTGTATGGTCCTGAGGCGGATACGAATTTTACGGTGGCTGTGTCGGCGATTGATGTGGCGGCGGCTGCTGATGCTGCTGCGGCTGCCGATGCTGCTGCGTCGCCTTTCTTGACTTCTCCTACTGCAGCTGCTGCTGCTGCTGCCGCTGGTGTTGGTGCTGCTGGTGATGGTGCTGCTGGCGATGGTGCTGCCGGTGATGGTGCTGGTGATGCTTCTTCTCCGCCTGCCCTTGCTGTGGGTGCTAGCGCTGGCAGTGAGTCCGCGCATTCGCCCACCACGAGCCTCGTCGTCGCGGCCAGAGGCGAGGGAGGGGAGGAAGAGGCGGGGGCAAACTCTCCCTCTGCGATGGTGACCAGCAGCAGCAGCAACAGCATCAGCAGCCTGGTGGTTGCCAAGGTGGCCGGGGGTGAGCCTCCTCGTCGTCGACCTGAGGTGACCAAGGCCCCGAATCACGAGCTGCCTTTGGTGTGGCATCGTTCGTCGCGCTATCGAGGGGTACGAGCCGCAGGGCCGAAGTGGACGGCGCAGATCAGTTATAACGGGCAGAATCATCACTTGGGGACTTTTAATAGTGAGTTAGAAGCGGCCTTGGCGTATGATGCATTGTCTCGTCAGTATCACCAGGGACAGACGGCCGTGCTGAATTTCCCAGAGGGCCCAGAGGAGGAGTTGGATCGGATTGATGCTTTGATGCAGGAGTTGACGGATTTGGGGATGCCTGGGGGGTGGCCTGAGGGAGGGGCGGAGGAAGCGGCGGCGATGGCGGCGACGACGATTGCCCAGGAGGAGGCACGGGCGTTGGTGAAGAAGGAAAAGGAGGTGGTCGTGATTGATGATGATGACGAGGAGGGGGGGGAGAGAGGGGAGGAGAAGGGGCAGGTCAAGGTGGAGGGGCTGGGTGATGGGACGGCGATGGAGGTGGAGCAGCAGCAGCAGCAGAAGGAGCAGATGCCGGCGGCGGCGCTCGACCCTGATGCCACCGACGGCAATGTCCAGCATCACGCGGCTACTGCTGGTGCTTCTAGTGAAGGAGCGGCAACGGAGGGGGCCGAGGCAGATGAAGCAGCTCCTAAGGCCGCGCCTAAGGATGAGGTGAAGGAAGGGAGCGAGGAGAAGGAGGCCGCAGCAACAGCAGCAGCAGCGGCAGCGGCAGATCAGCCGCACAGCAGCTCGTCTGCGGAGAGAACGATAGCAACGGCAGTGGTGGCCGGTGGGAAGGACGAGAAGGAGGAGGGAGGGGAGGGAGGGAAGGGCGGGAAGAAGGACGAGGAGGCGGCGAGCGTCAAGGAGACTGCTGCTGCTGAGGAAGGAATGGCTGTGGGTGTGAGTAGCAGCACGGCTGAGATGAGTGGGAAGGTGAGCCTGGCGGACGGAGGGGAGAAGAAGGAGGGGGAGGGCGGGGATGATGATGTGGTGGAGATTGTAAAGAAGGAGGAGGGAGAGGGAGTGACGGCGGACGAGCCCTTGATCAAGAAGCACTGGCCAGACAACTACAAGATGCTGAACAAGCTGGTCACCTGGCTGATTGATGATCCTGACGCCCGCCTCTCCCAAGCAGATATTAAGAAGCGGCTGGAGGAGGAAGGCCTCCGCGTGACTGAAGGAGGGGTGGTGCGTCAAATTAAACGCCGACCCTCCGAAGGCGACGAACGAGGCATGTCCACCAGTGGCCTAGGCTCAGCAGGCGAGAAGGGCAGCCCCCTCTCCTCCTCCTCCTCGGACCACAAGAAAATCAAGATGAGCATCAGCGGCGCCAGCGTCCGGGGGGCCGGAACCTGGAGCACGGAAGATTGTCGTCGTCTGTGCAATGCCTTGTTGATGAGCGGGGCGCCTCTCTCCAGCCCTCCTTTGCCTGTTACCCTCTACCTGGCCACGGCTGGGCGCTTGTCGCAGTCGACGTTGTTGGATCGACAGATGCCCTCGGCGGATGGGAGTGTGGATCAGGTGATTGGTTATTTGCCCACCTTTTCTTGGAATGATGTGCGTGTCCGCGCCGGTCTTCCTGCCAAGGCCCCCGAGGAGCTGCAGACTTTTTATGTCACGGAGCTTTTGCCTTTGTTTCAGCGGTTGTGCACGCATCGGGAGCCTTTGCTTGAGTCCGGGGAGGGGTTAAGTGCCATTCCTGACCCGGGGAGGCCGGTGCTGGAGCATACGGCGGGATCGCGTTCGATTGCTTATACGTTTATGAGGCGTCAGCAGCTGGTTAGAGCGATTAGGTACATTTTGGAGAAGGAGCCTAGGAGGTTGGTGGAGTATTTGGGGTCGACGGAGGGGAAGAATGCTGCGGGGAACCTGCCGGGGTGGTGGAGGGGGACGAGGCATGATGTGGCTTTGATGCTGGGGGCGTGGTGGAAGGGCTTGTTGTGCATTGATCAGATTCGAAGGGAGACCTCGTTGGGGTTGTGTGATGCGGCGATTGAGGCGCATTTGAAGAAGGCCGTGATGGAGAAGGCGGCGTCTAGCGAGGTGCCCTTGCCGTCGGACGCGGAGTTCCACGAGTACGCTCAGCGGGCATTGGCGGCTTTTCCAGATCGAAAGGTGCTGGAGGAACGTCTGCACCGCACTTGCATTGTCATTGCGAGGCACGTCCCGGCGACGGCGGAGTTGAGGATTGGCGGGGCGCGTGGTAACAAGTCGCCTGGGACTCCTGGGCAGGGCAGCAGCAGCAGCAGCAGCAGCTGCAGCAGCAGGGGGTCGACCCCGGTGCTGGGGGCGGGGAAAGGGAAGGAAGGAGGGGGTGGGAAAGGGAAGGAAGGAGGGGGTGATGGTGGTGGAGGAGGGATTGCCACGGATGGTAACGCTGGTGCTGCTGCTGTGGCTGGTGCTGCTGCGGCTGCTGGTGCTGCTGCTATCAGTGCCAAGCCGGCTGTGTTGGAGGAGTCGCCCTTTTTGAAGCCGCCTGCGAGGTCTCCTTTGGCGCAGGTGGCCACTTCTTCCTCCCCAGCGCCGATGGTGCAGGAACAGCAGGAGCAAGAGCAGGAGCAGGAGCAGGAGCAGGAGCAGGAGCAGGAGCAGCAGGAGGAGGCACCGGCCAAGAGCGAAGCACCACCGACCGCAGTGGCTGTGCCTCCTCCGGTGGCGTCTGAGCAGGGGCGCAGTCAACCACCGCAACAACAAGGGGGAGAGGGGGAAGAGGAGATGGAGTAGTGAGTGAGGATGTGTGTAGTCATGTTAAGACGGGAGATAAGAATCAAACAAGACAAAAGAGAATGTGCAGCGAATGAAAACCTTCTGTGTAGTAGTAGAGAAAACCTGAACTGAATTCATTTGACC
>Ga0105055_10012491_pt1 | contig 10329 bp, 6 predicted proteins | sample BON03_FD_78090 | JGI IMG/M metagenome (GOLD analysis project Ga0105055, IMG submission 78090) | Freshwater microbial communities from Lake Bonney liftoff mats and glacier meltwater in Antarctica - BON-03 | ecosystem: Environmental > Aquatic > Freshwater > Ice > Glacier meltwater | place: Lake... | reverse complement strand
TTTTTTTTTAACAACAACAAAAATCGATTTTTTTAAAACTACTAGTAGTGGATAAAAGCCATCAAATGCTAATTTCTTAATAAACAAGAGTATCTTGTTGAAAGAAAAGAGCCTGGTGACAATCCGTGAGGTAATCAGAAGCAAGAACATTATGTGGAATCACTGAATTCGCATTATATTTCTCCTGATGTAATTTAATTGCATTTTTTTTTTAAATTTAAAAACAACAAAAATCGATTTTTTTTCAACGAGGTATGGAGAATATAGTGGTGTCGTTAGAGCGGCAAGTCAGGGATCGCGATGAGACCATAACTGGTTGATGAAGGTAAGCTATTCGACCGCTCATGATTCCATATGTATTGAATCATCGTTAATAGGAGCCACAGTGGGACCTTACTTCACCTCTTCGAGAGATGCTGACGGGCCCGAAGGCCATAGAACTGCTAAAAGATTGCCCCCCTAATATCAAATCAGTGACGCTTGGAACAAAGAGTTTTGGGAAAGATGCCGCTATTGTCGCAGCTGATAGACTAGGCTCCTTGACCACCCTGAAGTTTGCTGATCTCTCTGACATTATCGCCGGTCGTCCTGAAATAGAGGCGCTTGAGGTGCTTCAAGTGATATGTGGAGCGCTTCCTAAGAGCATCCTAGAATTGGATCTATCTGAGAATGCGCTGGGTGAGAAAGGGATTCGTGCCCTTGAAGGCATCCTATCGCAATTGGGGGATCTCGAAAAGATTAGTTTTCAGAATAATGGACTATCGGAGTTGTCAATCAAGCTATTATCGGATTATCTGCCAACCTCCAGTTTGAAATCACTGGTGTTTCACAATAACATGTCCGGATCTGGGGGAGCAATTGCAGCCGCCGCAATAGTACTCCGTAGTATCAAACTCGAGGAGTTTAGAATGTCCTCTTCTCGTGTGGCAGCCAACGGAGGATTAGCTTTGATACCTGCACTTGCCAATGCGACACACCTGAAGAAGCTCAACCTGTCTGATAGTATGTTTGATAAAGCATGCGCATCGGAATTACTTAAAGTACTCGGCAACGTTCCAAATTTAACAGATTTGATCCTTCGAGACACAGGGCTTGGGGTCCCAGCAGTAATTACTGCATTAGGGAATCCTCTAGTGTCCCCTATGCTTAGTGTTCTTGATCTTTCAGGGTTAGAATTTGAACCTGATATGGGAAGTAAAGTTGGAGGCATTATTGCAGGACGACCGCGGCTACGCAAGTTGTGGCTTGACGATAACGAACTTGCATCTGCTGGTGTTATTGCAATGTGCCGGAAAGCAGCAAAGTCTATGATTGAAATGATATCCATAGAATCCAACGCCGTTGGTCGTAATGGCGCCATAGCATTGGTACGATTTGCATTAACGAATCCAAGCATTCTTACCATTAATTTGAATTCAAATTCCATCTCAGAGGAGGCGGTTGAATCGATGAAGCGCCTCCTGGCGGTACAGCATCGGACTGATGTGCTTGGAAGTCTGGATGAAAATGAACCAGAAGATGATGAGGATGATGAAGAGGAAGAAGACGATGACGAAGAAGACGATGATGAAGAGAATGACGATATCGCCGTTGATTCCCTCGCAGATGCGCTTAACGCCGGTCTACAATTATAATTAGTTTGTTTTAATTAGCATTTGTAACACAAACAGGAGACATCCTGGTAGTGTATGTGAATAAGTTGGCGTGCCTGGTGCACCACATCAAACCCAAATCCTTCGCCTATGAAGCAATGCCATGGACCTCCGAATTTTCTGTCCATCGTTTGCTTGATTAGTGATGCTGCTGTCTATAAAGCCATTAGTTTGTCAAATAAGCAAATTTTGAGTATAGACCTACTTCATATTCAGCATTTGTGATGTATTTGTCAAGAGCCATTACGATAATATCTCGAGATTCATTTTCCATTTCTAGAACCATGTCACAGTTCTAAAAAACTGTCAGATATTATCCCGTGTGGTTATGTAAGGAACGTACCTTGACTTGTGCAGTTTGCCTAAACTTGGCCCAACCATCCATTTTGTGTACTGGCTTATCATCACTGTTAGACACCTCCATCACGAATGTAACTGATTTAACCGTTTTCTGAGGTACGACCCCCTTGAGATTGGCATCAAATATCTTCCACATATGTCGACGTCACCTTCCAAGGTAGCAAGTCCTCCTGGAAGACGAACTGGCGCTTTGACAGCAACTGATATTGAAAAAGCGGTAGCGTATGGAAGATCTGTGAGGAAAGGACATGGCAAGGATGCGAATGTTCTGGATTGTTCTGCTGCTTTGCTGAAGCGACATGGAGCTGTACTGGACAGCAGATCCATTCTGAAAGTGGATCATATACCGAACAGCATTCCTGATTTATATCCTGTTCGTATTAGTGGTGCATTTAATCTCCGTCAAAGCCCGACAACAAAGATTTTCGGCGCTGGTCAATCATCGATTACGGGATATCGGGGAATATTGAATTTACTAGGCGCAAAGAGATCAAAAGGAGGTGCATCTGATAATATGCCTAAAAGAGGAGGGAGTGTGTACTGGATTAATCTCCGAGAAGAGCCTACTGTATTTGTCAATGGGCGAAGCACTGTATTACGAAACCGCAGCGAACCATTTCATAACTTGGTGGAATTTCAAGGAATCAAGAAAAAAAGGATCCAAGATCTTGAGAGACGACTGAAAGAAGATATTATTGACGAATCTAGGCTTCACGGAGGTAGTGTTGTGGTTCACGAGGAGAAAGGTCGGAAAGAGATTGAAGCTGCTTGGGAATCAGTTGATATCGATGAGGTTTTGACACCTGAAGAAGTTTTCTTCATGTTTGGAATGAAGGGTTATCGTGTTGTTTATGAGCGAATCCCAACTACGCCTGAGCAAGCCCCTTCTGCATCGTTCTTCGATTCTTTAGTTGAGTGTTTGATGGAAGCTCCTCCTGATGCGACCATTGTGTTTAACTGTCAAACAGGGCATGGTAGAAGCACGATGGCGATGGTAGCAGCTGGTTTAGTTCAGTTTTGGAGAGGCATTGTGACAATCCCTGCAAAGGTGAAAAGAAATTTGTTTGCTGAAGAAGAATCTTCCAGTCTGGTGAGGAATTTAAGTGGTCATTTCGTGACCCAAATGAACGATCAAAGCCTCATTGGCGATTCAATTGAAAATGCTGCTAAAGATGACGTCACAAGGCAACTAGAGGCCGGATTTTATCAACCAGTAATCAAACTCATAAGAATCATAGAAAACGGTCGAGACGCAAAGAAGCATGTTGATTTCTTCTGCGATGACTCTGGTCATTTGGTGAATCTAAGGTCCATCATTATGGCACCACGCGGGAAAGCTAGTCGAGAACGATATGGTCCAGCTGAACAATACAAACTCATGAGAGCTGCCACCTCGTTGAGACGATACATTCTCCTCATTACTTTCGATTGCTACATGTCGTCTCAAGTAGGATTACTCTTAAGCGGAAGCGAGCATAACAGAGGTAATTCAACCCGTGAATACCAAACGTTTTTACCGGTTTCTTTTGAATCTTGGTTGCATGGAAGACCTGAGATTGGAAGACTGCTCCACGAGATTGAAACGAAACCTGGAAAGTCGTTGGAGGCGATGACAATTGATATAATCCCAGCCTCCACCATTTCTGAATCAGGAACGCAGCAGGAGATCCGAGAAGCTCTTGCATCACGTCATGGTTCAGTTTTAAATACCGATACTTTGCTGAAAGCAGACCACTTTCCTGGAGGCATTTTAGAACATAATTCTAAAAATCCAAGCCTCATTCGAGGAGCTTCCAATTTCCGAAACATTGAAGGCACTCCTGTTCATGGAGTGTGCACTCCTTCAATCGATGGGATTCATTCTATCGTTCATTATCTCCAAACTGGTTTTAATGCGAAAAATATCTGCTGGACTAATTTGCGAGAGGAGCCTGTAGTGTATATCAACAAGCATCCTTTCGTATTGCGGTCGGTCAAGCAGCCGTTTCGTAATGTGAGTGATTTTGTTGCAGTTGACTTTAAGCGATTAGAAGCTGCTGAGATGAGACTGAAGGAAGATATTCTTGCGGAGGCGAAGCGATTGGGCGGACGCGTGTTAGTTCACACGGAGTCATCCAATGGAACTCTGGAACTGCACTGGGAGCGAGTTGCCGAAGATGATGATGTGCTGACACCCAAGGAAGCATATGGCATGCTAGCTGAGGCTGGATTGCCTGTCAATTATGCGAGACTCCCTATGACCCCAGAGCACCCGCCAGCTCCTTCAGATGTCGATGAAATTTTGAAGAGGGTGAAAAGCCGACATCAAGATGCAGGAATCCATTTTGTGTTTAACTGTCAGATGGGTCGCGGAAGAACCACTATCGCCATGGCCGTAGCCTGCATGGAGTTAGAGAAGCGGGAACATGTTACCGATGACTTTTCAGATCATATCTTTTTCAACTACAAGCCCAAGAATCTTACCAATCGAGTTTCAAGTAGAAGTTTTGATCTTCGTGAAGTGGCTTACTCGGAACAATCAGAAGGGGACGATGATTCGCTCTCCAATGCAAATGAGGGCCATTCGGATCATCATTCAGAGTTGGAACCAGGATATGATTCTGACGAGTCGCCAGTGAAATCCATTTCGAATGTCGGCATTTCTGACAGTTCTGATTTTGGTTCGATATTGAGTCTCATACGAGTCCTAAGTAATGGGCTATTGTCGAAAACCTGGGCCAATGCCGTGATTGACAAATGCGGTTACATTGAAAACATCAGAAACAATATCACCACGTGTATTGAGCGATCGACGACAGCTAGAACATCGGAGCGAGCTTCAAATTTCATCGCTCGCGGTCTTTTGAATCTTCGGCGATACTTTTACTTGATATTAGTCGCATCCTACCAATTGTCTTCCGAAGAAGTTGATGTGGGAACGTTCAAATTGTGGTTTGAAAGGAGACCCGAATTCAAAACCATATTTAGCGAGATCAAAGATAAAGCTTCATTGCAATTCGTGTCGGACAAGGTTCTTTCAGGTCCTCCGCCTTCAGAGAAAAATGAAATCACCGCGGGACTCGAACACGAAGCTTCTGAAATAGATACGTTCACATCTTCCTTCGTTGCGCAACGACGAGGAATGGTTCTCACCAAGGGATCAATTTTGAAATCAGATCATTTTCCGGGATGCAATCGACTCAAAAACATAAAACTCAGTTTCGTCGGTGTCCCGAATTTCAGACCATTGTCGGTAAAGTTGGAAAATAGCAATGTGAAACGAGATATCGGAATATATGGTACTGGAATTCCAACTGTTGCTGGATTAATACAAGTTCTAGAATATGTAGCGAGTGATAATGCTGATACTTCTACATCGCCTATTGTATGGATCAACTTGAGAGAAGAGCCTATTCTATATATCAATGGAAGACCACTAGTCCTTCGCAAGTTAGAACACCCTTTTGAAAATTTAGAGCACACAGGTATCTCGAAAGATCGAGTTGAAGATATGGAGGAGCGTCTCAAGGTGGACGTGATTAATGAGATCATGGAAAACAATGGTAAATTTCTACTTCATGAAGAAGATGCATCTGGCTTACAACCAATATGGGAAAGTGTGGACATTTCTGAAGGCAGCACGGCAGTTCAAACTCCTCGCGATGTTTATGATATGATGGGCTCTAAATACGATGTGGTTCACAAGAGAGTGCCCATCACGGACGAACAGGCTCCCAAGGTTCGTGATTGTGATGAGATTTCCAATATTGTGAGGAACACGCCGGTAGACACAAAGATCATATTCAATTGTCAGATGGGGCGCGGTCGGACTACCACTGGACTTGTCATTGGAGTTGCTGTCAGGCTCTGGAAGCGTAAAGAGTTATATTCCTTTCCTAAAGTCCTCGAGAATTTAATTGTCGAAGACCCGCCTCGGTTTCGAACCCAAGTTAGATCGTTTCGAAAAGGCAATCCTTCAAAAGGGGTATTTCTGAGTGGAAGGTATCAAGTGATCCTCAGTCTGATCCGGCTGTTGGAACAAGGAGCGGAGGCTAAACAAATTACTGATTCCGTCATCGACTTCTGCGATGCTTTACAGAATTTGAGGGAAGCTATTGTTGACCTCAAGTTTCTTTCAGAGAGCGACGAGAAACCTGCGCTACAAAGAGCAGGGGCAAAGGAAAGGGGAGTGGAGTATGTCAAGCGCTACTATCAATTGATTGAGTTTGTGGCTTATTTGCTTTCTCTAAATCCAGATGATACTATAACCACAGTCAATCTTACTTCATTTGCAAGGTGGTTGGTGGAGCGTCCTGAACTGAAAACTGTCCTCCGAAGAGTTTCTATGAACTAGACTAATTTATTAAATCAATAATCTCGATTCGCTTATATTTTAAACTATTATTTATACATTTCTACAAGAAACTCAATACAAGCGTCCAGGCCACTGCACTGGTTGTCCAGGAATATTAACTCCCACTTGGAGTAATGACACTGAAGATATCTTTTTTTGTCTTGCCAGTATTTCCTAGCAAAGCGCACAGGGCGCGCCCACTCATTCATCCTAGCCACGTAAATATCATAGATATACACCGCACCTACAAAGTCTCGGTTCCACGTTCTTTCACATTTTTGGCAAATGAGAATACCATGAACCTCCCTCGGCATCTTAGAGAGGTTCTCGTTGTATTTTCCGTTTCGGAAGGTCACCACATCTTGACCATTCTTCATGCATTTGTTGAGGAGACCATGACAGCACAGTGTCGATTTTGTGCTGTAGGCTTCCTTCTCCTCACAAACAGCATATCCCCGCTTCACCATCAACGCCTCGATCTTCTTCAAGGGGCCCCCTGGGGTGCTACTCCTGAATCCGGTGGTCCGATACTCCCTCATATATGCTGCAAGTTTCTCCTTCTTGAAACGACGATTGTTACAGTGTTCAAGAATCTCGACGTGCTTGGAGAGCTAGTAGGAAATCCGCAGGATCAACAGTTTTCAACGTAGTATTGGTGATGGCTTCCAAAATTCCACTACTTTGTGCTCGTGACCTCAAATTCTCTGATCGCTTCCTAATCACAACACGACCACTGCGTCTATCAAACCATTTCTTAGTAACTGTACGTGTCGCAAATTTACCACATTTAAGAAATCGTGCAACAGAATAGAGGTTGTGATAACCTTTATCCACAGCAGCGATATCGTGAAGATCACGAACAGGAGCATCTGTAGGAAGTTCAAAATCACTGGTAGTGGTCCTAAACTCTGATTTTTGTCTTCTGGGTCGTCCATTTACCATGTATTGCTTGTTTTTCTCATACAACAAATCCAACTTGATACCATTGCTACGCATCTGTCACCCTTTATTCCAACCGCTATTTTTTTTTAATGTAACAAAAAGAAGGCAAGGTGCAATTTGCAGTTTCCCAGAGTTTTCGTTTTATATGACCCCAAAATCGCTCGAGAAGGTTTTATTTATTCAGGATGGATCCGGCAAGAAAATACTCAGCTTCTTGAACACTGTCCTCTAGGTACGATTATCTGCTTTTAGAAGCCTTCATATTGACTCAACAGCCAGTCACAACAACAAGGATTTAGTACCAGGTATACCACTGTGTAGTAGCACTGCTTCTTCTTATTTAATAACTTCAACAACAGGAGATCATATCCTTTGTTTATTTTTTACGCCTTGCTTATAACTCTCCATCTGGTAACAAGTTGCGCTCGCAGAGAGCTTGTTCCATGCCTTTTCGTGAACCAATCAACGAGGCCAGGAGGATATCCAGAAGTCGAAACGATTTTCTACATGCAGGTGATATTATAGTTGAGCTTGATAATATATTTGTAAAGACATATTGAAGTAAAGAAGAAGTCCGGCAATTGCGTGCTGTAATAATAAGGCCCCGTACTAGCATGACCCAATACGAAGTGACTCCAACGGAAACTAAAGGAAAGACCCCTCGTCGATTTGATTACGGGAACTCGAGGTGTATGAAATATTTACTAAATATACAGTACGATTTCAAATCAAAAACTTGTAGGAACTAGGTGAAATAGGTATTTTAATTTAATCAATTAGTTTATTTAACCGGATATTAATTGGAGCAATTTCTGGAAACTGAACTGCAACTAATTCCAAGTCTTTTGTAACTTTGGTTAGGAAGTTGGCTTGTCCTCCACGTTGCTCCAGTATCTCTGTAAGCTCTTCAAGCACGGTTAGACCTTTTTGATTGTTTCCTTCGTTCAATAAACACGTAGCAAGCATGTGGAGAGAATAGCCGAGGTCGTCTATATCAGCTTTTGCACCATCTTCCAAAATTGAGCGGGCTTGAGAAAATAACTGAACTGCGTTGTCCCAGTTAAAATCTTCAGCTGCCAATCGACCTAGGTTGTTGAACATCCTTCCCACGTCAATACATTTTTCACCATGCGCTTCGGCGAATACTTGCAATGATTGACGGTACACTCTATATAAGTCCAAATTGTCAGCACCAGACTTTTCATGGCGAGGAATTTGGTCCAATATGATTTTGTTTAGTGTACCTACTTGCTTTCGCAGTTGGTTGTATGCTTCACTTTCTTCATCTTCTTCAAATATATAAAGTTTGAAGAAGATCGAGTGGACATGGAGATAAAGCTCCAAGCCCTTGTCCAACGAAGCATGTTTCTGTACCAGCAGACTGGCATTACGCAACATTCGCTCAAGAAACACCTGGAAGCTTGGTAATCCAGATTTCTTCTTCTCCATATTACAAGCAAACTTCAGGAATCCACAACATCGGCCAGCTTTGCTGTACACTTTTTCTTGTCGAAGTCTCTCGCGTGTTGCCAGCCTGCCATGAAATCTTGTCACAGATTTCTCGGCAGATTGAATTAATAACTTTCTTACTTGGTGTTTAATGGTCGCATTGACAGTATCTTCAGACGTGATAGTTTCTATCATCATCTTCTTTTCCGTTGGGTTGTAACTAAGAGTGTCTCGAATATCAAACTCTGTCAAGTTTCTTGATATACTATATGGATTATCCATCAGAGCATCAAGGAATTCCTTCTCTTGGTTTGAATCGGTAACAATATCAATGATCTTGCACGACTGAGCAGCGCAAAATAATTCCCATGCACTCCAACTTCTTCGCAATATATTGGGGTTGATTAAAGAGTCCACGAATGCTATCGTCTTGTCAAATCTAGCTATTGCTTTTTGAAGTTGGTGTGATATCATCTCAGCTTTCATATCTACTACGCGGGTTTCAGAGTCACTGTTCATCCACAAATGTTGATTTGAACCGAATGAATCTAAAAATACTATTGTTGCATCCGGGGAAGTACCTTGGTTCGCACAGTACTCCGCAAGTGATTTTACAACATTTGAAAACACTGCAGCTCTAGGAACAATCAAGTAGCATCCTTGAAAAGCTTTTCCAAATTGATGTGGCTCCAAAAGCTCAGTGTAAAACCGGACATTTTTCACTGTTGTTGCTGGAACCACTACATACCGATTGATATCGGCTATAGTCCACTCAGAGCGCTTCTTTTTGCGGAAATGCGACTGAAGCTGCTGTGAAGAAACAGAAACCTGATCTCCTCCCCATGCTTTCAAACCGTTAGAAATCTTGTTAAACGTTCGGTTCACATGACATCCTTGCATTGTTTTGGTGCATACATAAAGATCGGCATCCATTTCTTGTTCTAGGAAATTGTTGAAGAAAAACGACAACCAGGACACCGTCACCCCGCGGTAACTCACCAAGTCAGTGTTGAGTTTCTTACCTCGCTTTGGAAACAAGCGTTTAGCAATACTTTTGGTCTTTGGATGCAAGCCAACGCTCACTTCCAGGGTCATCCTCCGAGTATTCAAATTGAAAATTTTTCGTGTTGAACACTATAGTACACACCCAATGCTCTTACAGTAATGCATAAGTATACGGCTAATGCAATTTCTTGGTCGGATACATTATTACAAACAAGGATTGCAACCGAATTACAAAAATCGATTTTTTTAAGCCTACAAGTAGTTAAGCTACAAGTAGTGGATAAAAGCCATCAAATGCTAATTTCTCAATAAACAAAAGTATCTTGTTGAAAGAAAAGAGCCTGATGGCAATCCGTGAGGGAATCAGAAGCAAGAACATTATGTTGCGTGTATTTTACAGCAAATGTTTCAAATGGAGTTGAATGACTCGAATGCTTTTTTTATTTCAAAGAGTTTTTAAACACAACAAAAATCGATTTTTTTAGAGCACTACTAGTAGTGGATAAAAGCCATCAAATGCTAATTTCTTAATAAACAAGAGTATCTTGTTGAAAGAAAAGAGCCTGATGGCAATCCGTGAGGTAATCA
>Ga0105055_10012490_pt1 | contig 10329 bp, 11 predicted proteins | sample BON03_FD_78090 | JGI IMG/M metagenome (GOLD analysis project Ga0105055, IMG submission 78090) | Freshwater microbial communities from Lake Bonney liftoff mats and glacier meltwater in Antarctica - BON-03 | ecosystem: Environmental > Aquatic > Freshwater > Ice > Glacier meltwater | place: Lake... | reverse complement strand
CTCTCTCTTGCGCGCGCTCTCTCTTTCGCAGTCCCTGTCTATGTCTCTATGTCTGTCTCTACCTCTATGATCACTCTGTCTCTGTCTCTGTATATTATCTGTCTGTTTTTGTGAAAGGTTTACGTGCGTGTCAGAGTTTGTTTATATGTGTGTGTAACTCTGTTTGTGCGTGCTCACGTCCGTGTGCGTTTGTGGCATTTTCTTCCTGCTCTCCTCCTCCTTACGCTCCTCTTTTTCTCTCCCTCGACCAGCGCGAGTGGAAGCAAGGATACAAGAGGCCGAGGACAACCTTTTCAAAAAGAAAACGATCAAAAAATCTGCCCTAGAAATTGCGTATGACGCAACGCTAGAATCCTTCATTAAGCAGTCAGAGCGATGTTGGAATTGCAAATTGTTTTATTCTGCTGATGAGAATGACGATTCCTCTTGCAAGTGAGCTTTACTGTCTCCCCCCCCCCGTCAGCATACACCATGCCTGCCTCACCTTGCATGTCTTTGCACCCGTGCTCAACGAATTCCTTCCTTTTGTAGCCGAAATGATTAACCCTGACTGCCTAATCATCGGCGCGTGGAGGATACACTTACACGATTTGTATGTGCCTCTTTGGGTATCACTGTATCTTCGTTTGCATACAAAAATCGTGCATGTACTGCTCCATAGGGCGCGCGGCAAGCCCCGGAGCCGCCGCGCGCCACCTGCAGCCAGCCAGAGTCCAGGGGCGCGCGGCGACGGAGCGCTTTAGCGCGCATTTGCCGCGCGCCCACTGGATCGGACCAGAGTAATGAGGATGTTGTGTCAAAATGTTGTGTATTAATGTGTGATGAATCAAAGATGTTGTGTAATGAATCAAAGATGTTGTGTAATGAAAAGATGTTATGTAATACCATACCATTACACAACATCTTATCATTGCACAACATCTTTTTTGGGATGGAACAACATATACACATATCTCAACCCGATTTTGTGGGCTAAAACCGCGTTTCGGGGGTGTGGAGACGGTGCCAATGGGGCCCTTTTGACGATCAGCGCGGACAGTTAATCTTGTCCAAATCCACTTTTTTTCTCTCGATTTTTCTGGGTTGAGCCTACATTGCTTTTTTCTGTCCTTTCAACAGATGGCACCCTGGTCCATCAACACAACACACAAGCAAACATAATCATCTTGATCGTGAGACCCCCCCCCCTGCAGTGCACCTTTCTCTCGATGCCCTCCCCTCCCCGCCCGCCCCCGTTGCAACCTACTTCTGAACCTTTCCCTTCCTAATACTTCGTCCTATTGTCCGCACGCACGCTCGAGAGTCTTCCGAGCAATTACGATCTGGTTCTCTCTCTACCATCTTCATTTCTTGCTCGCTTGCGTTCTTTCTCTTAAATGCAAACACACGCGAACAGGTGTGACATTCAAGTGCTGCGGAGCGGAGCAGATCGGAACACAGCCAATTCTTTTCAAGACAAAACCCTGCAAAGTCACCAGGTTACCAATTTCAAAACTGAATTTCACGCTTACGATGTTTTCATCGTGAAACAATTTGACCTGCGAATTCTCAAAACAATTTCCCCTCTTCCCCTGCACCCTTCACAGACACATGACAAAAGAGCAAACCGAGGCCTTTCTTGCTGTGACTGGAGCTTAAGATTGCTTTCTTTCTGGCGTTTGGATCAACATCAGCACCAACACCGCCACCATACCGACGCAAACCATGAAACAAATAAGGATGGCGCAAGCGTTTCAGTTCAAAGCACTTGTGACACGTAACCATTTAAGCGTGCTTAGTCCTCCTAAAAATCAGGTCGTGAGCAGTAGTTAAATTCGATCGCCCCAAGTAGAGGCCGACATTGCGCTCCATCACCCCTTGTCTACACTGTAGACTGCGCATCAACACACCCAACGGTTTCATGGCTTGTTCACCCTTGTGTCCCTGCACTGGCCTCTCTCATCACGGTGGTGGCTCGCGGAACCAACAGCCTCCTTTTCAATAGCGCAGAAGCGGCGACAGGATGCCTGCAGCTGTGACTTACGACGGTCGCAGGACCGTTTCAAAGTTTTTCATGCGAAAAACGATTGATTTTTCGGCCCAAGATCGATTTTTCGTGGAACAATTTTCAGATTCGAGTTGCTCCTGATTTGTTTTGTTCTCTAGTGGGCATTCATAAATCGCCCATTTGCCACTGCAAACTTTCAATGAACCACCTTTTCTCCGAGTCGGCGAATATTTGAACGGTCTCTTTGTGAAGAAATCACCGAAAAAGCACACTCTCCACTGTAAATCTCCACTCCATTTTAAATCTCCAGATTTTGCTTCGTCTTTATGACAGTTTCCCCTGAAAATGCTACACCCCCGAAATCCACCAAATCCAGAAACTCAAATTTTCCAGTACAAATACAAATTGCCTCGCTGCAAGCTTCGTTTATCCATTTATCCAGCCGTGCGCCATAAGGGTCGGATCACTGGTCCTACGAATTTTAGTGAGCCCGAGTTTCCCTTACTTTTTCCATTTTTTTTCGAAATCGGACGTCTCCTCGATTTGAAATTCCCCGATTTGAAATTCAAGTTCGACATCTCATTTTGGGAGACATCTGATCTCAGATTCTATCACGGTATGAGATGATATATCTCACACGCTGTGTGTAGACGTCTGATCTGAGATTGGACGTCTTGTGGAGACGTCCGATCTCGGAAAAACTGGTTAAGTGGGGTTTCTGGGACACACAATCTGTGTGTTCACGAATCCCCACCCTCGGTCCCACCGTGACAACCAAAATGTCGATTTCAGAGTCAAGTTTAATTTGCAAGTGAGATACCAGGAAATCCGAGTTTCTGGATTTGGTAGACTCAATGATTTTGAGGGTCACGGTGTAGTAATTTCAGTGCAAACTGTCATACCTTGAAATGAGTCTGATCCATTTTACAAGATTCAAATTCCACGCCAGCAAATGAACCTTGTTCACGCAAAAATTTGCGCGAATAGGTTTGGTTGGGCGCGCGGCGGCGACGAAGCTCGCGCCATAGGAGTAGGTCCCAACCCATGCGTGAAAATATAGGGTAGTGTATCTACGTAATAGATATATGATATGGGAAGCCCTGGGCCATATTATGGGCCATATTATGTCTACCCTATATGAGATCTGATTTTTGCGAATGGGTTACCAAGATGCACCTCGCCGCCGCGCGCCCAGGCTCATGGAAATAGGCAAATTCTCGACTCGGAATCGCTACAGCCAGGCTACACGTTTCAGGGATTTTGAGTCCAGATCTTAAACGTAAACCTTTGGTGCAATGAGGGATCATTTGGGGTTGTGCGAGCGAAAGATAGATAACGTGGACGGTTGAAAATGAAATGAGGTTCATTTGAGGGGCTGTGAAATGCTGAAGGCTGTAGATGACTGTCAGTTTGATTCTGCTTCTACTGCTGGAGGAGGGGTAGGAGAAGGAAAAAGGGAGGTGAAGGAGAAGGCGGCAACTCGGGAGGGGGAGGTGGGGTGGAGGGGGGGGGGGCAGCACTGATCAGCTGGCGAATTCTATTATACATATACACACACAGTTCTATGACAGTTGCACACTATTCTACACACGTCATAATGTCATAGCACTGGCCCACCCTGAGCAAAACGGGAGGGGGTTTTTTCCACAAAAAAAAAAAATACCTCTCACGTGCCTCAGCTCGTAAGAACGCAGATGCTTCTCGGAAGCCTGAGTAAATATGATCAAGTCTGGGAAAACCAAATATTTTTGAAGATAAGAACGCTGCTTCTCCCTGCGCTGACATGCACATACAAACAAACACAGACAAACACCGTGACACACGCAAGCAAATCGACAAGTACAAACAGTGAAAGGCTCAGGTGAGGGAAACCGTAAAACCTATCAAGGCGAGGGGGGGCTGCCAGTGAGAGAAAGGGGCCCGTGCGCTGTGTTGCATCATTGTCTCGCGAATTCACAGCGAGAAGGGAACGTGGCGAACGAAAGGCCTGCCGGCCTCAAGTGCTTTGATACGCTGGGTGGGAGGGCAGATTCTGAATTCCCTTCGACTGCCTGATTTTCACGCAAATGTTCAAATTTTCATGCCTAACAAGACACAGACTTATCATGAGTCGCTGCTGCAAGCCTCAGAGGTCTACAAAAAAAAACAATCTTCCAATTCCTCCTCCTTCACGCTGCAATAGCGCAGTAGAAAGCTTTCCACATGACAGTAGTAGCTCACATAATATATATATACGTATACTAATACATATATTTGTTAGTATGTATGTATGTATGTATGTATGTATGTATGTATGTAATTATGTATGTATGTGGGGTGAAATGAGGGATGAATCCAGGGTGCGAAAGTGGAGTGAGGCATCATTTGAGGGGCTTTGCGATGCACTGAGAAATCATTTCGGGGAGCGAAAGCAAAACGAGGGATCATGCCACAAGTCCGAACAATTCTATTCACTTTTTTGCGTCGGAGGGATGTTTTCAAGTTTTCGGCGGGGATTTCTCGTGTCCGAGGGATCTTGAGGCTCTTGGGTGATTTGTACGTGGCCGAGGGATACTTGTAGATCTTTCTTGCTTTTTTGGGTGCCAGTGGGTGATTTCAAGTTTGTTCCGACCGAGGGATCAAAACCCGCCCAAGATGCGAGAAATCGCACTCTGGCCGTCCACGAACATGTCAATTGCCATAATTTGGGCGCGCTGCAAGTGGAGGGGCTTTATCCCCGGAGCCAGCCGCGCGCCACACGTCTCAGACCAGAGTCCGAGTCTCCACGAATTTTAGCTGCTTTTCAAGTTTCCATTCAAGTTTTTCCCTCATTTCTTTTTTGAGATCGGACGTCTCCCACCAAAAATCTGAGATCGGACACTGTTGGACTTTTTTTCATTTTTCTGTCAGATCGGACTTCACGTTTCACTTTCATGCAGTGATCAGACATTTTTTTCCATTTTGTTTCTGAGATTGGACATCATTTCCCACTTTTCCCCCATTTTTTTTCTGAGATCGGACATGGTGTTTCACTTTTTCCTGAGATTTGACTTCACTTCTTTATTGAAGTCCGATCTCAGATTGAGGAGATGTCCGATCTCAAAAAAAGTGGAAAATGGTGATGAAAAAGGGGAAAAGGGGACTGGCTATAGTTCGAGTCCTTGGAAACTCTGGTCCGACCCCTGTGGCGCGCGGCGGCTCCGGGGCTAAAACACACCCGCTTGCCGCGCGCCCGTATTGGCAGGTAGTAGATTGACAATTACTGAGATTACTGGGTATGTACATTTAAGTCTACCGAGGCCTATGCGTCACTTGAGATATAAATGTGAGCAAAATATTGTACGAGTGGACCTGATCATTGGACTCATTTCGTTTTTGTGAAACATAATATTTACATTTTACTACACGTGTGTTCGGCCACAATGTGCGACTTCTCCATTCTTGGGCAGAAAGTGTCAGAGGAATATTTTTGCAGGGGTTTTCCGGAAATATGTTGCGGGGTTCAATTTTTTATTTTTCTAAAGCCTGAGGGACATTTTCCCCCGAAACTTTGAAATGAGGTTTTGGCCAATGATGGATCGCGATTTCAAAGTTCTAATCTTTGAAAACTTGAAACTTGAATGTCCCCTGGCAATTTAGACCGCCGCACCGAAGTACTTCCGGATTACCTTTTCTATGTTGTGGCCCAAGATTTATACACCCCCACCTACCACTACCGCAAACTTTGAATCATGATGCAACAACGTTTTTCGAATTCAAGTATTTGAACGGTCTCTTCGTGAAACAACTTGAAACACCAAATTTGAAAGAAGCAATGCCTCCAGTTTAAATCTCCTGATTTTGCTTCATGATTACCTGCAACGTGTCGGTGTCACGGTATTCCTCGAAATTCGACGTCATCAAGTTCAATCAACCCCGCTACAGCAAGAATACGCGCGACAAACTCTGAGCTCGCTGCGGATGTGTGTTTCGTTCAGGGTTCATGGGATCAGGGAATTTCTCGATTAACTACAGCCGCGGCCACGCTTGCCAGTCCACATGTTTTAGGGGTTTCAAGTTCAGATCTGAAATGGACCTAGCACCTTCAAGTGCCACAACTTAACAAAGTTGATGTGCACGTGTGGATTAGGTTTAATTCAATGATATTATGATATCTTCTGAAACCTATCCATTAGACCAAAAAAGGCTCACCGGTGCTCGAAATGGTACCGGAGCCAAGGGGCCCGGGGGTTCGACTCAAACGTTAAGTGACAAAATTTCGCAGCTGTTTTCACCACCGTCACAGTGACTCGGACTCACTGGCACCTCGCCGGCGCTTGCACAATGGGGATGTTTTGTGGAATTCTGAACCAGACTCACGTCGCCAATTCACACAGTGCTTTTGGTCAGCTTTGTCACGGTTGGTCTTCAGGAAAATGCATTTTTGACCCACAAGTGCTAAAGCGACCCACCCAAAACACCCCCCGGAAGTGGAAGGGTCCACTTTTTGGTGAAATGGTAATTGAAATTTGCTCCTCGAACTTGAACAATCTTTCGATATCAAGTTTCGTTTTCAACGAATCGGCGACCAGCGAGAACAAGGTGTGGCAATGCCCATTTGAGAGTAGAGTATTGTTTGAAAACAGATAGTCGGTATCTTTGCTGCAGGCGACGGTGCTTATCTTTGGTGTGACTCACATTGTTCAAGTAGGGGGGGTCCAAGAATCGATTTTGTTTGCTGAGGCCGGGAGTCCTGAATTTGTTGTCATACCTGAGCTCAATAGCGTTCTCAAGAACCTTCTCAACAGTGTCACCATTGAAGATTGAATCGTGTTTTTTCAGACAACCAAAAATTAAGTGTGTGCGCACAGCACAAATGCCCTCTTGTGTCACGGCATTGCAACGTGGTCTCAGAAGCGTCCATGTGCCATATGAATTCACAAAAATGTGCACACATACACAAACACACTGGCACCCACGCACATCTCTCTGTGCAAGTACTTGCGGGGTGTGTGCATGTGTGTGGTGTGTTTGTGAGATGTGAGTATCATAATGTGTTTGGGCATGCTAAACAATTCTTCGTAACCCCCGCCCCCCAACCCCTTCTGCGCACCAATTCTTGTCACTAAAATGCACCCCACCTCCCATATAACAAAATGCAGAGCCCTACAACCCGCACACCAACATCTCGACTCCTGGTTTTCATCAACTCGCCTCTTTGCGGGGGCGCCCGCGTGGCTTTCCAGTTGGGACATACCCCTTCTTCTCGTCCGCTGCCTTCCTTGGGCGTCCGCGCCCTTTCTTGACAGGAGCATCATCTGAAATTGAGCCCGGCGATGTAGAGACTCCATTCTTAGATATGCTGTCTCTCATTACCCCGTTTTGCTGTGGGGAAGACGAGATTTCCGAAAAGGCAGAGAAAGTATGTAAGCAAGTTAGACGGCAAAAACATCTGACACACTGGATACAAGCAATTTGCCATTGGCACTGATAACAACGTATACTTGCATGCAGACGCGCAACGACACCTGATAGGCACCCGCAGCTGCCACTGCGACGGTGGAAAGGCGGCCGTTGTTGTCATCGCCAAACTTGATACCCTTCATCAGCATTTCGTCTTTGATCTGTCAGAGGAAGATGGAAAGATGGCGAGTTTGCAGGGAAAGAAAGGGAGGGAAGGAGAGGTGCGTGTGTCAGCCCAAAGACACTGTACATCGAGTTCATGGATTACGTATGCATGCCACATGAAATCGTCCTGGGGGGTCGACAAACAGACCTGTGAACTCGCGTGAAGGTGACCAAGGGTACAGCCGAAGGCAAGATAGGTTGGTAATATGAACTTTCATTTGATTACCAGATGCACCAGAATTCATATTCAATTCATAAACAGTAGATATTATTCACAGGTACTGATCGTAAATCCCATGGGCAGAATTCTGTTCGTGGTTTTAAGTTTTAGAGATAATCAGAAGATTCTATGCCAACCTATCTGCATTTGGGTGTAACAATCTCAAGGTTGTTTAGGTGTGTATAGAAGGGGGTTTCAAGGGGGTATGAACCGAAGTGCACCTTTTTTGAAGAGCACACTGATTTGACCGTTCGCATGATTTTTGACAAATGCAAATGTATGAGAGCGTGTATGTGCAGGTAAGCGTGTGTGCTTACTTTAGTTTGGCCGCTGATGAGAGCGATTAGTTCCTCCTCAGTCTCTGTGACTGTAATGTCATCCTCATTGTCATCAACATTCCACTCGGCGTCACGAGCGCGCGAAAACTTGTCACCCGGCACTTGGACAGCCTTCTCTTCTTCTTCGTCATCTGAGTCGATGCAGCGCGAAGTGGGATTCGAAGTGGTGAAGGTGATTTGTTCGAGCAGCTCCTTGTTGTCACGCAACATCTCATAGCGACGAATCTGCTCGACGCGCTGCCGGATGAGATGAGCAATGTTGATATCCTCAGGCCGCAAATTCTTCGAGGCCGTCTTCGATAGTTTGTCGCCCTCTTTCATGATCTCGATCATGGCTTGCTTGCGAATGCGCTCCTCATCTTTAGCGGACAAGGTACGACCATCCGAGCCCGGAGCCAGCACCGAGTCAAGAGACAATTCGGGCGCTGTTCTCCGACGTGCCGCCAGTACACGCCGCCGCATTTCCGCCTCTGCCTCTGCCCCCACCAGCACTTGCTCGCTGCCTGGCTGCTGCTCAGCTGCCTGCACGCGCTTGGCCTCGAGGCCATGCCGAGCAGTACGCATGCGCACACGGCCCAGCCGCGTGCGCGTCACAGAGTCGCTATCTCCCAAGTTACCACGCAGAATTGGCGCGAGTCCCTCTTTCTCCATTTCGTCGGCAATGACTTTACGGTGCGTGCGAGCATCAAAATTTTGGAGATGATGCGCGAGACCCTGACCCTCACCCTGCGACTTCAAAAATGATTGCTCCTCTGCCTCACGCAGCCGGCGCATCTGTTCATTGGCGAACATCTTGGTCTGATCCTCTCGCTTCCGCTCCTGCGACTGTTGTCTCAACCGCGCTTCCTCTTCTTTGCGAATGTAAAAGGATCGCGCGCGTTTCACCTGTGTGCAAACCGCACCCCAAACAAAACACGATGGCTTTTCAGTCATACTGGACCAAAAAAATGCGTCACACTGGACAACAAAAACTTCTCAAGGATCTCAGAAGAGCACCTGCCAGCACACACAAACGAGTGACGCTCACAACAAGGACGCACCAAAAAGCGGAAAGTGTGCAGGCCAGTATATGATTATCAGTGCAAGCGTCCAAACAGCAATATAGACAAAACCTTGATTTCTTTGCCCGAAATTTCAGTGCCCTCCATGGCAGTGAGCGCTTCGTCAGCAGTCGGAGCATCGTCAAAGACGACAAAGCCGAGGCCGGGCTTGGCCACATGTGCTTCTGTAACGCGTCCGAACCCTTCAAACGCCAAGTACAGCCGTACATCGTCGATTGATGACGGCAGTCCCGTCACAAACAGACGTCTCCCTGTAAGATCATCCTCGCGATAATCGCGCATTTCTTCGATAGGCTCTAAAATCATCGATACAGCACTGTGCGGCCGTATTGCACCCAAGCGCATCAACGCTCCTGTCCTCCCTGTAAAGCCCCCAGATCCCTGTTGCAATCGGAGTCCTATGCCCACACGTTGATGTCCCGCCGACATGTGACATGTGGCCGCCTGGCCCACATTCCTGCGCAGTGATGCAGCGGCTGGAGGTGGAGCAAAATTGACAAGACCACCGGTCGACGAAAATGCCGAGCTTGAGCACGGCAGCAGAGTCGCTCCCACCACCGCCAACAGGCACACTGCACGTGGCCGCATGCCAATCAACTGCACCATTTGCGCTTCAATCGCCCCTTCTGATACGCTTCAACACAACCTGCAGATTCGTCCGCGTGCTGTCTGAGGATATTCAGCACCAATTCAAGCAGTCTGTTGTCTCCACACCTTGTTGTAACACAACTTAAGTCTCAGCTGTAGGCATCCCGTCACGCTTCTGCGCAATTGAAAAGGAGGCCGTTGGGTCCGCGAGCCAACACCGTGATGAGGCCAGAGTAGGGACACAACAGTGAACACGTGATGAAACCGTCAGCTGTTTCGGTGCGCAGTCTACGGTGTAGACAATGGGCGATGGAGCGCAACGTCGGCCTCTACTTGGAGCGATCGATTGTAACTACTGCTCACGACCTGATTTTTAGGATGCCTCCTAAACTAACCGCTGGAAAATTGGTTGTTGGACGCAATTGCCACAAACTCCTTTGTGTGTATGCTTGGGCGTTGTTTCTATGTGTGTGTAGTGTGTTATGTGTATGTGTATGTGTGTGTGTGTGTGTGTGTGTATGTGTGTGTGTGTGTGTGTGTGTGTGTGTG
>Ga0105055_10012488_pt1 | contig 10331 bp, 10 predicted proteins | sample BON03_FD_78090 | JGI IMG/M metagenome (GOLD analysis project Ga0105055, IMG submission 78090) | Freshwater microbial communities from Lake Bonney liftoff mats and glacier meltwater in Antarctica - BON-03 | ecosystem: Environmental > Aquatic > Freshwater > Ice > Glacier meltwater | place: Lake... | reverse complement strand
CGACCGCGAGAAGCTCCAAGAGCGTCTGGCAAAGTTGGCCGGTGGCGTTGCCGTGATCAAGGCGGGTGCCGCAACAGAGGTTGAGCTCAAAGAGCGCAAGCACCGCATCGAAGATGCTGTGCGCAACGCTAAAGCCGCTGTGGAAGAGGGAATCGTCGCCGGTGGTGGCGTTGCTCTTATCCAGGCCGGCACGATGGCGCTCGCTAATCTCAAATTGGTTGGAGACGAAGCAACCGGGGCAAACATTGTCCGCGTCGCTGTTGACGCACCACTCAAGCAGATTGCCTTGAATGCTGGGCACGAGCCCGGTGTTGTCGCCGAGCACGTCCGCGGCCTCAAGGTCGGCTGGGGTCTGAACGCTGCAACCGGAGAGTATGTTGACATGCTTGCCGCGGGCATCGCTGACCCCGTCAAGGTGACCCGTTCGGCTCTGCTCAACGCAGCGTCGATTGCTGGTCTCTTCCTCACCACCGAGGCTGTTGTTGCAGAGAAGCCAGAGCCTGCCTCTGGTGGATCTGGCGGGGACTCCTCCGGTGGCATGGACGGAATGGGCTTCTAAGCTCTGTACCTCTGTGGGGTGTCCTCTTTGGAGGGCACCCCACAGTGCGTTAACGCTGGAAGAGCCTGGCGTTGGCGATTTCCATCTCTTGGTAGTGTCGCCCAGCGTGAGAGAGAGACTCGGTGAGGCTCTGAAGACTTTCCTCCACCCGCATCTGTGTCGTTCTCCAGTTGTCGTGCACGACAACAAAAGCAGTTGCTGCCGGCCCACTCCAGCTGGAGCTCAAGGAGTGCAGGTGGGCGTTCAAGGTCTGGACTTCGCTTTGAAGTCTGGCGATGGTGGCCCGGGCTTGAGTTGACGCAGCAAGTACCGCTTCGCTGTCAACGCTGTATCTCGTCATGGGTGTCCTTTCGGGATGCCCTGAGATTAGGCCATGCTCGAGTGTGGCGACTGGCCCGCTGGGGTGTTGGGGCGAAAGTCTCTAGGTTCTCTGTTTGGGGACAAAGGGAAGTGACACGGTGAAGGTTGCGCCCCCACCCGGTGTTTCCACCACGCTGATGAGGCCATCGTGGCGCCCCACAATGGTTCGGACTATGGTGAGGCCAAGCCCTGAGCCTCCGGTCTCTCGTGCCCTGGAACTATCGGCTCGCCAGAGGCGCTCAAATATCTTTTCCCTGATTTGTGGGGGAATGCCCTCGCCGTGATCAACAATGTCCACCACGCCCAGGCCACGCGCAGAATCCCGGTGGATAACAAGCTCCACGGGGGAACCCTCGGGGCTAAAGCGCAGGGCGTTGTGGAGGAGGTTGGCTAAGACTTGGCGAATCTTATTTTCATCGGCCTCCACCGTCACGGGTCGCAACGATGCCGGGTCTCGCACCAGTTCACCGCCGTGCCAGATGGTGATGGTTCGATCCGGTGAGCTCGCCAGCGCGTCGAGTGCCGCGTCTTGGCTCAGAGACAACAGATCGACCGTAGTGAGGGTGAGGGGTCTTGCCTCATCGAGCCGAGCAAGCTCGAGGAGGTCAGTCACCAGCGATGTCATACGCTCTGCCTCTTTTTCGATGCGTTCCATTGCCTGGGCGACATCGGCCTTTTTGGTGATTGCACCCATGCGATAGAGCTCGGCATAGCCGCGCACCGAGACCAGCGGTGTGCGAAGTTCGTGGCTGGCATCGCCAATAAAGCGGCGCATGCTGTCCAAGCTTTCGGCTCTATCGGCAAAGGCCCGGTCAATGCGCGAGAGCATGGTGTTGAGGCTTCGGGTGAGACGCCCCACCTCCGTATTGGGTGTTCCGCCCCCGAGACGCTGGGAAAAATCTCCGCCGGCGAAACGAGCAGCGGTGAGCTCCACTTCCCGAAGCGGGGCAAAAGTTCTGGTGACGAGAACTCCAGAGAGCAGCGCGCTCAAAATCACGGCGGCAAGACCGAAAGCCAAAAAGATGGAGGCAAAGCTGCCCACGTTTTGACGGTTTTCGGCCAGGTCTACGGCAATCACGAGGGTCGCTGGCTCCTGGGTCATCGCCGCTTCTTCAACAATGCGCAGAGAGTACGTGTGGACTCGCCAGTCTGTTCGGCCATCGAGGCTTGGCAGGGTGAGAGACCGGGGGTTGTTGAGCACCCACGCAAAGGTGAGATCACGAAGGTTTGGCGGGTAGCCGCCCTCGCTTTCCAAAATGTTGCTGGTAATCACCTCGCCATCTTCGGAAACGGCGCCAAGAAAAAAGCTACTTCTGGCACCGAGGCCACCCGTTGTTTCGAAGCTTTCGAAATCTGCGAGGGTGAGGCTTGGCGGGAGCCCCAGGGCTACTTCATCAATCTTTCGATCGAGTTCGCTCACCAGGTAGCGCTCCACGGTCGTCACTGTTCCCACCCCAATGCCGAAGAGTGCCAGGGTGGTGACAATCACCGTGGTGCCTGTGATTTTGGTTCTCAGGGAGGTGGCTTCCCACCAGCCCTGCAAGCGTTCGAGCATGGCCCCTAGGCTTTGTCAGCTTTGAGCATGTAGCCGAATCCGCGCTTGGTCTGAATCAGGGGTTCACTGGTGAGGGGATCAAGTTTTCTGCGCAAATAGGACACATAGCTTTCCACGATGCCCGCATCCCCGTTGAAGTCGTACTCCCACACATGGTCAAGAATCTGGGCTTTCGAGAGGACTCGGTTCGGGTTCAACATGAGATAGCGCAGGAGTTTAAATTCGGTCGGGGAAAGTTCCACCGACGACGAGCCAATAGACACTTCGTGGGTGTCTTGATCCATGGCGAGTTCTCCCACGCGGATCATGGCGTCTTCGTCTTCGTTGAGCGTGCGGCGAAGAATTGCCTTAATGCGCGCCACAATTTCGTCGAGACTAAACGGCTTGGTCACATAGTCATCGCCGCCGACGGTCAACCCAGTGATTTTATCTTCGGTGGAATCTTTGGCCGTAAGAAACAGGACGGGGCACGTGTAGCCGCTGGCACGTAAGCGCTTGGTCACACCGAAACCGTTGATGTCTGGGAGCATCACATCCAACACGATGAGATCGGGTTCTTCTTCGAGAACGGCCGAGATGGTTTGCGCCCCCGTGGCAACCGCGCGAACCGCAAAACCTGCGAAACGCAAGCTTGTGGTCAGGAGGTCCCGGATATTGGGTTCGTCATCAACAATAAGAATTTTCGGTCCGTCAGCCATTGCCCCATTCTCTGGGAAATTACTGTGAGTTGTCTGATAGCAGCAGTGGCACCATATAGGGGACCTGGGCGGCATCCACGATGGTGTATCCATAGCCTTGCTCGGCCAGAAAACGCTGGCGGTTCAGAGCGAAATCTTGGTCGACGGTGTCTCTGGCCACCAAAGTATAAAAGGTTGCGGGGCGGCCATCAGCTTTGGGGCGCAAGATGCGGCCCAAACGCTGAGCTTCCTCTTGCCGGGAACCAAATGATCCCGACACTTGAATCGCGACGGAAGCTTCCGGCAAATCGATAGAAAAGTTGGCCACCTTGGACACAACGAGGCGAGTAATCTCTCCCGAGCGGAATTGGGCATAGAGGTCTTCCCGTTCGGACACCGGTGTGGCCCCGGTAATCATGGGGAGGTCGAGTTCTCCCGAGAGCTGTTCGATCTGTTCCAGGTAGGTGCCAATAATCAGGGTGGGTTCGGTGGGGTGAAGAGCCAGAAGTTCTTTGACTACAGCACTCTTTGTGGGGCTGGTGGACGCCAAACGAAAACGTTCCTTGTCTGTGCCCGCGGCATACTCCAGGCGTTCTTCCGCCGGAAGATCCACGCGGATTTCGAGACATGTGGCGGGAGCAATGTAGCCTTCCGCTTCTAAATCTTTCCACGGCACATCAAAACGCTTGGGACCAATCAGGCTAAACACGTCACCTTCTCGACCATCTTCGCGCACCAGTGTGGCAGTGAGGCCCAGGCGTCTGCGCGCCTGCAGTTGCGCGGTCAGCTGGAAGACGGGTGCTGGGAGTAGGTGCACCTCGTCATAGATCACGAGCCCCCAGTTCACAGCATCGAGCACTCCTAGGTGAGCGAACTCTCCCTGGCGTTTCGCGGCCATGATGCTGTAGCTGGCGATGGTGACGGGTTTGATTTCTTTGAGCGAACCCGAGTATTCGCCAATGTCATCCTTATCGAGCGAGGTGCGTCGCAGCAGCTCTGCTCTCCACTGCCTGGCCGAGACCGTATTGGTCACCAAAATCAGCGTGGTGGTGCCAAGCTCCGCCATCACTCCCGCCCCCACGAGCGTTTTCCCCGCCCCACAGGGCAACACCACAACGCCAGATCCCGCCTGCGTGAACCTTGTCACTGCTTCGCGCTGGTAGTCGCGCAGCGCCCACTCATCGCTCGTTAGAGAAATATCGTGCGGTGTGCCCTCCGCATAGCCGGCATGGTCGGCCGCTGGCCACCCACGCTTGAGCAGTTCCTGTTTGATGAGACCTCTCGACCAGGCCGCAAGAGGGAAACGGCCGTGCTCATCGCGTGGCCCGAGTAGTTCCAGAACTTTAGGGTTGCGGGTGATTTCTGCTTCGATGGCGGGATTCGTGCACGAGATGAAGAGTTCTTCACCATCCCTGGTGATATCGATCTGGCCGTAGCGGCCCAGGGTGTCGCGAATCTCTTCGGTGATGCCCTGGGGGAGAGCAAACTTGGAGTATCCCTCCAAAGTCTCAAGAATCTCTTCCAGGGTGTGACCGGCAGCTCTGGCGTTCCACAATCCCAAGCGCGTAATGCGATAGGTGTGGATGTGCTCGGGCGCCCGCTCCAATTCTGCAAACACCGCCAGAGCGTGTCTGGCGCTATCGGCATCCGGATGGGCTACCTCAAGAAGGACGGTCCTGTCGCTTTGAACAATGAGTGGACCGGCAGGATTCATAGCCCTCCATTCTATGGCTATCGCTGAGGGGTCGCGTTCGGCGCGGGGCGTAAATGACGAATACGTGAGACGGGCAGGGTGCGCTCCATCTGGTTCCCCAGCTCCACGCCCCGCAAACGGCCACCGCCCAAAGCCCGCGGTTCCATGATGATGGTCAACTCGGTGCCATCGGGCATTTCCACCACGACCTCCAGAGGAGTTTTCCCCCGCACGGCAACCTCAATCATGCTTCCCAGCCCCGGTGGCACGCCGCGGCTTTTGGCGTCTTCCAGGGAGGCAATGAGGACAGTAATGGCGTCATCGACCACGTTGCCATCGCCTGCCTCGGCAGAAGAATCGTGGTCTGATACCGATACCCGCGTCACATAGGCACTATCGATGAGCGCCGGATAGGAGGCATTCACTAACGCCTGGTGCACCCGCTCAATGGGTGCCCCGGAGTGCAGCGCTTTTTCTTGCATTCCGCGAAGCGACAGCATCGCAAGCCGTGGATCGGCCAGGAGCTCTTCGGCCCGCTCTGCGCTGCGCAGAACAATGCGGGTCTCGCGGCCTGTGGCTTCAAGGGTGATGTCACCGGAGCGTCGAATGGTGTCATCGATGAGTGCGCGCATGCCGGAGGGAAGCGGGGTGAGCGTGATGGACTCGAGGCTTGTCGTGATCGCCGAAGGTTCTTGGCCTTTCTGCAACGCCGCCATCAGTGACGCCTGGGTGAGGCGGTAGCGGGGGACAAGGCCGCCCAGCTCCCGAATTGCCAGCATGTTGAGCAGGCGTCGGTGCGGTCGGCTCAAAGGCCCGGGGGCGAGCAGGGTGAAATCTTCGTTGGCATAGACGCCCTGTGCGAGATCGGGAAGAGTGTCCGCCAGTGCGTGGGTGCCATCCTCTCTGGCAATAACCGCTGCGCCCCACGGTGTGAGAAAGCCGTCACAGGTAATCCCGAGTGCGTAAGCATCGGCGGTTACTCGGGTGAGGGACGGTTCAAGAATGGCAAAAGGGTAGTGAAAGCTCGTCGTGGCCGCAGCCCCTTCGCCCCAGTTCATGCCGGGCTCCGCGGCGAGTGTTCCCCTCAGCCACAACGGAGCCTGTGCCCACCAGGCGGAGGTAAGAAGGTGCCATTGTCTTTCTTGTGACTCTTCCAGCCAACTCGATGCCTGGGCACCAAGACGAAGGTGTGAGCCCCCGCCTTGCAAAAGTCCGGCGGTAAGAGCAATTCTGACCAGTTGGGTGCCATCGACACCTTTATCCATATACGCAACCAGCGTTTTGTGTCCGGTTGCCGTGGGCTCATTGTCCTTACTGATAGCCACCCCCACACCGTCGAGCGCATGGAGCAAATCTTCGAGTTGACAGAGCGTCTGCAGCGCTGTGGTGGCAGCGCGCATGCCCTCTGACGGACTTGTGCGGTGTGGACGAACTTTAGCGGGGGCTTTGAGGCTCCAGTCCACCGTCGAAAGAACGTCGCATGCGCCGGTCGAACACAGCAGTGTGGGATTTTTCTCCTGGGGAACAAAACCCCACTCGACGAGGGTGGAGATAGTACCGGAGGGTTTCGCCCCAGTCGCTATCTGGTGGAGCTGTTGCAGGTGCGCCCTGGGAAGCCTGGCAAACGCGGCGGTCACATTCTCGGGGCTGAGAAGTGCGTCGGCCATCAAGACCAAACTTTCGCAATGCCCCGGGGTGAGGCCGCGAACCTGTGCGAGCACTCGCAAGGCTTCGGGTTCCCGCTCGGATAACCATCCGATGAGGTCAAGAGTGTGATCACTCGGAAGCAACATGGCCACCTGACTTGCGTCGGCGGGTCGTGGACACAATCAGCAGCGCAATGATCAGGACGAACCCGATAGGTAAACCAATGAGCGGGCTAATGGTGATGGCAGGCCAGATTCCCTCTGCAAATTCTTCCCTGCCCATTCCCTGCCACGTCCCCACAATGATGGCCACAAAGGCCAGCACACTGAGTCCGATGGTGCTGCCAATAATGGCCGCAAGGATTCGTTCGATGCGGGAGGGAGGCGGTGCGTCAAGAGTAGACATCCCCCCAGGATATCGACTGAGCGAAAGGGATATCCTGGGTGAGATGAAAAAAAGCTTTCATCGTAAGAGAAAGGCCTCCTATGCCAAGTGGCAAGGTCAAGTTTTATGACCAGGACAAAGGTTTTGGATTCATTCAGACTGACGCTGGTGACGAGGTGTTTTTGCACGCCTCCGCACTGAGTCCCGGCGATGTGGTGAAGCCCGGCTCTCGGGTCGAGTTCGGCGTTGCCGAAGGAAAGCGTGGCGCGCAGGCACTCAGCGTTCGTGTGTTGGATTCGGGTACCGGACGCTTTGGGCGAAAAGGAGCGGAGGACATGGCGGTGATTGTGGAAGACCTGATCAAACTTCTCGATCGCAGTAGCGGAGACCTTCGTCGCGGTCGTTATCCCGACGATGATCACTCCACCAAAATTGCGGCAATGCTTCGCAAAGTTGCGGATGAGTTTGATGCCTAAGAAAGCAGCGCCCGCAGTGAAGACGGGCTCCGCCCAGGATGGACCCTCAGAGGCGGAGCTTTTCAGCCTCGCCCAGAGCGCTCTGCTCGAAGTGACCGGTGAGGAAACGTTTTCGACCCCGCCAACCCTCACCCACGAAGAGGGTGTGAGTAGTGCGCACTTTCCCTCCGCCATGCCCGGCTATCCGGGGTGGTCGTGGACGGTGGCATTGGCCACTATTGCCGGGAGTGCACCCACCGTCCTAGAAGTTGAGTTGGTTCCCGGTGATTCCGCTCTGCTGTCTCCAGAGTGGGTGCCCTGGGCAGATCGGATGGAAGAGTACCTCATCCATGAAAAAGAGCTCAAAGATGCTCTTGACGCGGATAGTGACATGGATGACGATGACGATGACGATGACGATGACGATGACGATGACGATGACGATGACGACGACGACGACGACGACGACGACGACGACGATGTCGATGACTTTGTCGAGGATGTCGACGGGGTGGATATTGATCAACTCGATATTGGCCTTGAGCCCCCACTGCGGGGGGTCTCTGGAGAAGCTACCGATGAGATTGACCTCACAGATATGGATGATCCGGACTCCCCTGAACCAGCAGAGCGCTAGAGGCGCTCCAGCACATACTCGATGCTCGAAATGAGCTTCGTCACATCTGAGTGGGGGACCCCCACAAAGGTGGCAACCCGGATCTGATTGCGACCCAGCTTCCGATAGGGCTCGGTATCGACAATTCCGTGCGCGCGGAGCACCGTGGTGAGGGCAACAGCGTCGATGCGCGAATCCAGATCGAGAGTGACCACCACGGGGGAGCGGTGAGAAGGATTGTGAACAAACGGCGTGACATCCTCTCGGGATGCGGCCCAGTCATACAGCATCGATGATGACGTGTGGCAGTGGGCGGCGCTTGCCGCCAGCCCACCCAGACCCAGCATCCATTCCAGCTGCGCCTCCATCAAGAGCAGTGTCACGAGTGCTGGGGTGTTCAGTGTTTGGTGCAGACGGGAGTTGTCAATCGCCGCGTTGAGGCTCAAAAATTCGGGGATGTAGCGGTCGCCTGCGGCAATATTTTGTGCGCGCACAATTGCTGCCGGCGACATCAGGGCAAACCAGAGACCACCATCGCTCGAGAAGTTCTTTTGCGGTGCAAAGTAATAGACATCGGTTTCTCGCACGTCGAAATCGATTCCACCGGCAGCGCTTGTCGCATCGACCACCATCAACGCGTCGGCATCGCTGCCCGCCACTCTTTTCACCGGGGCGCTGACACCGGTGGAGGTTTCGTTGTGGGGCCACGCGTACATATCAACACCGGCAACGGCATTCCACTCGCCCCTGGTGCCAGGCTCCGCAGAAATCGCATGAGGTTTTTCCAACCACGGGGTGGTGTGAGCGGCGACACACTTTGCGCCAAATTCACCGAAGCTCAGATGGGCGCTTCGGTTGAGGGCGAGGCTGGCTGCGGAAATATCCCAAAACGCTGTGGACCCACCATTACCGAGCACCACTTCGTAGCCTTCGGGCAGACGAAAGAGCTGCGCCAGCCCGCCCTGCACCCGAGCGACCAGGTCTTTCACCGGAGCCTGGCGGTGAGAGGTACCGAGAATGGCGGCATGAGCTAAGAGATGGTCGAGCTGCTCGGGCCTCACTCGGGAGGGCCCCGCACCAAAGCGACCATCGAGGGGAAGCAGCTCAGGGGGAATTGTGATCTCGACCATGACCCAATTCTACGTGACGAGCCGGGCGGGTCTTCGTTTCAGCAGTGAGCACTTGCCGAGCGGCGCGTGGCGTGGTCTTTCTCACAGCCTTCCGGTTTAGCCTAGAATCGCGTTGCCCACTCTTAAGGGGGTCACCGATGTCTAACAGGGCGCACAGATGCAGCACTCCCTCGCGCGCTCAGCGTCTTCCAGCCGGGTTTCTGACAGACCCGCGCCCCATGGGGCGCGAACGAATATCGTCTGCCTTATCGCTGCGTAGTGGGCAAAGAGCCACCAAGACACCATCGAGTTTCGATGGTGTCTTTTGCGTTGTTGATGTGCGCTCGAGAGCTCGTGTCGTATGAACGCCGAGCACAGTGCCACCTCCGCTGCGGTGCTCTCAGAGGCTGCGCTGCGGACCCTTGTGTTGAACGCCGGATATGAACCGTTATCGGTGGTGTCTTTTCGCCGAGCATTAGTTCTGGTGATGAATGGTCGAGCCATCGTGGTGGAGAGTGATCAGGGCCATCCGGTGCGAAGCCCGGAAGGCACGTGGGAGAGGCCATCGGTGATTGTGCTGACTCGCTACGTGAAGATGCCCCACACTCGCCACATTCCGGTCTCGCGCAGAGGGGTGCTCCGGCGAGACTCGAACCGCTGTGGCTACTGCGGGAATTCTGCAAGCACCATCGATCACGTCACTCCGCGCTCTCGGGGCGGAGCGGACACGTGGGAAAATTTGGTGGCGTGCTGCCTGTCATGTAACAACATGAAAGGCAACCGAACACCACAGGAAATGGGGTGGCGCCTGCATGTGCCCCCAAAAACGCCCTATGGCACTGCCTGGTTGGTGCGGGGAATTGAGCGCCCACAAGTGCACTGGGAAGAATATTTAGCCCAGGCCGCTTAGACCAGGCCGCTTTGCTCGGGCCGCTTAGCCCGGGCCGCCGAGGGTAGACCGGCTGGCTAAGAACGCTCGTGGGCACAGCAGTGGTGAATCGGACGCTTGGTCGTTGGACTAGGCAGGCTTCAAAGGGTGAATTCCAGCTTCTGCGGATTCGATAATCTCTATCGCGCGCGCCAGCCCGTCTTCAGTGGCCATCTTCAACGCCGCAACCTTCACCACATCGCTGTATGACTTAGCCTGCACAAGGGAATTCGCAATGGTTTGGTAGCGCGTGGTGGTGCGAGACAGTGCCGGTGGCCCCAGATGCATCGCGTGGAGACGCTGTGCCCACCAGGGCTGATCGCCAAGGAAAGGCATGATGACACTGGG
>Ga0105055_10012486_pt1 | contig 10332 bp, 6 predicted proteins | sample BON03_FD_78090 | JGI IMG/M metagenome (GOLD analysis project Ga0105055, IMG submission 78090) | Freshwater microbial communities from Lake Bonney liftoff mats and glacier meltwater in Antarctica - BON-03 | ecosystem: Environmental > Aquatic > Freshwater > Ice > Glacier meltwater | place: Lake... | reverse complement strand
CTGCTCTCGCTAATTTGCCTCAGGAATATTGTATAGGACGTCTCTCAACCTTACTTCATTCACCACTGTTGCAGTTACTCCATAGTAATCTTGGAAGTGGCGATTCACTGGTAATTAGACGACATCTTTGGATCGATCTCATTGACTATCAGCCTCTTTTAGAGTCTTTTTGTCCTAAACCATCTTCAAAAGTACTTGTAAAGAAACGCAGAGTCAGTATGACGGTTCCATTGCCTTGCGGAGAGTATCATGCAATTCAAAAGTTTGTATTCACTTCTCCTGTCTCCACAAGAGATGTGGACGTATTCACACTTGATCCGGAAACTGTACTGGATCCACTTTTAAAAGCATCCCGCGATCATTTCAAAGCGACGAAGAAATTGCAAGGGACATTTTCAGCTATGATGAAAGCGCTGCCGCAACTTTACAAAGTGGAGAAGCATACTTCAAAAGTTGAAAAGGTCGAAAATGTTGGAAGTGACAAAGAAGTACTAACATTTGAAATCCCATACGATGAGTCTGTTCTTGTCAATAGCGTTCAAGATAGACTGAAAGAGTTGTGGAAACAAACATCCCTCAAATCTCCCAAGAGTGAACTATTCCTTGAACTTTGCCGAACTGTGTCATTGATTCGTCACGTGGTTTCCGAACTTGAATTGTTGAATGCTACCTCAGCTAGTTCAGATACATGCATCCAAGTAAGTCGTTGTGGAATGACCTGGTTTAGATATTTGATATCCATCGAAAATTCAATTTCTCGTGGATATCCGCCTCTTCAACGGATAGTTTGGGCTTCGTTGACTAAGCTAGGTAAGATATTCGCCAAGAAAGATCCTGTTGCAACTCGGACGATACTAGATGCGATGCTGAAAGACCCAGATATTGTTCCTCTCCTCGCCCCTTTGTTTTATCCTCCTATAGAACTTGTATACGACCTTTACTATTCAGTATGGTCTCGTTTGTTTCAAATTCCCGTGGAAACTGGTGTCGCTATTCTGAAAAGGTTTGAGTTTGAAAGTTGGATAGCACTTTGCCCTAGCCTTGAAGTTCGAGAGTCTTTTCTTTTATTGATTGCATCTGTTATTAGAAAATCTAGCTGGGGAACTCATTCAGGTGGGAATGATACGGTTCGCTTGTTCCAACGTCCCTGTAATCCCAATATGGATATACTCGTTTTTCACACAAAGTTACTCCGAGAATTATGTCAAACATACTTTCAGCAACACTTTGAAACATGTGTTATGGTATTGGTTGGCGCGCGAATAGAAGAACACGCGACGACAGTAACTCCTGCACATCCTACTGTATGGAAGTCAATTCTCAGTATCCATGATTCTTGTTGGGATTCATTGACATTCTCGTCCCTCTGTGAGATATGTCATTCTCTCAATAGCTATTTCCTCCTATTGCGTCACTCTGGAGCTCTTATTCATCAATGGGAAGCATTGGATTTAATAGACGACTACCTATCTCTTTGCAATCATTTAAGTTTGCTCCTGTGCAAGGAATGTAATGAAACCAATTACGAAGTTGCGTTCTCTGTTGTCAATGAATTGTTTCATCCTTGGATATGTTCTACATATCAATCCCCAGACGGCAGCCTTTCTCAGCAATCTCCCTGGAATGTTTTAGGCCAACAAAAAAATAAATATCCTGAAATCGTGGTCCAGGTTTATGTATTATGCATCAACCGCCTTGCGCAACTTGACCTGCGACTCCTCGACTCCACATGGAAAATGTATTTTGAAACCTTCATTCAAGGTTCCACAGTTGAAGCACTCGGGATAGTGACGTCTGGTCTTTTAGAATTATCATGGGAGCACTGGAAAATAGACGAAGCGGGTATTAAAAAGTGCTCGGATGCGATTACCTCCTGTTCACGAACCCATCCATTCTTTCAGTTCATTCAACATGTGGTGATTAGACTTGACTGGGAGGCTTCTATGAAGAGATTAACTTTTGAAAACCACCAGTCGTTTTATGCCGCGATGATGGTTCTTTCTGCGGAATTATTTTGCAAGGCCTCTCCTATTCATGATGGCTTTCATAAATTCTGCAGGAATCTAGCACCGATGATTCCGTTACATTCAGTTGACCCTGAAACGTTCCACATGGTGTTGAAATTGGTACATGATACGATGCCCACGTCTGTCATTCCTCACGAACATGCTTCTGACACAAGGGCATCTGCCGCACTTTGCTTTTTTAGTTCCATTCTCAATACCGTGGAAGATGATGAAATCTCGTCTGCAATCGAGCTGGAAATAGTTTTAGTAAGGTTCCTCCTGGATGGCGTCAGACGTGTTGCCGATAATAAAAGATCAACAGAGAAGAAGGATTTCTTCTGGAACGCTCTACCAATAGAAGTGTTTGGTCTTTTGATGCACCAATCCTATGTTCGATACGAAAAGCTTTCAGTTGTAGATGAAACAACTCCAGAGCGTCTCATTCCCCAGTATCTCCGTTTATACTGTATATTCGGAGTCCCTGTTTGCAAACTGAGCTCAACGAGTTTATCAGCTTCCAATGAACTGGAATGGAGTCCATTTTGGCATTCTCATATCGGTTCGTTGTTACAAGATACGGACCGTCATTTTGCTCATTGGGGGGATGGTCTGACAAGTTTCTCAATGAACGATGAGGATACCGTGATCCATGATCGTAGACGAAGGTCTTATACTTCATCATTGTTAACTGTACCTTCTACCGGAAGACTTATGAATGTGGGAGTTGCATGTAGCGCTATCATTGGGTATTCAATGCGCGTGGACATAGTTCTATTAAAGATCGTGTTGTCATGTGAACTACCAGAGTCACAGACCATTGATCTGTGTGAGCATTTTGCTGAGGTCTGGATTTCCAAGGGACTTCCCTTTTGTTTATTTATGGACGCCTTTTGTTCAGATTTTGTGCTGACAAACGAATCAGTATCCATATGTCAAAGACGGGGAGCTTGGATGTCGTTGTATTCAATTTATGTGTCCAAAATCAGAAAATCTTTCACTCTCGATTTGCTAGACGAAGTTGGTCTCACTATCAGCACCTGTGTTGCGATTCAGTTGAAACGGGGCACCTATTTAAACCCTCCTGGGCATCGAATATTGCCGTTGATTTATTTGTGGCTGGAAACAGCCCTAAACTGTTCTAATTCTTTCAAGGCAATGCAGAGTATTGTGAGTGTACTGAAACAGTTTATAACGGAACCTTCATTGGCGCTTTCAAATATTCCTGGCGTGTTTTTCAAAAAGATGATTTCTGCTGCGACTGGTACACAGAGAGATGAGATTCATGGTATTTCCCACCCAAGCGGCTACATTGTTACGCCCTGCTTCAGAGTCTATGTGCAATGTTTGCTGTTATTTTTGTATGCCAATACCCTTCAAGATGGCCTACGTCTTGATAAAAGCACGGCAGTCAATGTTATTTCAAGCGAGTTTTGTGCAACTGTCGAGGAGTTGGCAACTAGTCTGAAATCGAACCCTGTCGCGAAACAGAGCATCTCTCGTTGTTTACAATGCACTCTCACCGACTGGAAAATGTTTGCCTCATTTCTAGACTCGGAATTGCTTGACATCAATTCCGCTCAAAAGAATTTTGAAATAATGTCGAAGCAGTAAATTTATTATTATAAGCTGTATACATACTTATTTTATGTGCTTGAATATTTTAGGAGCCGCGCAATGGTCGATGCAATGATAAAATTCAAAATACTGACCGCTACAGTGACCTTCGCCTTTAGCCTGAACTCTGGCGGCACATTCTTCATATTTCTTCCAGTATGATGCACACCCTGGTTTGCAGGCTTCTTCAATAGCTGGACGTGGATCTACAGGTTCGTCACTCATTGTATCAAATCACTACTCAACATCAGCAATATATCCGACCTATTTATATACACACGTACCTATAATAAACAAACTCGTGTGTTTCAGAAGAGACTGGTTGTCGAACAAACACAATGCACTTTTATTTTTTTGATGAGGGGGGCTTTTGAAAATGCTTTCTGCCGGCAGATATCGATGTAAACCACTTCTATTGCAGTTGAGGGATGAGATAGATTTCGCTGAGCATATGAGTTGTTTGATGGAGAGGAGACATCGAATTAAGCTAGCGGAGGTTTGTATTCATCGACGAGCTATTTTGAAAAGGAAGTTTGGAGCATGGAGAGAAGCTTTGGCAGAGAAGAAGCAGACGACAGCAAGACTGAAGCAATGCACTGCTTTCTGGATGTTTAAATCCCATAGGCTTGTCTGGAATTCATGGATGCAGTTTGTTGCTACTGTAAAGTCCCATCGTGTACAGGAACTATTCAATACGTGGGTGAACCAAACTAGTGTCGAGAGAGAAATCAGGGCAAATGTGCTTCGAAAGAGCCGTTATGCATGTAAACAAATAGGCATCCTAGGTAAATGTTTTCACAAATGGAAGCAAGTTCATTGGGAATATGAAAGACAATGCTTGTATGCTGCGACTTATGTTGCCAAAAAATTCAGAAAGAAAAAAATATACGAAAAGGTTTTCGCAGCGTTTACTTTCAGTCTAGAGCTGAAAATGAATCTTGTTCGTCTTTGTAGCATTTTTCGTGTCATTCTTATGCGATTAAGCTTTCAACATTTTCGATTAATAACGGAAACTCAGAATCAAAAACAGGAAGAGATACGCCGTTTACACGATCTTCGGCTATTGAAAAAATGTTGGCACTGTATGCGAGTACCAAGCGAAGTAAGTCAAGTCAGTTTATTTCAAAAAAGGTATTTCATGAGATGGTCCTTTTGGGTAAATAAAAGGAAAATCCTTGTGAAGGTTATCAGCCGAATTGTTTTGTCGCCAGTGGTGGTGGCCTTCCAACAATGGTACGAAGCAATCTTCTACAGCTTTCGTATTCATCATATTCACAATCTGCAATGGGACATTGGGCGATCTAGACGAGAGTATCTATGTCGGTCTTTCTTAAATAGTGAATTCTCTCTAGCATTGTCTAGTGGTACTGAATCGATGAGAGAATTTCGAAACGATCTTATCAATAAGTCACTTCAAGAACGGAAAGATCGGGAGACTTATGGATATGATAGTGTCCCTGATGAAGCAGAATTCGCAAGTTCTCCTGTAAGCCAAATCGACTTTTCTGGTTCCGATTTTTCGAATAATAAAGTCGTTCATGCGTCTCTCGTAACTCTGAAGAAGCATCGCAAACCAACACCTCAAATTGTATTTACCAAGCCAATTGTAGACCTACCATTGAACTATCACACTAAAAAAGCACCGCAAACGAAAACACCTGAATTATTCAGTTATTTAGACGATGTTTATGATAAAAACCGATTGATTCACCTTGAAAAAGATATGCGAGGAGTGTCGGTGTCTACATCATGGTCGTCACACGAGTCTGCCTATGATCGGATGGCAATGTCAGGATATGCCAAACACCAAGGAATCATTTCAAGACTTGATGACATTCTATACGATGAAAAAATCCCCGATCTTGAAGCACAAGTCCATCTCGGAAGACCTCACCATGGTTTTACACACCGACAAAAAAAAACGTCGTTGTCATCTGTAGATGGTGGTCGTAGTTCATCTAATGATGAATCATCACTGTCCAGTTATAAATCATCGTCATCTACTGACGAATCATCATCATCCACAAGTGAATCTTCGTCCTCAATTGATGAATCATCTTCCTCAATTGATTCATCATCATCTGAAGAATCGGATGAAACCACGATATTAGTTTCTTAATTTTTTAGAGGCTCGATTAAATGTTTCATATCTGTCACAAACCAATCCGCCCCTTCTTTAACTACGTCTCGGACAGCAATCCCCCCAAATCCAATAAAGGCATCCGCTGGTGGTCTTGCTTCCATATCTGTCGCTCCGTCACCCACCATGAATACTGTTCTATAACCTTTGTCTTGTTTAAGTTGCCCTACCACCTTTGCTTTTCCACCTGCTCTTGACGTTGGTTCATTCGTATCAAAACCTGCATAAGACCCATCAGACTTGAACAGAATGTTATTGGCGAATATTCTCTCTCGAGGTACTCCCAATATATCAGCAATTGGGTTGATCATCTGCCGAAATCCTCCAGATACAAGATACACGTGTACTCCTTTATCATGAAGAGTGTTTACCAACTCATGCACTCCAGGTGTTAGCTCCAGTGGATTTTTAGCATGACAGGCCTCGAAGTCTTGCACCGATGGTTCAAACAACTTTAATCTAGCTTCAAGTGCCTCATGGAAGGGAACACTTCCACCCATTGCTTTCCTTGTCCATTCTGCCACAGCTTCACCTGTCGAATGTTTATTTATTTATTCTACATCCTTGGTGAAACGTACCTGCACCGCAGTGATCAGCAAGTACATCAATGCCTTCGTCAGTGACAACGGTACTGTCCACATCAAAACAAACTGCGTTTGCTTGCTTCCACAATGGGATCACTCCTTCCATTCTCGTGATAGACATCGCTCTAACAGATATCGCTCCTCCTCGAAGCAACATTGTGTGTTTTTTGAATGAGTGAATTCTGAGAGTACACGTGGGGGTAAGTACTAGGTAGGTAGTACTTCAACATTTAAATTCAGAATTCGAAGTTACTATTTTTTAACAAAAAGTATAATACCAGGTATTATTTAGGAACTACGCCACCCTTTTTTGCCAATCTTGCTCGAGCTAATTCCACATTTCTCCATTTGTCTTTGAGCTGTGCGTTTGTCTTTCCATATTTTTCGAAAACTTCTCTGCCCCAATTATTGATAGCGGCCCAATCAATACGATTGCTCGTGGGACCGCCTCCAATCTCAAGCCTCATCCCTTCCTCTAGCTTTTCAACTGCATCCCGCGCCCATTCCACCCTTTGCCTTTTGTCAGATTCTACAGTAGAGCCTCGGGCAAAACTACTAAACGAGTCAGGTGACTTAGGCGGCACTTTAGATGACGATTTGCTATGCGAGATGGGTGGAGGAGCAGAACGCGGCTTTTTCGCTGGGGATACAAATTTTGCATCGAATGACTTGATCGGATCATCAAATAATTGGTTAAGATGCCGAGATCGTTTTTTAAGACTTTCGGTTTTCTTTACAGCCGTGCTCGGTCCAACCTTTTTGCCTTCGCTTTCTGTCTCACTGGCAGAATGATCAACTTCTGAATCTGCAATGGTGGATTTTTTTTCTAGGTTGTCTTCCAAGTCAGTACTCAGAGCTTGAGCGAAAGGCTCCGTTTTCTTTTTCTCTGAATTGTTGACGACTCTTGCTTCTTTTAATTTACTTTCCATGATTCGATTTTCAGCTGCTGATTTGGAAACAATCTCTTTCCAACCCATATCACTCCCTCCAGACAACCTATAAGCTTGCTGATAGGCTTCAAGAATAGAAGGGTCTGTCGCAATTGCTGCAGTTGCTGGGGGGGACCGAATCCAAGAGGCAATAACAGGCTCCTCTAGAGTCTCGGCGAGATACAGTGTCGCAAAATGCTCCAGTAATTCCATAGCCCTTTTTAAATCGTACTTCCTTTGGATCAGATTTAATTCCTCTTTACTATGGTGATCTCTGCTTGCTTTTGCTTTTGAATTAGAAGGCGTTTTCTTGAAAGATTCTATTTTCTTGCAGAACTCAACAATCTCGTCTCGAACTATGAACTCGATTCCAGTGTAGGCTGCGTTTTCCGCGTCGTCCACTAGAGATTCAGCGCTTAATTCTCCTGAAGGAAAACATTCATCAATTGCATCATTAAGGTTCATGTCATCATAATAAGAACCTGTTTCCTCTCTACTAGAACTTGAATCATCACTTAACGAATCTCCCGTCGATTTTCTAGATTGAAAGCATGCCAAGCAATAAAGAGCTTTGATCTCCGGAACTAGACGATTCCAAATGTCCACCAATAGATTATAGTGTCCTCGTTGATGGTCTTCAATCTTGATTTCGGTGAGAACAGTTACAATACTTTTCAACTTCGTTGAAGAGTGCACTTTAACATCCTTTGCAATTAAACATGTAGCAAGTATTTTTTTCCTAATGCTTCCAGGTGAATCAGGTTTGCTCTTGATTTTAAGTATTTTAGATAATGCTTGAACGGCAGCGACTGTAGCAGCATCTCCAAACGAGAGCAAAAGATCAGTCACTAAATAGTAAGCAATCTTCTTCTCTTCCGCAGTGAGTTTAGTCAGGCCACCAGATGCTTCCTTGGCTTTCCTGAGACATGCATCCAGAGGATTTTCATCGCGAACTCTGCTACTCTTCTTCCGTGCCATTTTCAAATAGAGTGTTGATCAGGTTAGGTTAGGTTAGGTTAGGTTAGGTTAGGTTAAGGATTCAGTAGACCATGGGAAAAAAGGAAGAGGCCGATTTATCTATGGAATACTATAACCCCAATTCAGAACCACCTTCATCTACGGAATACGCTACTCTTTAATTCAAGGAGGATATTCCAACGAAGTAGACACTATTTTTCATAGTCACATGGTTTATGTTGGTATACAAATTACTAGTAAAAAATTACTTGTGAAGCAGAAGCATAATGAATGACTGTCGAATTGCCATAATTATTATCGGCTTATAAATCGCAGTTGCAGCATTTCATAGATAACACCTCTCAGCCGTCTCAACGAATTGAATTTTATTGATCATCTTCCTGCTTGCCTCAGTTTTGTATTGCAATATGGAAAATCAAACACTAATGAAGGTGACAAATTGATTTTGAGGTGATTAAAAACAACTAAATTAAAATTTTGGAGGTCCAGTTGGAAAGTACTTTTTAGGAAATACACCCAATCTGATCATTCCAGCTTCAAACTCTTCGTAATCGATAACTCCGTCACTATTCTGGTCCAAACTCTCGAAGAATTGTTGCATTTGGTCAGTATCAGCCAAATCAAAGCTAGGACTAATCTTTGGTTTGACTCGTTCCCCTCGAACAGGTTTAGGACCAAGTACCGTTTCGTTACCGTTAAGAGCATCTGCAATCAGATCAATAAACTTTTCAGTAGAAAGACCTTCAGGCCCAGAGATATCACGAGTACCCTTGCCAGCTACAAACGCCTTATGAATCACTCTCCTCATGTTGTTGGTAAATGCCATAATTTCTTGTGTGTCTGAAGACTTCGATAACGATGTAGCATGTTGAATTGCACCAATGAGCGCTTCAACCATTCCCAATGGATTCAAACTAGTTTCTTCTCCATCTAGATGATCAAGCCACATATCTGCAACGGTTCCATGGGATGCTTCATACTCTTTGATCATAGTTCCATCTGGTGCTTTTCCAATAAGATTGGAAGTTATGAATCCAGGACTACGATGTATTTGAGCGAGCTCATCAGTAAGCATATCTCCGTCGTAGTTGTGAGCGGCCATACCGAAACCTCCGTCTGTCCATCGAATTAGTTGCATAGTTGCAGCATCTGAGATTAAATGGCGAAGTTCACCCCCACAGTTGTCTAACAAACCTGCATCTTGATAACGCTGTTTATAATGTTGATCAAAAACATCTTTCATTCTGGTCCAGAATCCTTCTTGCCATTTAAAAACAGTTTTTTTCGTAACTACATATGGAGTAACTCTTTCAGCAAGACAACGGGTAAAAAAGTGATGAGCCAGATCAACGACGTTGTCGAGAGGGTTGTCGTATGTAACCACAGCATGGGCTTCATTATTAAGTATTCTCTTATCAACCACTTGAGCATGTGCAGTATCGGTCATTTCTACTCCTTGAGGAAAGAATAATGTCTGAAGAGTGCCCTTACCAACAGTAGCATATCCTGCACTGTATTCACCTCCAACAGCATGCCTTTCAAACAAAACAGGTTTTTTGTATCCAAGTTCCATTCCTTCAATCATAATTGTATCACGACTGATTGTAATTCCATCCCAACCACGTCGCATAGCACCATTAGGACTACCCCATGTTTTTTTCAGACCTAATTGTTTCTTCTGAACTTCAGTAGGCGTCACCGTGGGTTCCTTGAAAATAGCCTTGATACGAACTCCTGCCGCAACAGCATCTCGCAAACATTTATCTTCGGTGTCATCTCGCGATACGCAGCTTAGATCATAGTATTCCCAGGCGGAAGTATCCACATGAGGCTCCACCCATTTCTTCATGACCAAGTCCATGGTATATCTAGTCATTTCCTCTCCCTTGATAAATACCATAGGAGGAGCAACGATCTTTCGCTTACTGCTAAACAGCCTCATGCCAACCACACTGCGTCTCGTTAAAACTGTGAACATTATCAAATTTGTGTTTTCCTTCCTACATGCGATTTTACATGCGTTGTTGCACATTATAGTTTTCAATAACTAACTACTTTCATATTTTTTTTTTTTTTTTTTT
>Ga0105055_10012485_pt1 | contig 10332 bp, 3 predicted proteins | sample BON03_FD_78090 | JGI IMG/M metagenome (GOLD analysis project Ga0105055, IMG submission 78090) | Freshwater microbial communities from Lake Bonney liftoff mats and glacier meltwater in Antarctica - BON-03 | ecosystem: Environmental > Aquatic > Freshwater > Ice > Glacier meltwater | place: Lake... | reverse complement strand
GGCGGGGGGGGGGGGGGGGGGGGGGGGGGGGGGTGGGGGCGTGCAGCCTCACATGGCTGTCAACTAGGAGTATTGGCTCGAATTACATGTAGACCCTATGCCCCGTATTACATTGACGTGAAAGTTATATAAATAATTCGTAGCCGAGCTGATCGGAATTTTTCTTTGATAGTAGCCAATATACATAAGAGCATCATACAAACATGACTTTTGGCCGTGTCGCATTTTTGTAAAGTTGTATTAAATGCAAAAACCCACGCTCGTCTTGGTGCATGGCTATCTCGGAAGCAGTCTACAGTGGCGCAAACAAGTCCATTTTTTTTCAGACTCTTTCTGGGTGATCACCCCAGACTTGCCAGGGTTTGGACTCAACAATACACTGGAATCTCCAGAAACAATTCGTGGCTATGCTAGATATGTCCTGGAGCGCTGTAGACGTTACTCCTGGTAATCGTGTGAATGCACATCAATGATGTCTACCCGGCGTCGTATGTGTCTAATGTGTGTATCTTGCTAGATTACATGTCGTTGTTGAATAAATAGTGGGGCTCCACGAGGCGGCGTGTTGATGTGTACGACTGTTTCCGATGCTCCTCGTGAGCGCTGTAGACGTTACTCGTGGCAATCGTGTGAATGCACATCAATGATATCTACCCGGCGTCGTATGTGTCTAATGTGAGTAGCAGCGGGATACGTTGGACGGTGATGGTGTATGTTGTATCTATTTGGTGCGTGGGCTCTATATTGACAGGAGACCACTGCAGAAGTGACTGAAGCTGTTGCATTTTCGCGCCGACATAGCGCAATGTGAAAGGGTTTAGCGTGCCGTGCCCACTGGAGGGGTGGTAGATGCGGACCTGGTCGCCGGTGGTCCAATTCACTGCACTGCGCAAGATTGAGCGTACGCTACAGGGAGAGGGTCTTTGCAGGTGGAAGCGCACATTTGTGTTTACCCCCTTGCTGAGCGCAATGGTCTGCACCGTGCACATTCGCCGTGTGGTACTATTCGCACCGCGCATTTCGCCAAAATATAGCGGATCCGAGTACTGGGTAGCTGTACATTCGCTGCATTCCAGGGAGCCCGGGCTGCTTGTATATGTGCCGCGTTCGCACGCTGTGCAGTAGGTGTCGCTCTCCCCAGAGTGTCCCTCAGAGAGAGGGACACGATGTGCCCACCCGACCTTGCACTTGCACTCGACCTCTCCCCCACTGGCCTCGGGTGCATTGGAGTTTGCTGGACAGCTTCGACATACACCGGATGTGGCACCCACTGCCCCCGAATATTGGTCTGCCAGGCAGTGGGTGCATAGTGCATCTCCTGGGGCAATCTTGTACTTGCCCGCGATGCACAATGTGCATGACCCGTTGACAGCCTTTGAACGACCTGCAACACACACACAGTCCGACACCGAGGTACTCCCTTGCAGGGACTCCGTGTACAAAGGACAGCTGTGTACGCACGGCAGAGTGCCCGGCTCTGCTTTGTATTTTCCAGAGAGACACAACACGCATGGCCCTCCGTCTGGACCAAACGAGCCAGCTGGACACGAAAAAAAACACGCACTCGGAGATGTACTCCCCGAAAGAGAACTTTGGACCCTTCCTTGTACATCGAGAGGACACAGCAGGCAAGCCGCTTCTCCAGGGTCTTGTTTGTATTTACCCGGCTCGCACTGAAGACACACACCCCCGTTTAGCCCCAAGTAGCCCGCATTACAAGCGCAGTGCACTACGGAAGCACTGCCTGGCACAGAATCAGAGCCAGGAGGACACGCAAGGCAGCTCACTGCAGAAATCGCGCCCTGGACCGTCGTGTATGTTCCACTGGAACAGTTGGTGCAGGCTTGCGAACCGAGCTGAGATTTGTATGTCCCCACACGACACAGGTTGCATATTCCGCCGTCAGGGCCAGTCGAGCCAAGAGCACACCTGCAAGCCGCGATGCTGTTGCTCCCCGCGGGTGATTCTGCATTTGCAGGACACCTTTCGCAGTAGTCAGTAGTACTGGCGAACTTGTATTTTCCGGATGCGCACTGTGCACATGCACCCCCATCGAGCCCCGTGTATCCAGCGTTGCAAGTGCAGTCTGTTTGCCTGGTACTTGCTGGTGGAGAATTGGAATTCTCAGGACAGTCTTGACAGGATCCTGCTCCTGCGCTGGAGGAATACTGATCGTGTAGACAGTGGACACACACACCATCGCCCCCTGCATACTTGTGCTGCCCCAGCGGACACGCCAGACAGTTGGACGACACCATGCGCCAGTGTGCAGTGAAGCCCGAGGGGACTAGCCGTTTGGTGGGCATCCAAAATGTTACCTGGAGAATGCCAGTGGAGGAGGTGAAGTTTGTATCCTGTACCATAAAGTCAGGACCGCCATTGTAGTCCAGCTGTACGGAGGTCAGGGTGCCGTATAGAAGGGCGATTTGTGTTGTCTCCATACACGGTGGCACGCAATTGCCGAGCTGGACCTCGTCAGCCATGTAGTTGGGTCCCACATTCAAGGCGGAAAACGACAGCGAGATGTCACTGGTGGGATCATTGGTGGTGATAACCCAAACGCAAATGCCCACATCTTCCGAGGTATCCCCAAACTTGTCTGGGCGCAGGCCACCATCCGAAATATCCCCGCGTACTGCGCCCGACAGGGGCGTGCAGGCACACCCGCCATAACATGTTAGGGTTGCTGAGGTCGGCGCGAACCCGGGACTGCATGTGCACGACGCTGCGTCGCCGGAGTCATATCCACCTGGCAGACACGTGCAGTTGTCTCTGCTGGTGCTGGCTTCGGGAGCACTGGATCGCAGCGGGCAGTGATCACAGTCCACCCTCCCTGCTTGCGCCGAGTACTGCGCCACCGGACACGTGTCACACACGCTGTTGCCACGCGACACCTTGTGTTCGCCGGGCTCGCACCGCGTACAAGGCCCCCCGTGGGGTCCCGTTGCGCCAGGATCGCACTGACATGCCACGCGCTGCGAGTTCTGAAGTGTAGTGGTGGCACTCCAAGAGGGACACGCGTCGCAGAGCTGGGGGCCCGTGGTGTTTTTGTATGTTCCCAGGGCACACGGCTCGCACGCAGCGCCTTCAGCATGGCCCATACCGGAGGATATAGCAGTGAAGCCTTCCCGACACACGCACGGGCCGTTGGGTGTGGTGGTCGTTTTCCCCGCAGGACACAGCGTGCATGGCATGTTGCCTGGAATCCGTTTAAACAGCCCCAGCGCACACGCGGTGCACGGGCCAGTATCTCTGCCTGCCCACGTCCAGCCCGCTATGCATTTGCAGTCCTGGACGGATACGCTGAGCTGCGACGAGTTGGTGTTGGACGGGCAGTTGGTACACGAAGCCGAGCCGATGGTGTCCTTGTATTTGCCGATACCACATCCCACACACACATGGCCTGCCGCGAGGGTCCACCCTGCGTTGCAACGGCACGCCTCGATGGTGAGGCTTGCAACTGGGGACACGGAATTGACACAGTCGAGACAGTACTTGGCCCCAGCGGTGTCGCAGTCTGTGCACCTGTACTGGTTCGCTGCGCATCCCACACACTCGCGATAGATCCGGCGCTCGTCGTAGCGGTCGCTGTCGTCGAAATAGCCGGTGTTGCACTTGCAATCCTTGATGCTTGTGGCCGCTGTTAGGAGCGAGTCAGAGTTTGGTGGGCATGCTTTGCACAAGAGCGACGCGATTTCAGTTTTATACGTTGCGGGCGGACACGGCGAACACGGGCCTCCACCCGCCCCGACATACCCAGGCTTGCACAGACACTCTTGTCTGGACAGAGCCGCTGGCTTCGGTATTGGCACGATGGGGGATATGTACAGTGGCTCAGGGTCCTTTGTGGTGGTGTTGACTGGACACGCCAGACACTCACTCGAGTTCATATCCTTGTAAGTGTCGAGCCCGCACGACAGACAGACCCATTCCGCTGCGTCCGAGCGAAAGTACCCGGCGGCACAGGTACAGTTATCCCGGGCCGTACTCCTGGAGTACGAGTACGAGTGCGGGGGGCAGGCGGTGCAGTCGTCCTGCGTGTTTGTGATGGTGCCATTGAGTTCCCCCGCGCGTCTGTAGCTGTTGGGTGCACAGGCGCGGCACACGAAGGTGTGCACCGGGGCATACGCGTCTACGATATCGTCAAAGAATCCAGCGTTGCACCAACACACAGAGCCGACACGGGGCCGGCAGTCACAGACGCGCTCGTATGCGGAAAGGTGTGGCGGGACCGCCGCTGCGCAGTCTTTACAAACCGTGGCGCCTCCCACGTCGGCGTATTTCCCTGGCCCGCAAAACACGCACGCGGCAGAGGTGTTTTCCCAGGTTCCTGTCGCATAAAACCCAATGTTGCAGTAGCAGAACGGGTTGATGCCAAATGCGTAGGAGTTTGCTGGACAGTCTACGCAAGCACTGTTGATGCCTCCGTTTTTGTAGGTGTCGGGTGGACACGACGCACACGGGCCGCCTGCGGGTCCTGTTGTCATGTGCGAGCAAATGCAATCCGTTTTCACGGTAGACCCGACTACGCTCACGGAATTCGTTGGGCATGCTGTACAAGCCGCCCAGGCCACGCTGCCCTTGTAAGAATCGCGGCGACAAGGCGCGCACGATGCATTGGTCACCGGCTCATACCCAGGCCAACACTCGCAGTCGTGGAGGGACACGCTTCCCATGCCCGACGTAGACCACTGCGGACACGCTGCACAGAAGTTGTCGCGTACCCAATACGTTGCAAGCGGACACGCAAGGCATCCCGAATAGTCCGGCGATTCGTACGAGTACTCGCCCACTGGGCACGCCTCGCAGCTTGCGCTACCGGCGGCACGCTTGTACTTCCCAGCAACACACTCCGTGCAGGGCCCACCGTCAGCTCCTGAAGTTTCAGGTATGCATATACAGTCACTGCGTTGGGTTGAGCCCGTGGCGTTCAGGGACGACCACTGCGGACACGGGAGGCATGCAGCTTTGCCAGTGTCGTTCTTGTATGTGTTGAGCCGACACAATGTACACGCCTCGAAAAGTGCACTGTAGTACTTTCCAGCCGCGCAGGGCACGCATACAGCCTCACCACCAGCGGGGACAACCGATCTCACATCCCCATACTTGCATACGCACACCCGCCCCTCCGGAGAATACCACAGATGTTCGCCTACGGGACACGGCTGGCACGAACTCGCCCCTGCGTCTATCGCCAAGGTGTTTTCTGGACACGCCAGACAGATGGAAGTCCCCACGGACGCCTTGTACGTGTGCGGTGCACATGGCTCGCACGCTGGTGTGATTGGTTTCTCCTGGTACCAGGACGACTGAAAGAATCCAGGTGCGCAATCGCACACGGCACTTCCCATTTGCGAGCTGGTGCGCACAGCACAGGGCGTACACGGGGAATCCCCCTTGACGAATTTATATTTCCCAGCGGGGCATTGCTCGCAAATGGGCATGCTGGCGTTGTTGCCAGTTTGCATCTCCGCAGTATTGAACAGAAACATCCCGGAGCTGCAAAAGCAATCCCCCACTTGCAAAGCCCCCTGCAAGCTCTCTGTGTTCCCTGGACATTCCGTGCACCCCGTAGCACCGACCACGTTGGAGAATTTTCCGGCGGCACAGCGTGTGCACATCTCGAGTCCGCCCCCGTGAAATCGTCCTGGCCCGCACAGACACTCTGCCTGTTCAGTGGCACCAAGCCCATAGGTAGTGGAGTGCGGTGGGCATACTCCGCACAATGCCAGCCCCGAGAAGTTCTTGAACGTCCCGAGTTCACACGGCAAGCATTCGGTCAGACCGCCCGCCACACGATGTGCTGGGAGGTGATACTCGCCGGCGGAACACGTTTCGCACAAGACATTAAAGTCATCAAATGTAAATGCTTCGAAATATCCAGCATTACACGTGCACCCTGTACGCGGCGCAGTACTCTGTGTATTCGCATGGCACTGCCTACACACCGCCATGCCCGCGTAATATTGATACTTGCCCGCGACACAGTCAGTGCACACCGCAGGGGCTCCGCTCGCGCCACCGATCCCGTACGATCCGGCTTCGCACGCTTCACATGCCCCGCTGACCGATGGGCCCTTGAATCCGGCGTTGCACGCACAGGCCCCCGTGGACTCCCGTGGTGCGTCCGAGTTTTCAGCGCATGGCACGCACTGCCCATCCAGTTGTCGAGAGGACCCGGCCAAGCAAATGCAGGTTTTCCTGGAAGTAGACGAAACAGTGTTGGTCGGACACACATTGCACGTTGCAGGTCCTTGCGTATCCTTATACGTTCCAAGAAGGCATTTTTCGCAGGTGATCCGTCCAGTCCAGTCCGCGCTCTGCGTCTGCGTGCTTCCAAAATCACACATGCAGCTAGCTATGGACTCGCCGTTGCTGGGGGCTGTCTGGTACATCCCACAGAACAGACACGAATTCTCGTGCATACCACCATCGTACCAATACTTGCCCGTCTCACATGCTTCACAGGATGTGCTGGTGCTGGAGCGAGCCAAGGCATGCTTGCATTTGCACAGGTTGTAGTCGGGGGGGGTGGATATTTCGTCTGGGCCACAGGAGACACATTCGCTGCTGCCACCAGACCCAATCCACCCTGGTTTGCAGCGGCAGTCTGCGATGGTATAGCTGCCGCTGGGCGAATTCGTGTTTGCCGGACACGCTGTACAGGCCGCATTCGGAGACTGCAATGTGGACTGGTTTTTATAAGTCCCGCCTTCGCATCGAATGCAGGGCCCGCCTGGTGGGCCAGCCATGCCTGCGTTACAGAAGCAGTCGTGTGCGGACAAACTGACATCTCGCAGTAATCTCACGAGAACCCCGCCCTGAAACAGCAACTCATAGTGAGTGTGTGTGCCGTGTGGACATGATACGCACAGATTCGTTCCTGCACTGTGGTATGTGTCTGGTGGGCATATTGCACAAAAGTCTCCGTTGACGACGCCGGACACATAGCCGGGCTGGCACAAGCAGTCGTTTCGCGACGTGCTACCGGGCGGGGATCGTGAGTTTGTTGGGCACACGGCGCATATAGCATTCTCCTTGTAGGTACCTGCCATGCAGTCGCCGCCGCATTCTCCGGTGGGTGTTGTCAAAATCCCGAAATTGCACAGGCATTGGGCGACGGAGACGCTGCCCTCGGATGTCGTGTGCGAGTACGGGGGGCACGGGCTGCACGGCTCCTGCGCAGTGGAATTCTTGTGCGTGTCTCGCAGACATGGCACGCACCTGAAATTACCCTGGTTGTCGAAATTCAGTGGAGAGTGTCCGGGCTCGCACAGACAGTCCCTGTACGATATGGCTCCCTGGAGCGAGACAGAGTTGGATGCACACTGCCGGCATCGGGCCGCGTGTCGATCAAAGAATTGATAGGCGGGGCAGCGTTCGCACACAATGCCGCCGGTATCTTCCGTGTATCCCGCGCGGCACTGACAATCACCGTGTGATACGCTGCCCGCAAGCGAGACGTAATTATCGCGACACGGCTGGCATTCGCTGGACGCAATGTCAAAGAACTGACTTGCGTTGCATCTCCCGCACACCGAAGCATCAGCACTCCGGGTGTATCCGGCGTTGCAGACACAATCCCACGCACTGTAAGTGTCTACCGCGGTATGACTATGCGCTATGCAGTCGGAACACGCGGTCTTGGCTGCGAATGGATTATACTTTCCCGAGGGACAGGAAACGCACAGTTGCGTCCCATTCGCATCGTTGGCATCCATGGAATCCCTGGCATACGTGCCGTACGGGCAGGGGTGACAGTCGACGTACTCCAGCAAGGCAGAGGCGACATACCCCGCATTGCATTTGCAATCGTACCTCGACACACTCCCCGTCACGGTGGAGGATGAATGCGGAGGACAACTCCAACAATCTACAGTCCTCTGGTACTCTTCGTGGTATGTCCCGGGAAGGCATATTTCACAGGGCCCCCCGTCTGGTCCGCCCGCTCCTGGCACGCACCAGCAGCCCAACACTGATGTTCGTCCCAGGCCCTCCGTCGTCGAACGCACTGGACACGCCTTGCAGGGGAGCTGCGCGGGCGTGCTGTAAGTGCCTTTTGCGCACTGGGTACACCCCCCCCCGCTATCTCCATATCCAACGGCGCAGATACAACTACCGGCGGACACGCTGTTTGCAAGAGAAGTCTTGCCCCTGGCACATTCTTCACAAAAGTAATGGAGTTTGTTGTGGTCCCAATCCGGGTCACTGTAGCAACTCTGCCACATTCGACAAATAGGAATATAGGATAGGAGGTACTTCCCGGCGACACAACCCTTGCAGACGCCAGCTTGGTCGAATGCCCAGTCTTTGCAGAGACACTCTGTCATGCCCAAGGAGGCTGCATTGTAGTTCGGGGGGCAGCTGGTGCAATTCCCTGGGCCAGGCGAAGCTTTGTGTGTTGCAGCGGGACACGCAGAGCATGCCCCTGAACTGCCCGTGTATCCTGCATTGCACACACAGGCCGCTATCGCGGTGCTGTCGTACGGCGAGTTTGAATTGTCCGGACAGCGCACGCAAGAAGGACAAGCCCCGGATACTGCAAGACTGCCGCTTCCACATCCACCATACGCTCCACTCACACACCTACACGAAGTACTGTCGTGGCTCTCTGAAAACAGGCTGCACATGCACGCGGATGCTGTGGATGTACACGGTGTGCATATGCCCGTCGCCGCGTCCAGTATGAACCCTGCTCCACACACGCACTGCGTTATACCAGTACTGCCCGCCCAAGAATCCGACCTATGTGGACAGACCGAACAGGTATTCGGTACCGTACACGCAGATGCTGTAGGTGTGATGTCGAAGGGACCGATAACGCTTCTCCGGTCTTCCGTCACGAGTCCTCCCGTGAAATCACTGTTAAAGTCGTGCAGTAGTACCCATGCATTCGTGTCCAGTGTTTGGGTCTCCAATGTCCACGAGATTGGATCGCCATAGTTGTTTTCGTCGGAGGTTACCCACTCGTATTCGCTTACCACAGCAACAGTACATAACTCCAATACAATAGCTCTTGGTCCATAATCACGAATGCCGCTCCACATTGCGTGGCTTGTCGTAATGTCGTCGTCTGTCAGCGTGGCGCAAGAGAATGATTCGTGATCTCTGCAACTACAGACGTTGAGCAAAGTGCGGCCTTCGCCTGATGCTTGGAAAAATCGCATTTCTGCTAGATGTATATACAACTCCCAATCATTACGCGTCTGCCGCACTGTAAAGCGGAATGTCTTACTTTGGACCGCTGAACACGAACTGTAGTTGCCTGCTCTACACAGACAAGGTCCGGTGGCATGGATACATGAATGACACTGCGCGACGAAACTATTGACAAGACACAAAAAAAAAATCAATCGTTTCGTTCTAGTCGAGCGTAGCACCAGGTGAGCCTGCATGCGTCCTTTTAGCGATTGTACTGAATGCATTTATATACGTATCCAAATCCGCACCACAATTGCTCCTATGACGCACTCTAAAAGCACTACGCGGACCGTATCCAAACACACACCCGAGCACACAAGGGGACCCGTTTGAAATGCCCCGGACAGGCATGCCTACCTCTAGAGGGAATATTTTATTGGAAACCAGTAAACAAAATCGCTGCTGTCACGTGGTCTCGACTGCACTGTGTATTGTTCTGGCGATATGCCGTGCGCATAATTAGACCACAGGTACCTTCAAAACACACAGTGCTTCGCAAGCGCCTGACACTGCAAAAACTACGGCATGCGCACCTGCATAGACCGAGTCCAGAAACAATTCGTGGCTATGCTAGATATGTCCTGGGGATACTGGATAAAGCAGATGTCCACAGCTTCCATCTTCTTGGACATTCGATGGGTGGCATGATCGCACAAGAAATCGTATCCTGTGCACCTGACAGAGTGGAAAAATTGATTCTGTACGGCACTGGGGCTTGTGGGACAATGCCAGGCCGTTTTGAAACCATACAAGCCTCCAAGGCACGTTTAAATGCACATGGTGTGACACACTGTGCTCGCCGTATTTGTGCCAGTTGGTTTGTACAGGGGGTTGACTCTTCTGCATACTATGAAACTGTGAGAATGGCTGAACAGACACGTAGCTGAATTCTCGCAGACTGCATGTTTACGGGGGACCGTTGTTGCCAAACAATTTGGCATTCCTGAAGATAAGGCACCCTATGCGTCTACACCAGCCTGTATGGGACACGAGCACTTTCAAACGTAGCTGAATTCTCGCAGACTGCATGTTTACGGGGGACCGTTGCTGCCAAACAATTTGGCATTCCTGAAGATAAGGCACCCTATGCGTCTACACCAGCCTGTATGGGACACGAGCACTTTCAAACGT
>Ga0105055_10012483_pt1 | contig 10333 bp, 14 predicted proteins | sample BON03_FD_78090 | JGI IMG/M metagenome (GOLD analysis project Ga0105055, IMG submission 78090) | Freshwater microbial communities from Lake Bonney liftoff mats and glacier meltwater in Antarctica - BON-03 | ecosystem: Environmental > Aquatic > Freshwater > Ice > Glacier meltwater | place: Lake... | reverse complement strand
ACCCCCCCATCCTCATTCCCCAATGCCAAATGAAACAAACTGCACATACATGCGCGCATATGCACATCCTATAGCGAGCGTGAAGCAAATGTGTACGCTGATGTTCACAACATCTGTCTAACGTACACACCTGCACATGCATGGTACGCACAACACCTGTGAATGCATGCGTACTCTCCGCAAAAATGCATATGGACTCGTGCATGCGCGCCTATGCAACGGTGCAGAAGCTTCTTTGCCATGGAAGTTATTGCGAACTTATCTTGAGTCTTGCGCGAGCATCGTGCAGGCTGTCGTTTGCTGCCCGCTCTTGCCGCCACTTCTGCTGTCTCCAACAAACCCGTCGCCCGACGTTGTTGGCTCAAGAAATCCGTCTAAATCCACGCTAGCACAAGACGCAGTCCCCGCTGCGGTGTTGCACAAGCATCATTCTATCATCCGCGTCGGTGCAGGCCTCATCCAGTTTGTCTATGGGTCGTATTCTCACTTGGCCGCAGACCTCATCCCCAAAAAAGCTATTTTCGCCATGGTTTCCGCGGGCTTATATACGATGCGCAGACAGACAAAAAGGTGTTGCTTTTTTAAAATAGCAAAACTGTGGAAAGGAAACTGGAGCAAATTCATTAAATGTGGGATGAAGGAAAGGATCAACAACAATGGTTGCAGGTAGATCAAGAGGCCCTTGGATGCCTGGTCCTTCGGGTCCAGGGCCCTGTAGTATCCAACACAAGTCACACTCTCTGTACTCCTTTTCCGACGATTCTCAGCTCTAGCGCATGGACCGAGACAAAAACATGGTACACGTGTAGTCTTATATGGTCACTACCACTAACATCTAAAACATGCTGTCTATAATGGGCAAAGTGCAGCCCGGGATTTCAACATTTCAGAAACAACGCTACAGCAGAAAACAGTCTTCTGGTTGCCTAGAGACACATGGGCTGAATGAGCCACGTTGTCCTCCGATGATCCAACAGATTCGGATGGATTGTGCAGGTTGTCGGATAGAGCTCGGAAAACAATGGAACAATGGTCCTCATGTTTTGGAGTCTGCATCGAGATGAGTTCTATCGTCACGGTAACATCGCCGTGACATCTCTGGGCAAAGAAATCTCACTGTGGCAAATCACAGGTCTCAAAATAGAAGCTCTGATGATAAGCCTCTACGGTGCAGAATTGGTCAAATTGGCGGAAAAGGGGATTCGGCCATGCTAAGCTTTTCAAAAATATGATAAGGTCAGATCGTCATCAAGGGTCAACCAGATCGTATCACCAGCACCTGATCCTATCATGCGTGAACCAAGAGCTATACTTGACCTTGCAGACCCAATTCATTTTCAAAAAGACCTCAGAGCATCCCGTGTCACTAATAGCACATGGCCTCATCAAGGCAACACAGTGAAGGTCGCAGTGAGAGGTGGCCAGACCCATCAGCCCTCGCAGTCCTGGTCAATCAACAAGAACAAGAGGGCCAAATGCCGTCAAGAGAGCGTGCTTAAGACGGCAAGTGCTTGGAGACAAAAGCCTCAGGGCACCAAATCCATCGAGAAACACCGATGGAAGCTTTTAAAACATTGGCATTCGTCCTCAGAAGCAACCGCAAACTGGAGTCAGCAAGGAGTCAGAACAGACGAACGGGGAACAAATGATGGATGCACACTTGAGTGATAACTTCATTGTTACAAGCACATTTCAAACTTTGCTCCATCACTATAGGGCAGTCTCTGACAGTCGACCCCTCTTTCTTAGATTACATCTGGTCTTCAGAAGCAATGACAACTGGAACGGATTGTGATCTACCTTTATGAGGTGTCAGCGACGAAAATCGAAGGATACACCCAATATTTAGACAAAAATGTCCAGACCTGGGTTGTCATTGTTAGAGCAGGTTAAGTACAGGCCGCACTACAGTCACAGTTGCAACATACCGCTTTCTGTTTACATCGACGGGATAAAGGCGCCAAGGTAGATTTGGAAAGGATTGGTGGCAAACAGGTGAACGCAGCAAAATCAAGGCCCAGCAGTCACACGAAATTTGGGTGTGCAAATCTGTCGAAGCTGAAAGAGCCACTTTTCAGGCCGTAGGTATTGAGTCTAACCTCTGTAGGACGCCCGATCGAATGAAGACCTTACCATCCCTGCAACAATATCTGGACGCGCTCCGTGGAGAGTACTTCAGAAAAGGTTACCAGGTGGTAGCCACTGATGGATCATTACGGCTAAATCAATCAGGCACAAAAGATTGATCAAGCACGAAAGAATCTGCAATGAGAGCGGGGTCATGTCGCGCTGGTGATGTAGCCATCCTCATTGGCAGCGCTGCTACCATATAAACACTTCGATTGTTTCAGAGCCACAACTTCCAACCAGCCGAGCACAAGGTCAAGGACTACGACATCATTCAAGATATTTAACATGGGCTCAAGTCGCGATCCAAATTGTCGTCACAGCTTGAATTGGTTGATGTTGCTTTTATTACTCTATAGAAAATAGTCTAGTAGCTTTGCTGGAAGCTCTATTCGCTCAATTCTTTTTTAGATTTGAGATATTGGTGTGCTGACTTTTTTTGTGTGCCAGGCCTTCGTCTGTACCAAAAACCCTTTCTTCCTCTCCTCCCAACCAGGCTTTTGTGCCTGGTTGTGGCCATTCCTCTGGTGTGCTGATCTCATATGTGTGCTTGTGTGTGTGTGCCTCTGTATGTGCGTTTTACAGTGTGTAATTAAAGTGATAAATATTAACAAATATAAGCAAAACTGTGACGATGTCACGTGCAATATTAAAGTAGAAACAGAAACAGATGTTCACAGTGACGTAAAACAAGCAGTTAAGTGGCAAGTTTTAAGACACGTGACAGAATACAATACGAATACGTAACATGCAATAAATGTGCCTGTCTTCCAGACTCTCAGCCGGGGGGGTCCTTGGATTGTGATTCCCAGTTTACCATCCTGAGTCCACTATCAGTCGACGGGCCCCAGCTTTGACGCTCTGTGGGCGTGTGTTCCTCTTTATATCTCCTTACACGTGCACATTGTGCCCAATATTCTCCCTCTATTGGAGATCATTCTTGATCTTCCTTTTGGTTTTCCAATAAACAACATTATGTCTCTCTCTTCTCCCTCTATCCCTCTGTGGTTCAAGTTGGCATCGAAAATCCTTGCACCTGTTGGACAATCACCCGATTGTGCCGCAGTGCGTTTTGCATACCTGTGTCACATATTCAAAGAGTTTGTCTTCCTTTCCTTCTTGTACATCAAGCTTTTTGAGCTTGGCTTATAAGTCGCTTTCAACAACCGATCCGCGGTTACCCACCACAAAGTTAATCTGCTCAAATTCCCACTTCAGAGTAGCTGTTCTGAGCGCACCAATGATGCTTTTGTGCTGCTTATTTGATTCTGCTTCTTTCACCTCTAGGAACCCTTCATCGCTGTCTGTCTACTGTTTGGATTCAAAATTGTATACGATCTGCAGAGCCTCATTGATTGCGACCACATCCAGTCGCCTGCCCTGGAAATGATTTTCGAAGAAAGTCTCTGGATTGAAGTTGCACTGTGTCTCCTGACTTTTTTGACTGGTATTGTCACCTCTATATCCTGTGCCTTCTCCACCAGATCTTTCTTGCTGCAGATTCTTAAAAACTCTTTTCGTTGCCACAGAAACACTGTTTGTAAAAGTCCATGGGCACTCTACGACCCATTTCATGAAGAGGCAAACAGACTGGCAGTGGCAGGACTGAGGAGTGGACAAAGAAAGTGATGATGAAGACATTCTGTATTTAGTAGGCCAAGGCCAAAAGATGGTCGTCAACCGGATCGATGACGCAGTTGAGCCAAAATAGTGCTCAAGAGTCAAAAAACGCATCAAAGTGCACGAAGAAAAGATGTCATGGCAAATGAGATCATGAAAGACTCACACTGAAGAATTCTCAGCAAAGCCGAATGCAGCGCTTCACCTGATTCTCAATTATTTTTGCTACGTTGTTGTGCGCAGTTTGTTTGAGGAACGCTGATGAATAATGTGCAGTGGCCCGAATGTCACAAATACAACTTCGACATCCCATCGTCGAATTGTCCGTGTTGCGAGAGGGGAAGGACGGGACGTGCATCAGCCTATTGAAAAGTGCACACTCATCACAGACAGACCGTGCCAGGAGCTGATTTGCTTCGCCAGTGACACCTCCTACATGGGCAGAGGATTGCACGAGGCCAAGCCATACAAAACGCTCCCCTGCTGACGTCAGCTTTTGGTATGAGGACTCAGCATTCAGCGCTGAGTGCAGGTCAGGTGTGGAATTGTTCCCACCTGCAGACGAACATGGTTTGTCAGTTCAGCTGCCACCGCCGGCTGCGGCGTTGCCAATGGCCTGGCAACGGGAGCCTCACACTCGCGATGCAGAGTTTGAGGTGCGGTGGGAATCCATTCCCGTTGGCGACCCAGTGGACTGGCAACGGGAGCCTCACAGTCGTGATGCGGAATTCGGGGTACCTATACAGCTGCTCTGCCAGCAGCAACCATGTTGTGACGTTCGCAACAGCTCGCCAGTGTGGCAGGCGCTCGGGGTGGATGAGGTGCAGCTGTCAGATGTAGCTGATGCAGCTCGGAACTGGGGGCTTGTCGCTCAGCAACCTCAGCAACTACCACAGTGGCAATCGTTGGAGCCAGTCTATGTGATCAATACGGACAAGGCCAGTCTATGGACCAGCACTCAGTAGCTGTACCAGGATCAGCAGGACATGCATGCGCGCCAGGACGCCCGCGATCAGCTTTACAGTGCTTAGCCCAGGATTGGCTGGTATCATCAACGCTCATGGACATGCCCACCATATCCAAGTAGCCTGAGCATCTCCGGTCCCAGAAATCCATGCCAAAGGCTGATGCCCGACTACAGCTCACCCTTCAATTAATTTTGTGCATAAAGATCAATTTCATTCATCTCAACCAGCCTTGTTCTTGCCCCGTGGCGGTCTCCTCGTGCCATTGGATGTTGCTTGGCAGTTGAGCCGAGACAAGGGCAGCTCCGGGCAAAACATGAGAGTGATACGGCCTTCCACATGTCCCCATAGAAAGGACCTAAATCGTCAGACTGTGCCAGTCATGTTTGGTATTTCTGTAAATCTTCAATCAGCATTGACACAAGGTGCCATTCCGCTTGAAAGCCAGTGTACTCAGCAATACCCTCCAGCAGCGAGGTCATTTACATCTCCTCCTGGGCCAGTTCCACCAGTTACGGGACACAGTGAGATGCGTCAGATGCGGCATCGGGTGTCGTACCTGGAACCTATTGTAGAAATTGTGGAATCAGTACCCGCTGCACTTTCAGAGGACAATCACAGTGCTAAGTCTGCGTTGTTGCCGATGACACTGCCAGCGTCACGGGCGTGGGGCACAGAGGGAGAGAATCTTGTTTTGGATTCTACTAAAGACAAATTGTCATGTGTCAATGTGTTGCGTCCTGTCATTGCTACTATCAATCTTGCGGCTGAACCGCAGCACCTTTGGGCATTGTGACAGCATCGAAGGGAAGCTCGGGCGGGTTCCAGCCTTTTCAGAGACGTCACGCGACCAGCCTGTGCATTTATATATTTTCGGTGTTTCCAATGCGCTGGCTTCCGCAATGCGGCGGGAGTTTGGCAGACCGCAGTATGTACATTGCAGGTCAGATGCAAATGCGCAAGGTGTAGACAGTGTTTTGACGTGTCAGGACATTGGGATTTCCAGCTAGCACAGCAGCGAGTGCTCGAGGGTCCGAGAAAGGCGTTCGAATCAGGAAAGCACAAGCCATTGTTGCAGACGGCAATGCAACAATACACGGTCCTCCCAGAGGTATTTACTCAGTGTCAATTGAGTAGGCAAGAAGTGCAGGTCAAACGCCATCGGGTGTGCAAGGCGCTGGACCGTAGACAGCGGACACACGGACACACGCATTCAGTAACAGTATTTCAACCTGCTACTACCTCGCCAGCTCAATTTGTCACGAGCGTCAGGCGCTCAGTGTCGTCGCAGATGCCATCCTCCGTGGGCACACCATCTCATATTCCCACACTGATGACAGCCATGGTGTGTTTGGCATTGGCTCAAGGACCCAAATGGGGAAAATACCCGCCTATTGGTTGACTCCGGTAGTGAACACCCACCACTCATCAGCCAGACCCTAGCTGACAAATTGGGGCTTCAAGGCCCTATTGCGGGCGGGGCCACGGAGGCAAATGGAGCGTTCTTGCCCTTGCGTGATGTTGGCAACATTGACATGATCCTGCATGGCCAGGCCGTGAGACAAAACTTTCCTTCGGCGCCTTCGTTGCATTATGATGTGATTATGGGGGAACCTTATATGCGAGAGAATTCAATTGTCATGGACTATGCCCATAATGTCTCGTGGCAATGTTCGCACGGAGCGCTCAAACCAGTCACGTTTGATGGGTCACTACGGTCTGACGCTCAGTCAGTCGAAGGAGATCTCCAGGCACAGGCGCACTTTCACGCGCAGACTACGCGCACAGCCATGTTGGTATCAGCAGTGACAACAGATTTGCGCCATGCTACTATGTCGCCAGCAGACAGACAGTCTGAAATTCTGCATGAGGACATGGAGCGGGATCGAATTCGTGCAATTCTCTTCCAGCGCAAGCCCGGACTTCACATGCTCGGGGGCGTGGGCAAGGAATTGCCAGAGAATGCAGGATTAGAATGTTCGGTGGACATGGAGATCCCAGGCTTGGTGCCATCTTTGGCTCGGGCTTTTGATATCGTGGAGACTGAAGTGTGGGCACAGTTGGGGACCTCTCCAAACAGAAACAAGCTGATATTATCCGTCTTCTGGAGGGCTATGAGCCAACCGTCTTTGAGACACGTGACATGCCTCGATTGGCACCACACCACCATACAGACAGCGGGATCTGGACATTACGGAGGTGGAAGGAGCCCGATCAGTCGTGGGTCGTCCGTACCCTGTTGCGCCACAACACTTGCCAGAAGTGAATCATCAGATTGCAGTATTGGAGGCAGACGGCATCATCCGCCGAAGTCAGAGCTTGTATGCACCACCGGCGCTGTTTGCACCAAAAAAGGATGGGCGCCTATGTTTGTGTATTCATTACCGCAAACTCGATTGTCAGACCCTGCGGGATTGTTATCCTACCCCAGTGGCTACAGACCTCATAGCAAGAAGTGGAGCTCGCATGTTTTCCAAACTGGATCTTGACAGTGGGTTTCATCAGTTGCGCATACGTAAGGGTGATCAGCATAAGACAGCCTTTGTGACACCAGACGGTCAGTACAAATGGGTGACATGTCCATATGGGCTTCCAACACACCCAGCTACTTCCAACGTCTCATGAACGATATTCTCCATGACCACATCGCTGCGGGCTACTGTGTGTGTAATTGTGATGATCTACTTATCTGTACCATGTCCGACGACCCAGCGGAGCACTTGCTGAAGCTGACAGCAGTACTTGACACGCTGCGCGAACATGACTTGCTTGTTAGTCCAAGACAGAATTTGTTCGCAAAGAAGTCGAATTCCTGGGATTTAAAATCTCAGCAGCAGGCTGGGCGCCTGTGGAATCGAAGGTGGCTGTAGTGGTTTAATGGCCAGCACTGGAGACATTGAAACGCCTACGCTCATTTTTTTGGCATGGCGAATTTTTGTCGCACCTTTATCCTGTCATTTTCAGATGGCTGTGCCTTTGACAGATCTGCTCAAGGCTTCAGGGCCAGGCACCCATGGTTGGCATGGACTGTTGTGAATTGTGAGACGTCATTCCACATGATCAAAACAGTGCTTACTTCAGCGTCGGTACTGCTGCACTTTGACCCAGCACTGCAAACGGCAGTGCACATTGGTGCACGTCAGAATGCGGTTGGGGAGGTCCTTTTGCAATGGCAGCCGGGTGAACCACATCCACGACCTGTGGCATTCATGTCGTGGAAATTATCTGGGGCCCAATACTGTTACGATGCGCAAAATGTGGAAGCCTTAGCTGCACAGACGGCGCTTACCACATGGCGCACTATTCGCGTGGGGGTCTCACTTGAGATCTATTCTAACCATGATAGCCTGAAATATCTTTTCACACAGAAGGCGTCATCTCAACGCATCTTGCGACTGTGCGAATTCTTGGCGGATTGTGACTTTCAAGAGATCAAGTATGTACCGGGCCCGGAAAATGTGGAGTCAGATTTCTTGTCACGACCGTGGGACTCGACTCTGAGTGCTTCCCCAATCCTCATACTGGTTACTGCCATCCCAAACAGACAGTCGTCTTTGCAACAGTTACAGTGACAGCAGGAACCGTCAGTGGTGGTCATGCCAGTGTGCAAGGGGCAGAAGGCGGTGCAATCTCGGGAAGGGTCAGCAGGACTGTGGCGTGAGTTGATACCAAGGGGTACTACCTCTTTGCACGTTGCGATGCGGACGGTACAAGCAGTATCAGCAGACGCAATCTTGCCTGCAGTCTTGACGTGCATGGCACGCACAGGGGGGGTCGAATTATGGCGTGCTGACTACGGACAGCAATAGTTCATGCGAGGTCAGCCATGTGACACACAGTATCAGTGGCGGACGCCGCAGGAACTGCCCACTCGCGAAACGTGGCATCTGCCACATTTCGAGAGTTTACCTCATTTGGGGGTGTGGTATTGTGATGGGCAAGGGACTGCCTTCCCAATGGAGTCAAGTCTGACATTGTCTTGAGATGGTAATGTGTCAGCGCTCAAGTCATCGATAGCGCACAGTACACTGGTCAAGGACATGAAGGTAGCTATTGGCACTGATGGGTTGCTCTCAGGGGTCTTGGAGTCTATGAAAGATTCTGATGGTAATTTCTTCCGCAAATTTTTTCTAGATGCCAACAAGGTGCTGTGCTATCAACGGGATGAAGATGTGCGTTCGCGTGTGTGCGTACTAGCAGCGTGTCGGGAGTCGGTCTTGCGAGTGGCGCATGGGGACAGCATCTTGGCCGGACATCCAGGTATTGATAGCACATACGCGGCAGTGGCTTGCACATTTTATTAGCCTAATCTGGCAGCTGACGTTGCCCGTTTTTGTTCACTCACTGACATGTGCGGTGTGTGCGACGGCTAAGAGCTCCAATCAGCTTCGCGTGGGCACAGATACATTCTTGGCTTTCTTACTCTAACCGTTTACTAGCCGGCATCGGATACAGCTACAACAGACTTGCTCGGTGACAAGAAGGCGGTGTTGTTGGCACAATGCATTGCCAACAGACACAATGCTGCCTCAGATCAGATGGCCACGGCCCAAGTTCGCTTGGGGCACCTCCTCGAACGACGCTTGACACCATCAACAGTGGCTGTGGGAGACAGGGTGTGGTTAGACTCAAAACACACTCCCGTTGACATTCCATATAAACTCACGGCTCGCTGGTTTGGACCATCTGAAGTGACAGAGATGCACGGTGCGCAATTTACTTTGGACTTGCCGGAGACTTTTGGCAAGGCGCATCGGAAGGTAAATATTCGCAGACTTGAGGGTTTTCAAAGCTTGCGATGCGTGTTTTGGGGCAGCCTACGAACGCCCCACACCTCTCGTGGGACAGGCTGGTGCCAGTGACACGATATGAGGTCAAACGCATTTCTAATGCCAGAGTTCACAAGCCTGAGGGACAACAGGAGCTCTGGGTGGAATGGAAGGATTATGATCAATCGCAAAATTGATTGGTACATCGGGATGTGCTCATTGCGGATGTGGTGGTGTTGGTGCGAGCATTTGATACGCGGTCGTCGGCATTCAAGGCGCGCGCTTCGACGCTCAAGCGAGCTACCACTGGTTACAAGAAGCCGTGCCCATCAGCGAGCCTCGGGCGACGGCCGAGTTTGTGGCCGAGAGCGTGACTGAAAAAATAAGACCAAAAAACAACCAAAAAAAACATATACATACATATATGCAAAGATATACCCATAGGGGAGGAAGAACATTTGGATGGGATGTCTACATATATGTCTATAAAAAAAGAAATTGCTCATGTATACATATTTGTGTATGAGATGTCTATGCATTGCTGCGTCCACGTACATGGAGACATGTAGTACAGTTTATTTGTTGTGGAGTGTTACATGATTGTGTGTGTGCGTGTGTGTACATGCTAGGTTTTCCCACAAGCTTATATCGAGAATTATGGTAAGGCGATCTGGTGTAGCGAAATACAGGGTATCAGAGCAAGAGGACATAGGCGAGCATGGATGCCCTCTCCGTTTTTGTGAATTAATTGTTTATTCCGAAACAAACAGTTTTAGAGGAATTGTCTAACGCTTCATATCATCTTTACTACACTTCGCGGTTGTAGTAAAGATGGTACGAAGCGACTCTTGT
>Ga0105055_10012479_pt1 | contig 10334 bp, 13 predicted proteins | sample BON03_FD_78090 | JGI IMG/M metagenome (GOLD analysis project Ga0105055, IMG submission 78090) | Freshwater microbial communities from Lake Bonney liftoff mats and glacier meltwater in Antarctica - BON-03 | ecosystem: Environmental > Aquatic > Freshwater > Ice > Glacier meltwater | place: Lake... | reverse complement strand
CGTATCTGCGTTTGGCTTGTGTGTTGTGTGTGTGTGTGTGTGTGTGTGTGTGGTGCGTGCATTTGTCATGTATCCACAATCCATATCTTTGCGCGTGTATATCATGGGTTCATGTCTATATTACCTGTGTCTCTGTTTCCTGATGCATGTGTGTTCGCTCATGTATGCCATACATTTGCGAACATTTTGCACGATATATATGTATATATGGATAAATAATGAACATATGTAACCTTTGCGTATATGTAACCTTGGCGTACGTGCAAACATGTATAAACCCATTTGTCTGCGTGCGCCCCTATTCCCACACGAGCACACATTGCTCCACCACCACGCCTCGCATGCTGCAATATGTATGCGTTGTCTGTCTGTCTGTCTGTCTGTGTGTGTGTGTTTGCGTATACATATATATGAGCACAGCACGATGAAAGTATTGCTGAACAGTATGAAGGCGAATTGAGACCACAAAGTGGCCTTCAGGTAGGACATACACAGGCATGTACAGACATACACATGCATCTACATCACTTTATACGCACCTGCATACCTGTGTATTTGTGTCATCTATAAGTGTACGAAAAAAAAAGAGCGATGAGCATCTAAAGACGCACGCTCACATCAAGACGTACTTGGTGGCGAAGACTCATAGGATCCCTTATCTTTATAGGTCATTTTCCGCAAAAGAGACCTATATTTCGTGGCTCTTTTGTGGAAAATGATCTGCAATTTAGGGGATCCTATGAGTCTTCGCCACCCTGTGCTTGATTGCATCTTCTCTCTCACGCACACTCTTCCCCCTTCCCTCCCTCTCTCCCTCCCTCTCTCCCTCAATCGCTCCCTACCTTCCTCCCTCCCTTCCTTCATCTCTGTCACACGCACATGCGCATACAAATACACATATAGATAAATGCATTCGATCATTCATTCATATGGGGTGGCTACGATTAGTAGGCTCCTTCAAATTATAGGTCTCTTTTGCAGAATATAGTCTCTTTTACAGGGCTTTTTTGAAAAAGAGACCTGTAATTTTAAGGAGCCTACTAGTCGTAGCCTTCTCATACATGAATACATGCATGAATACATACTCCAAAAGAAGCCTGTATCATTGATATTCGTTATTCCATGTGTATCAATATTGAGGAAATATCATTCTTTCTCCAAATATGTACACATACTCTCTCAAGTGTGGAAATTGACTTGGTGTGTGTTGTGAATGTTAGTCGTGTGTGTGTGTGTGTGTGTGTGTGTGTGTGTATGTGTGTGTATGTGTGTGTGTGCGAGAGAGAGAGTATTGCATGCAAAGACTGGCTTATGGGGTGGCTTTGGTTGGTAGGATCGATTAAATCATAGGTCTCGTTTGCAAAAGGGCCCTATAAAACAGACTATTCTGCAAAAGAGACCTATAATTTAATCGATCCTACTAACCGAAGCCAATTCATACCGAGGACATGTTGCAGGCGTGTCTCACTCTCAATGTATGAATTCTTGGTCTGGCTGGTGATTTGTACGTGTTTCCTTTGTACACATGTACATATACACATATATGTCTATACATATATACGTATGTAGATACATTTACCTGTATGTGCATATACATACACACACACACACACATACATATACATATGTGTGCATACATCTACACATATTTACATATATTTGTATGTGTATCGTACGTATACATGAGGATATGTTGGGAGAAGCGCCAGACTGGTCTCCTGATGACATGTCTGATGTATACACATATACATATATGTATTCATGTATATATATGTACATATTTACATATACATACACATGCATATACATATTTACATATACATACACATGCATATACATATACATATATGCATATACAAATGGTGATCTATATGATTTTATATTATACGTATACATTAGAATATATTGGGAGAAGAGCCAGACTGGTCTCCAGATGACATGTCTGATGTATATACATATATGTACACATATAAATATACATACATATTCACCTGTATGTACACATGTATACACACATATATGCATACACATCTGTTAATTGATATGATTTTATACTATTCGTATATATCAGGATATATTGGGAAAAGAGCAAGACTGGTTTCCAGACGATATGTCTGATGTATATACATATACATATACACAGATATATACATAGATATATACATACATATGTACATATACATACACATGTACATGTATACATATATATATATGCATGTTCACATGTCAATTGATACGATTTTATAATGTGCGTATACATCAGGATATATTGGGAGAAGAGCCAGACTGGTCTCCAGATGATATGTCTGATGTACATACGTATACATATACATATACATATACATATACATATACATATACATGTATATCGATAAATACATACATATGTACATATTCATACACATGTACACGTATACATATACATATATATGCATATACACATGTCAATAGATATGATTTTACAATGTGCGTATACATCAGGATATATTGGGAGAAGAGCCAGACTGGTCTCCAGACGACATGTCTGATGCCGATCACGATGACGCTGCGGGTTACGAAGACTTTGGTGGTGATGCCACCGTCAAGATTGAGGTACAGTACACATCCGCAAAAGAGCCCAACATATCCGCAAAAGGGCCCGATGTATCCGCAAAAGAGCCCTACATATCCGCAAAAGGGCCCGATGTATCCTCAAAAGAACCCTACACATCAAGATTGTTCATTTGAAGATGTCGTTTGAAGAGAAGATTGCACATTTGAAGATGTCTCTTGAAGAGAAGATTGCACATTTGAAAATGCGTTTGAAGAGGCCCGCATGTGAGCATGTGTGATTATCTACACATTATCAGGGGGGCGACCTCAGCCTCTCTTTCACTTTCAAGAGTAAGATGCAGGGTGACACTTTCAAAAAGGATGCGATACAGGGTGGCAGTCAAACGTGGTTCTACATTGTCAGGGTTTAAAAGGGCCCGATGTTTCCGCCAAAGAGTCTACCTGTCCGCAAAAGAGCCTATGGGGTGGCTACGATTAGTAGGCTCCTCAAAACTAGAGGCCTCTTTTGCAGAATGAAGTCTCTTTTATAGGGCTCTTGTGCAAGAGAGACCTATAATTTGAAGGAGCCTACTAATCGTAGCCACCCCATACATGTCCGCAACAGAGCCTTACATGTCCGCAAATGAGCCCTACACATCCGCACAAGAGTGTTACACAAGAAGCCTCCCTGTGAGCATGTGGGATTTCGTAAACATTATCAGGAGGGCAACTTCACCAGTCTTTCATTTGTCAAGAGTAAGATGGGGTGGTAGTTCAAATGTGCTTCAACATTGTCAGGGTCGAAAAGGGCCTTGAACAAAGTAGGGCCTTTTCCTTTGGAGAAGAAACGTTGTGTGTATGTAACATACAAATACACATCTGAAAAAAGAATATGCGTGTATGCATACACGAAGTTGGAGCTGACACGTGTGAATCGTGCAAAGGAGGAGAGAACTCGCTCTGCGGCAGCTGAAGAGGCAGATAAGGCAGCGCAGGTGGCCAAGGTAGAGGAGGGGAAGAAAGTGGAGGCTGCGGCGAAGAGGAAGGAGGAGGAAGAGAAGGCGGTGGCTGATGCAAGACAAAAGGAGGTGGGATTTTACACACGTGCGCACGCGCGCGCAAATACGCACACACGCAGAGAGAGAGGGGGAGAGCGAAAGAGAAATGTGACATGCCGATGCTAATAGCACATGCGCGCACATACTTTCGTAGGCGGAGGCGGCAGTGGAGGTAGAGCGAGCACGAGAGGAGGAGAGAGAAATAGATGAGCGAGCAAAGAAAGACACGCAGCAGAAGGCAGCGGCAGAGGAGGAGGCAAAGAAAGTTGCTGAAGAGCAGGAGGCAAAGAATGTGGTTGAGGAGGAGGAGGCGAAGAAAGTGGTCGCGGAGGAGGAGGCAAAGAAAGTTGTCGCGGAGGAGTTGCAGGCAAAGCGGAAAGAATTGGTGTCGGAGCAGCAGGTGCAAATATACATAAATGCATACACACACACACCAACACGCGCATATATATATGTATGCAAATCAGAATTGTACATGGACCATACAAGGAAAGGGTGGGGGCGACGTGAGAGTCACCAGCGCTGCTGGAGAGAGCGAGTGAAGAAGGAAGGAGGCCTCGACAGAGACCAATCTATCGGGTGGCTACGAATAGTAGGCTCCTTGAAATTACAGGTCTCTTTTGCAAAAGGGCCCAATAAAAGAGACTATTCTGCAAAAGAGACCTATAATTTTAAGGATTCTACTAATCGTAGCCACCCCATATCTAGCTCTAGAGTCCTGAAGGACTCCAGAGGAGTCGCCAGCTCTAGCTAGAGGAGTCACCAGACCGCAGGGGAAAAGGAAGTGTCGCTCCAGGAGATTCGGAGCGAGTTTCAATTTTTACCTTGGCTCTGTTGCATAGTACTGGGGAGGGTATTTGTACGGTGCGTGGCCACGCATCGTACTAATTCTAATTGGATTTAAATTCATCGTACCAGAATTTTGACAACTTGTCGTGTTCTGTACCTGTCGGATTCTCCCGGAAGGACTCAAATTTGTCGATAATTTTCCCCTATGGGCTCGAGGACTAAATCTGGCGACGCTTCTAGCTTTCTAGCTCTAGAGTTCTCGTCCTCGAGGACTCTAGAGGAGTCGCCAGCTCTAGCTAGAGGAGTCGCCAGATGCAATTCGAAGACTGGGTCTGGCGACTCCTCTAGCTTTCTAGCTCTAGAGTCCTCGTCTCGAGGACTCTAGAGGAGTCGCCAGTTCTAGCTACAGTAGTCGCCAGATGCTGCTCGAGGACTAGATGTGGCGACTCTTCTAGCTATTTAGCTCTAGAGTCCTCTAGCTTGAGAAGAGTCGCCAGCTCTGCAACAGAGAAAGAAAGAGGGAAGGAGAGAGAGGGAGATCTGTATAGGAGATCTGTATAGGAAGATCTGTACAGAGTGACGCGGGACTACACACTGCCTTGTACAGAGAAGACGACCATCCAGCCATCCAACTCAGAATTGGATGGTTGTCTTCTCTGTTAGAGTGTCGATTTATGAGAGTCGCCGGCTGTGTGTTGCAAAGACAGAGGATCGATATCATATTGCTGCAAGAAAGAGAGAGCGGAGGAGAGAGTGTAAGATCTTTTTATGCGGATGTGTGTATGTTGGTGGCATGTAATCGAGGGAGGTCAAGAGACATGGAGTCAGGGGACTAATGGATCCCTCGACTGCATAAAGTCAAGGGACTAATGGATTCCCAACGACTCTGAGTCTTTGCCGATACTCCTGCTCACGACCAGAAAATTAAGAAGGGGTGGGGGGAGCGAAAAAAATGACCGTCTTCGGACTTGACGAGAGAAAAGTTATGTACTCACTGGGCAACTGTACCTACCACTTGTGTGTTGTACCAGCTGAGCGCACTGGTGTGTATCAGCAGGTATCCTCCCCACATGGGACGTCCTCCCCTGGGATATCCCCCGAGCGTCCCTACCGAGCGCCGCCACCCCCTGATTCTCTAGAACTGCCTGTACCGGGGACACAGGAAATGGTACGTCAGTTGAAAGAGGAAGAGAAGGAGAAGGAGGCAGTCGCAGCCAAACTTGCGGCTGAGGATGCGGAGCGCCTCAGAGAGCAGGTCTCTTCTCATGTATGTGCGAGTACGCGTGTGTGTTTGCGTGTGCGTGTGCGTGTGCGTGTGCGTGTGCGTGTGCGTGTGATTGTGCGTGTGCGTGTGCGTGTGCGACAGGACTAGAGAGAAAACAGACAAACAGATCAAGAGGCACAGGCAAGATCGCTCATGAATTCCCCTCTGGGATTGTGAGTGATTTCCAGGGTGAGGAAATAAAGCATATTGAAAGCGAGCGCGCGGCTGCCTCGCAACAGGCTGGCCAAAATCGTGCTGCTGCCATCGCGGCGGAAAGGCAGAAAGAGGAGGAGGAGGAGGCTGCTGAGGTGAAAGCGAAGGAGGAAGAGGTGGAAGCAACGAAGAAGCAGGAGGAAGCTGCTGCTGCTGCCGAGAAGCAACAGGATGAGGAGGCGGCTGCGGAGAGGAAGGCGGTCGAGGATAGGGCTGCGGTTGCTGCTGCAAAGGACGCCGAGGAGGCCAAGCACAAGGAGGTAGCGGCGGCGGCGGCAGCGCAAGAAGCGGAGGACGCACGGCGCAAGGAGGAAGCGGAGAAGGAAAATGAGGAGAAGGCAAAGAGGCGGCCGCCGGACAGCAACAACACGGACGCGAGCGACACTGCCAAAAAGGAACTCCAGGCAAAGGAAGCCAGATTAGCCGCTGCACGCAAGGCACTGGAGTGAGTTCTGTTCTTTTTTTCCCCGTAGCTCACTTGGCTGGCTATGCTGGCTATGTCCATGTTTCTATTCCTATCTCTTTCTAAGTTTCCTTTTCTGTCTCTGTCTCTGTCTTTCTAGGCCTCTGTGTCTATCGGTGTCTATCTGTGTAGATTTCTGTGCCTGTGTCGGTATCTGTATCTATTTGTGTAAATTTCTGTGTCTGTGTCGGTATCTGTATCTGTATCTGTCTACATCTGTGTCTGTGTCTGTGTCTGTGCCTGTGTCTTTGACTGAATCCCCGTACGGCAATGCGCAGAGACGCACGTGCACTCTCCTCCTCGCTCTCCACAGGCAAGGACGCAGCGTCGGCAGCGCAGGACAAGAAGAAAATGCTCAGCGAATCCGACACAAATAAACGCGATTCGGGTACAACTTCTCAAAAGTCCACTCGCTACTAGATTCACTATATGAGATGTTTTTCGGGCTGGCTTTTGAGAATTTTCGTCGAGTCCGGCACAAGTAAGCGCGCATCGGGTAGACTTTCTCAAAAGTCAGCCGGATATTCATTCTACACAAGCAATTCTGGTAGCGAGCGGACTTGTAAGAATTTCCATGTACCCATAGATCAGCGCGACTTGGGTGGAACTTTTCAAAAGTCAACGCGCTGCGCAATCTTACGATGTAATAACGAGGACCAAAAGAAGATGCCCTTTCGAATGTGACGCAAATAAGCGCGACTTGTTTGATTTTTGAGGAAATTTGACGCGCTTCTAAATATAGAGTGTGAGAATATACACACAGGGGTGTAGAGTGTGAGAAGATACACACCCTACACACCTGACCTCTGTCGCACTCACTCATAGCTCAACCTACAGACCTGATCTGTGCCACACTCGACACACCTGTAACAGGTGGATAGAGTGTGAGACTTGAACGCAGGTGTCTAGAGTGTGAGAACATACACCTGCGTCACAGAACGTACACCTTCGTCACGCAGGATACATACTCAAAAGTGATTACCACACAAACCCGTGTCATCTACGGCAGTAGTAATATGGGACATGATACATGTGCGTGCAACATGACTCGCATCTATGCCACATGTAGTGGGCTTAGTTTAGTAGTTTAGAATAGAGAGTCCCGGTACCATCGACTTTCATGACATGATACATGCGTGTGCAACACGTGCAACACGACTCGCATCTACGTGTCACACAGCCGATGATGACCTCCGCTGCACCGGTGTGTAAAGGGCATGGTCCTATACTTTTGCTACTATGATGATTTGTCAAGTTCCACTTGTGTCCAAAACACAAGTGTAGGACCCTGGTAAAGGGTGTGAAGGAATCTATGATGATATATTCTACTGTGCAGTATCGTGTGTAGTCCCACACCCTACACACCTGTGTTGTACTCACAGCGCACCGGTGTGTGGAGGGTGTCAACGTGTCTATGATGTATTCTACTGCGCGGTATCGTATGTAGTCTCACACCCTACACACCTGCGTCGCACACACAGCCGATGACGACATCCACCGCACCGCGGTGTGTGTAGGGTATCAGAAAGTCTGATATATTCTACTCTACTGTGCGGTATCGTATGTATTCGCACCCTACACACCTGTGTCGCATACACAGCCGATGATCACATCCGCCGCACCGCGGCGCGTATGTAGGGTGTCGGAGAGTCTGATATTTTCCACTGCATGAAATTGTGTGTATTTACGCCCGACACACCTGTGTCGCATACACAGCCGATGACGACATCCGCCGCACCGCGGCGTGTATGTAGGGTGTCGGAAAGTCTGATATATTTCACTGCATGGAATCGTATGTATTCACACCCTACACACCTGTGTCGCATACACAGCCGATGATGACATCCGCCGCAAGGCCGAAGAGCTGCTCGCGCGGAAAAAGGCGCTGCTAGAGGAGGCGGCGCGGAAACATAAGAGTGCCTCCTCCTCCTCCACATCTAGCTCGTCGTTGTCGCTGTCGGGCGATGCGGATCGGCTGCGCCGCGCCGAGGAGTACCGCCAGGTGTGTGTTTGTGTGTAAATGTGCATGGATGTATATAAACGTATGCTTGTATACATGTACATTTGTATGTGTATGTGTACATATACATGAACATATACCTCGGGCGGTGCGGATTGGCTGCGCTGCGCCGAGGAGTACCGCCAGTTGTGCACGTGTGTGTGTGTGTATATTTGTATGTGTACATATACATGTCAGTTGGTAAACGTGTACATATAGAGCAACATGTAAATATACATGCACTCAATGCGATGCGGCGCGGCAGCGCCGAGACGAGTAGTACCACAAGGTGTGCATGTGTGTAAACATGTACATGTACATATAAATGTATACTTATATATATCTACATGTATATATACGTGTACATGTATACATGTACGTGTACGTATGAATATATATATGTACATATACATGTATGTGTACGTAGGAATGTATGTGTACATATGAATGTATGTGTACATATGAATATATATGTACTTAGGGCAGCATGGATCGGCTGCGCCGCGCCGAGGAGTACGGCAAGGTGTGCATATATGTATGCGTGTTCATGTACATGTACATATATGCATGCACACGTAAATGTATGCGTGTATACATGTATGTGCACATACACACATAAATGTATGTGTGTATACATGTACGTGTACATATACATAGACATATACCTATACACAAGAGTATTGCCAGATGTGCTCGCACGCAGATGAGACAAGCACCCTCGCGCTCGCAGTATTATCGCGTTGCAAATATGGCAGGCAGGCACGATTACCAAGGGGCAGCACCGTTAGCAAGTCTTTTGGGTTTGCTTTGGTTTTGGCTTGCACTCTCGTGGATCTCTCTGCAGGCTTGTCTGATGTCTCAGGTGGTTGTGTATATGTATGGGGGGGGTTCAGCGAAAAATGGCGGAATTGGCCAGTAAAAAGGGTGCGAGTGCGGGCGGTGATGACGCAGCAGCCAAAAAGGCAGCGTTTCTCAAGGAGGCTGAAGAGGCAGTGCGGCGTGCCGCGCAGACCGAGGCCGATCGCAAGTCTGCTGACAAGAACACCGAGGTCGTTCCCACTCCCTCTACACGTGTATGCGTGTGCCAGAAGGGCAGCATTTGTGTCTTTATACCCGCGGAGATGCGGCATGCCATAGACGCCCAGATGCCTCTATACACGCCTAGAGCGTGTATAGAGGCATGCTGTCGCGCACGCACACGCTCACACGCACGTGCATACACAGAATGTGCCTCCTGGTGGTGCGCGAACAACAGGGCGACTGAATCAAACTCTGAGCGACGACAGTGATGGAAGCCCGCCCGGAACGCCGCCGTCTCCTTGAGTTCGCGCGCGAACTCCAGCTTGCGAGGCCCGCATCGTGTCGGCTTCACTCGCTTCTTCTCCAGCTCAAGCGATCAGGCCCTGCACACATGCGCCTCCCTATATTGCCGCGACACGTGAAGCTCTGTGTGTGTATGTGTACAAGTATATGTTTGCGTGTGTGTGCGTGTATATTTGTATACAACCTGAGGTCAACGGAAGTGCCAGACACTGGGAGTTATGAGCAAGTGGGGGGGTGCTGTAGCAAGTGTGTCGCCCGTGGTGTGTGAAGGATTGGGTTGTTGAGTGCACGAGGAGGGGAGTCGCGGTGCCCCACAATCATGCCGACATTTTTTCCCGTGTGTACTGATTCCATGGCGCACGGAATTGGGAGAGACTGGCAGAGTGTGTAGTTGGGAAGTTTGGGGGGGGGAGAGAGAGGAAAGGAAGTATTCGTGAGGTGGTGAGGCAGATAGAATCCCAGTGCTGCAGTGTGTTGCAATGTGTTGCAGTTTGCTGCAGTGTGTTGCAGTGTGTTGCAGTGGCTGTGATACTGCGGCATACGCACCACCGAGATTCATCATCGTTTAAAACAGGTTCGATGGAGCGTGGGTACTCTTTGGTTCATGTAGATATTGTCATGTGTGTGTGTGTGTGTGTGTGTGTGTGTGTGTGTGTGTGTGTGTGTGTGTGTGTGTGTGTGTGTGTGTGTGTG
>Ga0105055_10012478_pt1 | contig 10335 bp, 10 predicted proteins | sample BON03_FD_78090 | JGI IMG/M metagenome (GOLD analysis project Ga0105055, IMG submission 78090) | Freshwater microbial communities from Lake Bonney liftoff mats and glacier meltwater in Antarctica - BON-03 | ecosystem: Environmental > Aquatic > Freshwater > Ice > Glacier meltwater | place: Lake... | reverse complement strand
TATGTGGACATGTTTGGATTCGTCCAGAAGAACATGAACGCCGTCGACATTATCATTGAAGACACCCGCTCGATGATCAAGAATTGGGGTGGCGACGAGCCAGACTTTATGCTCAGCAGTGGCAAACTGACCTACCAGCTCACCATGACCCAAGAACGAACCTCGTACATGACGCAAGGGGTCGAAGGCCAGAAGCTGCTCAAACAGGGCCCCGACATGACCTTTTACAGGGGGCTCAAGATCATCAAGAGCAAGGCCTTTTCGATGGACGAGGGGTCTGCACCTCGCGACCTAATGCGAAGACGCGTGAGGGTAGCCGAGTTTTACGTTGGACCACACTCTCATTTGGATTGTGTCGATTTGTACGACGAGAACTCTGACAGTTTTTCTGCAATCACGTTTCAAGACCTGGCACAAAAGTCTGCCGTCGTGGCCGAAAACGAGGCAGGACAAGGAGGTGATGCCGACGGAGAAGATGGTGCAGGCCAAGTAGCACGAGCAGTCCCAGACTCTACCAGCGATGCGTGGACAAGGCCAGGGTCATTCCTGCTCATCCGACCCAACATTGAACATTATATGCTTGGGGTGATTATCGGGCGCGGTGGCATCGACCATCTGGGGGCAACGTTGTGGGGGCAGACGGAAATGAGTGTTTTTGACGATGGACAGCACGGAGTGTGGGGCATGACATACAAATACCACGAGAGGGCCATTGTCTTTAACGAGCGCAACTTGCACCGCGTGTGGGACGTGGCCTATGATGGTTATGTAGGGGGCAAGGACCTGACGATGCTTGACATGCAAAATGATCACGAAATTAATACTTTTATCGAGGAGGCCAACAACTATTCGGCCGAGTATGCAGGGCAGTCGATTATCAGTACACGTTTGGACCACGATTACAATTCGCTGCCGTCTCCATTGCCATTGACCAACTATGACGACAGCGGTACGATTCTGGCAACTGCAGACACCATGATTAATGATGTCCCCAACTTCGCAGCTAAATGTATGAAAAAGACAGGCGACCGATTCCACCAGGCAGATATCGAGAAAAAAATCACACACATCTTCCAAAAGCTCGAAATGAATAACAATGCTCAAATCATCAAGGACGCCACAATGGCATCGGCGTCCAACGAAAGTACTGCGTGCCGTTTGATGTACCAGGGTTCGTCGAAATGGAATTACAAGGCGAGAAATGGAGTTGACAGAGGAAATGAACGATCTATGGCAGGGTGTGGCCACCATGGCAGTGATTACATAGGTGTCGCTGCTGTCAGGAATGGAAAACAATTGCTGTCGTCGGCGGCGCCCCATATTGGGACCACCACCCGTCTTACGATCCCTGTAATCACATGAATGCCCCTTGTGCGTACAGTCCAGGACGACCATCAAGGAAACAGAGGTTCAGCCTAGCATGAGTTTCTTGAGTGGCTTGAGCCAATCTATCTGTGCGTATAAAGAGGTATATGCTCGTATATAAAGAGGTACACCAGGAATGCTAGCATATGTTTGATAATGCTGGCGTTTCCTAATCGTGATGCATGACTGTGCCACAGCCTGGAATCGCATGTCATGTTTGGGTCCCACGGGTCTGTGCTTTCCCATAGAGGGCATAGTGTGGGGTTTGTGTTGAGACCACCGCACTCGTGTGCGTATCTCGGTGTGCCATGAATGTGTTTTTAATGAACAATGAATACAACATCACAATTCACCGCCCTGCTCTCAGTCTTTGCACCTACGCGGGAACATGCGTGTTGAGGTCTGTGACGGAGCCTTTTGTATTTGAAGGGGGTGCCTCCCACTTTGGGTCGTGTGAAGCCACCACACTCGGACCGTGAAAGTGCGAACATGTATTGGCGTTGAAAGTATATAAGTAGGTGTATATGCGGCACATGACGAGAGCGGCTCAGAGTTGTTTCATACGCAGCAATACCATACATTGTACCGTTTTTTGATCCGCAGAATCTTCATTTGTCTATATTGAGCAAACATGATGCGGCCTCTCTCGTTTGGACTGTGCGTGTTGGTATGTGTGCAGTGTCTTGTACATGTTGCAATTGCAACAGATAAGCGCGCGGCCTCTGTACCTGCGCTCAGTCTGCCCCACCGTGGTAGCAACCAAACAGACAGCATGTCTCTGCATCCCAGGGCGGGCTTGTTGCAGGCAGGACTCCGCGTCCCTGCGCGCGGTCGCAACAGAACTGGCAAAATTTCTTTACCAAACACCAAGGTGGGCTTGTTGGAGCAGGCTCACAACCACACAACCAACGACAGCAAAACTGCTGCAAACACAACTGTATTCCCGAGTCGTGCTCAGCTGCCTGCTGACGACACGCAGCACGACCCAAGCAATGTCAAACGACAATACGACTACTCCTTTATCGAATCCATGGTCAATATTTCCAAACACAGTGACGCGTCAAGACCGATTGACAACACCCTCGTTTTGCTGTTTAGGGAAATGCTCGGGCGCGTGTTGGGCGGGGCACCACCGCAAAACACCACTGCACACGAGCCAGACAACGCCACACGTGTGTCCAATACACCCAAACGTGGCCAAGAAAATGCCCACCACGAGCCACTCCCAAAGGCCCCAGCACATATCCCACCCTTCCATTTCAGACACACGCGCCGCGAGCCGAGTGCTGCCCCCCAAAAAGCCGATCCCATGCACATCCACACAGTACCCCGACCGTCCCTACACAAGGGTGACACCAAGCACACACAGACACCGCGCTAAACGTCAAGACAGGGCAGAGGCGTGTGGTCGACATGCCTCGGAGCATATTATTCGTGTTTTGTTAGGCAGCATGTGCAGTCGACATGCCTCGGTGTATAATATTCGTGTTTTATCAAAAAATATTCTGTCTGTGCAAGCATCGAGTCACGCTATCTTATTTTGTTGGATGAAACCCAGGCACACACAGACACCGCGCTTGAAAAGCAGCAGATGCAGTCGACATGCCTCGAGTTTAATATTCGTGTTTTATTAATAAAATATTCTGTCTGTCCAAGCATCGAGTTACGCTATCTTATTTTGTTGGATGAAACCCAGGCACACACAGACACCGCGCAGATTAAGTTGTCCACCCCCCCTGGTGTCTACTTGTTGCTGGAATCCATGGCGCTGAAAACCGCATCCCAGCAGGAACTTGTGTTCTCGGAGGCCATGTCTTGTGCCTTGGTGTTGTATACTGATTCGATATTGCGTTTCTGGCCGCATTCTGCCTCTTTTTGGTTGTCGCGGGAGTCGTTTGTCAGTGCGGAAGAGAGGATGGCGTGTTGCCGCTGGCGGTTGGTGTTGTAGTTTTTGGACTCTTCCTCCTTGACCCTTTCGACCCTGTTATTTGCCTCGAGCAACTCGAGTCGGATTTTCTCGGCGTTTTCAATGAGAGTGCCGTGGGCTTGTGCGGCTGCACAGGCGATGCTGAAAGCTGGGTTGTTTTTGAAATCGATAATGCCACGTTTTTTCATGCCCTGTTCACACGCGACTTGGATGCCCTTGAGGAAAGACTCCTTCTGCTCAGGTGGTATGTTTAGTGAAGACACCCACGGTTTGATCTTCTCCTCTACCTCTATGTGGTAGTTTTCCATATTTTTCTCCTGTATATTCTCAAGAGTGGCGGACATTTCAGCGTTGGATTGTTTGAGACTTTCAATGTGTTCGAGCAGCCGGGTCAGTGCGTCGGGATCGGAGTTGTGCTCTGCATTATTGGACTCCTGTGGAGTTGCATGGGTGGCGTATGCGTTGCTCTTGGTGTTGTTGCTGTGGCTGTGATTTTCTGGAGTTTTCAAATGGAGTGCCTCTTGTGGTACATTATTCTGGCTTTGTACTACGTTGCCATTGTCACCGGGTTTGGACACGTCGCTGATACCGGCCGTACTACCGGAGCCTGTGTCAAGGGCGGACATACGGAATTGGGTGTGTACATCCACTTGCTCTTATATACCACACGCGGTGATGTATTTGTTAATACACAACACCCACCATTGGCATGCGGGCTACAAAGAGCAGACTTATACAGACTTTTGGGCTACTTATCTGCGAGATTCAGGCTTGTTCGCCATCCTCTGTGAGATAATTATATGCTTCTTCTGCTAGCAGCCTTCAGAGCCTGCTGGTAATCATTGAGACAAAAGCAGTTGAGTGGCAGTCTACACGAAGAGTGGCCGGAGACAGAAAGAGAGAGAGAGAGAGCGAAAGACAGCGAGGGAGAGAGAGAGAGAGAGGGAGAGAGAGAGAGAGGCTGTGTGTGTGTGTGTGTGTGTGCGAGAGAGAGAGAGAGGGAGAGAGATGTTTGCACTCGTTTTTATGTGGGTTCAATTTTGTTTATTACGGAGTAACCTTAGCAAGACCAGTAACAAACATTATAATCGAGAGGCGCCCCGTTTACAGCTGCAAAGCTCCCAAAATGTCACTCCTGTTACAAAGTTTGTTGTTGACACACTGCGAATGATAGTATGGTAGTCTACCCCCCCCCACAACCCAAACCCTAAATTCTAAGCCCCCTCTACAGGGGGCCAGAGGGGTCGTGTGTTAAAGGGCGGGGCCAGTCGGGGCACTTTTCAGTGGCAGACCAATTCTTGTCAACGCTAGATGTGGGGACACGCGCATCTGCATTTTTGATGCAGTCAAGAACATATCTTGCTGCGTCATGTACACACTGCAGGTCGTCGTCACCCTGTAGGGGCTTTTGCACACAGAGGCCCGAAATACGTTTCTCCAAAAGCCCCCATCGGTCAATGTACAAACTAGGATAACCCGACGGGATGCTGGGATCTGGCAGACTCTGCAGTATGGCTGCGGGTAATATCTCGGGGATAAAAGGCCAGTCCGTCCCGTCGGTGGTCTCGAGAAGGCGATACAGCGTCGGTTTCCCCAACACGTTATTGTTCGCCAACACCGACATGCCCACGCAACCGTGGGTTTTTTGCGTAAAATGTAATGTAGATCCAGTCAACATTTGGTCCATGTCAATGTCTGCCAGCATCTGTGCCAGCTCGCGCACAGACACTGGGGTGCAAAACACGTGTGCATCGCTGGTGTCTGCTCCGAGCGATTGCACAACACCAGACCTCGCACTTTCAGCAGCAACAATGGAAGCAACGCCCCCAATTGACGCCATGACACGTCTCTGCGCCACACGATATATGCTTTTATATGTACAACCAACGATGCAAGACAAGCCCGCCAAACAGAAAGGACATGTGAGACATAATTTTTGGATGTGCTTTTTACGTACTTGGTGTGCCAAAGTTAGATTTGTACTCACGCGTGTCTGGATGTTTTTTTTTCTTGAACAAATTCATGCAGACTATCTCTCAACTCCACTACATCGCTGTCTTGAGCTGCGTCTGAAGCTAGAGCGCATCGAACACGCGCTCCCCCTCCAGGCCTTCCAATGCTTCTCTGCCACGTGCAGGGTTTTGCCAAAAAAAGCCGAGTGCTTGTTTGCGGAGGGTCAGTATTTCTCCCCAGTGCGACGCGCCACATCCTTCTTCATTCGCTTGACAACGCGTGCCAAGCGCTGCAGACAGGAAAATTGCTCGTCGCGCTCCGGGTAGTTTTCGACCGCACTCTCAAAAATCGTGAAGCCCAGTGCGAGTTGCTTGTCCAATATTTCAAAAGTCTTGCCAAGTTGCACCCCGTGGTTGACGTCCTTATGCGTGCAACCGAGGTCTACGAGAAAAGAAATACACGTGTTAATCATTTCAATCCGAGAATGCACATTTGAGGCAAGGAAATCGGGGCCAAGTGCCTCATACTGTTTCTGCGAGAGCATTATGCGCTCCAACAAAGCATAAGTTTGCTGGGACTTATTTTTTCCAGGTTTCAACGCGTAGACGCGTTTGCGAGTTGCGAAAATTTCGGCTTCCAGCAGGATTTCTTGCACCATGCAGCGGTTTTTGGTCATGCTTTCAACATGACTGTCCAACCCCCATTCGTCGCGCTGCGCCTGTGAGGGCTCAACTTTTTCCAACCGATCGACAAGCTGGAAAAAGGCGTGCAGACGGTCGTTTGCACCACCCCAATCGTCAATATTCAAGCACATCAAGACAAGGCGAGATGTTGCCTGCACAGCAGCCCAGCGCAACGACGCGTCTCTCATCTCGTCCTTGTATTTGCGAATCGGCCGGGTATGTTGTGCAAAATCGACAACGGCCTGCGTTTGCTGTTCTTTGGTCATTTTCAGAAACAGGGTCATCGAAATGTTCCCAGGAGTACTGTCACCGACGACGCTCGGTGTGTGTCCTGGTTTCGCGGCCGCAACACGCCACGTGACCTCGGTTTGAGTCTTGCTGCAGCTTGCTTTGTGTTCGCCTTTCCAGTGTTTCAATTGACATTCGCGGCCACAATACGTCACCAGACTGCATTTGGCGCAGTGGAACAGCTTCACGTCCGTCGCCAGACACCATGCGCACTTGCGGGCCAGCGACATCTTGTTGTCCTGCTCTGCGTCTGCCGAACCGAGGCACATGAGAAAAGTTTCTTTTTTTGCAATGGATCGATGATTTTTTTTTATTCCAAAAGTCGCAGCCCTTAAGTGTCAATCTCCCCACATGTCTAGAGGGGCCCTACCACACCTACGACCCACCAAATTGCAACACAGAAGCACAAGCAAGCGCACACTCGAGCATGGCTGGCTGCTCTTTGGGCACAGCAGCACGCACGACACGCGTGAGGGTAGCAGGCAATAACGCATTCGTTTTCGCACAAACTCGGCAAGAACACAAGAACCCGCTCCCGAGAGTCGGCGACATTTTGTTGACGAAATATTGAATAAAATTGATGTGATTGTTTTCAAAAGACCGCTCTCAACGCCTTTTTCCAGTGCAAGGGTGTTTATTACAGAGAAACATCAGCAAGCGGAGCAGGAAACTTTCAAACCGAAAGACATCCACTTTACAGCATCTCAGCTCTGAAAATGTATACAAACAAATGCACAGTGCATTAAGGCAAATCGGAAGCGACAGGCGAGGCTGCACCGTTGCCCATCTCCTCATCTGCAGCCGGATGGTCTAGACGGAAATTCGTCATGCTGCCCGCGTTCATGATCAAAATGGAACGCATAGCCCTCGGGTTGTTCATGGAGCGAGGGTCGTCAGACGGCCGTTCGGCCACCATCTTTGCAAAAATGCCCAGGACGTCCTTGATAGAGTCGTTGCCGGGCATGTTTGCCAGACCCGGCAGCTTGCCAGCATCCAAAGCGTCGGCCACTTCGATAAAAGAGGCTATACCCCCGGAGCACTGCACTTGAGCGATTGTTGGGCAGTTGCCTGGTCCAACATGCTGTGCAATGTCTGCGTCAGGCACAGGCGCCAACAGCGCCTCCTTGTGGCTAGACATCCGTGGCGTGGCGTTGTTTGACGGTTCTTGTTGTTTTAAATGTTTGTTGTTATAACCATGGGGTGGTCAAAAATCAATGGGGTAGTCAAAATCAATGGCGAGAACCATGGGATGGTGAAAAATCAATGGGGTAGTCCAAAATCAATGGCGAGAACCATGGACGGTCAAAAATCAATGGGATAGTCAAAAATCAATGGCGAGAAACATGGACGGTCAAAAATCAATGGGGTAGTCAACATCAATGGCGAGAACCATGGGATGGTCAAAAATCAATGGGGCAGTCAAAAATCAATGGCGATGAACATGGACGGTCAAAAATCAATGACGAGAACCATGGATGGTCACAAATCAATGGCGAAAACTCGTGCAAAATCCCAAAAAAAAGCAGCCCCCGTGTCCTCCAGTCCGGGACTATTTCTTGTGCAAATGTGGAGTTTCTCGTAGGCATCCAGGGCAAAGGCTTTCGCATAAAGGCTGTGGGCAATTTTCATCCAGAGGCTTTTATATTGCAACCAGAAATATTATGAGAAGGGCCCTGGGGGGGGGGGGGGGGGGGGGGGGGGCCCCGAGGGGTTTGGGGGGGGGGCCCCCGGGGGGGGGGGGGGGAGACATTGCAGCTTCTTTATCCGCCCAAAGCCTGCTCCTGTTGTTTGGTCATCCTTTTTTTTCCCTTCTGGGCTACCCCTGATGCCCTTTTGGGCTGCCCCCTGAGGCACTTCCGAATAACTTCCTGGGGCCCTTGTGTAACCCCCTGGGGCCCTTGTGTAACCCCCTGGGGCCCTTGTGTAACCCCTTGTGACCCTTGTGTAACCCCCTGGGGCCCTTGTGTAACCCCATGGGGCCCTTGTGTAACCCCCTGGGGCCCTTCTGTAACACCCTGGTGCCATGTGTAACCCCATTTGGCCCTTGTGTAACCCTTCGGGGCCCTTTTGTAACCCCCCGGGGCCCTTTTGTAAACCCCTGGGGCCCTTTTGTAACCCCCTGGGGTCCTTCTGGATAGCCCCTGGGCCCCTCCGAGCAGCCTCTGGGGCCCTTCTGAGCAGCCCCTGGGGCCCTTCTGAGCAGCCACTGGGGCCCTTCTGAGCAGCCACTGGGGCCCATCTGAGCAGCCCCCTGAAGCTTTTCCGAGCAGCCCCCTGAGGCCTTTCCGAGAAGCCCCCTGACGCCCTTCCGAGCAGCAAAATTGTTTTTTATGGATGCTGCTGCTAGGGACTCCATCTGAGGTTTAGAGGTTTTCACGATCACAATCATCTTTTCCCCTATTGGTAGTTAGTTGTCTGAGAATTCACTTGTCTATAACTCCTTCGAGGACTAATCTCAGCAAGAGGAGTTAGATCGCAAACGGGCCCGAGTGCGGAAATACGTGCACGACAGGAGCATATGTTAGTCAAAATCCAGATTTTTTTGCTCCATAGTATCATTGCTAATGTCTGAGCCTTTACGGTCAGCGGTGCTGGTACAATGGTGCATCGTTTGCTTGCAGATCGTCTGTGGAAACACAGTATATCTGGACGCGTTGTACATGATTGAACACAGTTTGTTGGGTTCTTTAGGTTCTGAGCACGCTACAAAGAAAAATGCCCTTGAAGGTGGGTGTGCATGGATGGTCGTATGCAGGGCGAATACTACTGATGGATCTTTCATATATAAAATCGAAGAAACGCAGTCTGCTGCCTGCCTGTGCTCCTGACACCCTAGCGTAACATGGAACGGAAGAAACAGAAAACAAGCCGACCACATGTCAAGAAACCATTTCATCGCAAAAAGGAATATTTTTACGCCATCGGGATTGCCGATCCTGGTACGGGTTTGCAAGATGGATATTATTTTAGTATGCTCAACTTGAAAGAAATATGTGTGTCCTCGTCCATGATAGGCATACAAGTTTGGCTGGAACACGGTGACGCATCGCGGGAAGTCATTGGTACAGTGGTGTACACATGGCTCGATAGCAAGTGTGGATTGATGGTGGTTTTGCGTTTCGATGCCTCGAGTTTGCGCTCCAAGGTGATACTGGAATGGATCAAAAATAAACTGTTTGCAGGCATCTCTCTGGGGTACATTTCAGACGTGACTTGCGAAAACGGCGTCATACGGGTCGTCAAAAAGACCGTCTACGAGCTCAGTATTGTACGTGTACCCCACCACAAAAGCTGCAGAATTCAATTTGTGGGCAATTCCATCCCGCTCGCGACACAACAAACAAAAAGAGGCAAACTCGTGGCAACACACAAACAAAACAGCACTTGTTCCGAGCTCGACGTTTTTTTCGACGTCATATCTCAAGGTTGAAAAGCGTGGGCGTGGGGCCACGCGCCACTTGGCCTGAATGCCACTTGCCATATCACCTTGTGTCACGTGTGGAGACGTGATGCAGTGCATTGAACGTGGACATAGAATGGAAAACTCGCTGGATGGAATCAATATGCAGTTGTTTGATGCTTTTCGTGCAGGGTATAACCGCCACACGCAGATTTTGAACAAGCCCCAAGAGGCCAAGATCCACGCCTATACCACGACCATTGTTGAAGAAGAAAATTCAATTCAATATATTTGGGCAACCTTGAGAAACGACGGCATCCGTTTGAGAACAAACACACTCTGCAGGTATTCGGATCCACACACTCTGCAAAAAATTACACACGGTGGCAAGTGTTGGTTCCGCTACTTTCGGGCGTTTATTTACAAGCGACTAGAATGGAATGCCGAGCTGGCTGTGGCCGAGCATGAGGCATACAGTAACTATTGCCAGGCGAGAATCAGTACAATACGGCATGAGACCAGACAGAAAATCAAAGCCCTCAGTCTCCAACAACTCGGGGGTAATTTACTAAGATCAGGACTTGAAATATTTGAAGCGGTGCGCATATTAGAACAAAATCAACGAACCGACCCCCCCCCCTCTTCCCCAAACCCCCAACCCCAACCCCCCCCCCCCCCACCATATCCCCCCAAGGGGCCCTCCCCCCCAACACCCCCCC
>Ga0105055_10012475_pt1 | contig 10338 bp, 5 predicted proteins | sample BON03_FD_78090 | JGI IMG/M metagenome (GOLD analysis project Ga0105055, IMG submission 78090) | Freshwater microbial communities from Lake Bonney liftoff mats and glacier meltwater in Antarctica - BON-03 | ecosystem: Environmental > Aquatic > Freshwater > Ice > Glacier meltwater | place: Lake... | reverse complement strand
TAAAAAAAAAAAAAAAAAAGCACAACACAATAAATATACTAGAGTCTACTGAGTTGTGGGGGGCTGTCACACTTGGCATAGGCTATATATTGTGATATTTCGCCATGTTTAAATTATTAGCATCTAATATCGATAATCGAAAAGTTGAGCTTCCAACTAAAAGAATAATCTCTTTAAAAAGTAAAATCATAGCAGTAATAATTGAGTCACCCAAATGATGTTGCAACAAAAAGTGAGTACTAATACAATTGTTTTCGGCTTCAACTGCAGAGGATGTCCCTTCTCCTTCATCTAGATCTTCAAAATACAATCAGCAAAGTACTACTTCGCAAATATTCCTTTGCAGTCTAACCTAAATTTAATTTACGGCGAAATGCAGCTTGTTGCCATTTGGGTCGCAACAGAAAATCAGCCCGAGACATATTGAAAGCTTGAGAAAAAGCGTCATCTGCCAAATAGTCCTCAATTGCATCCGGATTAATGGAATGCTTTTCATAATCTTGCATGCCAACTATATACTGCAACTCGCCGAGTGAGAATTGTTTTTCAGGTGAAGGGTTTCGTTTAGCCAAAGTTGCAATATCAATTCGGCTTCGTCCAGCATACTTTGAGGTTCTATTAGTACCTTTCCCTTTTGTTTTATTTTGAACAGGTACATTCGGAGCTATTTGAGATGAGCTGCCACCTCCAGATTGAATTATCATATCATAAACCACATGGTAGTTTGGGGGAACTTCAGGAGGATTGCCCACAGAGCCAAAGGCAAGGTCCGGGGTTATTACAACCCGAACGCTTTTGCCCTTAGGAATATTGAGAACTGCTTGTTCTATTCCTCGAATAACTTGCCCTTTTCCCGCTACGAATCGCAATGGTCCTGCAGGATGAGTTTTACAAACAAGATCACTAGCAGCAAATTCAACCAATGTTTGATTCTGAGGATTCCATAAATACGCGTTGTATTGAATTTCAACCGAGTCTCCCTTTTTACAACCGCCTTTTGATCCATTAAACAAACGTCCATCTTCCATGACGACATATCCAATTTCCAGCAGCTGATCAAATGCTTCTATAGCCGGAAGAGAAAAAGATATCACCACTTTCTTTTCTCGTTTAACAGTTGCAGCTTGAGTCATTTGAGTAGGTTTCTTAAACATTCCGCTCAGGCTTATTCTTCTATGTGAATTCGTATCAACCTGACCTGTTACAGCTCTTTCAGCGGTTTTTAATGGTATACCTGATAGCATCGCTGATGATACTCTGGGGTCGAGAACAAGCACATGATTGTAAGGAAACAATCCGGTCTTATTGTCCACCGTCCGACCTTCCCACCATCCGGGAGTCCCAGTATCTCGACTTTTAACTACTATTATCTGTGTTTCTCGAAGATGAATTTCGTTTTCATCTTGTCGTTTCCAATCGTATTCAACGTGCGCCAATACAAGTTTACCAGTAGGGCTCCTAGGAGCCCCGCTAGTATCGTCTTTCGCTACCAACTCCGCAATAGCTTCAACCTTTCGATCCTCATGACGACGAGTACCATCTCTAGGAAATATCCATCGATATAAAATGAATTCCGTATTCGCATTACCCATTAATCGCTTCATATACGCTTCGAAAGCACGTTCGCGCTTTCTTGAGTCCACCTCCCCTAAAACCACCTTGTCACTCCAGCCTCCAGGCAAACTCCGATCAAAAGTGGGATAGTTTTTTCGAATACACTGATCTAGAGTTCGAAATTGGAATGCACTCTTTTTAATCTGCAAATTCTGTCGGCTTCCAACGCTCACATCCATTGTCACTTGTAACTGTGAATCACCAAGCTGAGTTTTAATTACTTTAATGCTCCTCAGAGTTTCAGGGGCAGCTCGTTTAGCTTGGTATCTTCCTCCGGTTTCCAGCATCGCCGCCGCTTCTTCCTTGCTTATTTCTTGCACGTAGTTGTAAGGAAAGTCCCCTTTCTTCCCAGTGCGACCGTTCTCTCCTTTCCACCACCCGCTTTTGTCTTTGTACAACACCGCAATAACATCTCCTACTTTAAAATGAAGATCTCTAGCCTCCGCCCCTCTAAACTCATACACAGCTCGCGCATACGGCATCACTACTTGTATGCACAAATGTGGCGCGCTTCTTGCAAATATGGACTACTATCGTTTTTAATAGATGAATACCTACTCCAGGTGTGTGCTTTTTTTTCCATGAAAAATTGTAAATGAAAATACTGGTATGATCCTTTTGCATTTTCGTGTCAATTCATTCAAACAAATATGGTTTACAACTTTCATGCAAACAAACTTGGAACGAACATGATTGATTGCGTTGTTTTCAGTTGAACTAAAAATTTTACGTAAAACCGAATGCTTGTATTCTGTTCAAAACGGAGGCATTTCTAATCTATGTCTTCTTGCGAGTATTTCCAACCAAACTGTTTTGCTGTTTCATTTTTACATTCGTGCTTTCACTTTGGAAAATATCCAAAAGCTGTTTTTTTTCCCGCCAAATAGTCTCCAGAATCAATTTTCTCAATATATTAAAAGTTCAAGCAACCATTTGATTTTTTCTTACACGTTTCAAAACTTGCGTCAGCTATTAGATATGAAGTAGCAATGATCCAGTCTGTGAAAAGCATAATACAAAAAATAGACCAACACTATTTGAGTAAATGATTCTCGAGATAGGTTGTTTACACCAAATGTTGAATTTCGAATTTGACTCTAGATCTGCGGGGACCGCGAAGAGTCTACATTTTTGGTCGTTAAGACCTGAATTCAAATACATTATGATGGCTGATAAAGAGAATGAGATTCCCATTAGCAATAAGGATATGAAGACAAACAGGCGACAACTGTTTCATGATGCAATGGCTTCAGATAACATCGAAGAGATATTCATCCTTGATGAAGTGAAATTAAGGAAAGTAACCCCCGAGATTCGAACGAAACAACTTATTCGCCATTTAGAAGACGATACGAAAGATGCCGTCATAGCACCATTGCGATGTCTTCAAATATGGCTCAGTCTTGCCAGTTTTGTTGAGAAACGATCTCCTAGTAATTGCGCGAGAAAGGTTTATGAAAAGATCAGTGAAATTAGGAGTCTACGATACTACAAAGATCTCTATAAGATGTGGTGTTCATTCGAGCTGAGAACGGACGCAGTACGAGAGGCAAAGCTAGTATTAGAACTTGCTGTGAGAAACAAAGTGCTGACGGAAGACGAAAGAAAAGAGTTCTTCTCAAACGCAATGAAGGATTTGAAAACTGAGGAGGCAACCATAGCCTTGAGCGGAAATATTTCCTCAAAAGAATCTGTGGATCCCACTATCTCATTTACTAAGAGACATGTTTTACCGAAATCTAGTGCAAGAGTCCGCGGTAAATTGGGAGGGTTGGGGTCTAAGTTTGGGCCTGCGAAACGGTTGATAGTTGACGAATCGTCCAAAGTTGAGGAACCTACTAAAGTGGACCCCGATGATGATACTCTAGGGACTGCAGTCACTAAACCTCTGGGAGATTTAAGCTATATCAAAACGTGGACACCTGACGATCGAAGAGCAAGTGTAAGTTCAGTTGCGTCGGATCCCTCCACCGAGTTAAAAGATCCTACAATATCTTTCAAGCAACAATCGAAACGAAATGTTATTCAACCGAAAGAAAGCACCAATGATAGAGTGTCTGCCTTTCAAACCTCAATGTTTTCTTCCAAGAATGTTTTCGTGGTTAACGGTAGAGTGTATTTACGCTTGGCTCTCATTGGTAGAGGAGGAACAAGCAAAGTTTACAAAGTGCTGGCAATAGACGACAAGAATGAAGGCGAAACATATGCTCTGAAAAAGATCAAACTCAGCAAAACTGATATATCATCCTTGAGTTGCTACCAGAACGAAATCTCACTTCTAGAAAGATTACGTGGAAATCCAAGTATCATTCAGTTGGTGGATTCTGAGGTTAACTTGGATGAAAAGGTCATTTATATGGTGATGGAGCATGGCGAGGTTGATTTAAATGTCAAATTACAATCTCAGCGCGGAGGTTCGAATACTTCTAGTGGTGCGCCTAGTGGATTGTGCTATAATTTTATTCGACTCACTTGGATGAATATGCTTGAGGCGCTTCATTCTATTCATGAAGAACGAATCGTTCACGGGGATTTGAAACCAGCCAACTTTTTGTTTGTTAAGGGCAAACTCAAATTAATAGACTTTGGTATCGCAAAAGCAATTTCGAATGACACTACTAATATCATGAGAGATAGTCAAGTCGGTACATTGAATTATATGTCCCCAGAGTCTATTAATGATACAAATCACTCTGCTGGTGCTAAACCAACTATTGGATTACCTGGAATGAAATTCAAACAAGGACGAGCGAGTGATATATGGTCAATGGGTTGCATCTTATATCAAATGGTTTATGGAAAAACCCCATTTGCTGACTTGAACCCATGGAAAAAGATTCAAACGATTTCAGACCCAAACCACAGTATAGAATTTCCCCCGTTAGCCAATCCTACTGATATCATGGATGTTTTAGTTCGATGTTTGAAGTACAATCCAGCCCACCGTCCTCCCATTATAAGCTCATTGAATCAGGTGGGTTTGCTTTCTCATTCATTTTTGACTCCTGGAGAAGGAAATAATAGTAGTTCAACATTTGGTCCATGTATAGAGGAATCCTCACTAGAGGAGCAAATAGAGACTCTTTTGGAAAACGCATTAGAAGGAGATTTAGCATCTGCAATCAAAGCTATAAATGCTCGAATGCCTGATAAACTGAAACAATTTCTCGACATCGTTTCAACTGCCAAGGCAATACCTGATGCAAAGAAGGTACTAGGTCCAAAAATAGTTCACAGCAGCGCTCCTGCGGTCTCCAATCAAATCCCAACTTCATTGCAAGAATCCATACGAAGCGGTCGTGCTGGTTTAAAAGCTCTCGGGAAGTCCAATAGTTCGAAATACATGGCTTCGGAAACGAAAGAAAAAGATTTGGTTTCGACATTGAGGGATGAATTTGACAAACGAAGAACTCTCATAGATAGCAAGGATCAAACACTGGACGCAATGCTTTCTAGTGGTCACACTTGGGACGGAGAGAATTTTCCACGGTAACATATTATATCAATTAAACTACATGAAAACGGTTTGGTCTGATCGTTTTATCTTGTTCTATATAATCTCGATTCCACGTATTATTTTTAAATGAATTTATTAGGCCACATATATTTAATAGGTATTAGGATCGCTTTCATCTTGCTCTATATAATCTCGATTCCACGTATTATTTTTAAATGAATTTATTAGGCCACATATAAATAGGTATTAGGATCGTTTTATCTTGTTCTATATAATCTCGATTCCGCGTATTATTTTTAAATGAATTAATTAGGCCACATATAAATAGGTATTAGGATCGCTTTCATCTTGCTCTATATAATCTCGATTCCACGTATTATTTTTAAATGAATTAACATAAATAGGTATTAGGATCGCTTTCATCTTGCTCTATATAATCTCGATTCCACGTATTATTTTTAAATGAATTAATTAGGCCACATATAAATAGGTATTAGGATCGCTTTCATCTTGCTCTATATAATCTCGCTCCACCAAATCATTCACCCCTTGACGAATCTGTTTACGATCTGGCTGGAAAAAAGGCAAAAGAGCCTCTGTGACGGACGTAACAATTTCAAGATATTTCAGTTTTCCTTTCGATTTCATAACCCTAACAACACTTGCTTCAATTGAATGTTTCCTTTCTTCGGAAACGCTCTTCATACTGGCTATACGATCGTCTTGTGACTCGATCGATTTTAGCATTGGGAGCATCGGGATTCTAATTCGACGAGATTTTGTTTTGAAAGACCAATTGAATTTGAACGCTCCATCTTCCGATTCTTCAAACAACGGATATTTACCTTTCACCATTGGCATCAGATTTTTCGCAACTACGTTGTCGCTTGTACCCAAGGTTGTTGCTATATCTTGAATGTTGAATTGCAAATCTTTCATTGATTCTTGACTGATGTTGAATAAAAGCAGGATGCTTGCTTGAATGGTGTTGACTACGATATCGAGCTTAGAACCGTCACGAAGAGTTGATTCCATGACAACAGATCCCAAGGAATGTACCCATGTTAAGTTTCTATGTGCAGTTCTCGTGTTGTAAAACTCGGTAAAAATAGAAATACCTTGCTCAAGTTCTGCAGGAAGCTTGGAAATAGATTCCTCTTTATAGGATGGCCAGTAGCCGGAAGTTAATGCCTTGGTACTCAATGCATAGTCTGTTCTTTTGCTATTCTCTTTCTGAAAACGTTCGAAATCTGTTTGAAGGTCTTTTGCTAGGAGTAGGTCTTTCATCATGCCAGTAAACTTCGACACAAAGGGCACACCGCACACTTGTTTAAGCGTGTTGATAACTATTTTCTCAGCATCATCGCTGGAAGATCGACCTAGTATAAGTCGTTTTGCAAGATGCCGCCTGTAGAATTGAGCAAACACATCTTTTTCACTAATATACGCAAATACTTCAATTGTCACACTTAGATTTCGTTCGAGAACAGTTTCAGTTCGTGGGGTCATAAATCCGAGTTCCTCCATAATAGAAGGAGAAACAGGAGCCATTTGATTCGGTTTTTTCCGGAGCATTCTATCAATATAATCAGATAAAAGTTCTGACATTGCTAATGTATTTCTTCGTTTGTTTTGAACTTGCGGTAAAGGTTTGTTCATAAAGAACTCAAACCCATCTTTCAATGCACGATGAAAAGTGTTATGCTCCGAAAAACATCGATGAAGAACGCCTTTATACTTTTGATGCATTGATACAATCCTTGATACCAAAGTGTCCTCAAGTTTGTTATCCCATTGGTTTTCATATTTGGGTTCTTTCAACAAAAGCATGCCAGAATTTTGTAAATACTGTCTCAGTATGGCAGCCATTGGCACTAAACCATTTGGAACCTTTTTCAGTAGTAGAAACATCACACTCAAAACTTCCTCGTTGTCATTCTCCAGTAAATGCTGGCATCCTGAATCCATATTCAAAATTGATTCAAGGTGTTCGCCCACTAACCTACGCTCAGACAACTTTGTCAACTTAGTACGAGTACTCTCATGTAAATACATATCAACTCTAGTATTTTCAGCTTTGATTTGGGCTCTTGCCTTGTATAAATACTGAGGACAAGTTGAGACTGCTAACCAATTCTCTGATTCCTTTTTCATGAATGTTTCCGTATCGTTCAAAAATGCACATTCCCATTCTTTTTCATAGACGTCAATGGATCCTTGCCCAATATCAATGTATATTTTAATCGCATCTCTCAATAGCGACAAATCAGCATCCGAGTGCCGACGGTCTTGAGAGACCATTAACAGGAGAGCTTTGGTGATTTTCTCTTTACATGGTTCAAAAACAAAGTCATGGAATGCTTTAATACCTGCTCCTTGCACAGAGAGCAGCGCTAAACGCTTTACGAAAAATCGATCTAAATAACCCAGGACCACTTTTAATGTCTTTAGAAGCCGAAGGTGCTTGTCCCATTCTTCCACTAAGACTGCAATAAGATCATGAGAAGATGTTTGCTGCAATCGAGGGAGGATGTTGTTTTCGCATATGTCCTTGAACTGGTCAACAGCTGTATAATAAAGTTTTCCAGACCAGTTATGGGGTAACGGTTGCGTGCACATTCGATACACAGTGGAGTACAGATGGCACAGCTCTTCCTTGGACATGACCACATCTGCTTGACTTTCCAACTTGCTTATCACGAGATCGAATCCGCTTCTCTTTACTACCATCCATCCGTCTTCGAAATTGATGACCTCCGACATGACCGTTTCAACTCCCAACCGAAAAAAAACAAGTGAAAAAAAACAAGATATTATCATCACCATGAGTACCTTGGAGGAGATTGAGTTTCAAGGCAAACCTCTGATTCAGCAGTATGAAAATCTGGAAGCAGATCAATCGAAAATTAACCAGTCCGTAGCCGGTCTGCGATCTCAGGTAAGTATAGATGGTTGTATTAGATGTCGTTTTTGTTAATCTTGCATTAGTTGCTGGAGAACCAAACCGTCAATGAGGAGCTCGGTTTGTTGGAGGAGGAAGCTGAAGTATTTAAAGCCATCGGACCTGTTCTTGTTAAGATGGAATTGATCGACGCGAAAGCGACTGTCAAGCAGCGGCTTGATCGAATTACCAGTGAAATCAATAGATTAGATAAAACATTCAAGGAAAAGGAAGAACAGAAAAATAAAGTGCGCTCTCAAATCACGTTGCTTCAATCAAAGGCTAATGAGATTCAGCAAGCCAAAGTTGCTGTAGAAGAATAGAGCAAATATGTCTGCTCCCAATTTAAAATACGGATTAATTAAAAAACATACTTTTGCTATAAGCGGCCTCGTTTATTTTTTAAAAGTCGAAGCAGCGAACTTTGGTTTTAAGAAGCAAATACCTGAAAAAGCGTAGAATCTAAAACTGGTTACAGTTGTATCGACATTTGATAATGAATTGGATTTCTTAATTTAAAGGCAGCTGGTCTAAGAATTATTTAGGAGTTTTTCAGCTGAATTAAAATATTCTTCATCCGGGGAAACTTCACTTCAACGTCAACAAGGGAGATAATTTTATCCCAGGAATTTTCATTACCAAATGTATCTGTGATGCCTGCAGCAAGATGCTGCTCATTTTCCCTATACGTTATTTTCAAATACTATTCAAAATTTGTATCAGTCTAATATTTACTTACCTGTTAACTCCTGCTCGAGTGGTTTTTCTTATATTCCGTTCGCTATAAAACCTTTCAAGTTCTTGTTTTGCTGCACTTTCAAGCTTTTTCTTCTCCAAGTGGTTCGTTGAATCTTTTTCTCCAAGTTGTGTTTGCCATGCAACTATGAATTCAGTCATGGGGTTCGTTTCGTTTTTATTTAGTGAAGAACTAGAATCAAGAACTGCTTCAGCCTGGCAAAAACCGTGTCAATTGATTCGTTGAATAACAAATGAACTCACACTTTCAACCTCATCGTTCACAGGTCGTTGATTTGTATCTTTTTCTTCATCGAATTCATCCGCCATGCTTTCTTGATCGCTGTAACTCACTTTTAAGTTCGACGGTTAAATTTCATTTCTCATTTTAACGGATTGAATAGCGATGAAAGAACCATTTGTCGTTAAATGAACCGTTGTTTCAAATCTGTATTTGTCCCAACGTACGATAAATCAGGATCATATCATGTCAGAAGATGATGATGCGAGACACGTAGTTATCAATGTTGACATCAAGGCCTTCACGCCGAACAAGTCCTCCAACAGGAAGACCTTCAGAAGCACCCCATTTCATGCTAGTTGTAGTCCACCAAGTACACCGACTGCTGTTTCCCCCACTGCAAAGTCAGCACTTGCTGACATGAGAAGGAAGGAGATACTCAATGCGAAGATATCAACAGCAAGTGTTAACAGTGCAAGGAAATTGAAAGTTGATGAAAAGCTAGAGGCAGAAAAAGAGAAAAAAGCCTCAAAAACGGATGAGAAATTGAAAGGGGCTAGCAAACGTCGTGAGTCTCTTCTAAAGGCCCAAAAAGATTCAGCAGCTGCTAATTACATATACGCCAAGGAAGTTCACGAGGGTGCTATTGCCGCTGCCAATAGAGTTGCTGAAGAGCAGCGGGAGTTCATTGCTCTCAAAGACGAACAAGCGACTTCGCGCCGAGCGGAGAAGATTGAAGAAGTGAAAGCCAAAGCGATTATAGATATTGAACGAGTCAATTTGGCTTCGCATTCTCAAGAGATGCACATCCGACAACAAAAGGAGGAACTGGATTCAAAGTTGCAACTGGCTGCCGCAGCTAAGCTACAAGCGCTGGAAGCAATCAAGGCCCGCGCGATTGCTACAAGTGACAAAGTGTCAGTGGCTCAAATAATTGCCCAGACAAATACATATGCATCTCTTGAAAAACAGGAGATGCGATTGGAAGAGGCTGGCACGAGACGAAGACAAAGTATCGAATCGACTGTTGCACGCGCCTTAGAATCGCCGGCCAAGGTTCAGATCGCAAGAGAAAAACGATATCGACAAGAATCGGCTCGTCGTAAATCGATTGATACCAAATTAGAAAAGGCTCAAGCTAACCGTGAAACCATTCTAGGAAATAAAATAAAATCAGCGGTGAAGGCGTCCGAACGAGTTGAGATTGCGAAGAAAACCCTGGAAATGGAATCGGAGCTTCGGCGTGATTCTCTTGAGAGGAAGATTGCTGCAGCAACTGATAAAAAGGAAGATTGTTTGTACATGAAACAATCTCGTGCAAAGCAAACAAGTGAGCGTGTCAGTGATGTT
>Ga0105055_10012471_pt1 | contig 10339 bp, 9 predicted proteins | sample BON03_FD_78090 | JGI IMG/M metagenome (GOLD analysis project Ga0105055, IMG submission 78090) | Freshwater microbial communities from Lake Bonney liftoff mats and glacier meltwater in Antarctica - BON-03 | ecosystem: Environmental > Aquatic > Freshwater > Ice > Glacier meltwater | place: Lake... | reverse complement strand
CACACACACACGCACACACACACACGCACATACTAATAGGAGCACACACAAGATCCAGCACATGCTCGTACACACACACACACACACACACACACACACGCATACATACACACTAACAACAGCACACACAGGATCCCACATATTTCTCATACTCACTTACGTCTTATGCGTGGCTAACAAGGAATCTTTTGTTAGCTTATTGCGTATAAATCTGTTCGTGTATGTGCATATACATACACGCACACACACACACAAACACCCACTCTCCCACACACACTCACACACATCCTAGGGCCCACAGCAATTTATGTGCGGCTCATGTATGAGTCACGAGTCACGTATGAATGAGTCATGTCACACATATGCCACGTCACACACACCTGCAACTGCTCCGGCATTGAGAGGGATTGACGCTCAATCTTCGCGCGCTCATATACGAGTCATGTCACACATCACAGGGCCCACAGCAGTTTATGTGTGGCTCACTTGCCCGAGTTGCGTGGCTGATGCCCTTTACCGCCATCTACCTCGTCTCTCCCGCTCGCCCCCCTTTGTCCCTCCCCGCCTCTCCGCCATTCCCCTCCCCCCATTTTCTGGCTCTCCTGATTTTGCGAGGCTCGTATTTATTTTGGCTCATATTTCGCATGTCTCTTCCTCCCGTTCTACTTTCTGCCTTCGCTACAATTATCACTTGATTCCTTTCTGCCTTCCGTCCTCTCCATCATTGTGCGCGCATACGTGTACCGCTGAACAGTCATCGCTCATCAACACACATGCACACACACACACACAGCCTGCTTACGACATATCGACACGCTATCTAGTAGATAGACAACGTGCTCAAGATGCCGCTGCCACCAATACAAAATAGAAAAGAACTGGGTTTAGACTGAGGCTTTGGTCTTTCAATGAAGCGATTTCCAAGATTTGGCACGACGATAGTATTTGTGAGATTCGTTTCATGTAAGCAAAAAATCCTGTTGGAAAATGGTTGTCTAAGCTGTTTGTTGCGCGTGAGCAGTGGTGGTAACTCATTGGATTTAATAAGAGTAGGAGTGCAGCTCATCTACTCCTTTGTCGTAATCTCGATGAGTGTATACGTATGAAGAATCATCTTGGCCCTATCCTCGCGTCTCGTCTTTTTTTCGATCAACTAACTAGAATCTAAACGAGTAAGAGTACTAACAATAAGAATGGTTAGGAGTAGTAAGAAGTCCAAAAATCAAATCGAGGGATTCAAGCTGCCTGTCATCGTTGTGTCATACACAAGTCCTCCTAATCATCGATGTCATCAAATTCTTCCCCTTCAGCTCCTTCTGGTATCCCAACAGACGCTAATCTGACAAGTTTGGGTTCCAGAGTCTCACCCCAAAAGCCCGGCGGCATTTGATGCAGACTTGATGGCGCACTTTTCTATGGTCTTGAAGAATCGTTTTGATTTCTTCTGATCAAGCTTGACAAATATATCTGCAAGGATCAACAACACCTGGCACTCCTCTCGTACGTTGCCCAACTCCTCTGCCAATGCAATCGATTGTTGGAGCAGCTCGACTGCATAAACCTTTTGCTCCAGTCTTGAGTATGCATTACCGAGATTGGCCAATGCTATGAACTTGTGCCCTTTGTGTCCAATCTTCCTGGCCTTTCAGATGGTTTGCAAAATCTTAGTTCTGTACTAGTGTAGACAGACTCCCCCACAAGCACAGAAACGCAGACGCACACTGCCCGGCACACACACGCACTTACAACCATATACACAAATATACACACCTGGGCTAGAAATTCAGAGTGTGACTTCACTGCCTTTTCCCCTTGCCCTGAACTCGTATAGCAGCACCCAAGCATATTCATGCATTCCATATCACTGTCGGAGTACACAGCTCCAGTCTCGTGTGCAATCTCAAAGTACCAATTCAGCGTCTTTTGACCTTTTTCATGATCTCCAGAGCGAAACTTACAACGTCCAATAGATTCGTAATCGTTTTTGATTTTTTGCTGGTCGCCTATTTCCTGTAAGAATGCTTTTTCAAGTTCACATGAATTGTTGCAGACAAGTAACTGTGCGAGAAAACGCGACAGAAGAATAAAAAGTATACCTGTGAGATCGTGAGACATTGCTTGAATGAGCAAAGGGCAAGATCGATCTGGTTCAAACTGTAGTGGGACCTACCAATGCTATTCAAAACATCGTACTCTCGAGAAGAAAGACTTCCCCGGGCCCTGAGGAAAATATGGCTGTGCCAGCCATTTTTTGACATTTCCTGCATACTCTTGAGCTGTTCTTGGTGAATTTCCAAAGCCTTTTCATGGTTATCTAACTCTGTGTAGCAGTGGGCAATGTTTACAAGATTTTTTGCAATATTCTCCCCGTCTATCTCCTCGCAAAGGTCTGAATTTTTCTTGGTCTTGGCATTAGCCAAAACAACCTTAAAAAGCTCGATCGCTCGCCCCTAAGTGGATGGGCTGTTCAGCTCGTTGTAGGCCCCCACATGAAGCAGTGCGAGCGCCAGATTTGAATAGATAAGATCGGAAAGACCGATCCAGCACTGATCCGTAGATTTTCGACGAATTTTGTCAGTGAGCAGAATGCTTTTCCTTTCCATTTCAGCAATCTCTGACCATTTACCATCCAATTTGAGCTTTTGGATGGTGCTCGGCAAAGTGTTCCCTGCCCTCCTTTCGTCCTCTTGGATCGTGCTTAGCAAAGGGCCTTCATCTTCAGTTGATGATGACAGCAAGGGTGATCTAGCAGCGGCGACAAAGGCATCTGATGCCATTTATACGTCGCGTGAGCTGTCTCCTCGTGAAAGCATAGTGGTGAAGTCGTCCACCGTTATTGGCATGGTTTTTTGCAAGAATACCATCAAGACTTGTTGGACTCGCCAAAACATAAATGGAAAAATATGCATACGAGCACATATGATTTGAAACAACAGTAACTCCATATCAATATACCAACGTGTCTTTATACATGCACAGAAGGTGGAAATAAATTGAATGTCTCAGAGGGGAACGTGCAGGATTGTGTTTTAGTAGGTCAAACATAGTCAAATCATCGCTGGCGTCATTGCAAATTTTAAGTAAGGGACACAATCCCCTATGTTGCGTGACACATCCTGTTTTCCATAGCATCTGTGTCGTTCGTGTATGTGTGGAAAATTAAATTGTGTGATGCTCAGAGATATATTTGGAGTTATTCTGACAGCTTTAAGAGGTGCACACTATGTGGAAGAAAGTACATTGGGTACCTCTGATACTGATACAGAACATTCAGGTATCACTCTATGTACATATAGGGGACATGCATGTATACATGCATGCATGCATTTAATACACATGTGTGCACTGTATATAGTGAACGTACCTTCTGTTGCTGGCGATCACGATACCTGCGATTCACAGAAGTCACCTAGACTATATGATTAGGGTCAGATGATATGAAAGAAAAATCAGGAAAAGGCGAAAGAAACTTGCCAGACCACACCGCAACCTGATGAAGAGAATCTCGTGAAGAGTTAGAAAACACAGGAAGACTTGAAAGCTGATAAAGTTTCAAAAGTAACAGAAGAATCGAGGCAGATGTCAAGGACGCCAGGAAAAGACGCATCCATTAGATTGATGAAGGGAGGGAGAGAAAAGGAGCAAGAGCGAAGGAAGTCATATTAAAAGACACATCCACTAGATTGATGAAGAGAGGGAGAGAAAAGGAGCAAGAGTGAAGGAAGTCTTATGGTACGATGTACCACCACATTGTCTTATGGTACGATGTACCACCACATTTCAGGCCAAGCGCTTCCAACGAGCCTGAATCTATGATGATGCCTTTCTGTGCAAGTACTACTGGATCACGTTTATGCAAGTACTTGTTTCCTCGGTGGAAGAACAGTGTTGCACTTCGTGTGTGTTGAAGATGACCTTCAAGTAGACTCGGACGCAGCGCACGTTGCTCGTCGCCGTACATTAGGTGATTCCTTGCTAGATGCAGCAATCCTTCACCAATGACTTTGAAATGCATACATGTCACAGAGGATTTCGAACTCTGATTGTGTGGGCAATCCAGCGAACATGGTTTGGCAGCACATTCAAGAGCCTTATGGGCAATTTGGACCATTGTTTGGACCAGATCTTTACCGCAGGGCACTTGGCATTATAGATGTGACAGTAGCGCAACTCCGAGGTATAGCAGGCCGCTACTCTTGTAACGTTGCTTCTCCGAGTTTTCGAGCAGCTGGTTGCATTGCGTCAACGTATCGATCGCGAGAGTGAAGTGGCGCAAATTCCAATCCTTATGTGGACATGACCAGTTCCAATCCTTACGTGGACATGACGTGGACACGATCAGGATACTTTGACTCTTCGTAGTTGGAGCCGCAGAGTCAAAATACTCAACATTTGCACCATCGATGCTGGACAACAAGATGATGATTGTTTTTTGTCAATACGGTTATTTCCACAGAGGCACGTTTTTGACATGTTTACTTCCACTTTTCATAGTGGATACAATCTTGTTGTTGACATCCCGAATATATGCATAGCAAGCATACCAGAATTGTCAAGCATGTATTGAATCAGTGTGCACATGCTTTGTAGATGCGCATGGCCCGAAGAACGTCAGATTTGACGTGCGACCATTGACCTTCACAGACCATCTTCCGTCAGTAAGTCTGTTGCGTACCACGGCGACCTTTTCATTGAAAGCCAAGCCTCTCTTTGAGGTGAGGTTGAACAGGATGACTGAACACCCTATAACACCAAAGTAACAAATTGTCAAGTTACATGGTAGTGAAGTATCGAGATATTGCACGTCATTGACAAGTCATAACAATTCTACCTTCGTGGATCAGTGTTCGAGGGGCAGACGATGGTTGCAATGACATTCTATCCTTGCTTGCCCGTCTTCTGGACGTTGACTCTTCAAAAAATCAGTGAGGTGTCACTTTTCGAATCTGGCAACAATCACTGTTCTCAACAGGTTCATTGTTGACTCAAGAGTAGGACTAGCTCGAATGGGAAAAACTGGCAGTGACCTATCTGATTTCAGGGCAACTGGAGGCATGCAATGCAGAGAACAGAAAAGGTGTTCAGAACAGATTTGTCTCAAAACTGTTCAGAACGTTCACAACCTTTCCCTCACAGGGTACTGTGAACAGGATAGGTTATCCCTGTATATGGATGGTAGGACTTGTGTGGGGGGGGGTTCTCAGGTCATGATTGAATCTGAGGTCCGCTTGATCTATTTTGACAATCAAAAATGCTGACGCATATACATATGTGTGTGTGTATGTGTTTGTCGCCTGCACTGACACGAGGACACCCCGGGACCTTAACGATTCCCCAATATCAGATTAATAAAACAAAGCAACACACACCAAGGGAGTGCCAACGCATGGTATGTGTTTGTCACCAAGGGAGATGAGCCAGTCACGGTGAGACCAGAAAATGCACACGGAGCTCGAGAAGGCGGGCGCTGATCCTCACTTTGTCTGCTAGATGATCAATAGGGAAGATTTAGATGGAGAATATTATGACCGTGTCTTCGGTGGCGAAGATAGTGACTCGGACATGGACATCAATGATGATGATATATAGACCTACACCACACACTCTCTTTCTCTTTCTCTCTCTCTCCTTCTTTCTCTCTGACGCACTCGCTCTCCCTCGTTCTCTCTCTTTTTCCCTGTCTCTTTTCCTTGATATCTCTTGATGAAAATCAAATTTCTTGATATCTCTTCATTAAAAACATTGTTTCTTTTGATGTTTAGAAAAGTATGTATATATTCAAAGACACACCCTCTCACACGGTCTCAAAAATATCCACCATCGCACAAATGCCACGTAAACACCCCGTTTTAGAGAGTCAGATGTCAAATAAAAAAACGCCGAAAAGCCATGCAAACACCTTGTACGACGCGCTATGACATTGTCACTACGCTCCAAAAAAAATGATTCTCTGCTGATACTCGATAGGAGTTTCTGGCGAAATTCCTGGCGATATCGTACGTCTTGCCATCGTGTTATCTGTGGTGCCCTCCTTCAAATCTGTTCACTTCCTACAAGGTGTCCTCCTCAATGCGGCGCGTTTGATATGTGCGGCACAGCCAGGATTTCCCGCCTCGAGAACAACACATACATAAAAAGTACTTTCACGATGCTAAATCCTGGCCTCTCTGCTGCATAAGCCCAGCATTTGCGCCTTCCGCCATCGCACTCCTTCATCACAAGTGGTTAAAAAGAACCCACGTAGTCTTGACTTCTTTTTTTATTTAATTTTTAAATTTAAGAGTGTTTATTGAGGAGTAACCTCAGCAAGAGGACTAAGAAACATTAAAATCGAAAGACACCCTAATTGCAGCTTTTAAGCTCCCCAAATGTCTTCTGAAATTCAAGAAATCTGAAATCCTGGTCACACATATTTAAATTCTTATATATTACTCAAATTTGATATAACCGAAAGCTTCACAATTCAGGAGCTTCCGCGATCAAAGTGTCTTGAATGATTTACAGATTTTGCAGACCTCTGGACCCCAGTATCGAGGGTACCGGGACTCAGCAGGATTACTTGGTGAATCGTGATAACAAAAAAAATTGAGGGGCCGCTTGTGAAAAAAGTTGCACAAAAATTGAGAACAAGTCGTACAGCAAGCGGTGGGGTGTGGGCGCCGAGGGCATAGTGACAAAGGGCGCAAATTGGCGCAAGTCTGAAACCAAATACAAACGCTCAAAAAATGTTTTTGCTGTCACATCTATTGCGCTCAGCTTGGTACTTCGTGGGACGCGATTGTTATGGTTTGTTGTGTAGTCTCTAATAGGGAGTCCCAGTACCCTCCCAGTATCCAAGAAATCTTACCAATGAGGCCAAACGAACTTTGCACTCGCCCAGACAACAGAGCCACCAGAGCAAAAGCCAATGGGCGTCAGCGTGGTAGTTGTGGGTCCATTCGAAGAGGCAGAGGAGGAAACCAGTATAGCCAGCGACGTCACGGTAGTTAAGATGGAGGGTGAAGTCCCATCAAGGTCCCGGGAGTGGAACGGAACAAACGGCGCTTTCAGTGCCTCGACTTTCTTTAGAGTGAAGATGGGAAAGCCCGAACTAGTCCCGTTGAAAACTTGATAATAGATCATAATTGTCGAATGTTGGAAAGGACAAATTATTGATCCGAGTCAATTTTACAATTAAAATCAATTAGAAATGTACACACACGCATCCACCTGCGAGGCTTGTGATTGTAGCGCCCCTCGAGTTCTTTCGAATGGTTATTTCTGCACCTGGCTCCAAAATTTGGTTTTTGGTAACAAAAAATGTTGAATTTTTCCTGGCCTCTTTGAAATGGTTCTCGTAAAGCCGCTTGAACCTAGGAATCTAACCAATGCAACTTGCCTAGCCAACACTCTTTACAAAGACTTTACAGATCGTAAATTTTTACCCATCTGGCCAAAAAGTGAAATTTTCCGAAGGGTGTTTTGGAGGTTACCCAACGCATTTTCTCGTCAAAAACGCATTTTCCGGAAAACCAAAAAAAGCTGACTCAAAGCACTGTGAGAATTGACGACGTGAGTCTGGTTCAGAATTCCACAAAGCATCCCCAATGTGCGAGCGAGGTGAGTGGCGAAAACAGCTGCGAGATTTTATCATTTAAAGTTTGAAACAAACCCCCCTTGGCTCCTATGATATTTCAAGGCTTTTTTGGCCTAATGGGTCTGAAAGATCATGATTTTCAAGAGTCTCCACATGGGGCAGGCTGATGCGCGTTGCGAATGTCCAAAAGATGGTCATGATCAAGTGCATTCAAGTGGGTCATGACCAAGGGCGTTCAACTTAAGTAAGGTTTTGGATTTCTGAAATTTCCCCCGTGGTCATGGATGACTTCACAGAAAGGGCTCACGGACATGGCGCTGAAGGAGAGAGAAGGATGCCCCCTCAGGCTTGTCTGTCCGAAAGTAAGCTTTGGTGCATTTTCTTGAGACTTTCTGAGCCCACAACGCAATGAATCTTGTTGTATCAAACCTGATTGATTCCGGCCCGGGCCAAGGTATTGTTTCCGTGATGCCAATTGACGACCCGGAAGTTTGTCAGCGTTGATCCACCCCCTTGTCCTGGCCTCTTCCTTTCCGCTTTCTTGCTTTCTTGGGTTTTGAATACCTAACCTAATCGCTGACCTCAGGCTAAGCGGGGATGGTGCGCACCCGATTAATCACGTAGGACCTACTTCCATTTCCGGCGATGACCATTTCGACTCAATTTTTGGGTCCCATCTTCATCCCAAAAGTCTCCTGAGATATGGATTACTTGCCTGGACCCGGGCTTTGACTAATTCTGAGAAAGGCAGTGGCTCTCAGTGGGCTGGGGCAGAGATTGTAAACGAGATTCAGGCAAAGCGGAGCAGGCCGAAAGATGGGTCTGGTACAAATCGTCGTGGGAACGTCGGAAATTAGGGGGGGGTTTCCGGCTGAGTTCGTTCAGTCCGGAGCGTGAAATTATTGAACCGCTGGTACTCATTGCTAGGACGGTCCTAGAATAAATGTGTTTTCAATAACCAGCAGTGTCACGCTTTTGGTACACACCAGGCAGATCATGTGCAGCCCAGGAGTGTGATCCCTCCATTCTTGGGCGCCCGGGCCAACAGACCAACTTGGTTGATATTACGAGATTTCAACATTTCGCAAGAAAGAACGAAAGAAATTAGTTTTTACATAAAAACTCTACTCTCAAACATGCCACCGGCAGGTGAAGACTTGAGCTGCCAGAGGGTCAGGCCGCTGCCGTGCACATGACGAGTGAGGCATGGAGGAAGCCACTTTTGTCACACAGGATCTGTGTGGTCAGGATCTTCAAATTCTGATCAATGTACCCAGAGTGCTTTATCACTTGGATTCCAAAACGAAACACCAACAAAACACACACTTCCCCATTTTTGCGGCCACATCATGCATTGTATGCGTGGACACACACACCCACAGCTGCACCTGTGTGCACACACGTACACAAACACACACACACACACTCTGACCCACACATCTTCACAGACATACACATAAACATTATACTCAACTTGGTCTGAACCCAGTCGCTCGCACTTGCACTTCCACCTACAAACTCTTTCAAAACGTCTCTCTCAGACCTCTCTCTGCCGCTACGCCCTACTCTCTCGCTCTCTCGCTCTCTCTCGCTCCCTCCTCGCGCTCTCTCTCGTCTTTCTCACCCCTTTCATCTAAACTTGCGTCAAACGGCCACTCCCACCCCCTCGCTCTAGAGCCCACGCAAAATCCTGTCTACCTCATCATCGGCTGATACGCCCATAGACTCAGCTAGCACTCTATCTGTCTTCGCTGCGTCGTACGCCTATGTGTTTATAAGGGGGGGGGGGAGAGAGCACGCACAAGAGGGCGAGAGTACAAGTGTGTCAGTCCAAATCGACATAAAAAGAAAAGAAAAAAAGACATGGAATTGTCGCCGTCTTCTTCAGAGACACTCGTGCCTTTGGTTGGTATGACTGGATGTTATGAGTTCACTCCCTAGTGGCACTCCCTAGTGGAACTCCCTAGTGGGACTCCCTAGTGGGACTCCCTAGTGGCATCAACTCATAAGATCCAGTCTGAATTGACTCGCTAGTGGGAGTCAACTTAAAGATCCAGTCATCTAGTGGGAGTGGCTATTATGAGTTGACTCTCGTTAGAGAGGGATATTATAAGTTGACTCCTCCTAGTGATCCACTGGATAGATATGGATGGACTCCCTAGCGGGAGTAAACTCATAAAATCCAGTCATGTCCAGTGGAGATCCACTGGATAGAGTTGAGTCGACTCTCTAGCGCTGTTTTCTTACAGAGAGAAGTAATGATTTATGAACACATCCGTATTTTTCTAGCAATGTTTTCTTTACAGTGAGGCAATGAGTAGACTCCCGCTGGATGTGTATGTGGGAGAGAGAGAGAGAGAGAGTGTGTAAGAGAGAGTGTGTTTGTGTGTGTAAGAGAGTACTACAGGGTGGCGAAGACTCATAAGATCCCTTATCTTTATAGGTTATTTTCCGCAATAGTGACCTATATTTAGTGGCTCTTTTGTGGAAAATGATCTGCAACTTAGGGGATCCTATGAGTCTTCGCCACCCTGTAGACCTGCACCCACGAAATCCAGAGAAAGCACAAGTGCTTTTGTGTGTGTTGTGGATTGTATGTGTGTGCGTGCGCGCATGCATGTGTGTGCACACACACACACACACACACACACACACACAAACATGTGTGTGTGTGTGTGTGTGTGTGTGTGTGTGTGTGTGTGTGTGTGAGTGTGTGTGTGTGCGTGTGTGTGTGAGTGTGTGTGTGTGTGTGTGTGTGTGTGT
>Ga0105055_10012469_pt1 | contig 10341 bp, 10 predicted proteins | sample BON03_FD_78090 | JGI IMG/M metagenome (GOLD analysis project Ga0105055, IMG submission 78090) | Freshwater microbial communities from Lake Bonney liftoff mats and glacier meltwater in Antarctica - BON-03 | ecosystem: Environmental > Aquatic > Freshwater > Ice > Glacier meltwater | place: Lake... | reverse complement strand
GAGAGAGAGAGAGAGAGAGAGAGAGAAATAGAGAGTGAGCGAGTGTGTGTGTGTGAGAGAGAGAGGTAGTGAGTGGGAGAGAGAGAGAGAAAGAAAACGAGAAGAGAGTAACGAGTGAAAGAGAAAGAGGAAGCGAAGGGGAAAGAGAAAAAGAACCAGCGAGAGAGACACAGGGCAAGAGGAAGCGAATGTGAAAAAGAGAGATGGCGAGCGATCAACAAAGCCTGCACGCACGACGAGTGATCGAGAGAGAGGATCGAGAGAGAGAGGAACAAGAGGGAGAGGGCGTGCGAGAGGGATACGTATGTGTGCGAGAGCAAACACGAGAGAGAAACTGTGTGAGAGAGAGCGAGCGAGAGGGGGAGAGGAAGAGAGGGAGGACGCAATTATGCGTGGTGTGCGACAAAGAGCGAGCTATAGACTTGCGCGTACAGATGCATACACACATACACACATGCATGTACCCACAAATGTATGCAAGTATACACGGATGCATGTATGCGTACATGTTTGTGTTTGTGTGCGGCTACATGCAGATGTTTTTGTACACACAAGTCAGTTGTGTCTAATACACGAATCAGTGGTGTATAGAAACGAGATCTGAATTGTGCGGGCGCAGAGGACCGAGTGTCTCGAACGCAAGGCAGTGCGTTGAAGTGTGCTGCAGAGTGCTGCAGTGTGCTGCAGTGTGCTGCAGAGTGTTGCGGTGTGTTGCAGAGTGTTGCAGTGTGTGGCAGTGAAGGGAAGACAGAAACGAGACCCGAATGGTGCGGGCGCATAGAACAAAATCGCCCGAGCCCGACTTTCCGTCCTCTGAATCCATCACAACGTGCGCCAGTGGCGTGCCGTTGATATTGACGACACGGATCTCGCGGCCGGCGGCGACGACTAGCATGGAGCCCGTTTGATTCAGATCCACACACACAGGGTTTGCCGGGAGGTGTGTAATGAGCTGGCGCATGAAGCGCAGTCGGCGAGCATCCCAAAGAAGAACACTCCCGTCAGCTGCACCAGAGACAATGACAGCATGCGTGCTTGACACGGCGAGACATGTCACCATGCCGCTGTGCGCGCACAGGCGGTGTCGCAGTTGCAGCGCACGATTCGTCTTTTCTGCACCACGCACCACCTGAATACCAGCCGTAACAGCGCCGAGAGTGGTGGCTGCGGGCGACGGAGCAGCAGCGCGCGCCTCTCGGCGGCGAGGCGACGCTTCTGGGCGCCACACTATGAGATCTCCGAAAGAAGACGCGGTGACAAAGATTTGCCCGTCCTCCGAGCATGCGGCTACTGTGACGACACCTTGGTGCAGACTCTCAAAGCAGCCGAGCAGCTTGTCGTGCTCGCTCTTTTTGAGCGAGGATCCTGCGCGCTGAATACCCACAAAACGCATGCTGCCGTCTTGGTGGCCCCATGTGAAACACTCTTGCATGCCAGGTACACACAGCAACCGCTCGCCACACACCACCAAGACCTTCCCATCCGCCGCAAAACGCACATCACTCACCGCTCCCTGCCCTCCCCGCCACGGGTCGCGCTCTGCGGTCGTCTCTACGGAGGTGGGGTCAGTGCAGAGTAGCGGAACTAGGGCAGCAGCGGAGCTCGCAGCTTCGCGTCGGGGGTGCGGTTTGTCAAAAAGTTGTGTTGGCGTTTGTCCAAAGTTGAGAATCTGGGCAATTGTGCTCATACGCTCCACGTCATCTGTGATTGTATCCACATCCACGTTGCCTTCGTAGGTGAGGTGGTGGAAGACGTTGAGCGCCTCGACGGCTGCTGGTCCGCGCTGCTGCCACCCAAACACCAAATCGATCCACTCATGCAAATGCGCCGACACATATTCGCTTTCCAGCGCCATACGCATTTTGCGCACGAACTCATCGGCGCTGTCGTGCGCCCATGGCGGGAGCTCGACGTCGCTCACGATCTTTCCCGTCTTTTGGCGTGTGCCGAGCGCCAGGCGGTTACCGTTGAGGAAGAGATCTGGCATGTAGTAGAATTCGGGGATGAGCTCCTTGACGTCGGACAGCGAGACCCGCGACGCGCTTTCCCAACACTCGCGCACCGAAGAAAAGATGCGATCTGCATGATCAAACTTGCCGCCCTGCAGCTGCACATGAATGGTGGTGAAGGGTTCGAGGCGAATGAGATACATCGTCACCGCTGCTGCCGATGAATAGTGTGTGGCATAATGGAAGGGAGGCGTTGGGTGCTCTTCATCGGGCTCCAGCCAGTTATCGAATCGCGCCTTGTACTCTTTGGCGCGGCCCTCATCCTGTGCACCCATCGGCTTTGACAGATCGCGGAAGACGGAGGGATTCGACAGGTCGAGATGTGGCGAGGTGTAGTCGCACAGCACCCACGGGAAGATGGGATACTGGGTCAAGTCGTTGTAGCAACGGCCCGCCAGCGTGTTGAGGTGCATGAGGTACTGGAAATTGCTGATGTCGCCATCTTGCCAGAGGCGCCGCAGATTGTGCAGCAGCGTCTTACGCGAGCTGCGCCCTGTCCACCGACCTTGCGCCAATTCCAAGGTCTGGCTTGAATTCGTGAGATCCAGCGCTGCTTCGCCCGGGTTCGTCTGCGCCGAGTGCGCCCACTTATCCTCGGGGGCTGAGGCCTCATTTTTGGCGGCCGCTTCCTGACGCACCATCATGATCTTGTCGTATACGCTGTCGCGCTCGGAATGGTGGAAGATGAGTAGACTGTTGAGCCCGTCGTTGGTGAACATCTCGATGCCCACAGGCCGCAGCAGATATTTGCGCAGTTGCAGATCGCGGATCTCGGCGTGGCTCCACCGGTGCACCACCGCCATCTCGCTCAGCTCGCTCACCTCGCACCCAGCGCTCTCGGTCTGGTCGAGCGCCTCCACCCCCCCTTGCTGCGCCTTCTCGCCGGCGGCAGGCTGCCCGGCAGCACCGGCAAACATGCTCACCTCGCCTGAGCTTAGCACATTGCAGTGATCAAAAACATAAACGTGATGAGTGCACACTAGCAGCACGCCGGACAAGGTGGTACCCGAAAACAGGCGCATGCAGTTGTGAATGCCCACAATGTCATCGCCGCTCTCCAGTAGCCACATAAACTTGTCGTGGTCAATGACATTATGCTCACATCCCGCGCTGCTGTCACTACCGCCCAGCAGCGACGTCATGAAACTCGACATCAGGCCGCCTTTGTCTTTATCTCTATCGTGCCGCCACCCCCCACCCTCGCCACCGCTGCCTGCATACCCAAGATGCGCCGTGATAGCATCAGGCTCGAGTTTCTCTTCGCGCGCCTCCCAAAACCCGCCCGCCCCGCGGCTGGGCTTGCGTCGGTGGGCGTGTTTGATGGGCAGGAAGCAGCATGTTGCCTCATCCACTTGGTAGCTGGGCGAGGAGGACTGGAGGAAAATAACATGTTGTCAGAATCACCAAGTCAGATGTGGCTTGTGAATCGTCACGTTAAATAAAGCTGCTGTGAGCTTGGCTGGGCGTTGTTTCAGAGACCGGTGTATAGGCGCTCGAGCTTCAAGTCGGTCGTCACGGTCGACTTTTTAAGTTAAATTTGGCCTAACAAACCAGAAGACGAAGAAGAAAGACCTCCATATTGTACTGTAGGATAGCATAGATAGGATGCCACACATAGATGCGGATACCACACATACATTCCCCCACTCTACATACCTGGAGCACATCCAGCTCCAGCCGCCGACGCATACGCTGAGGCCCCTCGGTCTGATCAAGTCGCCACCACAGTCGCTTCGCTCCCAGTCCGCTCTCACCTGCCCGCGCCCCACTGCTGCCCCCCAACTCTTTGCGGTGTGCTGGGCTACTTTGCCACGACACGGAGCTCTCGCGCACGCTGCCAGACAGCGTAGCGCGCCGTGACGTCTTGTGATCCTCTATGTGCACGGGGCTGCACTGCAACCACGTCACAACGGACGGCCGTGCGGCAAACGCTGCATCCACTCCATGCGCACACGCGTACGCAACGGCACTGCCCACCTGCCGCCCTTGCAGTGGGATGGTGTGCGCAGGCACATGTGCGTGCGACAAGTCACTGGCGACTTGTCGGCGCGCACAGTCTTCCAGGTCTTCCCACGCCTGCCCCAGCACGCCGCGCTCTCGGAGCAGCGGCTGCTTATCGCGCGTCCACTGCTGCCGAGTGAAGACGGAGCGGCTTTCCAGATTCTGCCATCGCCCGCGCACAAGCTGTCGCCACTGTGCGACAGCCTTGCGTTCGGCGTCAGCAGCGGCGCTTAGCATGGTGCGCCGCGCGTCCTCCTCGTCGCAAAGGCGGCGGCGGCACTTGTGCATGCGTGCGAGGCGGTGTTTGTAGTGGCGCTTTTGCACGTGCGCGTGATACTGCTGCTCGCCGCTCAGCACCTGCACTTTGACACGCTGCTTGGCCGCATTTTCGTGCACCAGTGCCGCCACGCGCGCCCACCGCGAGCTATCTACAATCCCGCCCGTGTGCCTGCCGGGCGCTGGCCCCCGCAGCCACTCGTCAAACTCCAGAATCGCTACTGCCACAGCCGCATCATACTCGTCGCCCTTGCTCTCTGCACTGCAGACCACCAGTTGCGAAAACCCGTCGGTATAGAGCGAGGCAGCCGTGCCCTCGGCGTCATGATAGGCAAGCAGCGGCATGAGCACACTGCGCCTGTGCTCTAAGAGATGCCCCCAAACACGCATCGCACTGTGCCGCACTGCCATTTCCTCGCTGGCGAAAAAGCCAAAGACACCATGCGCGATCAGCACTAACATGGGCGCGTCCGTGTTGTTGGCGCTGAAGACGACATTGACATGGTCGCCAAGCGCCTGCACAAAGGTGCTCAGGCGGTCGGGCGCTTGGTGGAGGTGCGAGAGTAGATGCACCACCACTCTGTTGGTGGTTTTGTGAAGGGCGCAGAGGGGCTTTGCGAGGTGGCCCACGGCTGGCTCTTGCGTGTAGCCACTCGGCTCCGCCGCCTGAAGGCGCGCGATGAAGAGTGACAGAAAGTGCATGAGCTGGCGGTAGTTGACGGAGAAGCAGTCAGCGCACACCAAGTCCGTCATCATTTCTGCAAAGTGCACGACGTGCTTGACGACGTCGCTGTTGTTGACGTCAATGTGCGCCAGGTTCTTGTGCAGCAGCTTGCACAGCTGCGACAGAATCACCCCCCCAAACAGCCTGTGCGTATTCATGGTTGTGTTGTGCAGTTCAGAAATTTGCCTACGAGTCTGTGGCTGCAGCCTTGCTCTGGATGCTCTGGATGGTTTGACAATCGAGAGCTCTGGATGGTTTGACAATCGTGACCATACACAACCACCCTCTCAACCCACAACTCACACATACTGACATACGCACAGAGATGAAGGGAGGAAGAGAGGGAAGGGACCCGCTGGGGGCAGAGGGGGGGAGAGAGGAAGAGAGCGAGAGAAGAGAGAAGAGAGAGAGAGAGAAAGAGAAAGAAAGAGAGAGAGGAAGAGAGGGAAAGAGAAAGAGGGAGGGAGGGGGGGGGGGGGAGAGAAAGAGAGGGAGAGAGAGAAAGCATGGAAACGAGGTAGAGAGAGAGAACGCACAAGCACGCGACAGCAACAGCAACAGCGAGAGAAACACATACATACTCCTGAAATCATTATCTGGAACCGAGAGAAAGGGGGGAAAGGGGAAGAGGGGGTTGAGGGGGGGGGTAAGAGAGAGAGAGCGAGGGCGCGTGCGCGCGCGAGAAAGAAATACAGAGAGAACACACAAACACACCTCTCGTAGAGAGAAAGACAGAGAGAAAGAAAGGGAGAGAGGGAAGTAGATATAGAGACCTCTCATAGAGCGAGAGATAGAGAGAAAGAGGGAGAGAGGGAAATAGATATGTCAACCTCTCATCATCATCTGGAACCGGCAGCGGGATAGATTCCAGCACACACCTCACAACATCCGCGCCGAGTGCCGGAGAGCGAATGGCGCCTTCCACTATACCACACAACATGTGGTAAAGTAGTTCGCCCGCGCGGCTGTGAAACTCGAGACTGCCGTCTTCCGCGCCCCACCCCACCGGCGGCACCTGCATGTTATTAGGGTATATATACAACACATATATATCATTGGTATACATGGAAAAATAGCCCGCACGGCTGTGGAGCTCGATTCTGTCGTCGTTAGCCACCCATGCCGCTGGTGGCACCTGTATGGACGTATGTACATACATATATACACATATATACAAATATATACATATATGTAGGTATATATATATATATATGTATGTATGTATGTATATATATTTATATATATATATATAAATATATACATACATGTATATATATATATGTGTGTATATATATATACATGTACATATACACACACACACGCACGCACACATATACATGTATATATATGCATACATGTACCATAGAATGATATATACGTAGTATGTACGTACATATACATACATGTATATATATATATATATACCATATATATGTGTACATATATATACATACATATGTGCATATATATATACATATATATATGTATATATATACATAAATATGTATATCTATACCGTAGCCACATGTTCCACGTCAGCCTCAGCGGCATCCTCCTCTACACATGCTTCTTCCAAGTCATGCTCGTCGCCCAGATCCTCCCACCCGTCGTCCTCCACGCACGGCTCGGCAGCACCCGCATGTTTTCGCAGTGCTAAGAGACGAGTGAGAGTTAGTACGAGGTATGAATGAGAGATAGTACTTTTCTTTCATAGGTCTCTTTTCGTATATATCCATCTCTTTTGACACTGAGCCCAGAGCTCGGCAGCGCCCGCATGTTTCCGCAGTGCTGATGGACGAGCAACAGCGAGCACGTCTTGTTTATACGTCTCTTTATAGATATATACATTTCTTTCGACTTATTTGGTGTACCAGATGCCGCACGCGGCGCCACCGCCTCCGACATTGCCGCTGCAACTGCAGCTGGTTCTGCTGCTGCTGCACTTTTGGTAGTCGGGCGCTGCAGTTGAGGCATCCAGCTGTTAGACACCTTGGTGTCGTCGTGCAGACTCTGAGCGCCGCGCGTTTCTTGCGCACTCTGAGCGCCGCGCATGCGAAGCAACGAGCCCAGACCCTTGAAGACGGCACCTGTCATACACAACACGTTCATGTGTGCCTGGTAGGTAGACGCACTCATATGTATCTGGTACACACATTCATATGTGTCTTGTAGGTACACACATACATATGTGTGTACCAGTGTGAAGTCACCGGTAAACATATTCATATGTGCGTGTGCGGAGACACTAGTCGACAAATTCATAGGTAGACACTTTTAGACACATTCATATGTGACTCGACTCGTTCAGACGTGATGAAGGCATATGCAAAACGACGCATGCATGGGTGACATGCCTCATGCCTATGCAACACGACTCATGGACATGGCACATTTTATATGCGACATTACAGAATGTAATCTGCTACATTACAATCGGCACCTGTCGTGGTAGACACATTTATTTGTGTCACGACTCATTCACGTGTGACGTGCATCATGCATATGCGACACGTGCCTCACACATATGCGACACGACTCACAGACGTAGCGCATGCCATGTGTGACATCACAAACAGCATGTGTGACATCACAAACAGCACCTATCATGGTTGACACAGTGACATGTCACGACTGAATCACGCGACATATGCTTTGTGCTCCTGCGACACCACGCATGGACATGGCGCATGTAATATGTGACAGTGCAAACAGCACCTGTCATCGAAGACACGGCGCCAGGCGGCCCAGCTGCACCCTCAGTGCCGGCGTCGTCGTTGACTAAAAACAGCAGCGCCACCAAGCCCTCGACTGTTGATGAATATCAATATGAATCGTGATATAAATCAACAGGAAAAGTGATATGCAAAGTGATATGAAAAGTGACATGAATATCAACATGAATATCAATAGTGACATGAATATCCATATGAGTATCAATAATGCGAATCAACCTACACAAATAGTGATCTGAATACAAGTGCAGCCAGCAAATGTGAGAGCAGCGGCATCGTTGTTGACAAATAAAAGCAGCGCCACCGAGCCCTCGACTGTTGATGTGAATATCAATATGAATCGTGATATGAATATCGACATGAATCAACACCGTGGAAATATCAATAGGCATATCAGAACAGCAAGCAAATTAAGGGTAGCAAGTGCCGACGTCGTCCTTGACTAAACAAAGCAGCGCCACCAAGCCCTCGATTGTTGACGTGAGTATCAACATGAACAGTGACATGAATATCGATACACATCAACCAATGGAAATATCAATATGAATTGCAGACCAGCAAGCAAATATAAGAGTAGCAAGCGCCGGCGTCGTCGTCGACTCAAAAAACGCTATAAGTGTCGATACGACACAAGAGCCGAGGGTTTAGTGTGCTGGCGGCGCTAGTGGCGCCACTATGGGGTGGTTACAATTTGTAGGCTCCTTAAAATTATATGTCTCTTTTGCAGAATATCGTCTCTTGTATAGGGCGCTTTTGCAAAAGAGACATAAATTTTGAAGGAGCCGACTAATCGTAGCCACCCTATAAGCCCTCGACTCTTGTGTGCTTCGTGGCGCCACGAAGCCCGCCACTCTCATACCGTATCAACACTCATATCATAAACACATAAATACATGATGATCACATCATTTTGAAATTCTTGATATTCACATCATTTTTTGAAATAACGAATTCTCGAGCTCAAAACACACCTATTTCATCACTCGAACACAAGCCACGGAAGTGGCGGACATTATCGCACAGCTGCCGCACGCCCTGCACCGTGACACAATTCATCTCTGACAGCTGGGCGGCGGAGGGGAGGCGCGGCGTCGCGCTCGCGTTCTCTTTTGTGCAATGTCCATGTTCAGCGTGGTAGCGCGCCGCATCGGCGCCAACACCCTCGTCTGTGGGATGCGCAGTACTCAGTGTGTCGTGTGTGTCTAGCAGCGGTGTATTGTACTTGCTGCAGTGTGTGCCAGCATGTCATGGGGCTCAAGTTTGAGAGGCAATTAGCACGTCTCTTTTGTAGGTCTCTTTGTATGTTTACATATCTCTCTCGACATACCTGCTCTACCTGCAGTATGTGCGTCTGGAGGGGCGGTAGCAAGAGTAAGCGTATGCCCATTGCGCATGCCCATTGCGTATGCCCATTGTCGCAACAGTAAGTACGTCTCTTTTATAGGTCTCGTTTATAGGCTCTCGTTTGATAGATATAGATGACATTGGACATATCTGCCGTACCTGCGGTGTGCGCAGCAGCAAGAGTAAGAGCGAGCACATCGCCGTTGGGCGTAGTTTGCGTGTCAAGGCAGCTGGGCATAGGGCTCTTTCGACCCAACGCAGGGCTCTTTTGACCCAACGTAGGGCTTTTTTGGTCCAATGTAGAGCTGCCCGCGCGCATCGCGATTTCGAATTGGATGTTGAGTTTGAGAAGGCGGAGGATGATTGGAAATACTTCGGGGAGTGTGACAGTGGAGTCTTGCACCAGTCTGAGGCTGTCGCACAGCTTGTCGGCGCTGTATGGCAGCCCTGCATATGTGTGTATTCATGTGTGAGCGTGGAGTCTTCTGCCACCCTCAGGCGTCCTTATGCTGTCACATAACTTATCGGTGCTGTAAGGCGGCCCTGCATCCGTATGAATGTATGGATGTGTCGACATGTGCTTGTATGAATGTATGTATACAAGTATTTGTGCATGTGTATATGCAGCCTTGGGCTATCGTGCAGCCCAAGGCTGCATACACACATATATACATACATGCATACAAACAAACATATAAACACACATGCAGATATATGCAATAAACATACATGTTCAAAAAAGTACAACCTTGCGGGGACACGGTGGATTTCAAATGCGCAGCAAACATGACGCGAAACAGCCCCAAATAGAGATCCGCCGACGTATGAAAGCGCTCAAGCCGCGCCCCGATGAGCACAAACGCATTCGCACGCCGGAACGTCCTGCAGTAATTCTCATTCTCACCCAGCAGCACTGTGAGCAGCTGCAGGAGCGCCATGCTCGGTGCGAGGTGCGTCGTTTGCTGAAACATCAGCACGAACCACATGGGCTCAAAGGAGGCGCAAAAGATGGCCAAGCGCGCCGAGTCTGCTCCTTTCACTAGCTGCAACAGCATGTTGATCAGTTGCACCTTGAGCCATTGGCGCTCGGGGAAGCGCGTGTTGCGTGGCGCCCGCGGATCCGCGCTGCAGTTCGTGACACATGTGTACATCCGTATAAATATATATATATACATAAATATATGTATATATATGTATATATGCACATACACATATACACATATATATATATATATTCAATAAATGTATATACATT
>Ga0105055_10012466_pt1 | contig 10343 bp, 3 predicted proteins | sample BON03_FD_78090 | JGI IMG/M metagenome (GOLD analysis project Ga0105055, IMG submission 78090) | Freshwater microbial communities from Lake Bonney liftoff mats and glacier meltwater in Antarctica - BON-03 | ecosystem: Environmental > Aquatic > Freshwater > Ice > Glacier meltwater | place: Lake... | reverse complement strand
TGATTTTATGATTTTATGATTTTATGATTTTATGATTTTATGATTTTATGATTTTATGATTTTATGATTTTATGATTTTATGATTTTATGATTTTATGATTTTATGATTTTATGATTTTATGAGTTTATTATTATTTGATTAATTATTATTATTTTATTAATTATTATTATTTTATTAATTATTATTATTTTATTTACGTTTAGTTATTTTTTGTTTATAAGTTTTATTTTTCATTGATTTAATTGATTTATAAGGAAGTGTATGTTTAGGTATCATGAATGTTTCTGTTTTACCATTTTTCATTTCTGTTATTTCAATGAAAGGATTATTTGAATTATTTATAATTTCTTTACCTTTGCTGTGTGTTTTACCATTTTCACTAACAGATGAATACGAACTACTTATAGATTTACTAAAAATGTGAGTATTTAATTTTGATGCTTTTCCTTTACTTGAAAGATGTTTATTTTTATAATGTTGAACTATTTTAGGAGAATTTAATTTCATAAGACTTGCTGCTAAATTGTGTTGAGATTTTCTAAAACTATGTTTGGTTCTGGATAATCTATTTATAATATCAACTCTACTTTTATGTTTAGGTGATTTGGAAAATGATTTGGAAAATGATTTGGAAAATGATTTGGATTTAACTTTTTTATTTGACATTGTTAAAAATAGTTATTAATTATTATTAATATTATTATTAATATTAAAAGAGAAAAAAATAATGAACTTATTGAGAATAAATATAAATTATTTTATGATTTAATAATTTATTTTTTATTTTTGATATTTTTTTGAAAGTCTTGAATAAAATCTTTTTTTATTATTAGTTTTTAATTGTTTTTTAACTGTCTGAATACGCTTTTCTTTTTTATGTTTCCTTGTTAATTCTTTCATATTGAATTTTTTAGGAGACTCTTTTACTTTAGAAAGTAGAGAGCCTCCTGCTGCTTTAATTAATGGCTTTAATTTAACCTTAAACATACTTTGATAATCTGTTCTGCTCGTATCGGGAAGATTAGTAGATGGTTTACTATCAGTATTATTTCGATTAAAAACCGTTGGGTTAGGATTAAAAACCGTTTGGTTAGTAGAAATCATATCGTTTTTAGCTTGATCCTTCGCCGATTCCAGAACTTTTGGATTATCTTCTACTTTACCTTGGGTTGATGATGATATACTATAAGTATTATTAGGATTAAAAACCGTTTGGTTAGTAGAAATCATATCGTTTTTAGCTTGATAATTCGCCAATTCCAGAACTTTTGGATTATCTTCTACTTTACCTTGGGTTGATGATGATATACTATCAGCAAATTTAAGAGTATCTTCTTCAGCATTACATATTGTTTTTAGTTCAGCGTTTTTTTCAGTAGAACTTGCTTTATCATTTTCATCATCACGAAATATTTTTAAATTAGTAAACATAACAAATAGAGAATTAATTTTAGTATCATTATCTTCTTTTTGTTTATTCAAATTAAGAATACTAGTAGCATTTATAGGGTCACTAGGCTTTAACTTTTTTATTTCAGTTTCTTGGTTTGCAAGATCTTGTAAAATAGAAAGTAATTTATATTGTTTAATTTCTCCCATATTTACACTTTCATCTATATCCATTTGTTCTTCTTTTGTAAGGGCATTATTTTCTAATACTCTTGTTGATATTGTATATCTTTTTGGATGGTCAATAATATTAGTTGGTTTAACACCATCAGTAGAATCATGTGTAAATGCTTTTTTTTGCTTATTTTTACTATCACCAGAAGTAGATAAATATGTAAACGCTTTGTTTGGGTTATTTTTATTATAGTTTTCAACATTATCTGTATTTGAAAGAAAAAATAATTTTAAATGTTCTAAATTTGTTACTATTGCAGCTCCTTGTCGTACTATAAAATTAACATATTTATGAATAAAAAATAAAATTGCAGAATATTTATTATCTTCAGTTGCTGTTGAACTTATATTTGTTCTAGTAATATAATTCATTATTTTTAAAAAATATTTAATCATTACATTTGGTTTTTCAGGATTCTTATAGTTAAATATAAACTTATCTGTAGTATTAAGATTGTAATTAGGATTATAAAAATTTAACAAATCAGCACGAATAAATGTGAATTCACGTTCATCTTTCCACTCTTCTTTCCAAGTTATTTTGTTTCCGGAATTATACTCATATATTTCATAAATATTAGATATATTGAGTTTATCTGTTTCGTTAATACTAAAGTCTTCTGTATTAGTATTAGTATTGTCTTGATTTAATTTTGTTAATGTAAAAAATTTATATTTAAATACTGAGTCATCTTCATCTTGTTTTTCTTCTTGAAAAATAGTATTTGATAGAAAATGTTCAACTATTTTTTTTATTGTTTCAGAATCTGGAATATTAACAATTTGGTTATCTTTAATTTCTTCAAATTCACGAACAGAATAACCGTTTAAAAATAATGACAATTCTTGAATTATGTCAGACATAAATTTAGTTTTTTCTTCATCACTAGAGAATCTCTTAAATATATCAATACCAGATAGCATTTTTAGGATTGACAAATCAATAAAACTATGTTTAAGAATAGTATTATAATGAAATTCATCAGTCACTGTTTTCATATAATTCATTGAGATATTACCAGGTTTACCACCAGGTTTACCACCAGGTTTACCACCAGGTTTACCACCAGGTTTAACAGGCTCTTCGTCTAAAACTAGTGTGTCTGGTTGTTTCGCAATAAAATATACTTTTATGTCTATGACTTTTTTTTTGTCTATGTCTTTTTGTTTGTCTTTGTCTATTTTTTTTCTATATAATGCTAGATTCTTATAGTATTCGATATTTTTATGATTTGCATTATCAACTCCTTGTATTGTTACCGTCCTTGTATTAATTGCACTTATTGGTACGTGAATCTTTTCAGCTTTACCTTGTTTTTTAATGTCAGTAAATGCTTCTTTAAAAAATTCTGCTTTAATTCTAACTGTATTTTCCGATCCAGGCATATCAAAAAATACTAATTTATTACCTTCCTTCAAAATAATACTAATTTGTAGAAAACTACGACTGCTTTCAGAATTATTAGGTGTTGCTAAAATTCTTAAATGGAGTCTCCTATGTGTAGCAATATCATCTATTTTCTTAGAAATTATCTCATAATTTATATCAGTAATAAGTGAGTCATATTTTTCTTCTGCTCTGCTAAAATCAGCAAATGATGTTCCATGTATTTTCAAAATATTGGCTCTTTCGGCAGATCCAGTTCCATAAAATATTTTTATATTTTTAGTACTAACACCATCTGGTTTAACACCCTCATTAATACCTAATGGATAAATATCAACAAACTCTACTTGTTTTATTAATTTTGAATTCTCTTTAATAAATAATTCAAGTAGTGAAGGGTCATATTGTTGCTCTAAATACTTTTTATATTCTGTAGCAGATATAGTGTTTATATTGTTTGTTTCTATAAATGTATTTTGCATTTTATAAGGTTTACCTTCTAATAAAGCATATGTTTTACCAGAACCTGAGAAACCATAACCAAATAAGACTATATTACCTTTTTCATTTAATTTTTCTATTAATTTTTGAGGTGTATTATTATTATATGGTAATTTGCCACAGTCTTGATTACTTTGGTCTTTACCACAAGTATATTGTTTATTATTAGTACTATGTCTGTAAGGTAAAAATTTATTGATACTAACTGTTTCATTTGAAACAGTATTTTCTGAAGTATTATATTTTAGTGGTTGCGTTCCAAATAAAAATGCATATATATCAAAATTGTTAAAATCAGGATCATATATACCAGCATATGGTCCATATAACTTCGTTGTGTCTATACCATTTTCTTTACAAAGATTACCTATTTTAAGTTCACCATTCCTGTTTATGTTATCCATAATATCTTCATATTTATATCCACCGCTAATAACTTGTTTTACTAACGGCCCTGCCCCTAATATAGCACTAAATTTACTTTCGTCTATCTTGTCAAGTTGTTTATTTTCATTACTATTACTATTACGATTACTATTACTATTTGTGTTACCTATGCCTTTGTTTTTTATATACTCTAAATAGTGTGCAACTGTAAATTTTTTTATATAATTTGATGCTTCTGTTTCTGTAATATCAGTTGTCTTATCATATTTATTATAGTATTTTAAAATTTCTTTTAAAGTAGGAGAAGTATTATGTATTATTAATGGTTTAATTCTTACTATAACCATTGCAGCACCCGCAATAGTTTCATATAATTTTCTTATAGTTTGTTCTCCGAGTAACTTTTTATTTTCAATCTTAAACTCTTCAATTTTGGATACAAACTCATCAAATTTACCTTTGATTATTGGTTGTTCTAGAGTATCTTGAATGTCTATTGCTGTTTGTATTTTACCTTTAATATCATTTGCACCTTTAAGTTTCTCAAACAAAATCTTTATAGTGAATGTGGTGTCTAAAACTTTTAAAGCTTTTTTAAGTTTAATTTCAACATTATTGCTTAATATAGTCGGTGTGTTTTGATCTTTAACTTTATCAAAACAAAGACTTAAAGGTTTTATAGAATTTAAATAATCTGCTGTTTTAAATAAATCAGATAATGAAACAATGTTGTTAGCTTCAAAATCATTTTTATCACTATCAACATTCTCACTTAATGTTTTGACACTACTATTAATATATTTAATCTGAACATTTATTTGGCTAATTTTTTCATCTTCTTCATCACCTTTAAAATTTTTACTATCTAATGTATGTATATCACGTATTACTTTATTTAATTTTACTAAAAGATTAGTACTCTCATCAGTATACTTCTTTTTAATTTCAGTTTTTCTATCATCTAATTTTGCTACAGGAGTTTTATTTATTAGTTTTATAAAATCAACAACCTTTTTCAAGAGGTCATTATTGTTTATTTTTTCTATCAGATCTAATAATTTTGTTCTAAATTTGTCGTTTTGTTTTATTGTATCTTGCTTGTTTTCTGCGTTTTCTATAAGCTTTTCAGAGTCTTTAATATTACCGGGAATGATGTCTAACTGCTTTTTGTTTAATAGTTCTTCAATTATTTTTTTATCTTCTTCTAAAATATGGTCCTCGGATTGCTCATACTTACTACGAATATTTTGTATTTTTTGAGTAATAAATGTTTTAAGTTCATCATAGGTGGTATAATCTGTAAATAATTTAATTTGATCATTTTCATTTTTAATTCTCTTGTTAGAATTTTCGTTTTCTTTTTCAAATGTTTCTATTTGTGTAAGTTTCTTATAAATAAATTTGTTTAATGCATTTTTAAAATTTAAATGATTATCAGCGCCCCCATGAATGCTACTTTTAGTTTTATAAGCACCTCCATTAGTAGTAGGATTAAAGTTAAGATATTCCTTCATTTTATTAAGATTCGATTTAAAAATAGCGATATTCTCCAAGTTGGGATTATTGTTGTTTTTAAAATAATATAAACATTCTAAAAAAATAGGGTTTATTAATAATTTTATTAAATCATTATCACTGCTACTATCATTATCACTGCTACTATCATTATTAGAAAACTTGTCTAATAATCTAAAATTTTGAATTATTGTGAGTGATTTATTTATTAATCTTTTTTTTTGTGTTTTTTCATCTTTAGTTAAATCATCTTTAGCATTTAATTTTATAAGGCTTTCAACATTTTTTAGATGTGTTTCTTGTTTTATTAATGGTCTTATTTCTAGAATATCATTATGTATTTTTTTAATTCTTATTATTCTTGAGTTTGATTTCCCAGCAAAAATAGTGTTTGATTCTAATTGTTTATCAATAACTGATAGATTTATAACTCCTTCTAAACCTTGTTTAAAAAAGATATCAATACCTTTTAATAATGACAATAGTCTTATTTCATTATTTTCAATATTTTTTATTTCTAATTCTAATTCATCATGTGTTGTAGGAGCAAGTATTTTGTTTATAAGCTTATTTAAAATACATAAAGCTTTTATGCTCTTTTCAAAACTTTCTATTTTTTTTTGTGTAGTATTACTGATAGAAATATATACGTTTTTTTTTTCAATATTTTGTTTTATTGTGTCTAACTCAATAGTAGAATCAAAATTACTATATAAAGATTTACCCATATACATTAATTCTTGGGTAGTTATTTCTTTAAGTTTATTATATTCTTTAACCAATTCATTTTTTTTATTAGTGAAATTTTCATCTACTTCTACTTCTTCACCTGTTACAATTTTGCCTTCTCCTACTTCTTTTTCTTCTACTAATGGTACTACTGGTGCTGCTGGTGCTGCTGGTACTTCTGGTGCTGCTGGTGCTGCTGGTGCTGCTGCGCCTTCTGCTGGTGCTGTTGCTGCTGCTGCTGTTGCTACTTTTGCATCTACTATTACTCCTGCTGTTATTACTTCTGGTCTTTGTTCTACTGGTTCTGCTGTTGCTTCTGGTCTTCTTTGTTCTACTGGTGCTGCTGGTGCTGTTGCTGGTGCTGTTGCTGCTGCTGCTGCTTCTGCTACTTTTTCTGCTAATTCTTTTGCTGCTGCTGCTACTTTTGCTGCTGCTGCTGCTGCTGCTGCTTCTGCTACTTTTTCTGCTTCTGCTGTTGCTGCTGCTGCTGCTGCTGCTGTTGCTACTTTTGCATCTACTATTACTCCTTCTGTTATTACTTCTGGTATTCTTTGTTCTACTGGTGCTGCTGGTGCTGCTGTGCCTTCTACTTTTGTTTCTACTGTTGTTACTGTTACTCCTGCTCCTCCTGTAAAATTATATCCTCCAGCTTTCATCGTTTCTTGTTGAGGTTTAAAAATATTTGTACCAAAGTTGATAAATAAATTAGCAATTTTAACACTATCAGATGGTGATATATTAGTTTTTTTTCTTTTATATAAAGATAAAATAAATAATAATACAGCAACTTGTTTTGCTAACATATCCATATAATAAAATAATATTTTATTAATAAATATAACTTCTAAATGTTTCATTAAATATAATATTTGTAAATCATAACATCTATATATAACTTTTTGTATTTTGTTAGTGTCTGTTTCTTGAATAATGTCTTTATCAATTGTATTTAATTTTGATTTAAAATATTGATTTTTATCGTCACTCGGATCAAAATTTGTCCAAAAATTATCTGTACCTGTATCTGTATCTGCCTCTGTATATTTTGTTATATAACTTCCCTGCTTCATTTTGTTATCATACTCATCAATTCGTGTTTGCATTGTATCATTACCTAAAACACTTTTTAATGATGCTAAATTATGTTTTTGTATATCATCTATTTTTTGTATAGTTTCATAACTCGCTAAATTTGAAACATAATAATCAATCTTTGTAAACTTTTCAAAATCTTGTGTTTTATTAAAATGCTCAAGTACTGTTTTCATTTTTAGATATTTATTATTTATATCGTTATTATCATCAGGACTGATATTTAAATTATATAAAAAAACCTGATTAGTTTGATTTTTTTTAATTGTAGCTATCATAGGGGTGTCCGGTATTCCATTATAATAAATTGTTTGACCATCAATAATATTATCAGTTATTGCTTTAATATTTTCTATTTTTATTTTATATTTTTTTATGCCATTAATAACTAGTATACTCTCTTTTGTTATTACTAGATCATTATTGACAGTGGTAGTCTTAAATGAAATTTTTTCAGTTTGATAATCTATTCCTTCTATTTCAAAAGTTACTCCACTTATAGTAATAGTATTATTTTCTTTTGATTCAAACATATAATCTCTAAAATTTGTTAACTTACTACCAAATATTATAGAAAGTGTAATATTATTTTCTTTTATTTCTTTTGCAAAGTCTTCAAAATTTTTTTCATCATTATTTACAAAATAAATATTTTTACCAAAGTCACTTAATTTTTTATTAGTATTAAACATTTTCTCAGTTTGATCTTCATATAAACTTAATTTACCTGTATTATTTGTAGGTGTCTTAAATGTTGCAGGTTTATCCATAGCAATTATAGGTAAGTCAGGACTAACTTTATTTGTTTCTATTATACTTTCTTCAATTTTATCAGATAATAATTTATCTTGTTCTAATACAAAACTGTATTGCTTATCATTATATTCAAAATTAATTCTACCTTTTTTTAATAAATAAAATGTAATTTTATTTTCTTGGTTTTTTACTATTTTAATATTGGTATTATTATTATTGGTATATTTCATGTTACGATTATATTCTTTATAATTTACAATTACCAAATTATAATCGGTCTCAGTGAATACATTATCATTTTGATATATTAAATGAGCGGTTACATTTACAGTTACTTTATTATTATTATTATTATTATTATTAGTTTTTTCACTTTTAGTAATTCTACCAAAATATTTTATTTTAGATCCAGTTGTGTCTGTCATAATAAAATATTCATTTTTTAAATGATATTCTTTAGATAGTGAAATATTGCTGATACTAATAATTTCTGGGATATCCTTATCCTTAATATCACTAATTACTATGGGAGTCGTATTTATCTTTAATTCTTGATCTTTTTTTTTTGTCAAGTCATCTTGAATTTCAGGGTCTGTTATAATTTCGCGACTATGCATAAGTATATCGTTCTCATATTTTAATAATTTATTCATATCTTTTAAAATAGATTTTAATTCAACATTAATTTCATTTCCGTTAGAATTAATTTCTTCTTTAGGTGATGTTAATGAATCAATAAATTCAGCAATAACTATATTATGTTTTATTAACTTAACCATTTTACTCATTAATTTATGAATTAAAATATGTTTATTAATGTAAAATATTTGTAAATCTTCACATTTATTAAAATATGTTTGTACTTCTGGAGATGTTGTAGGAATTTTAGTACTATTATTACCAACCTTATTATTTACTGTATATAATTTATTTTTTTGTTCAGAACTAGTATCACTTATGCTTTCCCAATTAGCATCGTAGTTATCTGGCATTTTTATTTTAGGATTAGGATTAGTATTACTATATATAAGAGTATATCCTCCACTAAATACATTAATTGATTTATCATCTAATAAGTGTGGCATGTACAGATCTATAGAATTATCAGCGGTTTTTACATCAAATGTATTATAATAATTTTTTATACCATCATTGTCTACAGTACTTAATAAGTTAGTAATAAATTTGGTATACATATTATTAACATTATTTATATTAGCGTCTTTAAAACTATCATCATTTTTTAAAGTTTGCAGAAACGTTTCAATATATTTATCTATATTATATAAATATAATGTACTTTTTTTAATACCAACTTTAATATTGTTTTCTTTTTCTATAATTTTTGCTATTGCTTCTGGGTTTAAGTAGTTATCAAACTGCAAATTATTATAAGATGTTTTAAAGGTATTATTTATAAAATACTTAAATATCTTTATTAATTCATATTCACTCTGCTCATTACTAGTTATACTCATTTTTTTAAAAACATCTGCAATATTCTCAGCATATTCATCTGTATCTTTAAATTTAGAAACGGGTCTTTCTGTAAAATATTTTTCTATATTATTAGTTATTGATTTTTGGTTACCATATGGTTTATTTTCTTTCCATTGTATTGTTTCATTTTTATTTTCACCTCCATACATTTCACTATCACTTTTCTCATTAAAATCAGTACCACTTTCATAATTTATTTTTCTAAGTTTGGATTTACCATTATTAATTTGTGTAGTTTTAGAACGTTTATACATTATTAATTATTGTGTAGTATAAGTATTAACTTTATTAAATAATTATATGTATTATTAATGTATATATCTTATATTATTAAAATATATTATTTATTATTTATTATAAATTATAAATTATAAATATTATTTTTTTAAAAAAAAACTTTAAATTAAATAAAAAATAAATAAAAACATAAATAAAATTAAAACTAAATTAAATTAAATATTTAAGATTTAAAAAATGGTTTATCAGACCAAGCAATCGTTGTTTCTGTGTTGGACATTTTATAATTACTATTACTGTTAGCAACTTGTGGAAGGTGTTCTCCAAAAGGCATTGTAAGAGGATCTATACGATTAAATTTTGTGATATTAGTTGTAACTGAGTTATCACCACGAACATCATGTATTACAATATTACCATACCCACGACTATAGTTAATTTTTTGTGTTGTGTAAGGTAAATCACAAACACTTGCATATTTTCCAATATTTTGAACATTCATTTTATGGTTTATTATAACTTATTGTTCTTATTGATACTTATTATTAATATTAATATATTAAATTTTTATTTGTTTATTATTATAGTTATAATATATTTTTATTGTAAAAACAT
>Ga0105055_10012460_pt1 | contig 10348 bp, 10 predicted proteins | sample BON03_FD_78090 | JGI IMG/M metagenome (GOLD analysis project Ga0105055, IMG submission 78090) | Freshwater microbial communities from Lake Bonney liftoff mats and glacier meltwater in Antarctica - BON-03 | ecosystem: Environmental > Aquatic > Freshwater > Ice > Glacier meltwater | place: Lake... | reverse complement strand
TTTTGCGCCCGAAGAGACGCGCCGCTTTTTCGAGCACCGGGTCGCGCAGCCATTGGACGACGACGTGCTCCAAGCCCTCCAAGCGCGCACGGAAGGCTGGGTCACTGGGCTACAATTGGCGAGTATTTCCTTGCAGAGCCAAGACCCCCGCCAATTCCTCGCCCGTTTTCACGGCAGCGACCGGCTGCTGGTGGGCTATCTGGTGGAGGAGGTGATGGCGCGGCTGCCGGACAACGTGCGCGAGTTCTTGCTGCGCACGGCGATTGTGGACCGGTTCTGCGCGCCGTTGGGTGACGCCCTCCTGGCGGACAGTCCCTTGTCGACATCCAGCCGGGCGACCATTGCCCAGTTGGAGGAGCAGAATCTCTTTCTCATTCCCCTCGATGATGATGGGTACTGGTATCGCTATCACGAGCTCTTCCGCGATTTCCTGCGCCACCGGCTGCAGAGCGCAGAGGAACCGGCCGACCTGGCGCGCCTGCACCAACGCGCCTGCGCCTGGTTTGCGCGGGCGGGCCTGATCGAAGACGCGCGGCGCCATGCACTGGCGGCGGGCGATGAAGTCTACGCCGCTGAACTGGTTGAAACCCAGCTCCACCTGGTGCTGGATCGGCAGGTTCCCTTCCCTATACTAAGACGCTGGCTCGCTCTGTTTACGGAGCAGGCCATCCATGCGCAGCCAGGATTGCTCATCGCACAGGCCTATATCTGGGCCTTGGGTTTGAATTTCGCCTCTCTACCAGCGCTGTTTGTTCGGATCGAGACGTTACTCAAGGATGACCCAGCTTTGCGCGCCGACCGCCGAAAGTCGCTTGAGGCCGACGTTAACCTGCTGCACGGGATGTTGGCGTGCTGGCAAGGCGAATCCCACCGTGCCATCCTGCATCTCCAGGCCGCGTGCGACAACCTGCCGGCGACGCATTTGTTTGCGCGCGCACAAGCGCTGTGCCATCTCGCCGGCGCGCATGTCAGCAGTGGACAGCGCGAGGTTGGCCTGGCGCTGCTGCACACGGCGCTGGAGGAAGCCGCGGCGCACCAGCACCCAACGATCATGATCTTTCTCGGCGCGCTCGCCATCATCTATCTTTACGTCGGCGAGCTGGCGGAGGTGGCGCTCACGGCCGAGCGTATGTTGTCACTGGCGGATTCTCCCCACACACCCACGGCGTGGCAAGGGGTGGGCTTCATTGAAGTGTGGCGCGGCTGGGCGCACTATTTGCTCGGTTCGGTCTGCTATGAACGCAACGATCTGGCTGCCACCGTCCAACACTGGCGCACGATCGAGGCTATGCGCCACCGGATAAACCCCCGCACCTATTTTGAGAGCTTGGTAGGTCGTGCGCTGACTGCCCAGGCAGAGGGTGCATTGACCGAAGCGCTCGCCTATGCGCAGGCGGCGCGCGAATTTGCCGAAGAAGCACGCAATGCGCCGATGCTGGCGACCTCGGATGCACTTGAAATGCGGCTCGCCCTGCTGGGCGGCAACCTGGCAGATCCCTTGCGCCGCTCGCAAACGATCAACACCACGGCGAACCAGGGCGTTGTGTTTTGGTTGGAGCTGTCCTCCTTGACGCGGGTGCGTGTACTCCTGGCGGAGGGCGCACCGGCGTCGCTCAGCGCGGCCCTGCAAATCATCGAAAACTGTCTCCACCATGCCGAAAACGCGCACAACATCCGCCAGGTGATCCAGATCACGGTGCTCCAAGCCCTGGTCCTGCACGCCTTGCAGCGCAAAGCGGATGCGTTCAGCGCGCTCGCCCGCGCGCTCACGCTGGCCGAGCCGGGCGGGTTTGTGCGCACCTTCCTCGACCTCGGTGCGCCCATGGCCGAGCTCTTGCGTAGGTTCACCGCCCAGCACGGCCCATCCACCTACAGCACACGCCTGCTGGCCGCTTTCGCCCCAGAGCACAACCCCGGCCAGCGCCGCGACTTGACCGCCCACTACGCCAAACTCTACGGCATCACCCCGCTTGCCCCGCGCGAGATCGAACTGCTGACGCTTAGCAGCCAACGCCACTCGATTGCCGAGATCGCCGCAACGCTGGTCATTTCTCCCAACACCGTCAAGAAACACGCCAACAACATCTACACCAAGTTGGGCGTACGCAACCGGCGCGAAGCGGTGGCCAAGGCGCAAGAACTGGGCCTCCTCTGAAGGGAGTAGGGGAGTAAGGGAGTAGGGGAGTAGGGGAGAGGATCTGTCTCACTCATATTAGCACACTGAGGGGGTACGCCCTTACGCCCCCTACTCCTCCTCGCCCCTACTCCTTTTCCCTCCCCCAAATACTACTTTTCTACTCCTTTTTCCTGCAAAAGATACTACTTTTTGTGTAATACGCGCCACCCCGTGCGTCTGCTATACTGGCAGGCAAGCAACTCTGCTTAATCACAAACATTTTCCAATGATTCAATCACTAAGGAGAAAGAACTATGTTTCGCAAGATTATCGTTCCCGTTTTGCTCATCGCCGTGCTCGCCTTGAGCGGCTGCACCCAGAACATCCACGGCGGTGGCGTGGTCACCCTGTCCCAGACTGAAGTCAACGGTGTACCCGGCCAACTCGGTACCGCGACCATGGCGATTTCATTCACCTGCAACGATGCCAAGAATAAGCTTTCCGGCGTCCTGGTCTGGAACGATCAGACCAACAACGTCAAGTTCACGGCGCGCCTGCCGCAGACGCCTGTCGCAGCTGTATTTGGTGTGGCCACCTGCGCCGAGGCGGCAGCGATAGCGCAAGACGCGGGGATCTCCCTCAACCTGGCCCTGATTAACACGCAAGGTCAGATGAGCGGACAGGCGTTTGTTGCGGTGGGCGAGCCCGGTAGCGCGTTATCGTGCGGCTCTGCCTCTGGTGTAATCGTCGTGACAGCGAATGCTCTCCCCGCCTACATCGCGGGCGGCTGTCTCGACCGCGGGAACATTGTCTTCAACTAATACCCCTGAAAATCTTACAGCAGAGCGGCGCCGAGATCCCTCGGCGCCGCTTTGTTATTGTTTCCACTCTGCTCCCAGCCGGCTTCGCTTTGCCAATCCATCAACCCAGCCCCTGTTGCTTCGTGATTGGCTGGACGCCATCGCCCCTGAGCATCGGTGTATATCAGGTTTGGGGCAGCACTGGGTTGGCTGGGAACCCGCCTGCATTCCGGGAAAGGGCGGGAGCGTGATTGGTTATACTACCAGTTCCTCGCCCTTTCCCGGAATGCAGGCTTGCCCCCAAAGTGATATGCGCCCCTAAGCATCGGTGAGCGCCGTACTGGGCGCTCACCGAACAACCGCAAGGAGGGGGCATTTGCGGGAGCATTTTGAGAAGATACCTTTTCCCTGGAAAAAAGACTACTTTTTGTGTGATGCGCGCCACCCCGTGCGCCCACTATACTAATGGGCAAGCAAACCCCACGGTTTTCAGTCAATGGATAGTTCTGACGGAGCACAAGATCCCATGCCCGACGATGCGCAGTACCTTAACCTAGATGATCCGGCGCACTATCGCATTTGCGCGCAAGGGGTGTTCGACGCCTGCTGGCTGGACATGCTCAGCGGCGACTGGGTCATCCGCCGGCGCACGGCCAGCCGCCAACGCGTCACCACGCTCGTCGGCCAGGTGGCAGACCAGGCCGCGCTGCTGGGCGTGCTCGAACAGCTCTCTAGCCTGGGGTTGCCCATCTTGTCGGTCGAGTGCCTCTCTGAAAATGACAAGGTGACAAGGTGACAAGGTGACAAGGTGACAAGGTGACAAGGTGACAAGGTGACAAGGTGACAAGGTGACAAGGTGACATGCGCCATGTCAAAGGAGCAAGAAAGGTAGATCTTATGGAGCAATCAATCAACCACCCAGCCGCAGGGAGACACTACGCCAAAGCCAGCGGATACGCCCTTGCGCAGCGTCTACACCGCCAGCCTGGCCGCCATTCTCGACCAGCTCAATATCAGCCTGCTGGTGACCACCTACCAGGGCGGCAAGGTGATCCTGGTGCGCTATGACGGCGCGCCCGGCAGCACCAGCGGCCAGCAGAACGGTTAAGCCGGCACCGTCAACACCCATTTCTGCGCTTTTGAAAAGCCGATGGGTCTCGCCGCGCAGGGGCAGCGCCTGGCCGTGGGCGGCAAAAAGACGGTGTGGGAGCTGCGCAACATGCCGGCGGTGGCGCGCAAGCTCGATCCGCCGGGCACGCACGATGCCTGCTACCTGCCGCGGCGCATCCACATCACCGGCGCCATCGATATCCACGAAATGGCCTATGCCGCCGATGGCGAACTGTGGCTGGTCAACACGCGCTTTGGCTGTCTCTGTACGCTGGACGCCGCGCACAGCTTCACGCCGCGCTGGCGCCCGCTGTTTGTCAGCGCCTATGCGCCCGAAGACCGCTGTCACCTTAACGGGATGGCGATGGTCGATGGCCGGCCCAAATACGTGACTGCGCTGGGCGCGACCGACACCGCTGGCGGCTGGCGCGCCAACAAGGCCAACGAAGTGCTGTTGCGCGGCCTCTCCATGCCCCACTCCCCGCGCTGGTACAACAACCAACTCTACGTCCTCGAATCCGGCCAGGGCAGCCTGGCTGTCGTTGATGGCTTCGGAACCCAGTAGGCCAAACTGCGCACCATTGCCCAACTGCCCGGCTTCACGCGCGGCCTCGACTTCTACGGTCCGCTGGCCTTTATTGGCCTCTCGCAAGTGCGCGAGACCGCCACCTTTAGCAACATTCCATTGGTGGAGCGGCTGGCCGAGCGCACCTGTGGGGTCTGGGTGGTCAACCTGCAAAGCGGGCAAACGCTGGGCTTTCTGCGTTTTGAGGCCGGCGTGCAGGAGATCTTCGCCGTGCAGGTGTTGTCCAACACCCGCTTCCCGGAAATATTGGAAGGGGAGGACGAGCGATTGTCGCATTCGTATGTGCTGCCCGACGCCGCGCTGACAGAGACGCCGCTGGCCGAGGTGATTTGACAGACTCGTGGTACGGTTTCCCTACCCATCGGCAGCAAGCGAAGGAATTGCGATGCAGCAAAAGACTACAACGGATTAGGACAGCAACGGATTGTGTACGGGCCAGGTGTTGTCTCGCTACAAAACAGGGTTGCTGTTTGATAAAATTGGCTGGAGTGTCCCGCAAGTTGATCAACGAAACAAGCCATCCGCTGCTGTCTAAATCCGTTGTAGTATTTTTTGGCACGTTGGCTGCCACCCCCGAATTCCGGTTGAGCCGGTGTTGCCTCGTAGAAACGTAGAGACGCAAAATCTTGCGTCTCTACAACGACCATCCCAAATGATGGGCAGTGCTGAGGACCCGCAACCGCCTCAGCCCTGCCGAGCGTGTGGGATCGACCCAGATGTTCGCAGCAACAGCGTTCTTCAGTCTTATTCTATCAGTATAAAGGAAAACATTATCATGAACGACAAGTACCAACCCAACCACCGCCCCACCGACGCCGAAGGCGCGGTCGAGCTGATTCCGCGCGGCAAGCCGCGCGGTAGTTCACTTTACGTCGGATCAAGAAACACTACAAATTGCCGAATTTGGATTCGGCACCAAGGAGAAAATCCAAGATGAAAACGTACACACACTCAAACCTGCGCCTGCTGATGACGCTCGCGCTGGTGGTCGTGCTCCTCGCCATCCCGGTGGTGGCGCACGCCGATGTATGGACTGACCAGACAATCTATGTCGCTGGCGACACCGTCTATATCGCGGGGAATGCGATGCAAGCGGGGGAGAACCGTCGCAGTAGAGGTCTCGTACCCTGACGGTTCGCTGGCGCAGCACCACGCGGTAGCAGCCGACAGTGCGGGGAATTTCTCTGACACATACGTGCTGCCAGACAACGCGCCTGCCGGTAACTTTACGGTGGTAGCGACCGGACAAAGCTCGGGCAATACCTTTACGACGACGTTCGATCCGCCATTTCCTTCTGCTGAAGTGAAATTTGCGACCAGCGGGCTGCCGAGCGGAGTTTCCATTACCACAAGCTGGAGCGGGAGAAATCCATTTAGCTTCCTCTGTTCCTCCACTTTGGCTGGCACTACCACTTTTACGAGCCCCGGCCCAAGTACGAGTGCGACCGTATGTGCCAGTAACATTTCTAACCCTTTTCCCTTCTCATACTCGGGTTTCCCTGCGACTGTGTCAGTGGGTGGTCAAACCTGTACCCTAACGGGTACTTCCCCGGCAAGTCCATTCCTTCCAGGCGCTCCAGGGAGCACCACTACTGTGACTGCTGCCTATAGTTGTGCAGCAGCGAACAGCGCCCCCGCAGTGAGCGCAATCAGCGCCAGCGTCACCGTGGACGAAGGCCAGACCGCTGCCAACACCGGCACTGTCAGCGACCCCGACGGCGATGTCGTGGCGCTGAGCGCTTCGGCTGGTACGGTAGTCAACAACGGCGACGGCACCTGGTCGTGGTCCTTCAACACCACGGATGGCCCGCCGCAGAGTCAAACTGTGACCATCACGGCGAATGACGGCCACGGCGGCACCAGCCAGACGACGTTTGGTCTAACCGTCAACAATGTGGTGCCCATGGTGGGCGCCATCAGCGCACCGGTGGACCCGCAGGCGGTTAACACCACGGTCAACGCCAGCGCCCCCTTCGCCGACCCCGGCACGGGTGACACGCACACGGCGGTGTGGGACTGGGGTGACGGCAACACCAGCGTCGGGACGGTGACGGAGAGCAATGGCGCCGGTTCCGTCGCCGGCAGCCACACCTACGCCACACCCGGCGTCTACACCGTCCAACTGACGGTCACCGACGACGACGAGGGCGTGGGAGTCCAGCTACGAGTTTGTGGTGGTCTATGACCCGAATGGCGGTTTCGTCACGGGCGGCGGCTGGATTACCTCGCCGGCGGGCGCCTATGTGTCCAACCCAGCACTCACGGGTAAGGCTAACTTTGGCTTCAACTCGAAGTACAAGAAGGGGCAGAGCACGCCCGATGGCAACACCGAGTTCCAGTTCCAGGTCGCCAACCTCAATTTCAAGAGCACCAGCTACGAATGGCTGGTGGTGGCGGGTTCCCATGCCAAGTACAAGGGCGTGGGCACGATCAACGGCAGCGGCAACTATGGCTTTATGCTCACCGCCACCGACGGCCAGATCAGCGGTGGCGGGGGCGTCGATACCTTCCGCATCAAGATCTGGGACAAGAATAACGGCGACGCCGTGGTCTATGACAACCAGATGAGTCAAGGCGACGATTCGAATGCGGGCACCGCGCTGGGCGGCGGCAGCATCGTCATCCACAGTGGCGGCGTCAATGCGGCCGCGGCCGACGATGCCGCCCAAACCAACCGGGTCTTCCTGCCGGTGGTCGAGCGGTAAAGTCTGCGCCTGAAATAGGTTCAGCGAACCTGCCGGGAAGCGGCAGAGCTTCCCGGCAGGTTGACCGGAACACGGTAAGACCGTCAAGAGGCGAGCCAGGTGTCAGTCACCGGCATCAGCTCGACAAACGGGACTCCATATCTATCTGCCGGATTTTTGGAAACGACCGGGTGGCCTTATACTACAGGCTCTACCCGGATAAAAAGTGAAGACTCACGCCAAGACGCCAAGCAGAATGCTGGCGTCTTGGCTGCTTTGCGGAATATTTTCACCCAAAAACGTATCTTCTGGATCACCTTCCGGGAAGGGTCATTTCGTCGAGTCTGCTGGCGGGCCGACCCTTCCCGGAAGGGGTTCTACCGTACATGATTGAGAAGAGACCAAAAAGGGTAGAACCAACAATCAGAAAGTGCAGACTAATCATCGCAACAGGAGAATCTGATATGAACGACACGAACTCAAGAAAACGCCAAGGCAGCCGAGGGGCGCGCCCACTGGTGACGGCGCTGGCCGCCGCGCTACTGATTCTGGGGCTGGGGGCAATGGCTGTGGCCCTGGCGCAAACGGGCGACAGCGGCCCAACCCAGCCCAATTCCCTCTTCCTGCCGCTGGTGCAGCAGTCTAGCGCGGCACAGGCCACCATTGCCATTGACCCCCGCGTGCTGGAGGATACGGCCAATGGCCAGATCGGGCGCTTTCTGGTGGTGTTGCAGCAACAAGCGCAACTGAGCGCAGTAGCCAGCGCGGCGCCCGATCGCGCCAGCCAGGCCGCGCTGCGTACGCAGTTGGATGGGCTGGGTGCCAGCTATCACGCCTACTGGGTGGTCAACCTGCTGGCGCTTGAAGGCAATCGTGCAGCCGTCGAGGCCATGGCCGCCCGCCCCGATGTGCTGACCATCGAATCGGATCGCGCCTTCCGTGTCCCCCTGGAGTCGCCCGAAACCGTTGAAGCCGCCATTCCAGCCGCGGTAACTGCTGTTGAATGGAATCTTAGCTGGATCAACGTGCCCGCGGTCTGGGCCTTGGGCGATACGGGCCAGAACACCGTCTACGCCACGCCGACACCGGCGTGCAGTGGACGCACCCGGCACTCCAGCCCCATTACCGCGGCTGGAATGGCACGGTCGCGGATCACAACTACAACTGGTGGGACGCCATCCACGCCGACATCGACGGCAACCCCTGTGGTTTTAATCTCAGCACGCCCTGCGACGACCAGGGGCACGGCACGCATACGATGGGCACGGGCGTCGGCGACGACGGCACCGGCAATCAAATTGGTGTAGCGCCGGGCGCAAAATGGATCGGCTGCCGCAACATGGATGCCGGAACCGGTCGCCCCAGCACCTACATCGAGTGTATGCAGTTTTTCCTGGCGCCGACCGACCTCAGCGGCAACAACCCCGACCCCAACAAGCGCCCCGACGCCGTGGGCAATTCCTATGTCTGCCCGACCTCCGAGCTATGCACGGCCACCAGTTTGCTGACCGCCATGGATAATCTGCGCGCCGCCGGGATTTTTATGGCCGCCTCGGCGGGCAACGCCGGCTCTGCCTGTTCGACGGTCAGCGACCCGCCCGCACTCTACGATTCGGCGATCAGCGTTGGCGCGACCGGTTTTCAGAGCAACAACATTGCCAGCTACAGCAGCCGCGGTCGGGTGACTGCCGACGGCAGCGGGCGGGCCAAGCCGGATCTGGTGGCGCCGGGCAGCAGTGTGCGCTCCAGCTACCCGACCAATACCTATGCCACGCTCAGCGGCACCTCGATGGCCTCCCCGCACGTGGCCGGCGCGGCGGCGCTCTTATGGTCGGCCTTTCCCAATTTGCGCGGCAATGTGGACCACACCGAGTTTATTCTGGAGCAAACCGCCCTCCACCTGACCACCACCCAGGGCTGCGGCGGTGATACCGCCAGCCAAGTGCCGAACAATGTCTATGGCTACGGGCGGATCGACGTGCTGGCAGCCTATAACTATGCATTGGCAGAGCTGCCCCCGACGCCAACCAACACGCCGACGGATACGCCGACCCCGACCTATACGCTGACCGCGACCAATACCCCGACCGCGACCAACACGCTGACCGCTACGCCAACTGCCACGTTTACACCGATGCCGACCAACACGCCGACGGATACCCCCACGCCGACGAATACGCCGACGGCGGGCAACACCGGCTTCCTCAGCCCGAACGCCAACGCCGCAGTGACGAGCAGCGCCGGCGACAACAACGGCTTTCAAACCAGCCCGACCAACGCCTACGCCGATGGCGGCGGCAGCGCCCAGGATGTCAACAGTGGCACGAACAACAATGCCTCCTGCACGGCGAACAGCAAGGACAAGCATCGCTTCTACGATTACAACATCAGCCTGCCGGGTGGGGTGACGGTCACCGGCATCGAAGTGCGGCTGGATGCGTTCGTCGATGCGGTTGGCTCCAACGCGCCAGCAATGTGTGTACAATTGTCGTGGGAGGGCGGCGCGACCTGGACAACCGCCAAACAAACGCCGACGTTGACCACCACCGAGGCCACCTATGTGCTGGGCAGCGCGGCGGACACCTGGGGCCGCGCCTGGACGGCGACCAATCTCACGAACGCCAATTTCCGCGTGCGCGTGATCGACGTTGCCTCTGGATCAAATGCCACTGCGCGCGACTTCTCGCTCGATTGGGTTGCCGTGCGCGTGAGCTATCAGTAGGCACTACCTATTTAACAATTGACAATTGTTAAATAGTGTTAAATAGGCGATGAGATTTGTGAGCTACCAACGACTAAAGGTCGTTGGCTTCTGACGGGCTGATCAGCCTACTAGCGCTGATCATATCTCCCGTTGCGTGACTTTTGGCGGCTCCCGCCATAGTTTGATTCAAAATGTTTACAGCGGCATTGGTGTCTCGATCATGGATGACGCCGCAATTGATACAGACCCATTGTCGAATGTTCAGGGTTAGGTTCTTATGCTTTTCGCCACAATCGCTACACAGTTTAGACGAAGGCACCCAGAGGGTACCCGAGCGGTCAACGCGCA
>Ga0105055_10012458_pt1 | contig 10348 bp, 8 predicted proteins | sample BON03_FD_78090 | JGI IMG/M metagenome (GOLD analysis project Ga0105055, IMG submission 78090) | Freshwater microbial communities from Lake Bonney liftoff mats and glacier meltwater in Antarctica - BON-03 | ecosystem: Environmental > Aquatic > Freshwater > Ice > Glacier meltwater | place: Lake... | reverse complement strand
TTGGCATGCGCCAGATATTAATTCCTGGCCATTCATTTTAGTCGTTCTATTTTATTAAATATCACTAACAATTACTTAATCGATCACAGAGACGTTTGAGTTGTTCACGGAGGCTTACAATACAGGTGATAAAAGAAGTGGATTGTACGGTACCGGTACCGCTTTTACATTTTGTTTTACTGTTTTTACACTCTAATAAACTAGAGTCTAGGCGATTGATTTCTCATTCCATCAGGATCTTTTCTGTATACTCTTGATTTGAAGAAATAAGTGATTGGCCTACTATTTGTATAAATTGAAAGAATTGATTTTGGTTGGTTAGAATTAAAAATACAGTTTTTACGCTCTCATTTTCAGGTTTTATCATTAGTCAAGTTCCCAAACCTTTTCATTCTTTATTAAAACCTCAGGTTTAAAATCGTAAGTCTCAACTGTAGTCATAAAATTTTCCAGAAGTGAACGAATCACCGGCAATTTCTTATTAAAATCAACTTTGGCGGGTCGACGACCTTGAACAATATACATATATGAATTCCCGCATGACCAGGGCGACGTATAAGGATCCTTTTCACATGCAGTCATTGCCATATGAAATGGATTCTTGAGAGGACCCAACACAAACTGAGCCTCAAACAGAGAACGAAGAACCACTAGCTCACCTCGCAAATCGGAATAATCATTAGCTTGCGTGAAAACACAGCGAAGATTTGAATCCAGAATATATTCTAAATCTTTCACCCAACTATCAACAAGTGGTACGGTACCAAAACCGGGGTTAAAACCCACCAAAACAGTAGATTCAGACACCAAACAAGGCTTCTTGTGCAAAAAATCATAGATAGTCCCCTTGAAGACATTCGAGCGAGTACTGTGTAACAATTCTGGACCGACAAACCAAACAGTAACAGGATGATATGCCTGAATCTCTTCCCAATAACTCGTCTCCTCCAACAAACGAACTTCAGCTTTGTAAGTAGCACCCATAACCACAATATCAGTTGGTTTACACCCAATGGAATCCAGTGCATAGATACATGACAGCGCATAAGACAATCCATCTATCACACTTAAATCACAATGACTTGCAGCAATGGCTCCTGGTCCAAAACGGGTACCCAAATAACCACTCCATCCATCGCCTACAAAGACATCCCCAACAATATCGCCAAGACTATTCAAACTTGGCAATCGCTTATTCACGCTCCATCGGAAAGTACCAACACATACGTCTGTATCTAACTCACTATCACTTGTGATCATAATACAAGTTTGACTTGCTTGTAACCCACTGAAATAATAGAGTCTACCGGTGATACAGTAAACCCTCTTTTTTAGGTTCCTTATCATGTTCGCTATATGCGACATGCCCTACCTATGACTATTGAGCTCCTTGGTCTGAGGCCTGTTTTTGTTCTAATCGATGTCGGTTCACCATCAGGACATCCATTACAGTTTGCTCTACGGATCCTGAACTTTCTGTGGATGTTGCAAGCAATTTATGTTTCGCTCCTTTCTCCAAGATGCTTATTTCACTCTTTGAAATTTCATATCTGAACCTCGTATCATGCCGAACCTTTGGTCGACCTTGCTGCAGCTTTCACATATTAACTCTTAAAAAAGTGCTACCTGTCTAAATAATTGTCCTATTGTCGTCAAGTAGCAATGGAACATACACTTGACTGCGTACTTTGAGTGATTTGATACAGTTTCATTGTATTTGTAACGCATTAAGTGTTGAGATGAAATATAGCTTCAGTTTATTTTCCCAACGGAAATGTAGATGAATTAATTTGCAAGCATGACATTGATTACTGAAGGTATTGAATTTAGCTTACGGCTCCAGGATTTCACGTTAGAAAGAAGAAAATGTGGGACAATCGGATGATTTCTGTCAACGCATCCTGGCCGGCAAGAAAAAGACAAATTGCAATTTAAAAAGTTACTCTGTGATTGCAATTGATGACTTTGAATCTGGCTGAACAAATATAGCATCATCTAGATCCTCAGCAACCGGGGAGCGAGTACCAGAATCGGGACCCATTCTAGCGGTTTCCCTTTCAGAATGCACCAAAAACGAATTGATGCCTAGAAGCACCCCTGTTATGCCAATGGAGGATCCAATCGCGACTGCAAAGTAGTCCCACGTGTAGAAATTGTCGTAGAAAGCCATCGAGATTCCATTTGACAGATTCGATCCAAAACTCATACCAGAATCGTACACTTGAGATGTCCCATAGATCACTAGACAAATCAGACTGAGGACAAATGATGTGAGAGGGACCCAGTCAGTAAGACAGCGCAATAAGAAGGTATTTTCACTAAACCCAAGCATGATAGGGAATGCGCCACAAGTGCACAACATGTTGGTGATGAGGAAAAGATTGATCACTTTCAAGTTGAGCGAGCCCACGATCACCAACGGGACATTGAGGACCACAACAACAACGCGGCTCATAAACAATGTGTGTTTGTCACTGAAGTACTTGGCTATAGCTCCAGTCAATGACGCACCCATTCCATTCTGAAAACTGTCAACAGCAGACTCCGACATGGTGACTGCAAGTATCAAGATGACCACTCCGATTGCAGAGTTCACGATTCCGTTGGCGTTTTCAGTGGGAGTGATTGTATAGAATACGCGCAAGTTGGGGTCAGTGTCATAGCCTACATAGCCGGCCCAGCCACCCAAAATGCCTATGGCTCCAAAGAACATCACGACAATGAAAATCATTAAAAAGGCTGTGAATGCACCAAATCGAAGGGCCTGCTTATCCTCCGAGGCCCATACTCGCTGCCACATGGCCTCCGAGAAAACCGTGGCGGTTACCAACGAGAGCGGCATGGTGAAAATGGATGAATAGCCTGTTTCAGTTTTGCCCAGCAGCTGGTTTTTCAGGTCTTGGTCAGGCTCAAAGGATTCATCGAATCGCCAGTCCGCAATCATGTACACTGCAATCACAAAGGCGAATATCACAGCAGCAATTGCTTGCACTTGATCAGTCACGATGGAGATGCGCAATCCACCATACAAAGTGTATCCCATAGTAACCAGCGCCATCAGAACCACTATGAATACGGAGTAATCGTTGATGCCCACATAGCTCCTGAATAGGGCAGAGAGGGTAGTGTATTCGGCAGCACAGGCGATACCCATATTGAACAAACACAAAGCAACCACGAACCATTGAGTAACGATGCCAAACCGTAATAGGGCAAAGTCAGTGATGGACAGAACCGTTGGGAATTTGGTCCTTATTCCTTCGCCCCACATGGCGATCAGTACAATTGGAAAACCAGCAGAAAAGGCATAGAAGAACGATCCCAAAATCCCAGCCCAAAATGCGTAGTCAGCGACAGCTGCGACAACCCAACTTCCTACTGCACTTCCGAAGAAGCTCCATGCGATCTTCCACTTGGAGGAAGAACCTCTGGCAGTGATAAATTCCTCGTAGTCCTTGGCGACGCTGCCCTTGAGACTAATGCCTGTGTAAATGACACAGTAAACTCCAAAGCCAACAATGGTGAGGACGCTCAAGGCAAGCGCGGTCTTCGCCGCAGCAGACTCTGAGAAAGTGGACATTACAAATCCGTTGCTTTCTCCTGGTATCACGAGTGCAGTCTGTTTAATAAAAATGTAAATCGGTTTGATTATTGGTTTAGAACTGATTCAACAAATTCAAATCATAGTACCCTAGGAGTATTCGTTAGCAATCGATCATCGCGAACATCACACGTGAATTAATAAAACGGAATGACGAATTTGTCTTTTGAATGGTCACTGAATATCTTTATAGTTTCTTCTAACATCGGTACTACTATCCAGGGTGTAGCAATAGCAAATTCTGGAGATATCTTGCGTGGTTCGTCCCGTTTACGGGGGTCTCTGCTTCCGATATATTGTTGTCGCCGTTATGGAGGACTTAATAAACACGTATATGATTCTGGAAATCGCACCAAAAAGTAGATCTATGTTTCGTTAAAGGATTAATTAGCATGGTGCTTTCAATCCAACCCACAACCAGTAGTTGTAATGGTTTAAATTCTGGTATTGTAAATGAGTATGACCTAAAGTCGTACCAATTCATGCATTTCATTGTTATACAAATGTACAAGGTCACTGTGAGGTAGAGGCATAAGAACGTGGAGCAAAACTGAAATTACGACGATGGCGGTTACTATCTAATGACACCATAAGTACCCTAAACATTACGAACGTGAGTACCATAATAAGTCTATATGTGAATCATGTTCGATGAGCGCTACTGAAAATTTGTTGCAAACATCGAACCCACGTAAATAATGAGCTCCAGGTATTTTTTTGAAAGCTGCACAATATCACCATGAGTCTATGAAGCACATGCTATGCGAAACTAAAAACGATACAACCAGGATATCAAGAGCACATAGTGGCTTTCTTTCTCATAGAAACAACGCATGGGATAATCCGAGTGACGAATTTAAATACGTCGATACGTGAGGATCCCAAAATACTGTTTCAGGTACCAACAGCATCAGAAGGACCAACCGATCTGTCTTCCCAGGTTAAACCTCATCCTTTCTCTACACAAACTCAAAGTCCCTGTGCTTGTTCGATCATCACGTGAGTCACCTAGATCAAGTATCTTTTGCACAAGGTCCAGGTATTGTTGTTCTCCCATAGTTTCTAATTTGGAATACAAGTTGTAGAGTCTACCTTGATTCCAACACCGAGATGACTCCATATATCGCATCAATGATACATTTATTGCTACTTGCAACAAAGACACCTCCAAAACGTCCTCTTGTGAGTTTACAGTACCGTGCAGGAAAAAACCAATGCATTCTACAGACCAGAAGGCAAAAGTGCCTTTTTTCAAAAAAAGAGTCAAGCAGACCAGAAACCTGAATACGTTTGTGTTTCTTGTGTTGTTGTTGTTGAGTGTCCAGTTTGTAGAAGGGTTGAGGTGTGATGGTAACCAAGAGAATCATCCCGCCATCATGAACAAGGCCTGGATAGAGAGAGACTCAGAAGAAGCCATATGAGCCAGAATATACCATTCTACTTCTTCATGACGACTATGGCACAGACAGGTTCAAAGTATACATGAAAGATGACGCTTGCTGGGTTGTTGCACATGAGTCAAGTATTGAGGCGCTTTCTGATTGGGCATCGAATCTGAACATATTCGGCAGATCGGTTCTACAGAGTACTGAGAAACATGAAAGAGCCATTCATTGCGGCTGCCAGGAGTACTATCATGTGCTTGGTTTTCCCACACCTGTATGTAAGGAGTATCACGAATGTGTTGTTGCTATTTTAGAGGCGCACCCTGGATTTGTGGGTACGTATAATTCAATGAGGTACGAAATCGTAGAGAAATTGCGAGAGCATTGCAATGGTGCGAGAGTATTCAACTATGCTGGTTATTCAAGAGGAGCTGCACTGGTTAGCCTAGCACTTGTGGCGTATCGTTTCGACGGGTTCATAAAAGACAGCGACTACGTGAGGCTTATCACTTTTGGTGGACCTCGCGTACTGGAAAAGCAAAACGCTGAACCTCAAGAACATTTCATAGATGAAGTGCATCGGGCAGTTTATTGTGGTAGGGATCCTGTCCCAGGTCTTCCTCAATCGACAAATATTTTTGACAGTGACAAATATTGGGACATACCTGGCCCAACATACCCTGACGTGGGAAATAATGGTCCGTATGGGACTTACGCTTGGCAGGTATGGGACTATCACGTGAAATATGGAGATATTTATAATATTCCTCCTGCTGCGTCTCCGACAACTCCACGTCGAGTCCGACTACTAAGAAACCCACTAAGAGCCCAACTAAGATCCTATCCAGAGACCTACTAAAAGACCCAATACGTCGAAACCAACTTCTTCGAGTCCCAGTCTGAGTCCATTTACCTTGTTTATTTTTACAAGTGAATCTCCCTCTACTTCTCCTAGTGCTTCCCCTAGTGCTTATCCAACCGTTTCTCATTCAGCTTCTCCAAGTAGTATCCCTTCAAAGAAACCAAGTAATTCTCCGAGTAGTTCTCCGTCACCTGGACCTACTCGCTCTCCATCCGCTTCTCCAAGTAAGTTGGTGAGTGGGACCTCTTTTCCAACAAGTGACACAAACTTACATCCGTTTTCGTTTTTATTGACCTTGGTACTAGTAGGACTAATTTAAGAATGGTGTTAATTGTTAGTTAGTTGGGACCTGCTTTTTCTTCCAGGGTCAAACGCAAGGCTATACAACGCACCACTTATGATTTCGAATCTCACATCATCAAATTAAAAGAATATATTCCATTTTCTAAATTGGTTATCGTAACACGTTCCACCCCGAGTCTCAATTTCAAATCACGCAACAAAGGACCCATAATACTATCACCATCGCCTCCATGTTGTAAAAATGTATCAATATCAGATTAATCAAAGACCTTGAGGTATCTGTTGTAAAAAATGGCCCACTTCAATCCTCGCACGGACGTGGTAAGTTGGAATCCTACTCCAAGATATTGCCAAAAAGAACAAAATTCGAAACTAGCACCTTTTGAGGGCATCACAGCGCAAATTTGGAGCGATCTATGTAACATTGAAATGCAACAACACCAAGATGTTTACATGCGTGCGAGACGACGTTCAACAACATTCACAACTGTGAAAAGCCGACATGATTCTCCTGAGTTGTGCACTGAATGATTATGGGTCCTTTTTAAACATTCCTTTTCTGTCATTTACAAGGAGATCTTAAATGTAGACATTGATGCGAACAATATTCTAAATGCTTCAGTGGATACATATATCGTGGAAGCAGTTTTCAGTTGACATTGCTGTCAAGTCAAGGCATGCAATTCGATTACGTCAGGTGCGGTACAATGTGAATCCGTGAAATCAACTCAATCTTTCTCATATTGTTGGTGCTTCCGGGTAACCATAAGGCTCTTTTACTTCAACAAGAAACTATTTCTCTTGTATTGTTTAAGAAATTAGTGATCGATGGCTTCTACCCACTACCAGGTATTCTATTGTTACTAACTATTTTGTACTATCTAGAGTCTAAGCAAAGTGTGGCAGCCAGATGGCTTTTATCCACTACTAGGGTGCTTTAAAAAAATCGATTTTTGTTGTTTTAAAAAAAGTGTTGTTAGGATCAATGACAGAAGAGCGCCATCCAGATGCGATTCCTTGCATTGACGTTCTAGAACACGTTGCCGTGAAACGAACTCTTGACGATGCCTTGGGGAGGTTGGTGGAAGTTGCTGGTTACCCCGTTGATAATTCCATCTCAAACTTGCGCCTTTCGATCATGACTGCAGCTTCAGCCGTAGCCCTTTATGGGCAATTGGGGCCTCATGAATTCCCAGATGACAAAATCATTCTAACTGTATGTGTTTCTTTCTATGCAGTTGCATCGATGGCGCTCCAAGCACTTGATTTCTTTGTACAGAAAAAATACGTTGTGTTTACACAGCCGAATGAGAAAAAGGTGGCGGTTAAGATTGCGACGAATCTGGATCGTGGTTCTGATATTTACAAAATTCAAGTACAGTTTAGGAATGGCGATGATAGCTCAAGCGTGTCTGAAGAATCAGTTGGCCGATATTTATCCAAGTTCGGGAGTTTAGATGAGGTGGCCTTGTTGAAAGACCTTCAAAATTTGCTGGTTGATTTATCCACCAAAAAGACTAATTGATTAATTTGGGAACTATAAACAAACAAATTGCTATGCAATATACAACTATTTCTGTGCTCACATAGAGAGTCATAATCGTGAATGCAATGACGAATGCAGCGAGAAAGTTGCTTTTTTCAGCTTCGAGCAAGAAGAACTCTTCCATTATATCCGCCATGACATATCCCATCTCATGCGCCCCGTGAACTATGAATCTTGTGTCTATATTTGAAAATGTCTCTTCATCAAAGTTTTCCGGTAAAAGTCCTGCGTCCTGCATTGCGGGAGCTAGGTTTATTATCAGCCAAGAAAGACTGATTTGAAAGAGAATTACCAATCCGATGAGTGTTAAAATCGAGTAGCGAACTACATGAACTAGCCAGAATATCAAAGTTAAAAGTCCCACGCACAAGAGAGATGCCGTTGGTGTTTCCCACATTATTAACGCCCTTAGTCTGTCTGGTAAGTTATCATAGGTCTTCTGATGATGCTGCTTCTTCTTCTTGCGCGGTCTTATAGGAAGAGGCGGTTTCTTTTCAAACGAATCATCTGATGAGTAATGGGTTTCGTTTTCGCTTGACGATGACATTCGGGTGTGTGTACCGAAGTAAAAAAAAGTGCATACTCGTACAAGAACACCGTTTTCATTTTTGTTCATTTTAGAATTTAGAATATCTTCGTAGTACAACTGTGTTCATTGTAGTTGATTAAAATATATTCTCGTCCAACAAGAGGATCCACCAAAACAGCTCATAGTGTCCATTAATAACTTGAATAGTCCTGTTTTTATCTGGAGGATTTGAAATTCACAAAAAGGGTTCAACTTTTTTTATTCATTTTTGAAACTCAACCGTTTTGATGGACATTCATCAGCAGTTGGAGGATGTGATGAAGGCGGCAGAGTCGTACGCCGAACAACTTGCTGAACGAGAGGATCAAGTAGCCGAACTCCGTGAACGCAATAAACAACTAGAAGATGAACTTTTAAGCGGAGGTGGTGGGAGCCAGATGGACGAACTCCGCACACTTCGGTCACGTCTGGAGCAGGCAGAGGACGATCTAGAGAAAGAAATTGACGCTCGCAAATCGGAGGAGTCCCGGGCAAGGGAACTGGACCTCCAAGCTAAGAGTCTCAAGGTGGAGAGGCTGAAGCTGGAAGCAGATCTGCAACGAGCCTTGGAGAAAGCAGATGTTTTAGAGGAACAAGTCCACTCGATGAGGCAAAGAACAGAACAAGCCGCGGAAAGTGAAGGTCGGCTTGGTGCTCGAGAAAAATCTCACAAAAAATCGCTCATTAAAGCACTCTCTGAAAATGAGCAACTCCGAAAGGAAGTGGTCGATTTAGAAGCTGACGTACAAACTTTGTTTTTGGCGGTGAATGAAAAGGATACCGCAATAAAACTAGTGGAAGATGAATTTAAGGCCACGAAATTGGAACTCGGAGATTGTGAACAGGAGCTCGACGAGATACGTCGTGTGGTAAATGAAAAGGACCAACAACTTCTAAACGCCCAAGCAGAAATCCACGCGGTCGGGGAGCTGGAAGTAGAGATTGAAGATAAGTTTTCCTCAAAAGTGGAGGCATGGAAGCAGAAACTTTCCACGAGTCAAAAGGAATTGTCTGATTTGACCGCTTCGAAGAAAGAATTGCAGCTCAAGTATGACAACTTGCTGATGGAAAGTGGAATTCGTGAAATCGAGAAGCAAATTGTGGCGAAGGAAGAAAAGTATCGAAACGCTGTGAAAGAGTTGCAAGATACGAAAGCAGTGATGGAGCAGCTCCACGATGAACTTGGATTGGTGGCGCGTGAAAATGAAAGTCTGCGAAACGATCAGAGCAAATTCATCAAAGTAGCATTAGAAAAGGAACTGGTAGAGCGGGATCGATTGAAACATATCATTGAAGGCAAGGATGCATTATTGGGAGAAGAACGTCAACGATATTCTGAACTGTACGAAGAGAAAGGATCACTGGAAGAGGAACTGCAAGATCGAGAGTTCACCATGGCAGAATACGAACGGGGCCATGGTCTCACGGAGGCAGTTTTGAAACAGAAAAAGCTCAAAGCGGATATTAAGCGACGAGACAAAGAGATACGTCGACTCAATCAACTTTTAAGTGAAAGAATCAACGCGCATGAAAAGCTTTTTGAAACATGCTCAAGACTGAAAAAGAAAGCCGGAGTTCCTGAATCCTTTGAATTTGAAGGTCTTGAACTGGAGCAAGGTATGAAAGGTCAATCTGAGCGACTGAAAGGTCTGATCAAGGAGTTGGAGGAACAAAATAGTAATCTGGAAGACGAACGTCTTCGACTGTTGGAATCATTGAGAAAGAAAGGGTCGCTTATTGGGGAAACGGGAATGAAGATGTATGGGATTTCCGCAGACCAGGTGGTGTTGGTGAACGAATTTATTGAAAATCTTCGAGATGGAAGAGTGACACTACCACTAAACGATATATCGGTCCAGTTAAAACATGAAATCAAACAACTCAAGGAACAATTGGCCGAGTCACAGCTTGTATCTGAACAACCTTATTATGATTCGAACAATGATATGGAGCGACTTTTGAAGGAGCAAGCAAACATGAATGCAGATTTGAAACAGGAATTGCAAAACCTTCTTGCTAGAAGAGTTCAGACACCCCCTACGACACCTCCATCCAGTCCCAAGAAAAATAAATTGGACGAAAT
>Ga0105055_10012456_pt1 | contig 10350 bp, 7 predicted proteins | sample BON03_FD_78090 | JGI IMG/M metagenome (GOLD analysis project Ga0105055, IMG submission 78090) | Freshwater microbial communities from Lake Bonney liftoff mats and glacier meltwater in Antarctica - BON-03 | ecosystem: Environmental > Aquatic > Freshwater > Ice > Glacier meltwater | place: Lake... | reverse complement strand
CACAAACACACACAGACACAGACACAGACACAGACACAGACACAGACACAGACACAGACACAGACACAGACACAGACACAGACACAGACACAGACACAGACACACCGGCAGAGATCATCAGGATCCACCGCATACGCATGACTCACAGCCACACTCCGCCTTCCTGCCACCGGGTCATCGCCCTCACACACAACTTCCAGCATCTCGCTGATTCCCACGGTACTATCGCAGCCGCGTGGGGTGCCCGGAACTACGGAAGCCAGAGATATGAACGAAAAGGGGGAGGGGGGAGAAACAATTTAGTGCCCTTGAGCCCGCAGCCTCAAACATCTACCACGCCAATTTCAAACATCTACCACGCCAATTTCAAACATCTACCACGCCAATTTCAACCGCAGCAACACAGCAGGAGCATGGGAAGACTATGACTATGGGGTCAAGAGACAGAAAAGACGAAGATGAAGACAACAGAACACACTACAGTATTTCACATCTGCAAATTAGAGGTTTCGAGGAGTAACGGGAGGGAGGGGGGAAGGCGAACCCCCGCTCGTCTGTGAGATCTGGGCGGTATGTACACGCAGACACAGACTCACGCACGCACACGCACACACACACACACAGCCGAGAGGTAAGCGAGGTGGTGAACAGGAGCAAGCAACCGACAGAAACGGCGGCCATCCCATACACTGCCACCTTTTGGAGAATACATAACGTCTATGAAAGCCGTGTGTGGTGTACCGTAGGGTAAAGTTGAGCTATGTCTGTTTATATCCGCACACTGTATGTATACAGGCGCGCTCTCTTGTATTGTCTCTTTCACACACACTAACGCACCAAACCGTGTACACATGCGTATATTAAAAAGCTCTCTCTCACACACACCGACGTGAGCCAGCCTCCAAAACACAGCACCCTCCTCGGCACAGCCGCCCTGTCCATCGTCCTCACTGCAAATCCACACAGCACGTCCTGCAGGGCCCTCGGTACGCGGCGAGAAAATACCTCCTCCGATCGGCGGTGGCGTGGCTACAAGGCCCGTTTTCTTTGCGGGCATGCCTGCAGACCCTCCCGGCAGTCAGGGAAAGCATGTGACATTAAACTGCAATTGGACGAGACGTTTGTTGGTTGGCAACTATTCGCAGACACCCAATGACGGGCTCTTTTGCAGAAAGAGACATCACAATAGCGTGCAATTCGTTGCAACCCCATCGCAGTATACAAGAACAATGTACCACTGTTAAAAAGATCTGATCATTTCAACTTTTCTCTCTCAGATCCCCACAAAAAACAGACGAGGAAGAGTCAACAGCATTGCTTTTGTGGAGACATTGCCTCACACTCTCGTGCCCTCGCGAGTTCGCACTCGCTCCCGCGCACGCTCTCGTGCGGGGTTTTGTGATACCTCTTTGCACGTGAAATGCACACTCGACGACATTCAAGGTTCTCACAGCACAATTGCCGCAAGGGCCTCGTTGTCTCGCTCGTTTCCGCTCGTTGTTGCGATGATTGCTCTCGCGCGAGTGTTGGTGATACTCCCTTTGCACGTGAACGTTGCATGCGCAATTCACGTGACATTTCATACTGTTGACAGTGCACAGAATCTCTAGCACACCACTCAAAGCAACTCCACTTTCGTAAATTAGGAGGTTCACTGGTACAAGTGTTGTTAGTGTGTGCCGCGAGGCAACATTGGGTGATGGTGAAAATAGGCAAGCCTGTGCATCAGCACAAGCAAGGATGGTGAACCTTGTGCAGCTCAAGTTCAATTGCCTGTTCCTAGACTGTAAAGCGCTGCTCGGTGTACATTTTCAAAAGTGCCAACTCTACAACCAGTTCGTGCACTTCAATGTTAAGGGCCGGACAAATCCTTAAAATGTATTTACCCAATAAATATGTGCGTTGACCGATTCTCACCGCGCAACCAATCAGACGGGTGAAGATGGCTGAGGCCACGGTGAGTTGACCCACATGCCTCCAACACCTCCAGTCGTGGACTGTGCACCGCCGCACATGACTGCTCACATTTGATTACGGCAGCAATGGCCTCGCATGCTGGCTTATGCAGCAGCAGGCATGCCGGCGAAATTTCAACTTATGAATTTCGATTTACGAGAGCGCCCCCAGCACCAGCGGTGGCGCGCGGTGCCACCGATGATGGTGGCGGGACCTGACTTTGGATGTCAAATCCGAGCGAGTGATTGCGCGTGCGGTACTATGATGCATGTGGCGGTGCTGCCCCAGACCCCCACGGGCATCTTCGGAAATTTGAAAGTTGAGGAACTTCGTCGTTCCGTAGAGGCATTGCGCGCAGATCTGTCTGTGCGCTTGTCGCTACAGGCGAAGTGTTGGCAGATTCGGTTGTGCTACAAACAACAGTGTCTCCTGCGATCGATTTATATGCAAAGCGATGCTCCTGTACAAACGTTGTTCCGCTTTGCGCAGGAGTGTTACTCTCCATACGTTGCTGTTAGCAGCTGACAGAGATACCATCTTTTTTTTCCAGGGGGTTCCTTTCCACGAGCTTTTTGGCTCCACCCTTTGCAAGGGTGACATTGCCACCGAGGTCGGCACTAAGGCTGTACTGAAGGGCAAGTCCCATGTGGGCATTTTCTTTGGAGCAGCCTGGTCAGGCTCCTGCAAGCAGTTCATGGAGCCCCTAGTGAAGGTTTACAACAAACTAGTGGAAGAAAAGGGCAAATCCTTTGAGATCGTGTACGTGCCTGCCACCGTGCCTGGTCGCCCTCCCGAGGACGAAGCCTCCTTCAAAGAGCTCCTCTCGACCATGCCCTGGCTCGCTGTCCCTCTCCACCGCAAGGCTACTCACAAGAAGCTGACCCGCCGTTTCCAAGTTCGACAGATTCCTATGCTTGTGCTTCTCGATGCCGACGGCAAGACTATCCACCGCGATATCACTCCAGCTGTGACACACATCATCGAGGACGCGGACGGCGACACCTTCGCCGGCCAATTCCCCTGGGCCGAGAAACGCCATACTAACATCAAGCAGATGCTTGGCGAGACCTTCCTCAAGGGTGACGGCACTGAGGTTTCTATTGGTGAGCTCGATGGCAAGTACATCGGCGTGCTGCTCTCCGCCACCTGGCACTGGCAGTGCCGAAGGTTCCAGCAGATGCTCGAGTACATGTATGAAAAGTTGAAGGGCGAGGGCAAGCAATTTGAGATCATTGATATGGTGCGTCTTGTGTTTTTGTTCGTTTGTGTTCAGGTATCCTTGCTGGCTCTTCGCATGTACCAACGTGTTCGCGCACTTATGTATCATGTTTTCGCGCGTGTGTTGCTAATTCCACCAGTATCTTGCAGGATTTCTCTGGGGAGGTGCCCTGGCTTTGCATGCCACAGAAATCTTTCGCGGCCAAGCAGCGCCTCGGTGAGGCTTTCCGTGTCGAGCAATGCCCCATGCTTGTCATCATCGATCCCGAGGGCAATGTGGTAACGACAGAGGGCGTGGAGATTGTCACCAAGGATACGGACGGCGAGTGCTTCCCCTGGACTCCCAAGCCCCTTTACGACCTTTCGACGCTTGAGCCCGAAATCCTTGGCGAAATGAATGACACCGTCACGTGTGTCATTCTATGTGAGGGCTGCGATGAGGAGACAAAGAAGTCGATGACAGAGGCTATGATGCCTGTTGCCGAGGAGGCCTTCCAGGCGGCCAAGCTAAGTGGATGCGAGGCTGGAATGCTTTTCTTCACTGCCACTGAGACCAGTGACGTTGTTTATCAGCTGCGCATGTCTTGCGAACTTGGGGAACCCACGGGCACACCGCAGCTTGTAGTGCTTGATATCCCAGACTCGGGTGCGTATTACGTGTTCGATGGTGACAACGTCGACACTGAAAACATCCGCACTTTCATCGAAGACTATGATGAGGAGCGTCTCGAGCGTAAAGAGCTTCAAGAGGATGAGGAGGAGGACGGCACAGCTGGCGACCAAGAGTAGATTCTGCGCAGTCGACTGCAAGGCTGCACACACGACCTCACACGCACGCACTAACACTAACAAACATTTCACCTTGCCACATACGTTTTCAATTCAGCTGTCACACGGGGGCAGCTGGCCTGGGTTCTGCACAATTTTGGTTGCGTGATTTTACCCAGTTCGTGTCCATATAAATACCACACAAAAAATATGCTCGTTGCTCATACTTCTTGCAGTTCGAGCTTCATAAGAGAATTCAAATCAAATCATCAAAGTAAATAATGGCGCATCACAGAACTGGGATCGTCTCTCTTTTTCTGGCAATTTTACTTTGACTTCTCGATTTGCATGTGCGGGGCAAATTTGCCAGTACTGCAATTTTGGGAAAAATCCAGGAATTGGGAGGGGGATCTGGTGCATCTTGTAACAAGCCACATCACCACACATTCGACCGCTTGCTGTTGTATGACATGCGCAGCTCAATCGAGCAAGCAGTATTACACGGAGATTGGATTTCTGTGTAGCAAACTATCGCAAAGCCGATGTACATTTCTACGCGTTTATCCACAGTGATTCGCCATGCAATGCATGTAGCTCACAGGTACAATGGGCGTAGCGGCAAACGCGCACACTGGCCATGCCTCTACGGCACGACGTTGTGATTTAACTTTCAAATGTACAAAGATGCCCGTGTTGGAGTCTGGCGCACACCAATACAGCACCGCCTCCGTGACGTGCATCATAGCGCCGCACGCGTCATCACTCGCGTGTATTTGATCTCTACAGTCAGGTCCCGTCACTAATTGTGGGTGGCAACGAACGCCACCGCGGGTGCGGGGGGCGCTCTCGTAAATCGAAATTCAAAAAGTGGACTCGGAAAATTTGCATGCATGCCTTCTGCTCTAGGTAGGTGGGACGCAGGGGGGGGCTGCGTCCCTGCGTTGCCGCGGCAGCGCACTTTTGTGGGGGGTCCTGCGTCCCTTGCGTTGGTGTGCCGGTTCATTCGAAGGCTCCATATCACTCTAGTCTCTGGCCGCACAGTCACAACCGGGGGGAACAAAACGAAAAAAAAGGGGGGTCACGGTCCACATAGGGCTGGAAAAAAACAGCCTTCAACGGTGAATTTGATTTTGATGCGAACAAAGTGTGCATACACATACATAGTGTCCAAGACTATGATGGACAGGCCTAGGAATGCGTGTGATTGATTGAGGTCAATATTTATAAAAATGTAAAGACCCATACAAATAAAGTCATGATCACACCTGGCAAGATCCGCAATTAATCATTCCAACTTTGAAGATTGAATTGCTTGAAAAATCTTCCAACCGTGACAACACACTTGAAGCATTTTCGCTCGGCACTCCTCCCCACTCGTTGCCCTGTAGACCTTGAGAGCGCTGCCCTCATTGTTGCGGCAGATGCTTGTCCTCGCCTCGACAAAACGATCTCCGAGACCCTTCGAAGAGTCATTCTTGGGTCGCAGGATTTTTTTGAAGTTTTTCCCTTTAGGAGCATGGGTCCGCCGGACGTGACGTTCGTTCTTGTCCCGCCACCTTAAATGCGTGTACGAACAGACCAATTTCTGTTAAGACCGGCAGTAATTCATCTTGATTCTTACAGAAAGAGAGGTTATGTTTGAACCTCGTCAAGTGGATATCTCCATTGGGAAGATATGAATATCACCTTGGTCACGGTACAACCCTAAACTGATAATGGGTAGCCCAAGGACACGGGGGTTAATCAATTCATCCCAGCCTGTGAATCCCCTCCGCTATAACACCCATCGGTCAGCTCTACCAGTCTCTGTCCTCGCCCATTCCAGGGGACCGGGCGCGCGGCAAGCCATGGTGGAGAGGCTTTAGCCCCGGAGCTGCCGTGCGCCACAGGGGTCGGACCAGAGTTCCACGGATTTTAACAGGTCTTTCCCCCACTTATTTTTTCCACCGTGACTTTTCTTCGACTCAGAAATCGGACGTGCACAGACATGCAATTTGACCAGATCGGACGGCGTCGCGAGACGTCTGATCTGGCGAAATCTCATGTCTTCGATGTCCAATCTCAAATCTCAAATCCTTGTCCGAGTTGAGGTCGGACGTCTCAGATCAGTCAGAGTCGGAGATGTCCGATTTCGAAAAAGAACAGGAAGCGTGAGTTTCTGGGACACAAAGTCACTGGAACTCTGGTCCGACCCTGGAATGGGAGAGAGTAACTGTGGTCCACTGGCAACCCAGAAGTCCCAGTCCAAAGTCTCACGTACTCGAAATAGAGACACGTATGGACAGGCCCAAGTCTTTTGTAAGGGTCGTCGGGGGAGTAGCGGGGCGCACGGCAAGCGCCCCGCACCCGCCGCGTGCCACTCGCAGCCAGCCAGAGTCAATAATCGATTTTCCCAAACAGCACCCTTTTTCTCCCCAAAAACACGTTTTCCCCCGATTTAACCGGATTGAGCCTGCTCTTCTTGATGGGTACAGTAGCACTTTACAGGGGTTGCTCGACTGGTTTGAGGTAGATCTAGGGTTCCCAAAGCTTTTTGTTCATTAAGATTGATTTGTGCACTGTCTGCCTTTTTCGTCTGATCCCTCTCCTCTTTTTCTCCTCTTGTCCTTTTTGGACGTCTTGCACTGCCTCCCCCGCGCGGTGGGAGTGCCTCTAGAGTCAGCCCTCAATTTTTTCACTCTCACGGGTCCTTGTGGGGCCCGTGCTACTCACTTTGCTGTGCTTGGAGTAAAGATCATTTGCTTTATTTTTGAAATGATAGAGTTGATGATGCGAGTATTCATGGAGGTACGTATCACATGCTCGAGTCAACAATATCAACTACCCGCAGTCACGGTGCGGCTGTTTATTGTACACCTCTCTCCTCCTCCTTCCTTCTCAAGGACAAGGTAGGATGGTTTACTTCTGTCAACGCACCCTCTTCTAGGCTGAGTTGATCGTGACTCACTTCATAAAGAAACACAGATGGAAAATAGAAAAAAGAAAAAATATTTTCTCCTAAAGATCAAAATGATCTCCGCAGTAAAAGGCGACTTGAAGCGCCCTGCTCTGGCTCAGTCCGGTTTTGGCGCGGCGGCGGCAGCGGGGCGGTGTGGAAGGGAGCAAAATAGCGGCCACGAGGCGAGTGGAACCAAATTGGGGCACATTTTTGCCCGGACAAATTTTTCGGATTCAGCCGGCTCAATGCGAAAAGGGGGATGGAAAAAAAAGGAAAGGAAAAAGAAAATGAGAAAGAAAAAAAGGATTGTGCCAGCTCTATCGGAAGAGGTGAAAAAAGTTGCGTGTTGATCAGGAATATTCCAAAATTGTGAAGAAAACCCCGGAATGAGCCGGCTGAATCCGAGTTGCTGGAAAAAGAAACAGGATTGGGCAGGCTCAATCTGATTGTTGCGGGGGAAAATAGAGCATTCAGCCAACTCAATTCAATCTGAATTTGTGAGTAAAAAATTCGGATTTGGCCTGCTCAATCAAATACTTGAAAATTGTTTGAGATTGGGGCGGTCCAATCTGAATTCTTGAATCACAAATGTCAGCCGTCTTTTTGTAGGCAAGTTCTGACATGTACGGAATCCGCTACCTCAGCAATTCATAGAGAGAGAGCGAACGTTTATTATGACAGCCACCAATAGGGGAAAATTATGATTATGATAATGAAAACTCTTTGATCTCAGGTTGACTTCCCAGTTGCAGCAGGAAAGCAATTCATCTATTCCGTGTATACAAAAGACACGTTAGATGAGAAGGGACAAGCCAAATTAACAAGAGTACATGTGACACTTTAACGATTCTAAACTCGACAAAGGATCGACCAGTCGCTGGCGGTGTGTGGATTCATTTGGGGAGGTTGTGGACCCAAGAGACGCTGCATGTTTGGACCAGAGTCATGCGGTCAAGAGGGGAGCTCCCCTGCAAACACCACGGATTTAAACAAAAATGGTTGTGCCATGAAGTTGGAGTGATTTACTTGATTGAGTGTACGAATTCCAGAAATTGAATTTGATAAATTGAAAGATTCATTGGACCTGTTCGTGGAAACTTGCGAGTTACTCTTGGCGGACTGAAAAGATTGAGATGTTGGTATTTTACGATGAGAAAAATTACATGAATCAAATAATGGACACTATGATTTTAAAACTATTTTGCCTTGGATTTTGAATTCCCGGAATTTGAAAATTTAATAACTGTTTTGCCTCGGATTTTAAATTCCCGGAATGCTACAATAGCCGGCTGCTTGCGAACTGGATCAGCCAAAAGACTTTCCAAAAGGTATGTTTGACCTGAAAAGGGCCTAAACAAAACATTCTTATTCGTGACAAGATCTCGTTCGTGGGCGTTTCTCACTTGACGCGTGGCGACAGATCTTGTTCGTGGGCGCTATATCGCTCTCCCCCATGCACAATAGAAGGATTTTAAAAAGACAGTATTGGGCAAACCAACAAAATTATAATGAATTGTAAAAATGTGTAAAGAAAAAAAATTAAACAAAGAAACAAAGGAAAAAAATCAAACGCAGCTCAAAACTTTCGGACGCAACGTAGGTGGCGAAAAAAAAATACATCAACAATCAAGCAAAAAAAATATGGAAACGCAGCGCTCAAAGTCAGCGCTCAAAATTTGCCCCCGAAGCAAAGTAGGAGGCGAGTGGCAAAAGGAACTTGACCACTCATGATCTTTCAGTGCCCGACGAATGCTGGTGACTGCAAGCTCTTGGTGAGGGCGTCAGCCACCATTGCTAGGACGAGTTCGCGCACAAAGTATTGTTTGATGTCAATGTGACGAGAGAATTTCCTGCGCACCGGATTCTCGTGCATAGCAATACAGGCAAGATTGTCTTTGTAGAGAAGAGTTGCTTTAGTTTGGGAATACCAAAAATCAGTTTGCGTTTCACGCAGATAGATCGCTTCTTGGCCTGCTTGGCTAGCAGCGACAAAAAGCCTGGGAGGTGGAAAGAAACACAATATCTTGGCGCTGACTCTTCAAAGAGATGGGGCCGCCATTCATCATGGCAATATATCCCGTGTGAGATTGTCCGAGTCGTTTGTCAGTATCTCCGGCCCAATCTGAATTCACACAGCCCCACAAAACGTTAGGGTTTTCGTGTGAGTCACAAGAGTAGTGGATCATTTGATTCCAAGTACCGTGAACGTAAGACAAAACGTGTTTAGCAGCAAGCATGTGATTTTCCCATGAAAAATGCACATACTTACTGAGCTCAGAATATGCCCAAACAAGGTCTGGGTGTGTCTTTGTTACGAGATATCCTAGACTGCTGACAATGCCGTGGTAGCGTTGATGGAAATCAGGGGCAACATTCTTGTCAGAATAGTCTTTATTGAGGCACGTGTTCGGCTGCAGCGCCCACGAACAAGATATGTCGCCGCACTTCAAATGAGCAACGTACTCGAACTGGATCGGGAAAAAGACTTTCCAAAAGGTACGTATGACCTAAAAAGAGCCTAAACTAAACGTTCTGATTTGTGGCAAGATCTCGTTCGTGGGCGTTTCTCACTTGACGCGCGGAGACAGATCTTGTTGGTGGGCGCTGTATCGCTTCCTCAGAGTATTTGACTACGTCTCATTGTCTTGGAACAAATTGCATGCCAAAATATACCAGATTTGAAGTAAAACGGACATTTGATCGTTTTTCAACTCTGAATTCTTGTACCAACAATATTTTGTTTTTCTGCTGTTTAGTGGGTCAAGAAATTATTCGATTGTAAATCTGAATAGCAGGCCCGGGAAAGACTCCTGGTACCAAGGTTACTGTACTTGCTGGCCTCTCTCGAAATTCGATCACTGCTGTCGCACACCCCCCTGAGGCTCTCTTCGCTTACGAAGTGTAATGAGATATCGGCAAGGCAGTGGTGGTGGCAGACGGTTCATCGTCCGGCATGCAAGGGAATACACACATGGCAAACAGACTGATCAAAAACTGGTCGTTTACTGTAAAATTTGTCACTCTTACATTCCACAGAAACTCGTACGGTTTTCCCTACAATACCAGTCTATACAAGCCCCGTGACTTCCCATAACTCATATTCCCCTAGTGTTCCGTGACAGTTATACAATAGAATGCCATTATGCCAGAGTTCCAGGAATTCGTAGGAAATTTGTGAACGCAAGTTAGGTCTAATTTGGGAGAAAGAATCATAGATCAAATTACAGAAGAATTTTCAATTGTGCCATTTCAATGGAAACCCACTCAGAAAAGGTATTTTCACAAATGTTGGTCGGGTTACTCGTGCAACCCGTTTTAGTGCACTGGGGCTGGCTCACTGGAGACCCTCATGATGATGATTGCTTTTATTACTATAAAAAGTAGTTTAGTACCCTTGATTGAGGGTCTATGCGCTCAAATCTATTTTAGATTTGAGATATCGGTGGTTTGCTCACATCTTCCTCTTTTCT
>Ga0105055_10012453_pt1 | contig 10351 bp, 17 predicted proteins | sample BON03_FD_78090 | JGI IMG/M metagenome (GOLD analysis project Ga0105055, IMG submission 78090) | Freshwater microbial communities from Lake Bonney liftoff mats and glacier meltwater in Antarctica - BON-03 | ecosystem: Environmental > Aquatic > Freshwater > Ice > Glacier meltwater | place: Lake... | reverse complement strand
TATATTTACATATATATATATATATATGTATGTATATATACATACATATATACATGTAGATATATATTTTGTACATGCATATGTATATATATATATATGTACATATTGACACATATGTATATATGTATGTGTGTATATATTTGTGTTATATGCATAAAGATATTCTATGTATTCACATATTTCATACATGTACATGTATTTATATATATTTATGTGTACATGTACAGATATATTTATATATATGTATTTATATGTGCATAAATGTATATGTATACGTACATATATATACGTCTACATATATGTATAAATATTTATGTGTACATGTACATATATATTCATATACATGTATATATATATGTATACATGTATGTGTAAACACATGTATATATACATAACTATACATATTTATATACCTATACATATTTATATATATATATTCATTCACATGTACAATTCATATATCATACATACATACATATACACACATATATATGTAGATGATTGTAAGTGAGCCAGGCAAGCATAAGCACGTACATGAATACATATATATACCACACGTGTATATGTCGTTGCACAAATGCATACATGGAATTATGATTACATTTATATGTACAAACATATGGATATATATATGTACATATATACACATATATATACAAAAACATACAGGCAATTGGAAGTGAGCTAGGAACGCCATGCGAGGCGATCGAAGACGTTGCTGTTGCACTTAGCAAAGCTCAGCTCGAGGAAGATACTTATGTGTAGATGTATATGTATACATATATATAGTACATATGTATAGTAATATTTACAGCTGCATATTCATGTGCATACATATATATATATATATATATATACATATATATATAGTACATATATCCACTAATATATACTCACGTATATATACTTATACACACATATCATTTATGTACATACATATATATATATGTATGTATACCTATATATGTATATATATGTATACACAAATATGTATATATATATGTGCATATATATGTATATATATATATATATTTATATATATATATATGTATCTATACACATACACTCATTGCATACATATACACATACATAAATGTACACTTACATATATACATATGAAATTGCATAGATAGATAGATAGATAGATACATACATCAAAGGCGATCGACGACGTTGCTGTTGCACTGTGTAAGGCTCAGCTCGAGGAGGATACATATGCATAGTTATATATGTATCCATATATTTAGTTGTATATGTATACATGTATATATATGTATATGGCAAAACACATATGGGGTGGCTACGATTAGTAGGCTCCTTAAAATTACAGGTCTCTTTCGCAAAAGAGCCCTATAAAAGAGACCATATTCTGCATAAGAGACCTATAATTTTAAGGAGCTTACTAATCGTAGCCACCTCATAGGTAGATGGATACGTAGACACGTGCGCAAAAGGCGACATACTTAAATCTAAAAATATGCATATATTCACATATGCAAACATTACAGATACACGCATACGTAGATACTTAAATGTATATATATGTATATATGTATATATGCAAACATCACAGATACATGCATACATAGATACGTACACAAAAGGCGATCACAGGCGTCTCTGTTGCACTTTGAGGTCTCTTTTGCAGAATATCGTCTCTTTAATAGGTCTCTTTTGCAAAAGAGACCTTTTATTTTTACGAACCTACAACTTGCAGGCATCCCATAGTTATATATACATCCACATGTGTTTTATACATTTATAGGTGTATATAGTTATATACACATACATACACATACATTCTACACGTACAGGTGTATACACATACAAACATATATATATACAAATATGTGTATGTATATACATAGATAAATACATACATACACCGGAGGCACAATCATATATATACACAAACATGTGTATATATATACATAGATAAATAGATACATACACAGGAGGCGAACAAAGATGTTGCTGTTGCATCTTTACAGCTCACCTCGAGGAGGATATGGGGTGGCTACGGTCAGTAGGATGGATTAAATTATAGTTCTCTTTTGCAGAATATCGTCTCTTTTATAGGGCTCTTTTGCATAAGAGACCTATAAATTTATCGATCCTACTAACCGAAGCCACCCCATATATGTCTGTAGACATGTATATTTATGTATTACACGTGTACAAGTGTACACACATAAAAACATCTATACAAAGATACATATATACACGTATTCATAGACCATGCACAAGAGGTGATCGAAAACGTTGCTGTTGCGACGGCAAACATGTTGCTGTTGCAACGGTATGCCGTTGCAATAGCAAAAACGTTGCTGTTGCAACGGAATCTATGTTTGTGTCTCTTCCTCGAGGACAGCTCATCTGGAGGAGGATGCATGTACAGAAATACACATATATCTATGTACGTATATGTTACACGTGTATAGGTGTATACACATGTACACATATATAAATACATACACATATGAATAGATACATACATACATGCATAAGAGGCGATCGAAGACTTTGCTGTCGCATTCTGTACAGCACAACTCGACGAGGATGGTCACAAGGAGAACAAATACATTTACACTTATATATCTGCATATACATACATGCATTTCCGTACATGTATATATCTGTGTACATATATGTGTACATAACAATATCTGATGGTCAAAAGGACCTGGCACCTTGAGTTTTGCGAAAAATAAATGCCAATACCACTGCCCTGTGATTCATGACGGTTGTCAACCAAATTCCCTTTTTCCGGAGCAAAGACACACAAATGGCACTAGTCAAAACAATGTTGTCAATGTAATTTGTTTGGACACGTTTGTAAGACTTGAAAAAATATGGGATATCAGGTGAGGCGATAGCGAATCGAGAAATTCCCTGATGCAACGATACTGAAATAGAATACATTTCTGCAGCGCACTTGGTTGCACTGATTATTGCTGTCACACAGTTCATTTGCTTGCGTGGTTACGTGTCCTCCGAGTCTTGATTTATCACTGACAGTGAAGATCAAGTGAAGAGACGTGTGTCTTCTAAACTCAAAATTCTGTTTTAGAACTGGGACAATTCACAAATGTACCCATAGTTCTGAAACAAGACTGTAGCCTCAGATTGAGGTTCGCGCTTGAGTCTCCAACCCGTGTTATGGTTTGGACGCTGTCAAAAGCAGAGTGTCTGACGAGTCTTGTATGGGGTGAAAGGCACTTGATTGATGTTGCTTGTATTGCTTCACAAGAAATAGTCTAGTAGCTTTGCTGGAAGCTCTATGTGCTCGAAATGTATACACATATTTACATGTATATATCTGTACCGCACAATGGATGGTCAGTAGGAGTCGTAGAGCTTCGTGAGGGCTAGCTACACATGTAAAAATGTACACATACACATATATTTATGTATTTGTGTGTATCTATGTACATGATGATGTACCTGTGCATGCATCTATCTTCATGTATCTGTACAGCTCAATGGACAATAACAAGAGTTGTTGAGCTTTGTGGGGTCTAGCTATAAACATGTCTGTACAAGTATTTGCAAAACTTGAAAAGGCGTGCAGTAATATCTGCACAGCTCAATGGATGGTAAGCAAGAGTTGTTGAGCTTTGTTAGGTCTAGCTATTTCTGTACAAGTCAGTATGAATTTGAAAAGGCGTCCAGTACTATTTGTCACAGAGTTGTTGAGCTTTGTGGGGTCTATGATCATGATGATGATTCTATTTCGCTATACTGGCAGCAGATTTATATATGTAAGTATTTATGAACTTGAACAGGCATGCAGTAAGACGAGGGTGATAGTTCTGAGTAGAGAACGGTATGGGCGATATATGTAGGAGGATGCATGTATTCAGGAATTTAGAAACATTTAGCTATGTATATATATATATATATATACATGTATACCAGGAACTTGGGACGATAGTTCTCGTTAAAGAATGGTACATGCAATACATTTATACATACGTATAGGATAATTCATGTATGTACTACATAGTAGTTATACATACATAGATACATACCAGTATCAGTAATACATATATACATATATACCGATAACACGGGGCGACAATTGTCATTTGACGATGGTATAGAACATACATATGTTTATGTGTACGTATATACATATGCACAAGTGACACGGGGCGATAGTTCTAGTAGGAAAATGGTATAGGCTATAGTTTACGCAAGGTCGTGTATATGTATATGAACATACTCGTGCTTTCTGCAGTCAAGGAAAAATACAACACATACATATATGTATACATATATGTATGTCTACACATGAATATATATATGCATACATATATGAATATATATGCATGTACATATGAATATGTATGAATAAATGTGTGCACATATATACGCCAGTGAATATATAAATGCGTTCTATAGTCAAGAAAGATTGCACAACACTGTAACGCACTGCAATAGTTGTCATTGAAAACTGTTATGCGCTATTGTTTGTGGGAATTAGTGAATGACTCTTGGGTGGACATGGAGGGCTCTTTTGCAGACAAGTAGGGCTCTTTTGCGCACGCTTGGGGCTTTTTTTGCTGATATGCTGAGCTCCTTTACAGACACTGAAAGCTCTTTTGCGGACATATACAAATTGTGCAGTGAGAACTAGAAAAGAGGATGATCTTGTTATGGTCATTTTTTTTTTTGGCGTAGATCTAGGACTCTTTGTGTGCCTTTGAGAATGTGACTCACATCGCAACAAGGGGGGCAGGTTTCATTTTGAAAAAAATCTTTTCTCGTTTTTTCTTGAAAATCACGTTTACTCAAAATCAAAAAGACATGTCAGGCCTCGCATATGGATGCGTGAAGTCAGTTACAGGAATGAGTCATGTCACAAATACCAAGACGGCATGGGAAGCGTGTGAAGGGAGAACACTTCAATCCACAATTAGAACACTTCAATCCACAATTCACTTGTCACATGCACGACATATATATATGTAATCTGGAGAACATATATATATACTTGTATGTATGCATACATATATATACATGTAGATACACACACAAATATGTATATACATGTATATCTCTAATCGTGCGTATATATAATATAAAATGTGTGCAGAGAGAATACTTTAATTCACAATTCATCTGTCACACACATGTCCGTGACACGTCCCACACAGACAGAAGATATGCAGATATTTATATTCCTACTACAACTCATCGCTGGCCTCCGCAGGCCAGTCTGGAATCGGCAGATATATATATATTTACATGTAGAATTTGGAGAATTTAGATATATACATATATAGTATGTTTACCCATAGAACCAATCTACAACTCATCGCTGGCCTCGAGAGTCTGGAACTTGGAAGATTTGCTCTGCTCCTTGAGTTTGGAAACCGAGACGAGCAACAGGATCGTCGCTAACAAATTGCACACACCACCCGCTGTACACATATGTGTATGTATATGCACATATGTATGTATATATGTATATATATGTAAGTTTCGAAACCTACACAAGAAACAGGATGGTCGCTATGGGGTGGCTACGGTCAGTAGGATCGATTAAATTACAGGTCTCTTTTGCAAAAGAGACCTATAAAAGAGATGCTATTCTCCAAAAGAGACCTATAATTTTATCGATCCTCCTGACCGTAGCCATCCCATAACAAGTTGCACACATCACCCGCTGTACACATATGTATTTGTATATATACACATACAAATATATACACATATACATATATATATATATACATATATATATATATATATATATATATATATATATATATATAAATTGATACACAAATACATGTCCATGTAAATATACACATATGTATATATATACATATATATTTATGTGTATACATATGCTTATATATATATATGCGTTTCGATACCGACATGAGCAACAGGATCGTTGCTAGCAAGGGGCACACGCAATCCGCAGTACACACGCAATTGAATCGTAGCACACATATGAACGAGTCATGCCACAAATACGAATGAGTCATGACGCACCACAGATGCGCGCGTGTGAGCTCCACCCGTATATTTGAATCGTCGCCAGCAAGTGGCACACACCATCCACAGTTTACACCACAATACACACATGCGTCATGGCGCACATATGAACGAGTCACCACACATATATGAATGAGTCAGAACGCATCTATGAATTAGTCACATGACACACATGCGCGTGCGAGTTACGCTCATACATTTGAATTGTCGCCAGCAAGTGGCACACACCACCCGCACTACACACCACACGCACACAAGTCATGGCGCACATATGAACGAGACATGCCACACATATGAATGAGGCAGGACGCAGCTATGAATTAGTCACACGGCACGCATGCGCGTGCGAGTTACACACATAAATACAAATTGTCGCCAACAAGTGGCACACACCACCCGCACCACACAACACAATACGCAAATAAGTCATGGCGCACATCAAACGAGTCACGACACACATGAGAATGAGTCATGACGCACAAATCATGAGTCATGGCACGCATGCGCGTGTGAGTTACACAGATAAAATCCAAGAGTCGTCGCCTAGAAGTGGCACACCCACCGGCCCATCCACCCACCCTCCCACCCACCCACAGACCCAGACATATACATATACACACATACACATACACAGACACAGACACAGACACAGACAAAGGCAAAGACACAAACACCAGCCGCGGTACACACCACAAAATACGTGCAGGTCGTGGCACACATGCGCACTGAGTCATGGCACGCTTGAGTGTTGCAGTGTGTTGCAGTGTTCTTCAGTGTGTTGCAGTGTGTTGCAGTGTGTTGCATTGTGTTGCAGCATATTGCAGTGTATCGTAGTGTGTTGCCGGGTGTTGCTGTGACACACTTACTCATGCCACACAGATCAGACACACAACACACACACACAAAAACATTTACACACACATTGAAACGCACACACACACATTGAAACACACACACACACACACAGAAACACACACATATATACACACAATCTGTCTCTCTCTCCCTCGCACACACACACACACAAATACACATACATACACACACACACGTACACACACACACTCGGAACACCAACATGCGTCATCACATCCATCAATGACTACGCATATATACACAGACAAACACTTACACACGCAGACATAGACACTTCCACTTACACTTCCACAGACACAGACACACACGCTCCATCACATAGATCAGTCACTACGCATACATACACGCACACATCCACACACACACGCATACACACACACACACTCGCAACACGCACACGCTCCATCACATCCATCAGTCACTACGGATACATACACGCACGCGCGCGCACACATAATATTCACACACACATGTACACACACACACACACACACACACGCACACACACACTCGCAACACACACACACTCCATTGCACATATCAGTCAATACGCATACATGCACACACGCGCGCGCACACATACACGCACACACGCACACACACACACACTCGCTACACACACACACTCCATTGCATGCATCAGTCACTATACATACATATACGCATACGCGCGCACACACACACCTTCTAACACACCTGCATACACATACACTCGCAACACACGCAAGCTCCACCACATCCACCAGTCACTACGATTGCATACACGCATGCGCGCACACACACATATATTCACACACACACGCACACGCACACGCACACGCACACACACACGCACACTCCATTGCACACATCAGTGAATACGCAAAAAATACACGCACACGCGCACGTACACACACACACGCACTTCCTCGCACACACACGACCCACATCCCACAGACGCACACACACGCAAACACACCTACACACGGTCCCTTGTCTCCTATGTGCATCGCATCGTAAACAAATCTCGCGCGAAAACACACACGTCAACTCGCGCGAAAACACACACGTCAACACGTACTCACTCACACACCTGTATAAACGGCAGTCAAATTGCATTGTATCGCAGTGTGTTGCAGTGTGTTGCACGCACACACCTGTATAGACAACAGTGATGCGCATCGATGTACATACGTACGGGTTCGTTGACAGGTGTGTGTTGCAGTGTATTGCAGTGTGTTGCAGTGTGTTGCAGTGTGATGCAGTGTGATGCAATGTGTTGCAGTGTGTTGCAGTGTGTTGCACACCTGTATACGAGGCAGTCATGGGCAGCGACATTTCGTACGAACGGGTTCATTGACAGTTGTACGTTGCAGTGTATTGCAGTGTGTTGCAGTGTGTTGCACTGTGTTGTAGTGTGCTGCAATGTGTTGCAGTGTGTTGCACACCTGTATAAACGGCAGTGATACGCAGCGATGTGCGTACGTACGGCTTCGTTGGCAGGTGTATGTTGCAGTGTGTTGCAGTGTGTTGCAGTGTGATGCAATGCGTTGCAAAGTGTTGCACACCTGTATAGACAGCAGTCATGCGAAGCGATATGTCTACGTACGGGTTCGTTGATTTTTCCCCATTCTGTGTGGATATATACAAACATGTCAATACATATATATACGTTTAAATATATATATGTATATATATATATTCATAACAAATGTATAATGTATAGATATACATTTAAATATGAATAATGTATATATAATGTATAAATATACATAATTACATATGTATAGATATACATTTACATATATTTAGGTGTGTATATATATGTACATATGTGTATATATACATATCAATTATTGTTTTTACATATACATATATGTGAATACATTTATTTGTGTATTTATATATCTATACATGTATATAGGGGTGTATATATATGTACACATGTGTATATATACATACAAATATATGTATTTAAATACACATATATGTGAGTACATATATCTATATAGAGTATGCACATATATGTATGTACATATATGTATGTACATATATATATATGTATATATATATGTATACGTACATGTGTATATATGTATATATATATGTGTATGTGGCGTATGACTGAGTGATGCTCGCCACTTATGCATGAGGAATATCGCACACATATGTGTATATGTGTAAATACATTTATACACGTATGTGTACGTGGCGTACGGAACGAGTGACGCACGCCACATATGCTCGAAAAATGTCGCACATATACATGTATATATGTGTATATACATGTGTATGTATGTATACATGTGTATATATATATGTGTATGTGGCGTATGCATGAGTGACGCAAGCCACTTATACATGAGAAATGTCGCGCATATAGTGTATGCGCGCATATAGTGTATGTAACACACATACACTCTGCAACACGCTGCAGTATTGGTGCGAGCCACAGTATGCTTCTTTGGATTTTGCGACCCAAGTGTGTGGGTGTGTGTGAGAGAGAATGTGTGTGTGTTTGTGTGTGTGCATGTTTGTGCATGTGTGTATGTGTGTCTGTGTATGTGTGTGTGTGCGTTCGTTGTGTTGCGTCTGTGTGTCGCAAAACAGTGGCAACACACACACGTGAATGCTTGTGTGAGTGTATGTGTGTATGTTTGTGTGTGTGTATGTTTTGGTGTGTGTCTGTGTGTGCATGTTCGTTGATTTGAGTCTCGAGTATTTTGTGTGTGTGTACCTTTGTGATTGTGTGTGTGTGTGTGTGCTTGTGTATTCTTTGTTTGGCGTCTCAAGTGTTGATTGTGTGTGTATGTTTGTGTACGTATGTGTGTGTGTGTGTATGTGTGTGTGTGTGCGTGTGTGATCGTTGTTTTGCGTTTCAGGTGTTTATTATGCGTGTATGGTTGTGTGTGTGTTTGTGTGCGTGCGTATGTGTGTGTGTGTGCATGCGTGTTCGTTGTTTTGCATCTCAAGTGTTTATGGTGTGTGTATGTTTGCGTGCGCGTGTGTGTGTATGTGTGTGGATGTTTGTGTGTGTGTGCGTCTGCGTGTGTGTTCGTTGTTTTGCGTCTCAAGTCTTTATTGTGCGTGTATGTTTATGTGCGTGTTTGTGTGTGCGTATGTTTGTGTGCGTGTGTGTGTGTGTATTCGTTGTTTTGCGTCTCAAGTGTTTATTGTGTGTGTATGTTTGAGTGCGTGTGTGTGTGTTTGTGTATGTTTGTGTGTGTGTGGGTATGCATGTGTGTTGGTTGTTTTGCGTCCAAAGTGTTGTGTGTGTATGTATGTTTGTGCGTGCGTGCGTGCGTGCGTGTGTGTGTGCGTGTGTGTGTGTGTTTGTTCGTTGTTTTGCGTTCAAAGTGTTTTTTGTATGTGAATGTTTTTGGTGAATGTGTGTGTGTGTGTGCGTGTGTATGTGTGTGTGTGTGTGTGTTTATGTGTGTGTGTGTGTGTGTGTGTGTGTGTGTGTGTGTGTGTGTGTGTGTGTGTG
>Ga0105055_10012452_pt1 | contig 10351 bp, 10 predicted proteins | sample BON03_FD_78090 | JGI IMG/M metagenome (GOLD analysis project Ga0105055, IMG submission 78090) | Freshwater microbial communities from Lake Bonney liftoff mats and glacier meltwater in Antarctica - BON-03 | ecosystem: Environmental > Aquatic > Freshwater > Ice > Glacier meltwater | place: Lake... | reverse complement strand
TCAGGCAATGCTTCAGGAAGATGGATGCCGCCCGCAGGCATTGATCCGACGTTGGTGATTGATTTGTTGGTCCAGCATGGGTATGCCAATGCCGAGGTCCAAGCGACGGAGGTTTGTGATGACGCAACATTTGTTCGGCGTATCTATTTAGATTTGACAGGACGTATTCCTACGGTTCAGGAAACTGAAGAATTCACGAACGATCATCGTTCACAAAAACGATTGCAATTGATGGATCAGTTAATCGCATCATCAGAATTTGCAGCAAGGATGGCTGACTCGTTTGATGTGATGTTGATTGGTCGTGTTGGCGGAAATGAAGAGGGGCGGCAAGCGTGGATGGAGTATTTGCGGAAAACGTTCAAAGAGAATCGGCCCTGGGATCAATTTGCAGCCGAAGTGTTACTTGCCCGCGAAGGTGCTGAAAACGGCGGACACTTGTGGTTTTTGTACCAGCGAAACGACAATCATCAAGCGATCGCTGAATCGATTTCGAAGGGCTTTTTTGGCGTCGATATCGCATGTGCTCAATGTCACGATCATCCTTTGGCCGATGAAATTAAGCAGGCTCACTACTGGGGCTTGGTGTCCTTTTTCAAACGGAGCAAAAATGCCAAAAATGGTGACAAAATGGCGATTGCGGAGTCGGCGATTGGCGGTTTCGACGATTATGCAAACGCTTTGACGGGCACGACGGATGCATCGATCTTGACCTTCTTGCAGCGGGAAGTTGTGGCCGAGACTCGACCGGAAGACCCAGCGAAGGTTGAAGATAAGAACGAACTTTATGCAGTGATTGAAGGTGACTATAAGATTCCAAAATTTTCAAGACGTGAAAAGTTTGTCAATGAGATTTTGGCAGGTCACCCGATGTTGGCTCGAGCGATGGTGAATCGAGTTTGGGGGATGTTGCTGGGCCGTGGTCTGGTCCACCCAATCGAGAAAATGGATTCGACCTATCTGCCTAGTCACCCTGAATTATTGGAATGGTTGGCGGTTGATTTTCGTAAGAATGACTATGACGTTCAACGTTTGGTGCGTAGCATTGTGAGATCGCAGACGTATCAATTAGATTCCAAACGAGGGGACGCGCTTGTCGATCCTGCGAATTTTGGATACGGATTGGTCAAGCCGGTATCAGCCGAGGCGACTTTGGCTTCGTTCGGTGTTGCGTTGGGGTTAGATTCAGAGAAATTGCGGCCGGTCGCGGGTGAACTTCGCCGTTTGTTCCCCGACATTGTGTCCGAGAATAATCTTACCACTTTAAAGCAGACGCTTTCGTTGTCCAACTATCCGGCCGTGAATCAATTGATTCAGGAAGCGGCAAAGGCGCTGCCGGTTGAGGGAGATTTGTGGACGCAAGTCAACCTGCTGTACCAACGGATCTATAGTCGAAGCCCGGATGATGTGGAAAGAGATCAGGTTCTAGCGTACCTGCAGCAGCGTTCGGACAGGCCTCAGGAAGCCATGGCTCAGGTGTTATGGGCGATGGTCACCTCGGCTGAATTTCGTTTTAACCACTAAACGTTTTGCTTGAATGGCATTGAAAATGAATAGCGAGACCGCGGGCGGATCGAAAAAAAATTGCGGCAGTCCGGACCACCGGTTGCACCGTCGTCTGTTCTTGGAAGGCACGATGGCAGGCGCCGCTGCGTCAGCGATGAGTTTCAGTGGTCTGTTTTCGATTCCAGCATTTGCCCAGCAAGTCAACCAGCAGCAGAAGCGATGTATTGTGCTTTGGTTGTGCGGCGCACCCAGTCAGTTTGAAACTTGGGATCCCAAGCCTGGCAAACGCACCAGTGGTCCTTTTGGAAGCATATCCACTTGCTTGCCCGGCGTTCATGTCAGTGAATTGATGCCCAAATGCGCAACCATCTTGGACAAAATGTCGATTATTCGATCGATGAGTACTGAACCATCCGAGCATTTTCAAGCGATCGACATGTTGACTCGGGGGCACAAGCCGCGGCCTCCATTCGAGCGACCGGTGCTGGGATCGGTCTTGGCTCAGCAGTTAGGGCAGTTGGATTCGCCCGTGCCTCAGTTTGTGCTGTTGGATCCTTGCCCAGAGGGTAATGAATTTAAATCGTTTAAAGCGGGCAACTGGGCTGGCTGGTTAGGTGCCCAATACGGTCCGGTCCGTGCGGGCGGTGATTACGGAATTCCAAACATTCAGATGCCTGAGGGGATTTCCGGTGTTGATCATAGTGATCGAGAATCATTGCGTCAGTTCTTGAGCAAGAAATTCGAGAACGATCGCAAGAGCGAAGCGGCGGCCTCGTATAATGCCGCGTTTGCCAGAGTGAAAGGGTTGATGAGTTGTGCGCCGCTGTTCGATATGGAGAAACTGCCCAAGAAGGATAAAGAGCGTTATGGTCCAGGCGCCTTTGGGATGCACGTTCTGCAGGCGCGACACTTGATCGAAAACGGTTGCCCAAGTGTGATGGTTGCCAACGGAATGCCTTGGGACTGTCACGTCTTTAACCACGAAATTCACCAGATGTTGGTTCCTGAATTAGATCAAGTGATTTTCCACTTGATCAATGATCTTGAGGAAAGTGGGCTTTTGGACAGTACCTTGGTCGTGATGATGGGCGAATTTGGTAGGACGCCTTGGTTGAATGATGCGCGTGGTCGCGATCACTACCCCACCGCTTGGTCGATGGCATTGGCCGGTTGTGGGATCAAGAAGGGGGTTGTTTATGGCGCAACCGATGATGAAGGGATTAAGGTTAAGGACAATCCGATCGATCAAGCCCGATTGTTTGCAACTATTTTCGCAGCTTTGGGAATCGACCCGAATGTGGAGTATGACTTGCCGGGTTTGCCGACCTTTCATCGAGTTGAAGAGCAAGCCGAACCGATCCATGAAATTCTGTTGTAGTTGCACAAGGCGATCGCCCGGCGGAATTCGGGCAGTGCGTTGCGGTCCGCTTTTTTGCTGGTTAGATTTGGACGCGTTATCACTTTTTTAACTCATGAAGTCGGGAATCTTATCATGGCGGCAGTAATGGAATTAGAAAGTAAACTTCTCAAACGCCATCATCTACCAACGGCGGTATTAGGGTGTGATGTACCCGAGGATCAAAAGCGGATCTTCTTGGCGTGTATCGACGGCGTTTACCAATTAGATTTGGGTAACGGTGAATTCGATTTGCTGTACAGTCACACCAGTTATGCCTCGGGTGTCGTTTATTTTTCTGATCCTGGATTACTGGTTTCGGGCGGTTACGACGGGACCTTGCAGTGGTTTGATTTGCAAGCCAAACAAGTTGTTCGAAGTGTCCAAGCTCATAAGTTTTGGTCCTGGGACCTTGCCAGGACGACGGAGCCTGGTTTGGAGAAAACGTTAGTTGCAACCTCGACTGGGCAGTATTTGGCGGGCAATTATCAATACAACCCGAAACCGATGGATGGTGGATCAGTAAAGGTTTTCCAGGGGAGTACGGGAGAATTAGTTGCGGAATTTCAGCACGGACCTCCGGTTCAGGCGGTGGCACTTAGTCACGATGGAAAGTACGTTTCTGCGGGGAACTTGATGGGTGATGTTGCTGTCTGGGAAGTTGCGGGTGAAAAAGTCGCGTCTTGGAATACTCCGGATTTCACGGCCTTTGGCACGATTAAGAGTCACTGCCAAATTGGTGGGGTTTATGCGATCGCGTTCACCAAAGACGGTAGCCGCATTTTGGTGGCCGGGATGGGACCGATGGCTGATCCCATGGCTGGAAATGGCAAACAACGTTGGCAACTTTTTGATTGGCAAAGAGAATCGCCCCCGCGGATATCTGCCTCGAAAGATGAGCAAGTGGGTGAAGGCTTGATGGAGACTTTGTGCCTTCATCCGTCCGGGCAATACTTTGTAATGGCTGGCCGACTGCGTGGCGGCGCGTGGAGTACTGGGATATTTGACTTGGAATCGGGCAACCTATTGCATTCGATTAAGTCTGGTTCGCGAGTCACAAAAGCGGTGTTTTCTGCTGACGGCAACACTTTGTACCTGGCTGGCGCGATCAATCAATCGGAAGATGCCGACCATAAGTTCGGCGTGTTGGATGTTTACGAATTGGAGTTCAAGGAAGTTTAGTCGCAACGGCTTACGTTGTTGGCACCAGGCAGCGGCTTCGGGGCGGGAAACGATCGGCATGGGGAATGCGATGGTTTTCTATGTTCGCGGATTTGCAGAAGGGACAGATAAAAAGGCTCGCTTGATTTGAAAACCAAGCGAGCCTTTGAGGAGAAACGATGCGTTCGTTTTCTTTTCTGGAGGACCTCTGCTAATTGTCTTTGTATTTGCCGTTAAGGTGCTTCGTCCATTCCCAATCGCATGCGAAATTCTTCGAACAATTGGCGATAGTCTTCGGTCGACGAATGGATGTGTTCGGCTTCGGAAATGAAACGAATATCTTCTTGGCAACTGATGCCATTCTTTTCCAGCACGAATTCAAATTGTTCAAGCGGACTGCCGTACATGATCAGTAGCTTGTGTTCGTCAAATTGAACCTCTTGCGGTCGGCTTGGATTTAGTACCGCTATACCGGTGCAACCATCATTCAACAGCATGTCTTCGTAGTCCCAGAGTAGACTGGTCAAGACCGGCATGTCGATGTGTTCGCGATAGAGGTCTTTATGTTCGCCACTTTCGCTGTCGTGGCTGGTTTCCAAGACAACATCGACAACGGGCCCCAGTTTTTCGATCAGCTGGATGAAAGTCGAGAAGACTTGGCGTCGCGATGCCGCGGCCATAATCACAGGCACTCGACTTTCATTTTCGTCGTCGATGTAGACATCATGACGATAACCTTGAGTCGGAGCGATCTTCAGATCGAAAGCGGGGCGAACGGCTTCGGTCAAGTCGAAATCACCGTAGGCCTTCACATCCAAGTGTGCTTCCAATTCGTTTTTCGAGAGAGTTGCGAAACTGTTCATCGAGTTTGTAAATTCTGATCCGGGTGGTAACGGATTTGAGAAGAAACGTTCCATGAAGCCCATGGCGATTTCCCTGATTTCTTGCGGCGAGTATTGATTTTCTGCAGTTCACCACTCGGGTCGGAGAGTGAACATGCTTACTCAGAAATCTAGGCTACGCTTTTGGGTTGATGGTTTATTTCCATGGATCTTTAACAGGTTGTGAAAAATCCATTGCTCTGGTGAGGCCTAGTCGTGGCACAATCGGCAAATTCGTTAGGAGCGAACTCGAAATCCCTGCTAAGCACCGTCAACTCTACCACCCTGCTCTGCTAAGGCCAAAGTTCCTTGGTTTCATTGAGTCAAAATTGAGTGCCCGGTCGACAGAAGCGTGGGTTGGCGAAACTATTCCGACTGCAGCGGCGCCTGGTCTTCAGAAAACCGGCTAATTTGTTGCCAATAAAGAATATAGATTGGCGAACGCTCTAAAACGCATCGACCGGCCTCCGTAGGCTGCTCGGGATATGATGCTAATTTGGGATGATGGCCCTGCTTTTGGGCATCGTCTGGTGCTTGCTGGCGATAGCGTGCCTGGTTAGGGCCGTGGACGTTGCAGTGGCCATGGGTAGACCTAGGTTCAAACTTACGACCTAATACTAAATCATCAATTCTTGGGATCGAATTTGCATAAACGCGAGAGATATCTAAGGTCGCCAGGCTTGTGAAAACATTTTTGGGTGGCTGGTGTCCAAAAATAGATGAATCCGCGTTTTGGGAGAACACAATGAGTCAGGGTAGTCAAGCCAAGGGGACTCGGGTGATCATTTTGGATCAGACCGGTTCAAAGAGTGTAGAAGCTGTCATCGCTGTTACGGTGACTGTGGATAAAATATTGCCCAATATTATTACGAAGCTTAGTCTTCCGATCTTAGGCCCGGATGGGCAGCCAATGTCTTACAGCCTGGATCACAAAGAAGGTGGCAAACGCCTGCGAGAAGGTGAAACCTTGGTCGCATCAGGGGTCCGGGACGGAGATCACCTGATTGTTTACCCCGAAATTGTAGCGGGCTAATTCTCGACCAGTGCTAAAGTTCATTGGCTTGGATTTGACTTTAAGCAAACGGCCTTGCGTGCAGAGATTGCGTACTGGGGGAAGTTGCAGCAGAGGCATTGCCAATATTGCGAGATAAAGAGAGCAGTAAAAAAAAATGAGTTCGCCGCGAATCCGAAGGTTGGCCGCTGACTACCAATCGGTCAAATCACTGTGTCGCGAAAGTTCGATTTTGGACTTAAGTTGTTCGGGGGATCCGCCGTCGACTTATCTGCTTAAATTTCGCGGACGTGGTTTGGCGATGGATCCAAACAAGGGCCCCTACGAACATTATGAACATGAAGTGCGGGTTCGCTTGGGCAGCAATTATCCTCGCTTGATTCCAGAATTACATTGGCTGACCCCGATCTTTCATCCTAATATTTCCGCCAATGGTTTAGTCTGCTTGGGTGGCTACAGTACCAATTGGGTACCAAGTTTAAAGCTAGATGATTTGTGCATCATGCTTTGGGATATGATTCGCTACAATAACTTTGACACGACCAGTCCATACAACCGTTTGGCTGCGGAGTGGGCGCGGGGGCAGCGGCAATTTATCCTGCCGCTGGATAGTCGGCCCTTGCGTGACCAAGTGGTTGCACAAGGCGGCGGTGATGATCGCCCACCAGCAGCTGATCCAGCGATTCACTTCCAAGCAACGCCAAGTACCTACGGTGCGTCCGGGGTTGAATTGGTTCCTGAAGCGACCGTCGCTATTGAGCAAACTTATGCAATGAATTCCGATGTTGTGGATGTGAAAAACAATGATCAGGATCCGCCCGAAATTGTGTTCCTGTAAAGCAAATTGTCCTTTTCTGTTTGGCGGTGCTTGGGATTGAATGGCGATCAACAGAGATTGCCAGAGGCATGAGCGTCTGGGAATCGTGCTCCACGATTTGGTCGAGGCTAAAGGAATGATTTGGGCTTTTTGGAAGGTGTCGCCGTGAGTCGAGAAACAATGTTCATCGGTGATAACGATCGATATGATCGTCTTCGTTTGATCAGTTGGTGGGACCAGGACAAGCTGGGTTCCGCTCGTATTTTGGTGGTCGGCGCTGGCGCACTGGGTAACGAAGTTCTTAAGAATCTGACCTTGCTGGGTATTGGGAATATCTTCCTTATTGATTTTGATAGGATTGAATCATCCAATCTAAGTCGTAGTGTTTTCTTTCGCGATTCCGATCGCGGGCAAAGCAAGTCGTTTGTTGCGGCCGAGCGAGCGGCTGAGTTGAATCCCGACGTGACAATCACGCCAATCGAAGATGACGTGATGACTTCGATTGGGTTGGGGTTCCTGAAATCAATCGATGTGGTGATTGGCTGCCTTGATAATCGTGAAGCTAGGCTGTGGGTCAATCGAATGTGCTGGAAGGCCTGTGTGCCGTGGATCGACGGCGGCATCCAAGAGATTAATGGCGTTGTAAAAGTCTACGGGCCGCCTGAAGGTTCCTGCTATGAATGCACAATGACCAAAAATGATTATCGATTGATTAGTTTGCGATACAGTTGTCCTTTGTTGAAGCAAGAGGATATCCAGGCTGGACGTGTGCCAACCGCACCGACAATTGCGTCGATGATTGGAGGGCTGCAAGTTCAAGAGATGCTAAAGTTGTTACATCAAATCCCCACTGATATGGGAACGGCGTTGGTGTTCAATGGTCTAGCGAATCAATTTTATAAGAGTCAGCTTCCCAGGCGTGAAGACTGCTTAAGCCACGAAACGTACACCGAAATATTTCAATCATCTTTGAATCATGATGCGACCGTGGGTGAATTGTTCTCTTTTGCAGAAAATCGAGCGGGTGCTATCGCAACGCTTGCTTTGGATCGAGACTTTGTGATGCGATTTGATTGCAATGCTTGCGGAAACGGTGTCGACGTTGGACGACCTGCGATGCAAGTACGGCAGAAAGAATCAGCTTGTGTTTGCGGCGATACGATGCGTCCTGAGATGATATCTGAAATTGTTCCAGGATCGCAATTGACGGATAGGTCGCTTAAAGACGTGGGGATTCCTGATTGGGATTTAGTGAAACTGTTAGGCGTTGATGGTCGCGAGTTCGCGGTTGGGTTGGAACCGTGTTTGAAGAAGTAGTATTGGGTGTTTATCGATACTTCATCACTTTAAGGAAATCATGGACGACGGCATTAGCTTCGGTGAAATTGAAAGTTCGCAGCCAGAAGAGGCGATCCGACCCGATCAAAATTCGCATTTTGCGGTGGCTAATGTCGGCGCGCCTGCAGCGGAACAATTACCTGTTTACATCGATTTGGACACCACCTTAGATATTGAAGAACATGCTCTTGAGGATACTTCGATCGAACTTGGCGGCATACTACTTGGGGGCCAATACGTAGATGATCAAGGGCAGCCATTCGTCGTGGTTCGGGACAGTCTTCGAGCCGAACATTATGAGGCGACCAAAGGGAGTTTCAAGTTTACTCATGAAACTTGGGAAGCGATTGGTCGTCAAAAGGAGAAGTTTCCCGAGGGTACCGAAATAGTTGGTTGGTACCATACTCATCCTGATTGGGGAGTGTTTTTATCTGGCATGGACATGTTTATTTGCAACGGTTTCTTCAATCGTCCGCTGGATGTGGCGTTGGTTGTGGATCCGGTGCGGCAAGACCGAGGTTGGTTTCATTGGGCAACCGTTGAGGGAAATGCGGTCAAGGAACGCAATCATGGTTACTTCTTATTTGCATCTCGATTTCGTGGCGATCAATTGCAGCAGACTGCTGAGGCGTTGATCTATCAGGAGGGTTCACCGTTGGTAACACGGCAACAAATTTCGCAAGCGTCAGCTGCGACACCGATAATTAATATCACTCAGCCAGACAATAAAGGGCAATCGATTGTGATGCTGGCGATGCTTGGCATGCAAACACTATTGGTCGCCGCGTTGATTCTCTACGTTGTGAATGGTGAATCGCCTGGCAGTCCCGATCAAGATGCGTATAAAAATGTGATCGCTGCGATGATTGTCAATCAAGAAGGCGGTGTCGATGAAGCGAAGGTTCAAAGCCGTGTTCAGCTGCTGGTTGACCGGCAAGCACAAGTGGAGCAATTGAAAACGGAGGTTTCGTCTTTAGTGTTGGGAGCCAAGGCGTTTGAGAAACGATCGCAAGTACTTGCCGAGTCGTTGAACAAGAAAACTACTGCCAATAATGAATTGAAAACACAGAACACAAAGATGCTGACTGAGTTGGAGTTGTTGCGGAACGATAACGCCGCCAACGCCGCCATTGTGGCGAAAGCCCAGAGTGAAGGTTTACTGCAATGGTGGGAATCTTGGACAAACATTGCCATCGCTGCTGCGATCGTGATTGGTGCTGCGATTGCGGGGGCGGTGGTGACACTTTATGTCCGCGGGGATCGGGAAATGATTGACTCAGACGATGTCGTTCGTGTTGAAGATGGGCGGTAAGAACGTTCGATGAGATCTCCCATTTTAATCATTGCTTGCATCTTGGGTTGGGTTTTAATTATCGGCCTGCCTGTGCTGTTGTCGGTTTGGCTGAGTCGGAGCCAATATCGACGGAATTTTCTTGGGATTGTACGTGCCCTCAATGGGACGGTTGTTTCCAGGAACCGCGAATCGATTGTTGTGCAATTGCCGGTTGGGCCACGAGTGGTTTCAGGGGCTTTTTTCCCCGGTGGCGATCATTGGTTCGGACGTGAGGTCTTGGAACTGCATTTTGCGCTGCCGGTGACTTCGGCGCAGTTGTTTATCTGTTGCGAATGTCCTCATACTCGGTCGTTACCCGAAGGTTGGCAACGTTTGCAGGATAGTAAAGTGGATGGAGTGATGGGGGTGGTTTCGGCAACCGCCACTCCTGAATCGGCAGCCCCGATATTTGGGTTAGGGATTGGTGGCGTATTTGAACAATTGCGACGAATGAAGCGGGAGAACCGTTGTCGCATTGCGATCGACAATCAAATATTGATTGTGATGGTCGCGGGGTACATGAACACTGTTTCTGAGCTTTCCAAATTATTATCGTTTGGGAGTCAATTGACTCAGCAAATCGCGGCCTTTGAAGAAGGGGCGATCTCTTTGGCGGAGACAATAGAAACCGCTGACTCGGAAAAAAGTTGTCCGATCTGCAGTTCACCCGTGATCAATGCTGTTCGATGTGGACGCTGCCACACACCTCACTGCCGCGAGTGTTGGGAATACAATGGCAAAATCTGCGGGGTGTTTGCTTGCGGAGGCAAAAATGCTGACTAGGCTGCGTCGACAAGCGACACGCTGAGAAGTTCTGTAGGGGCCGTTTATTGCTTTGGGACTGTCAGTTACGCGGTAGCCCCAATAACCACGGTCAATGGTAAAGCCAAGGTTTTTGTGACTTGCG
>Ga0105055_10012450_pt1 | contig 10352 bp, 9 predicted proteins | sample BON03_FD_78090 | JGI IMG/M metagenome (GOLD analysis project Ga0105055, IMG submission 78090) | Freshwater microbial communities from Lake Bonney liftoff mats and glacier meltwater in Antarctica - BON-03 | ecosystem: Environmental > Aquatic > Freshwater > Ice > Glacier meltwater | place: Lake... | reverse complement strand
TAGTAATTTTTATGCAAAGATTTCCTAACGTTTCTAATTATAAGCATTTAATAATAAAAAATGATGGTAATTTTGTTCAGAGTCAACTTGATTATTTTTCAGAAAATAATTTTTTACTAGCAGAAAATAAAATTTACTATGAAAGATTAAGCCAAGTTATTTGTAGCCAAAACAAGAAAATTATTAATTTGTCAAGTGACTTCGTTCTTCCATATATTTGTAATATGAATATAAAAAAATATTCGCCAATGGATTCATTTTTCTTTATAAAAATCTACCCAGTGGAATACAAAAGAATTTTTGTTGATTATATGTTGCTAGATGATGAAATATTAATAACAAGCAAAGACATTAGTAGCCCAAATATGAAAAAATTTTTTGAGGTTGATTTACCAACTGATTTAGCTTGGTTTTCTGCATATGACAATTACACAAAAAAAATATTTGGTTATGTTAATTATTAATTTTATTAACCCATCTCCCCATAAATACAATACCGATACTAGATATTTGAAATAATAGTCTATCAATGGTATTTGGTAGCATTTCCTCCAAAGGGGCTGGATGAATAGAATAAACTCCGTATAAAAAAATAAAATTTAATAAGAAAAAAACCAATATAAAGCGATATTCATTTTTATTTTGCAAGGGATTAAAAAAAAGAAGGAGTATATTAAGTATTAAGATAGGATATTTAAAGAACGCAATCATTATGTGCTTTGTAATTTCTATAATATATATTGCTACTAAGTTTAGTTCTTTAAACTTTTCTAAATTAGATAAATCCAATTTAGCTTGATATCCAACTTCACCTTTGAAGTTTTTTTCAATTAAAAGATATAACATTAAAAGAAAAATTAATATTGTCGAAAAAATAATTTTTTCTGAATTTTTATTTTTTACAAAAAAAATGTAACAAAAATTTAAAAAAATTACATAAAAAAAACATTCTTGCTTTATCCATAATAGGCAAAAAGATCCAATTAAAATTATTGTATCACTAAATAATTTATCATTATAATTCTTTTTATCTGAAAAAATAAATTTTGAAAGAAAACAGATATAGGCAAAAGTTATATATTCTTGATAACCGCTAAATAAAAAAATATCATAACTTGCAGATAATAATAATATTATAAATAAAATTCCATATAATCTATTTTTAATGTCCATACATATGGCAAATAATGAAACTACATAAATATAGGGAATAAATAATCGGCCCATATATTCATAGTTTAATAATGAGTTTTTCCAAAAAAAACTCCAAAGATAAGACCCTAAATGAGGATATTGCGAAAGAGGAAGATTTTTATAACTTTCTATATCTTGATCCTGATAAAAAAAATTAACTTTCCAAAACCAATGTGCTGAGCCATCCCAGCCTAATACGGCATGATGGGCAATTTCAAAAAATATTGACAAGCAAATAACTGGGAATATTATTGTATAAATATTTATATCTTGAAATAATTTTTTTTTTAGCCAACTAAAGTTGCTAACCAAAGATATAATAAGAATTGTTATGAAGTATACTAATAAATCAATTTTTAGAAAAGATATTATCAAAAGTATAAAAGAGTGAAAAATTATGTTACAAAAAATAATGTCAAAGTAATTGAGAGATAGCTGAAGATTTAATTTTTTATAATTAAGAGTATTAAGCGGAGTAGAAAAAAACAAATGAAATATAAAAAATTGTAAAGTTATTGCAATTATTTCAATCATTTTTCTTCTTTTTTAATAAAAAACATTGATTGTTATAGTTGTCAAATATTTCGTAGATTATATTATTAAAAATAATAGGAGAGGTCTTATTTTCATAATTTAACAGAATTAAATAATTTTCATTATAATTTTTATTAAAATTGTAAAATAATACATCAATTGCAGCCAAGCTTTTAAAATTATTTATTATACGAATATTTTCTTTAATTTTATTCTTATTAACTGTTGAACGCACAAAGCCATAACCTTGTTTATCACAATATCCATAATTTTTGGTCAGTCTTTTTTCGTAGTTATTTCGTTCAATTACATACACATTATTAAATGTTTTAAAAAATATTAGAATAAAAAATATAGTTAATAGTATTAGTATAGATTTATTATTTATTATTTTTTTGTTCATTTTTAAATTTTAATTGTGATTTAGTTTTACTTTATAATAAATAGTATACAAGTATTTAAAATTATTACTTTAATATAGGAATTTTTCTAAAATATTTAATAAGACACCATAATATTTTGGGAGTTATAAATACAAAATGCAAAAAAAAATTAATCCACCAAAAATTTGGTATCAATGTTCTACTGTTATCTATTATCATTTTACTATTTATTTTTCCAATATTTTCTATAGCTAAAATCAACCATGATAAAATATTATTAAAAAATATTATAGTAAAAATTTTTTTGTATGTTTTGGAATGAAATCCAAAAATTTCTTTTGCTGGCGCTAAATAACCATTGCATTCAAAATTCAATCTATCTTGTAAATTTTTATTATTAATTTTAAAATTTCCATATCTATAAAATAAAATTTTATTTTCAATAAATATCCAGTCTTTAAAGACTGTAATTAATTTTAATGCCACATATACTTGTGGGTAACCATAATTTAATAAAATTTTCTTGTTGAGAGACCCAGCTATTTTTTTAAAACAATTTGTGTTAAGTATTTGAGTTCCAATAGTACCAAGATTCTTAATTTCTTTTAATAAATTATATGGTTGATGAAAAATTTTTTGCAACAATTTTATTTTTTTTATCTTTTCATTTTTATGAAAAGAATTTAGATTTAGGGAAAATCCTGAATTATTTTTTAATTTTAAAAAGTTAATAAGAGCTTTCAAATAAGCTGTTTCAATCCTGTCATCGTCACCAACAAACCAAACATACCTAGTTCTAGTTTTCTTTATATATTTAAAATATCTTTCGGCAAATGTCAGATCAGTTGTATCAAATATAAATTGAATATTTTTATTTTTTAAAAAAATTTTAATTTTTTTTATATTTTTTCCTCCATAATCTACGACTTTGATCTTAATATTAATATTTGATTGAATAATATCTTGTAGTAGTGGAATTAAATATGTATATCTGCTGTTGGTAAATATTATTATTGTTAACATATTTTTTTTATTGATTTTTAGCCATATTGATGGCACTAAAACAAAATATTATTTATATTTCCAAATTATATATTATAAAATAAAAATAAATGTTTAATATGAAGTTAGTAATTTTAGCAGGTGGCAAAGGAACAAGAATATCTGAAGAAAGTACTTTAAAGCCAAAGCCTCTAATAGAAATTGGTAATATGCCAATTATTTGGCACATTATGAAAATTTATTCTTTTTTTGGAATTAATGAATTTATAATTTGCTGTGGTTATAAAGGCTATTTAATTAAAGAATATTTTGCCAATTATTCAATACATTCTTCAGATATTACAATTGATATTAATAAAAATAATATTGATGTTCATAGAAAAGGTAGTGAGAATTGGAAAATAACCTTAGTAGACACTGGTGAAGACACTCTTACTGGCGGAAGAATTCTTAAAATTAAGGATTACATTAAAGAAGATTTCTTATTAACTTATGGAGATGGTGTCTCTGATGTAAATATTAAAGAATTAATCAAGCATCACAAGTCAAATAAGAAAATGGCAACAATGACCATTGTCCAACCACAGGGCAGATTTGGCGTTGTTGAACTTAATGAAAAAAATTTAGTAAAAAATTTTTGTGAAAAACCAAGGGGAGATGGCTCATGGATTAATGGTGGTTTTTTTGTATTGAAAAAAGATATTTTTAAATATTTGAAAGATGATTCTACGGTCTGGGAAAAACAGCCTCTTGAACAACTTTCCAAAAATTCAGAACTTTCTGCTTTTCACCACCGTGGTTTTTGGTATGCAATGGACACAGTGAGAGATAAAAATTATTTGGATAGCTTATGGTTTTCAAAAAAAGCCCCATGGAAATTGTGGGATGACAAATAACTTTTCTTTTTTAAAAAAATTTTGGAAAAATAAAAAAGTTTTTTTAACTGGACACACTGGGTTTAAAGGAAGTTGGTTATCTATTTTTTTAAATTTGCTTGGCGCCAAAGTTATTGGATATTCATTAAAACCAGAAAAAAAAAACCTTTTTGATCTAGCTGGGTTAAATAAACAAATTCACTATTCTATAATCGGAGACATCAGAGATTATAACAAATTAAAAAAATCTATATTAAAATTTTCTCCTGACTTTGTAGTTCATATGGCGGCACAACCTCTAGTTAGGCATTCATATGATAATCCAAAATATACGTATGAAGTAAATACTTTGGGAACTGTCAATGTACTTAATATTTTGAATGAATTAAATTTTATAAAATCTGCTCTTATTGTTACAACTGACAAAGTATATTTTAATAATAATAAAAAATCTTATTATAGTGAAAATGATCGCTTGGGAGGACTTGATCCTTACAGCAGCTCCAAAGCTTGTGCAGAATTAGTTGTTGATTCTTATAATCATTCATTCTTTAAAAAAAAAAATATACTTGTTGCTACTGCTAGAGCCGGAAATGTTATTGGAGGAGGTGATTTTTCTATAGATAGAGTTTTACCAGATTATCTTCGTTCTTTGTCGTCTAAAAATAAAAATTTATTTTTAAGATCTCCCAATTCAGTAAGACCCTGGCAATTTATTATGGATCCTTTGTATGGTTATCTTTTGTTGCTAATGAAGCTCCATAAAAAAATAAGCTTTGAAGAAAATTGTTGGAATTTTGGTCCAGCAAAATCAAATAATAAGTCAGTTCATTATGTAGTCAATCTAATGAATAAGGAGTTTGATAATTCTGTAAAAGTGATAAAAAAAAATGACACTTCAGAAAATTATTACGAAAGTAAACTATTAATGTTAAGCTCAAAAAAATCAAAAAAAATATTAAACTGGAAAGCAAAATATAACCTCAACAAGTCTATACAGTTAATATCTCATTGGCATAAAAATTTTTTAATGAAGAAAAATGTTTTAAAAATTTGCCAAGAACAAGTAATTAATTATTTTAAATAATTTTATGGATAAAGATATAATTTTAGGAATAAAAAATAGTATACTAGATTTAGTTGATAGTTATTCTAATATTAATTTTAAAGAAAAAGAATTCATTTCAGGAGTTACTGAAGTCCCTGTATCCGGCAAAGTTATTGGAGCACCAGAACTTAAAAATATGGTTGAGGCCTCACTTGATGGCTGGTTGACAACGGGAAGATTTAATAAAAAATTTGAAGAGCGATTGTCAAATTTTCTTGGTGTTAAATGTTTGCGCACTGTTAATTCTGGATCTTCGGCAAATTTAATAGCATTCTCAACTTTAACTTCACACAAGCTAAAAGAAAGAGCAATTAAGAAGGGAGATGAAATTATTTCTGTTGCTGCAGGATTTCCAACAACCGTTAATCCTATTATCCAATTTGGTGCAATCCCAGTTTTTATTGATGTCAAAATTCCAACTTATAATATTGATGAGAGTTTAATAGAAGAAGCCATAACTAAAAAAACAAAAGCTATCATGTTGGCTCATACTCTGGGCAATCCATTTAACATAAAAATAGTTAAAGACATTTGTGATAAGTATAATCTTTGGTTGGTAGAAGACAGTTGTGATGCCCTAGGCTCAAAATTTGAGAATAAGAATGTCGGTACTTTTGGTGATCTTGCAACTTTAAGTTTTTACCCAGCACATCACATTACAATGGGTGAGGGCGGTGCTGTATTCACTAATAGTAAAAAATTAGAGCGTATTGCTGAATCTTTTAGAGATTGGGGAAGAGATTGTTATTGTGAGCCCGGAATGGACAATACTTGCAATAAGAGATTTGGTTGGAAATTAGGAGACCTGCCATTTGGATACGATCATAAGTATACATATTCTCATTTAGGTTATAATATGAAAATAACCGATATGCAGGCGGCATGTGGCCTGGCACAATTAGATCGCTTAGAATTTTTTATTAAAAAAAGAAAAGAAAATTTTAACTTTTTATATAAAAATCTTAAAAATCTAGAAGACTTTTTGATATTACCAGAAGCAGAAAAAAATTCCGAACCTTCATGGTTTGGCTTTCCATTAACTTTAATAAAAAACAATCAGTACAGTAGAAATGATCTAATAAAGTATTTAAATTATAACAAAATTGGAACTAGATTGTTATTTTCTGGAAATTTAACTAAACAACCATACATGAAAAATGAAAATTTCAAAGTTCATGGGGAATTAAAAAATACAGATTTAATAATGGAAAATACTTTTTGGATAGGCTTGTATCCTGGTTTGTCTATAAAGCATTTAGGATATGCCTGTGAAAAAATAATTGCGTACTTTAAAGGATAGTATTTTACTAAAAATTCAATAATAATATAGATCAATACTTTTTTCCAATGCAATCAAAAACTCTCTTAATTATTGGCGGATCCGGTTTTTTTGCAAAGTCTATCTTAGACTATATTTCTGATTGTATTTTATTTAAAGATATTAAAACAATTTTTCTTTTGAGCAGAGGTATTAATAAAATAAAAATTAGCAATAAATTAAAAAAAAAAATTGAAATAAAAAAAATTCGCGCTGATATTTCTAAATTAAAAAAAATTCCATACGCAGATTACATTATTTATTGTGCAATTAATCACAGCCTTAATTATAAACAAGATTACAATGCGGTTTATAATTATTGCAAATTAGCTAAAAAATATCATTCAAAGAGTAAAATATTATATGCAAGTTCGGGTGCGGTCTACGGACAGCAGCCTGAGAATATAAAAAAAATTAAAGAAAATTATTTATCTTCAAATAAAAAAATTAGTTTTAAAAATACCTCAAAAAATTTTTATTCAACGAGCAAATTAAAAAGTGAAAAAATTTTTCAAAAATTAGGAAAATCAGGAATAAAGATTTCTGTCGCAAGGTGTTTTGCATTTGTGGGTAAGCATTTGCCAAGAAATGAGGGTTTTGCAATAGGTAATTTTATCGATAATATAATTAAGAACAAGGTTATAAAAATCAATTCTTTACACGATGTTATCCGTTCATATATGTATGCTGATGATTTGGCTAGATGGTTATTGCAAATGGTATTTAGTGCAAATAATAAATGCCCCACTTACAATCTAGGCTCCGATTCAGAAATAAGTATTTTTGAGTTAGCAAATTTTTTATCAAAAAAATATAATGCTACTATATCTAGTAAACAAATCAAAAAAAGTAATTTTGTCGATAGGTATATTCCTAGCATTAGCAAAGCTAAAAATAAATTAAAATTAAATATAGAATATGGTAACTTGCAAGCAGTTATTAAAACAATAGAATTGTTAAGAAATGAAAAAACTAATTAGTATTATCACACCAACTTTCAATGAAGCAAAGAATATCTATTCACTTGCAAAAGAAATATCTTTTCAAATGCAAAAATTAGATTGTGATTACGAGCATATTATTATTGACAATGCATCTACTGATACGACACAGGAAATGATAAGAAAATTATGCTTAGAAAATAAAAAAGTCAAAGCAATATTTAATAAAAGAAATTTCGGTCATATACGCTCTCCCTATTATGGTATTTTACAAGCAAATGGAGATGCTACAATTTTATTATCAGCAGATTATCAGGACCCACCTGAATTAATTGGAGAATTGATTGAAAAATGGAAAAAAGGCTCAGAAGTTGTTTTATTAAAAAGAAAAAGTAGTAAATCTAATTTTTTTTTAGAGTTTATGAAAACTTTTTTTTATAAAGCAATGAATATTTTAAGTGAAATAAAATTATTAGAAAAAACAACTGGATCTGGAATTTTTGACAAAACAATTATTGAAGAACTGAAAAAGATTGAAGAACCCTATCCTTATTTTAGAGGCTTGATCATGGAGATTACTGATAAGATAGATTTTATTGAATTTGATCAACCTAAGAGAAGATACGGCCACTCTAGTAATAATTTTTTCACCCTTTTTGATTTGGCTATGCTTGGTATTATTAAACATTCAAAATTACCCCTGAGGATAATGACCATTACGGGCTTGATATTAAGCATCACATCTTTTTTGATTGGTAGCATTTTTTTTATTTATAAATTATTATTTTGGGATTCTTTTCAATTAGGTTTGGCTCCTGTAATTTTAGGATTATTTTTTGGGATTTCTTTTCAAATTTTGTTACTTGGAGCTATCGGCGAGTATGTAGGATTTATTTTAACTCAAGTAAGAAAATTTCCCCTAGTTATAGAAAAAGAGAGAATTAATTTTGAATAGTTATATTTAAAATTGTATTAATTTTTTTTTATAAAGGACAAGAATATAATCAGGAACCTTTCTAATATCTGCTATTACGTGAGATTTGTAATGAGAGTTTGATAAGCAATTTTTATCATCAGCTCTAGAATTTGTAGCAAACCTTGGATTGTTTAGGCAAATACTCCAAAAAGCATCTTTATTTAAAATTTCATCACTATTTATAAAATCTATCTTACCTTTTGCTGATGATAAATTAATTAAATAATTTTTAAAAAGTTTTTCATCTGATTTTATTAATAAGAAACTAGTATTGCTGCTTATGATTAACTTTATAGCAGCTTCTGTGTCCGGTTTGGGAATAATTTGTTTAGATTGGGTAGCAATTAAAAGCGAAAACGACACAACCGCAACCATAATGATATTTCTGGCAACTTTTTTTTTTAGCTTAAAAATTACATAACTAAAATAGATTATTACAATAGGAACAATAAAAATTATATATCTCGGTCTGAGTATGGGATTTTTTAAAAGCGAATATATTATAGGAATTGCATATGTTATAAAAATACTTGTGATTAAATAAAAAATATTACTATTAATAATTTTTTTAATATTTCTTAAATAAAATAAACATATAATTAAGATAAATCCTCCCAAAAAGATGCTTCCAAAGTAAATATTAAAATAATAACCAATTAAAAAATTAAGATTAATAGTATCTGCTATATAAAAACTGCGTAAACTTTTTTCAAAAATAGACGTAATATATTTATAATCAATAATGTACCAAGAAAAAAGAGAGATAATAGTTGAGATTAAATAAATAATTTTTTTTTTATTTAAGATCAAATATATAATTTGAGCAAATATTAAAAGGACAAAAAATATATTTATTAAAAGAGATAAGATGGAAAAAAAAATATAGTAATAAATATATTTTTGTTTTTTTATAAATCTAAAAAAAAATATTAAATTTAATATAGAAAAAAATAAAGAAAGAGAATAAAATCTGCTTTCTTGAGAGTATTGTATCAAAAAGTAATTGCAGCTAAATAAAATTGTCGAAAAAAATAGAAAAGTATTTTTTTTAGAAAATTCTTTTAATAAAATTATAAATAAAACTATAGATACAGAGCCTAATAAAAAAGAAAAATACCTCAATGTTTCTGGAAAATAACCAAATAAATAATTCCATTTAGAAGCAACAATAAAATAGAATGGTTGTGCACCCTCCTCTACAATAGTGATATTGAATATTTGACTTATTGTTAAATTAGGGTTGCTATAATAAAATGAAGACCATTCGTCATACCAGTATCCACTACTTATTCCATTCCATCTAAATATACATCCAATGATTACAATTAAAATAAAAAACTTATTTTTATTTTGTATTTTATTTATCATTTGGTTAATTTTTAAATTAAATAAATTAAGTAGTAAATTTTACATACCAGTCATCCATATAAGAAATACTTCTATGAATTCTTAAATATTTATTTTTTTTCATAATTTGAAATATACGATTTCTGTTATTTTTGTCAAAGTTATGCTCAATTGTAAAAATTTTAACTTTAAATTTATTAAAATTAAAATATTTTATAATTTCCAGTTCATTTCCTTCTGTATCAATTGAAATGTAATCTATTATTTTATTGTTGGCATAATTTTGTAATAAATCATTTAAGCTCAAAGAATTAAATTTTCTAACTTTTTGAAAGTTATTTGTTTTAATTATTGATGATTGGTAGGGATCTATATTCTCATAAAAACTTACAGATTTTGAGGATTTTTTAGTTATTGGTTTTTTTATTAATTTAGCAGACCTTAATTTAAAAATTTTTTTTTGTAACGTTGTATTTGGTTCACAAATAATTCCTTTCCACTTAAATTTTTTTTCAAGTAAATAGGTGTTGCTTAGATCGTAGCCATTACCTCCTCCTATTTCGATAAAAAAACCATTCCTTTTTTTGCCACTATAATACAAAACGAACAGATCTTGGAAAATCTGCGATTTGGAATTCTTTTGGTTTTTTAAAATAAAATTATAAATATTAGAT
>Ga0105055_10012448_pt1 | contig 10352 bp, 6 predicted proteins | sample BON03_FD_78090 | JGI IMG/M metagenome (GOLD analysis project Ga0105055, IMG submission 78090) | Freshwater microbial communities from Lake Bonney liftoff mats and glacier meltwater in Antarctica - BON-03 | ecosystem: Environmental > Aquatic > Freshwater > Ice > Glacier meltwater | place: Lake... | reverse complement strand
TATTTGGTCCCAATTTTGAGGATGCTAGTCCCATTTTGTTTTGCTTTTACCTGTTCCAATGTAGAAGCACCCACAACCGTCTGAGAGCTGCAGCAATTTGCACATTTAGTAGTGAGACATGACACCTTCCCCAAACCCCTCGGCTCGATCGCGTGTTGGCGATCTCCCGATCTCCCTTGATTTGTTCCATGAATGTCTGCGCGCCCATGTGACTCAAGTCGTGGTGTGATGACCAGGTGCTGGATAGCAAGGCACGAGTTCCTGGCCTTGCAGGAGGAGGCGCTGGAGAAGCGAAAGGTGATGGCGGAGATAGCACGGAAGGAGAAGGAGGCGCGGCAAAAAGGTCAAAAGGGCGGCAAAAAACCACCGCCAAAGAAAGCACCACAGAGGCAAAAGGTGCAGCAGCAGCGCTCATTGATTTCAGTCGATGGGCAGCCCAGCGGGGAACTTGGGCGCATTTACATGGCTGCGCCCAAGGACAAACATTTGGCAATGCTTCCTTCCAATCGCATGCCGGTGAGTTGTTTACAAGTGTTTAAGCGGGGTTTGATATTGTTGCGGATGTTTTTGCACGACAGTGGGTATGCGGTGTGCGGTGTATGCGTTGCCTGTGGTACAGAATCGTGTGCAAGACTCATTTTCTTGCGTGGTGCGCGCAGGATCCGAGCCCGAGGCTGCGACGTTTTATCCCCTCAGCAGCGACGGCAGCTGTTGCGGCCGGCGCAGAAGATGTGGGTGGCTTCGACTTTGTTCATCAAGCAAGAGGGGGCTACGTAGAAACGGACATTGATTCAATTCAGAATACTGTCCTCGATGCCCAGTCCTCCGAGTACCGTCTGCCTATAAACAATCCGCAGCAGATGCAACAGCAAATACCCACGATGCCCCAGGTGCCATATCACCCAAACAATGGCTCAAGAGGGGCAACACCGAGAGGCTTCAACTCAAGCGCGCCACGGGGCTTCGGAGCCTGATTCTGTTTTTATATGAATTTCACATACTTTCCAATTTGTCGCAGGTGATTTGAATATCCTGTTTCCGTACCTGCACAGAGTTTTCCGTCGAAGAGCGCTGAAGCAGACGAGAAATGTTGGACAATCCACCCAATACGTATGAGTGTATGTGTAATTGTGTGTGCTTGTGTAGCTGAAGAATCTCGGCACGTGTGCACGCAAGTGTCTCTACAATCTCCCCGAATCAATGTATCCAAAATCGTCGCCATCGGCGCCAGTCTCGCCGGCATACTCGCGTTGCCGTTCATCTGCGTCTTAACATCACAAAACGACACACACACTTCAAGACTCGGCAGTAAGCTCGCCTGGTGCATGCTCTGTTCCCATCTTTTCTGTCTGCGGACCGCCCTTGTACTGCCGCGCATGATCCGAGCTCTCTACACCTCCGCTCGTCTTATCCTGCGCGCTGTGGGCGAGGCCCGTGCCGACTTCGGGTGTGGATGTTTCATGGGAGAATGATTCTTGATGTGCAACCATGTCTTGGGCTGACTCTTGCAGCATATCAGCGTCTTCAGCTGCATCATCGTAGGGCATCTCAATGGCGAACTCCAACTCTGCTCACACCCAGAGAATGAAGCCGAAAACACGTCAGCTTTGTAGGGTGGCAACGATGGGCTAGCTCCCTACCTCGGTAGGGCTTTTTTGAAAGGCGTATTTTCTTACAGTTCTTTTGCAACAGCGACGTGCGTTTGAAGGGAGTCAACTAAATCATTGTAGCCACCCCATTTCGCAAACTTATCGAGTCATTTGAAGGGCAACTACGTTCCACAAACTAATTGGATCATCTATTTTTACACAAACTCATCGAGTCATCTATAGGACAGTCACGATTCACCAGCCCCCACCCAGTCATCAGACTTTGAGTGCGAGAACACAGCACGAATAGATCACGAAGAAGCACAAAGAAGCTGGAAATGAGGGTCGGCTCGTGGTTAATCGACAGGTCTTTTTTTGTTGGGGCAAAAATCCCCAGCAAAAAAAGAGCCCAATGCATCGAGTCGACGAATTTTTGCCGCGCAATAATTCATTCCGCACGACTGTCCCCCTCATATAATTTTTGATCGGAAATAGGAAATATAGGGTTCCTTTGCGGAATACAAGGCTCTTTCGCAGAAATATAGGGCTCTTTAAGAGGCAGCAGTGCGCCCCTCCCAAAAGTTGGGCTGCCTCTGTAGAATTTGCGCCGCACGGCAAGACTGTGTTTCGGGAAAAATTGGATTCAAAAACATTAAATCTAAATTTTCACCTTGGGCATGCTCCAGCTCGGCGAGTAAGAGGCGGGATTCAACAGTCGCGCTCTCGAGCAGGCGCTTGGTATCAAGATTCTTGGCTGCAAGATCTCGTGCTGCATCAAATGTCTGTGCGCACGAGACGTTGACACGGAGACAGGCACATTGAAAAGCATGTGAGTATTCTGGAATCTGCTGGTGTAGCCAAACTGCGTGAGACATTTCTGTGGGATTTACCGCATTGCAATGTATATACACTTCCGTATGAATGTACATGTACGTACATACACTTGCATAAAAATGAACACATACGTATGCATGTAAGGTATAGAGTGCGTGAGAGAGAAAGGAGCAGTGCGGACAGAGCAGAAGAGCAAGTGTAGAGTGAGAGACCTGCTCCTCAATCAAATCCAACGTGGCGGCATGCTCTTTAAGGGCCAGTGACTCAAGATCACAACGCCTGCGACTCATACTGGCAACGGCTTCAACTTGTTTGCTACGCTCCCAAAAAACACCTGGCATCACCACACCCAACGCTACCATTTGTGCCTGCAGGTCCTCGCACGCGGCAATTTCACCTTGCAACACGGCCGTGGTGGCTTTCACGAGCTTTTCTTTGCTGAGCATGATACGCCCTTTAGTGTCGGCAATACACTTTTCAGTCTCATCGTCGCACATTTTGAGTATGCCTCGCACCACTTCCTCACAGATGCCGCAGTCCATGGGGATGTCGCAGAGCGGAGTGTAGCCATCGACGGGGGCGCTGTGTCGTGCGACTTGCAGCGCGCTCTTTGCGAGGCGCATCGCACGCCTGGGTATGTATTTGGTGTCACGATCTTGGAAGGCTTTTACAGCGGTTAGCCACTCGTCTGCTCTCTCTCGAGCGTCAGCACAGAGAACGAGATGCCTGCACTCCCGTGAGAGATTCAACGCCGCCACCCATAGCTCATCAGAGGAAGGAGGACGAACAAGGTAAGTGGCCTGTACAGTAGCGCGTCGCTCAGTCGCAGCCAGTGTGTCTATCAGCGTCTCCAACCGATTCTTTGTAAGCATTGCTCCGGCGTCCTCGTTGATTATTTGCGAGAGAACGGTAGCCACCGACGCCACTGAGTCACTTACGAATTCACTGATTTCCTCAGAGATTTCAGCATCTCGCGTAACTTCAACTTTGCTGACAACGTTTTGCCATACTGACAAGATTTCATCGTCATCCAACTCCTCTGCAAAGCTCTGTAGATCATCGGCCACACCTTTCATGAGCCGTCGCCCAGCCGCTTCAGACGATTTCCGCGCACGCGACAGCACAGTGCGTGTATCGTCAAAGTTTACTCCCGTATATCCCTGACGAGCTCCCTGGAGCTGCTCTGCAGTGCGGTGCGCAGCAGTCTCCATCCGAACTAGCTCCTTGGCCTCTGTGAGAAGTACTGCTATTTCGTGGGCAGTGGAATTGTCAGTGTTTTCCCCCGAAAGCTCTGCAAGTGTGCATCTGAAGACCACCAATGCCGTTTCGCAGAGATCAACGCACCTGTCAAACTGGTCCTGCTCAAGTGCTTCTTGTGCTTCGTACAGTGCTGATTGCAAATCGCCCTCTGCTGCTTCCAGACTTGCATATTCGCTCGACTTGATAGCGGCAGACACAAGCTCCTCTGCAACCATAGTCTCATAGAGAGCGTAATTGATGCGATACGAAATCTCCAAAAGTGTGTGCAAGATGCTGGGGCGCTGCTCGTGAACTTGTTCGAACTCCTTCCGAGCCTGGAGGAACATGTGTTCTGCATAGTCGGGCTTCGAGTCAAGAGAGTTGGAGGCTTGTTCAAGTTTCCTCTCAGCATCCATTTGCTTGCTCCGAAGATGCGACACTCTGAATTCAAAGTTGAGCACTTCGAAGGCGCCCGCAATCGTCTTGCGAGACAGGCCACCTCCATCAGTGACTGCTGTCCACTCAGCAAGCGTCTCAAGACTTGATGCGTACTCCGAGGCATCATATTGCTGTCTGGCCTGACGTTCCAGTAATATCAGTTCCGTTTCGACTAGCCGTTCTTTCTCGCCTGTTATCTCAATCTCAATATCAGTCGCGCAATCAGCAAGTGCCTCCTTCATTCTGCGCTGTAGGAACGAGGTCTCATTTTCGGCGATCATTTGCGAAACCGTTTGCATCTGCACCTGCAAATCATCCAGGACCTTGGTCGCGACCTCGATATAGACTGTCCCAATCCCGTCCAACTCTTTCATCAACCCCACATCCGAGATTGACCGTGACTTTCGAAAGGCCAGAGCTTCAGCAGTCACGTTACCGTCGCCTGTTGCACTCGGCGGGCTCCCACCTTGCAGCAGTAACGTGAACTCCTCTCGGGAAGCGATGCACAGAGTTTCGCATTCCACCACGCACTTTCGTGCTAAACGCATTGACAGCCCATCGTTATTTTCTACCTTGCTCGATCCATTCGCCATGAGATCCCAGGCATGTGAAATCCCAGCAACTCCACGAACCACACGTGCAATTTGCGCAAGAGCAGAATAATCTTGACGTGACACCAGATCTCCTGCTCTCATGAATGCCGTTCGGGTACGTCTGACTTGCTCAGTGCAATTGCTAATGTCAGCAGAGCTGCATTCATGACGTTCAAAAGAGCAGAGCATCGACGAGACAGTGGAGGTTAAACTAATCATATTTTGACAGAACTTGTCCAGCGCTATCTTGCCTCGGCGCACAGTATCTGCGGTCTGCACCTTAAGAATGAGATCTTCACCGCACGCCATCACTTCTAGGAGGATACATTTGTCCTCAATCAGCCGCCATCTCGCTTGCAATGCCCTCTCCTTCGTAGTAATTTCTTTCTTGTCAACTATAAGACGGTTGAGCCATATTCGAGCCACTTGCAAAGTTTCAGCTGCTTTGACTAAATCATTGAGTTCGAGATTGCTTTCTGTCCATTCTACATTGAGAACAAACAATGCAGTTGCTGCGGCTGTCCACGTGTCTTTGCACAGCTGCTCACACAATGCGCACACCTTGCACATGCGCGATGGACCTGCCGTGCGCGTTCTGATGCACATAACACACTGTCCAAAGCATGCTTCTGCCTTTGTCATGCATGCATATACCTCAGATTCGACGCCCAAGAGCGATGCAGCGTCTGATCTTTTCAGCAGCGCTCTCATCTTGGCAGCAGTAAGTTGGCGTGTTCCAAGCACCTTGTCTTGCGCTTTGCTTATTGCATTCTGAAGCTCTGTATTCTCCGCACGTAATTTGGATTCGACATCTTCTGACAGTTGCAAGTGCGTCTCGTCATCCCCACAGGGTGTTGGCGAATGCACCGTCAGCTCCTGCAGACTTGGCGAGGATGGACGAGGGAAACAGTCATTGATGACTTGCAAGTCCATTTCCATCATCTTTGTTCGCAAATCATCAGGATCTTCTGTGGATCCAGATGTAGGAGGCCTCTCTTCTCCGGGCAGTGTCTCAGTCGGGCCCTCTAATTCATTGATGACCGCTGAATATTCAAGGGTACCCACCATAGCTTCAACTGCATCAGCATCCTTTAAAATGTGGATACCTTCTGATTTACACGCCTTGACAAGATCAAGGGCCGTTATGTCATGCGCAAAAAGCATCTCCATGATGCGCGTGACAGTTTCATCTTCCCCCTTTACACGTTGATATCCTGCGCGGGGCAGTTCTCTAAGACTCTTTTCATTCTGTGGGTCGACCGCATCTTTTTGCTTTGTGGACACAATGTGTGTGCCTTCTACTACAGCCGGTGCTGCCGTATCTGCTGGGGCTGTGGGTACTTTCTTTGAAACTACCGATTGAACCAGCTTAATACAGTCTGCACGTCCCAAGATTGCAGCTAATTTCTCAGGATTCCAAGCATGTGTTGATTCATCCAGCACAGCGATGCTCGATGAATCTTCGGGCACAGCAGGGATCTTGTCATGTGTGACTAGGGGCTGCGCTGTTTGAAGGACTCGGAGACAATCTATGTGTGCGCCGAGAAGAGCCAGGCATTGCGCAACTCTGTGGAGCTGAGCATACTTCAATTGTGCATGCAAATCAACATGTGCTGAATGCGCCACGGCAATTTGTTTCACTACATTGCAATGACCCTTGTAGACTGCGATGAGCAAAGGTGCGTACCCCGAGTCGGAGCCCGCAGAAGCATCACAACCACTATCGAGCATCACCTGAATCAGATCCCCCCGACCTAAGTAAGCTGCTATATACAGCAAACTGTGCCCTCCTACTTTCAGATTCAAATCCGCAGAGTTCTGGACCATCAGCTTTAAACTCTCCTTGTGACCTCCAATAATGCACAAGTATGCTGCAGACTGCCCAAAAAGATCCAAACAATCGATGGCCTTGTTTTGTAACAAGAGTTTGACGAGTGATTCTCTCCCACCCTGCGCAGCAATGTGAAGAGGTGTACGCCCCGCTGGGTCTCTGAAATTGACGTTTGCGCCCTGTGCAAGAAGCAGTTGAGTCACTTGCTTGTTGCCTTTGCCACATGCCAGCATCAATGAACTCATACCGTTGGCAGTTTTGCAGTCGACGTCTTTCATCGAGTCAAGAATGACTGGAACAACCTCATCATAGCTTTCCTGTATCACGCAATGCAGGCAGTTGAACCCGTCGCTGCCCAGAGACCACGTGTTGGTACCCACCGAGACCAACGTCTGGATGGCCTTGGTGCACTTCGAATTCATGGCTAGCTGGACTGGGGTGCAGCCCGTTGCATCTCTAGAATCTAGCAAAAATCGCAGCGTGTCAATGGTGAAACTGTCGACATTGTCTTCAGCGCCACTGTGTCTAGATGCAATCACTTCGTGTATCACGTCCTCCCGGTTTTGGAGAGCAGCGAGGTGCAATCCATTTCGCAAGTCAGAGTCTACAGCACGCACATCAGCTCCATTGTCCAGGAGGAAGCGCACCCCTTCGGAGGACACGTCTTTGTTTCGAATCATACTCAGCAAGAGGCTTCCTAGGCCATCACGCAACGGTGTGTTCACGTCGGCACCATTTGCAATTATTATTCTTGCAGCCTCGAAATCTTTGGCAACGATAGATTCATTAAGATTCGTCATGTACTCCGCTGAGGAGTCGGTCTGGAATTTGTCGTGCTCTGGACTGTTGGACTTGCCACTCTGAGGCGACTTCTCTTCCATGGGCGTAATCCTTGCATGCCCTGTGACCACTAGGGAAGCTTCAGCTGTTGATGGTCGAGAAGACACCGGTGTATAAGCATCATCGCTCTGATCAACCGGTGTGTACGCGTCATCGCTGTTGTCGGGTTCCTTTGCCGATGCAGCAACCTGGTTTGCCAGTGTATCCTCCTCCTTTATTGATGCAGACTTCTGCTTGAGTAGCGGAGCAACTGATGAAGTCTCTTCGGTCCCACCTTTGGATTCCGGCTCATCCATTTCAAAATCTTGGTCGTCTTCATAAATCTCTTCCCCCTGCAATTGCACTTCAAGTAGCGCCTGTGCCTTGGCCACCAGGACGGACCAGTCTGGTTTGGCCGTTTTGACGGACCAATTAGTTGAGGCAGGAAGATCACCAAGGACACCGACAGGCACCTTCAGCGTGCCTTCCAAAATCATCATAGCATCAGACGTGCTCACGTTCGTGAAATTGTGAGTATCGAGAGTTTCATCGGCTTCATCAGCAACGTGCTGGAAAGGAGGTAACGGTACCATTAAGTTGTCTGGTGTGTACGACGACGCAACAGGCAGAACTGGCAGAAAATAGGTCGGGCACTCGGATGATGTCAAGATATCGAAGTTCGGCATTTTCGACATCTCAAGAAGACGCGCGTGAGCGAGCGCGTGTGTGATTTCGCAAAATCTCGAAATGCCTCTCGCACTGTTCTGTGCCCACTTCAACCACTCGACGTGCTGAGACGTGCATGGATCAAAGACAACAAAGAGAAGGTGCTCATTCATCGTCTGCATGAGTTTGCTTCGAGCGGTTTCTGCACAGTCAACAGCCATCAACAACTCTCCATCTTCAAATGCCTCCAATGTCTTGTGAGTCAGGACGTCAAACTCTTTGCAATATTTCCCGAGGGTCTGGACGCCACTCTTCTGTGCACTTCTGAGCAGTGCCGCTGCTTGGGCAAAATCTTCGTCCCTCGCCTTGGCGTCGATCAAGTACGATTGTGACGCGTATATAAAGCATTTGGAATCGACAAACTTCTGATACTTGAAGGCGGTTTCTGCTTGCCCCAACAGACCACCAGCGGCCTTGACTGCACTCTTCTCCTCCTCCTTCTGTGTTTGGACATATTTAGCAACGGTACTCTGGAGTTTTTCGGTTCTATCTTTCACAGAATCGTCATGCTCAACAAGCGCAACAAGGTCGACTAATTGAGCTTGAATGCGCTGCAGGTCGCGCAAGTTGAAGAGGCCTTGGTGGCTGGTGTAGATAGTAGCCTCAGCATTGGCAATACCAAGCAGGCCCTGTTTCAACTCGAAAGCTTTGTGTGCTTTGTGCACGCGCTCCTCTGCAATCGTGTCGTTGAACAATTCTTCTACTTCATCCGCTCTGGTCGGGTATTGTTTAAAGGGGTCGACATGCTTCAGAGCTCGAAGCGCTGCCAAGAGGCTGTCAGCAGATAATACCTCTCGACAGAGTTGAATCAACTCTTTCGCATGGTCGTACTGACAGTTGTCATTGGCAGCTTTCGTTTCAGCAATATTCTGATGTATCTTTTCTACTGCTGAAGAATACGTTTCTTTGGCAACATCCACCGCTGCTTTTTTAATCTGCTCTGCCGCCGCTAGCAAATCCGGATCCTCACATCTGTGGCACATTTCCAGCGCCTCTTCGGCCGTCACAACCGCTAACTCCAGCTGCTTGGCAGACAGCGCTGTGTGTATATATAATGTGAAATTTGAGCGTGAATTCTCGCTTAAATCTTAAAAATTGAGCATGTTGATGTATTCGCATTCCTTCATGTTATTCCGTTAGAGTATTCTCTTGATGGTCTCGTTTTTATGTGGTCTCGTTTTTGTGACATTCAGAATACTATCGCAATACAATATTGAAGACATTGCTGCGAGTATGCGTGATACACATCAACGAATCGTGACAAATGTATACATGAGGCCTGTCACCTTCTTGTGCGATTGCAGACTTGGCCTTGGCCTCGCCTTTGATTTGTTTGCTCAACGTTCGATCCTTCATTTCAGCCTGCCGTCATCCACTGTCATTTGCTGTGAAAGCGTGCGGATTTGGAGTCGCGGGTTGTTGTGTGCGACATAATCCTCTTTTCACAGAATATAGTACTCTTTTGTGGGGATGACTGGTTTGAAAGTACCCATTGTATATGCTGATTTATATATGCACACACCTGGTTAAGAAGCTTTCGTATGGCCTCGACACTCTCGATGTTTGTGAGTCTGAAGAGGTCGTGAGCTCGCTTAAAGTACTCGTTTGCTCGGTTGAAAGCTTTCTTTCTGACATTCTCTTTGCACATTTCTAAACATGTGAACGCTTCCATGACCTAATTGTGTGAGTATGCGAACGCGCGTGGTGTTGCGTGAATGAGCGTGTGCAAATCAGACAGGAAGGCCTGACCTCTTGTCGCGTGCTCTCTCTTTCTGACGCACGTGCGCACGCGCACGCGCGCTCTCTCACACACTCACACGCACACACACACACAAACAGACACGCATGCACCCATGCACACACTCTCTCACACACATACATATACGCGCGCGCGCGCCCGCTCCACCTTGCTTTCAAATTATGTTTCAAAAAGTCTCAAGTTGTTGCTGCTTCTATTTCTGTGTCTGAATCTCGTTCGCTTTCCCGCAGTCGCCATCGGTGTCGAGCGTGCGTGCACGTGCGTGTACTCATTCGTGTCATCCTCTTGCTCATTTGCTCTCTTTTGACTTGTTCCTCGCTGACCATCTCATTTTTCCTCTGGCTTGCTACTCTCACTTTCTTGCTAAGAATGCATGTACATGTATGTGTGTGTGTATGTATATGCATTTATGTACATATATGCACGCATGAACGTGTGTACGTATATATGTATATATGAATGTATGTTTGTATGTTTGTATGTATGTATGTATGTATGTATGTATGTATGTATGTATGTATGTA
>Ga0105055_10012445_pt1 | contig 10354 bp, 11 predicted proteins | sample BON03_FD_78090 | JGI IMG/M metagenome (GOLD analysis project Ga0105055, IMG submission 78090) | Freshwater microbial communities from Lake Bonney liftoff mats and glacier meltwater in Antarctica - BON-03 | ecosystem: Environmental > Aquatic > Freshwater > Ice > Glacier meltwater | place: Lake... | reverse complement strand
TGATAGTATACATATATACCGTGCGGTGTACGAAGTACACATGTATATATATATGCTGGGCTACAGGTAGAAGTCTGGACTAAGTGCCTTTTTGTTTTCTTTTTAATATATTTTTTCTTTCACAAAAAAGAAAAGAAGAAGATGTGAGCAAACCACCGATATCTCAAATCTAAAATAGATTCAACAGTGAGCGCATAAACCCGGAGACAACCAGGCACAGGAGCCTGGTTGAAAGAGGCGGAAGAAAGGCTTTCTTAGAGACCTTGCACACACACACACAAAATATATATATATACATATATATATATAATATTTTTTCAGAAACAAAAACCGATATTCACAAATCTAAAAGAAAAGATTCGAGCACATAGAGCTTCCAGCAAAGCTACTAGACTATTTCTTACGAAGTAATAAAAGCAACATCAATCAATCTCAATCAAGGGTACTAAACTACTTTTTATAGTAATAAAAGCAATCATCACCAGGAAGGTGAGCAACTAACAAAATCGCCCAAAACACCTAAAAATGCTCTCTCCGACGCGCTACTAATATTACGTTTTGAAAATTTCGCGGCTGACGCCGCAGTAGTTTGAAACCGCGCTTTGCGCAATTTTAATTGATTTATCAATTCGAATTCATTCAGGGCCAAACATTCTGAAAGGTTGTTTTCTTCATTGCTCCGTAGCCTGTCGCTGCCACTGTTGTTTGTTGATGGACCCTTTTTCACCAGTGAAATAGTTCTGTTATTTCACTACGTATTGCGGAAATGTAATTTGGAGAGCAAAAACTTGCCATAAAGACACGGGCTATACTTGCACATCTCCTTCACGAATGCTTTCAAGAAAGAATCCGGGAAACCATCTGTGCATGTCAGTGCGACCTTCATCTTGAGTATGTGTTTGAGTTTGTTGTCCTCAATTTGAATCAGACCATCTTGTCGTTGGCTCGGTGTGGTCTCGTCAAACGATTTGAGCAGCTCGTCCAGCTTGCACTTTGGAGCACGTGCAATGTGGTTGCTGGGTTTGGAATCCTCTGTATTGGCAGAGAGTGAGGACCTTTCGGTCCCCCTGAGCATGCTGTGTCATTGGGCTGATCTACATCAACTGATTTTTGATTACTTTCGCTACATTGCCATGTGCAGTTTGTTTAATCTGTTGATGGTGAGTGAGGTAGCACTGAGTGATGGAAAAATGTTTCATGTTCGCAGTCGCACTTCGCAGTAGCCAAGAGTCCACATTTTTTGAGGTTGAATATGCCAAGAGATTGCCACGGCGTCAGTCTAAGCATTCAGGCTCGTACTTCCCACTGGGTCACGGTCCCTTATGCAGCGAAGTGCAGCACCTAGCTCTGGACGCGCCGCATTCTATCTTGCAAAGAATGTGTTGGTGTGAGTCTTATGCGATGGCAGTTGCCATGCCATCTTCTCTTCGTGCACTTTGAAATATTTCTTGCTTCGGTTCGCCAGAGTGCCCATGGACCTTTACAAACAAAGGTTTTGACGACACTGCTGCTCGCAACTTGAGCTCAAATCAAATGTCTACAAGGATGTCGTAGTTCTTGGTCTTGTGCTCAACCAATTGGAAGTCGTCCGACACCATCGAAATCTTCGTGACAGAGAGCGGCGAGAGAGATTAGCCTCAAATTATGAAAGCTCCTCAGTATCAGGTTGGGGATCTAGTACCCCTTGAGGGGCTTTCATTTCGGGATGTATGAAAGCCCCTTAAAGCAGAAAATGGAGGGTTACAGGTACTTGAAAAAACAGTCAACATCTTTAATAATACTATTGAGTTTGCCAGATTTGATGGCCCCCTATTTTTTTGGTTTTTAGTCAACCTTTTAGCGGGAGGATTTTCGTACGTTTTCAAAAAGTGGAAATGTCATCATAAAAGTGAAATATCATTGGGAAGTTTTTCATTGAAACACCAAAATCTGTGGTTCTGAGGGGCTTTCATACATCCCGAAATGAAAGCCCCTCAAGGGTTACTAGATCCCCCAACCTGGTACTAAGGGGCTTTCATAATATGAGGCTAATCTCCTTCGCCGCTCTCTGACAGCAGCAGCGCTATCAATGAGGATGGCTAGATCGTCAGCGCGAGGGGTTCTTCGCGAGGGGTTCCTCGTAGCCGGCGCCATGACCACTGCTACTAGCTCTGCCCGCGTGCTTGAGTGTTGGCCACCCACGCGATCTGATCTGTGCTGTATGCCAACGCTGTGCCACATGACCTCCACCCCTCTAGCAGGCTCTTGCGTGCTAGGTCGAATCAGCCATAACGATCCGTCGGTGGCTACCACCTAATGACCTTCCACTAAAAAACTCCACTTGGCAGCGCGTCAAGATATCGTTGCAGGTATGATAAGATGATCGTTTGGTCGGGCATTCAACGAAGACCAGGCTCCTTGAATCCTGGAAAGTTGCTTCTTCCTCTCGAAGGGGTTTGCGTCAGTTTCGTGCCATGTGACTGCTGGGCCCTGATTCTAGTGCGTTCGCCCGTGTTCCAACATCTCTTTCTCAAAGTTACCTTGGCGCCTTGTCCGGTCGTCCAATCGTCCAGTTGGTGTAAAGAGGCCCCATGACGAAGTCGTCCAGTTGGTGTAAACAGGAATCATGACGTTGCAGCTTAGATTGTGGCGTGCCCTATACTTGATTTGCTCGGATAATGACATCCCAGGCCTGTACGTTCTTCGTTTGAAGTGTTCTTCGTTAGAAGACAATACGATTTCTTGACTTGCAACCGGCAGATACAAAAGTGTGCATTCCACATTCGTTGAATGATTGTGAATATGTCTTGAGTTACGATGTAGCCTATTCTAGACGTACCACATCAAACAACCTTTTGAAATAGCATAGCAAGGATTTGAGTTTAGATGCAATCAGCAGGGTGTCGGCTTTGCAGAATAGCGTGAGAGGCTCGAGGTGAAAGCACTGACGGTCTGGCGGCCGAAACACACGGTCGCATCAACAGTGCAGGCTGCGAAGGAATGACATCGACAGTTACGGCTGCCCACCACTCCATCTGAAGGCACCTGTATGACAGCATGCACGCTGCACAAGAGCTAAAAAGCAAGCTCAAGTTTGTCACGCTTGACAAAGAGAGTAACATGAGCACGCTGTGGCGACGAGAAGAGTTTCTAAGAATTTGTAGCAAGGAAGAGCTGGCGTAGAAGGCACAGGATATAGAGGTGACAATACCAGTCCAAAAAATGTCAAGAAGCACGGTACAACCTCGATCCAGGGTCTTTCTTCGAAAATCGTTTCTGGGGCAGGCGACCGGATGGGGTCGCAATCAATGAGGCTCTGCAGATCGTATATATTTTAAAATTCAAACGGTCGACAGACAAGGACGAGGGGCTCCTAGAGGTGAAAGAAACAGAAGCAAATGAGCAGCACAAAAGCATCATCAGTGTGCTCAAAGCTGCTGCTCCAAAGTGGGATTTTGAGCAGATTAACTTTGTGGTGGGTAACCGCGGATCGGTTGTTGAAAGCGACTTCTACACAAAGCTCAAAAAGCTTGATGTAAAAGAAGGGAAAAAAGACAAGTTCTTCGCCGATCATATGACACAGGTATGCGAAGCGCACAATCGGGTGATTGTGTCCTTCCTCCAGCAGGTGCAAGGAGGTGCGAGGCCAACCACAGAGGGATCGAGGGAGAACATAGGGCACAATGTGCATGTGTGAGGAGATAGAGAGAGGAACACACGCTTACAGAACGTCAAAGTTGGGGCCCGTCGAATTTGATTGATGTTGCTTTTATTACTTCCTAAGAAATAGTTTAGTAGCTTTGCTTGAAGCTCTATTTGCTCGAATGACAGTGGACTCAGGATGGTAAACTGGGAATCACAATCCAACACCCCCCCCCAGAGTCCGGAAGACGGACACATTTATTGCATTTACTTATTCGTATTGCATACTGTCAAGTGTCTAAAAAGTTGCCACTTCACTGCTTGTTTGACGTCACTATGAACATTTATTTCTATTTTCTATGTCAATACTGCACGTGAAGTCGACACGGTTTTGCTTATATTTGCTAAATATTTGTCACTTTACCTAAACATTTTCATATGCACATACAGAGGCACACGCACACAAGCACACATGTTTAATCAGCACACAAGAGGACTGACGACAACCAGACACAAAAACCTGGTTGAGATGGGTGGAAGAAAGGCTTTTGTTAGAGACAAAGGCCTTGCACACACACAAAACAGAGAAAAAAAATCTCAGGAAACCTGGATATTCACGAATTCAAAGGAAATGAATCGAGCATATAGAGCTTCCAGCAAAGCTACTAGACTATTTCTTACGAAGTAATAAAAGCAACATCAATCAAGTTTATCAGTTCCGTGATAAGATAGGACACGTCAGATCCACCGTCCACTGTAATAGACTGCGCTGCAGCAATCGAGCAGAATTTGAAATGACTCTGTAGCGATGATTTGATTGACCAGTAGATTATGCGCCCAGAATTCTTTTCCCACTCGTCTGTTTTGATCCATTGCTGACACCAGTTCTCGGTGACTTATGAGGGCGAATGCTAATGTTGTACCAGCACCCATAAAGGCTCCTCAGTTGGTTTGGTGTTCTTAGGCTTTCGTCGTCGGGTACCGGCCGTCTTAAGCATGCACTTTTGACACCATTGAACCGTCATATTCTTATCGATTGGCACAGGTTGATACGCATGATGGCCTCTTACTGTAATTTGCACTGTGCTGACTTGAAGAGATAGGGCCATGTGCTGTCAGTTACATGTAATGCTCTGAAGTCTAATTGAAACTGAAGTGGGTGTACAGGCTTGACTATAGTGCTTGATTCGCGCATAATAGGTCAACGAGTAGAAAAACGAGAGAGATACCAGGTAGACTCGGCCTGCATTCGTCTGGAGATACGCAGGGTACATTTCCTGGACTTGCTGGTAATTGCCTATAATCGTACAGACAATACCAACTGCGCCGAGACACCCCAAATAAGGAAATAGATACGGAGTGATCTCGTGCATTTTGACGTGTTTTACATGTAGATGGTCGTGAAAGCCCATTTATCGCGGACTCTCTTGTGCTTGTGCGTGTGCTCGTCTCAGATGTACATGTATATACTTTCATATGTACATGTCCGTGGTATCACAAAACTCTCTGCACACGCATGGCTTGTTCTGCACCAAAAGCCTGGTGATCGCCGTTTCCTTGTCGTGAAATGCCAAAAACGTAGTCACACAACAGATGCAACGAGCAGCATGATTCGCCACGCCCACCACATGCCGTATCATACGCATTGATACACACCCCTGTCGTCAAAATCCGAGATGCCAGCGTCACGGTCGCCATACAATTTCGTACCCACCGCATGCTGCTTGATAAACCCCTACAATAAACCACAGAACGCCACAATACGTCTATTTTGAAAGTGCACTGGTTGTACAGATCCGCAAAGTCTCTGTCGCCATATGCATTTGTAATTTGCTCTCCACGCGCAACTCGAGAAAATGCACAATCAAATGCGACCATGCCGTCATATATGCGTTTGTCTGCTTCTCGACAATCTGCTTATTGTTTGGCCAACACGTGTGTCAAAACGAGCCTACACAGACCTTGTCTCGTACTGGGTTGTCGGCGTTTGGTGTAGTCTGTACATATTCTGCATGCCGTCTGTACGGAAGCCATTACAAGTATAAGTCTTCTACCGGACGGGACTTGTCGAGCCCCATCTCATCGTGATCTGGTGCTTCTGCGTGAGACGTAATCTCATTGCGATTGTCTCGGGACGTGATCCCGAAATCGTTGACATAGAACCAGCTACCTACAGATTAACAGTCCCTCGCTCTGGCCAACTGAGCAGGTTCAGACTCGTCTCGGAGTTTCAGGCCATGTCTCGTTACTGACTCTCGTAGCCACGTTCGAACTTCGCGCCAATCTGCTCTCAGTGTTGGACATTCTCACTGTGGGACATTCTCTGTCAGACACATTGTCTGTGAATAACTTCTCAGCGTCAGATATTCTTTGTTCAACATGCTCAGTGTGAGACATTCTCACTGTCAGGCATTCGCTGTAAGATGTATTCTCTGTAAGACAGATTCTCTGTAAGACAAATTCTTTGTTAGACCACTGTACTACGTGTGATTGCGCATAGGTACCGTGCATAAAACAGATCATATTTGACGCTTTGATCATCTGTATTTATACATACATGCAAATACAGATCTATATTTATACATACATATACATACAGATGATCAAAAAATCAAGTATTTAGAGAGAGATAATGTTGTTTATTGGAAAACCAAAAGGAAGATCAAGGATGATCTCCATGTTATGTTATGTTATGAAAACACTAGATGTAGATATATGGATAAATTGCCATTGATTTTGTAATCAATTGTAATCATATGTATACATATGCTGCATATACATAATGTGGATAGATTTTCATCATTTTTTCGTCTCTTTTGAAGGGCACTGATGATTTCTATAGTTCGATTGTAAGCTGGGATGCGGTGCCGTCCGATAATGTATCCCCTCGAAGGCTTCGACTCTGCTGTCCCCTCAGTCCCCCCTCCCGGACCCTGAAGTTTTAGTACTTGACGGGGTGGACAACAATCCAAGGTCTGCAACGGAGGCGGCCGGGCAGAGACCCCACTGTCATGACTGCCACTGGAATGTGGATCCTGAGACCCCCGCCTACGGACGGTCAAACGAGCCAGGTGGGGATTGCCCCACCTGTGGCGATCCTGCCCACCCCCATGCAGCTGAAGTGGAACTTGTTGGATGACAAACGCAGGAAATCTAGGCCTACCCCCAATAGGGAATAAGCCGACTCAGCGAAGCCGACCATCAGATCTGGTTCAATCAAGCATGGACTCCTTTTTCAGGCCACCCAGCCGGCCCTCACTCCAGGTCCCACAGGTTCACCGATCTCACCCACAATTTCCCTTCCTGACGTGCGCACAGAGGTGTCACTTGACTCGGAGGCAGGGGAACTTTTATATGTCACATCTACACATGGCTCGGCAATTCTTTCTGGTCCAAAAACCTCCTGACGGAGGGCTCGTGCAGTCTTTTTATTGACCCGGTACACGACGCAGGTATCATAAGTTATTTCATTGGTCCAAGCCCAAAGAGATAAAGACCGCAGAACACGCAACGCGCACGACTCTCTTTCACAGAGCTCTCCAAGTCACAGTAGTGCATATTTCTTTCAATATCCATAGCAACCACTAGGTCTACTTCAAAATTGAACTGGCAACTAACACCACACGCTGCATGATCCGCTCCCCCCACAACTGCTGATCCAAGCGATTGATACCAAGAAGATGTTCCATATGTTGGCAGAATGGGTGGTCCAGGTCAAACAGACGAGGAAGACGAATAGTCAGTTGGCACTCAAGACCACAGAGGCACCTCGTGCTTTCTCCGGGCCAGTAACCAGCTTTCGTACGGTGACAGCAATCACCCAGATGGATAGTTTCCAATGTGCAGTGTTCTACACCGGCAACATTGTGGCTGATGCGTCGAGTAGACCAGGCCGAGTCCGCCGCCAAAGCTGCGAGAACATTCGTAAATACGTTGGTCTGCTGCTCTGGCTGAATTCCCAACGGCCTATTACCCTCTCCTTGGAGCAGAAGATGCTGTTCATCAGAGATTCCCTGCTTGGGGCAGTGGTCCCATTATCACGCAGCGTCATCCCGGGCCCCTCGGCTAGTGGACTCATTTGCATTATCATTAGACACATGATCAAAGAAATTGGATACACTCCCCCGGTGATGATAGCATCTCTGCTCCCAGACTGAAAGCCTGGTGGATTGACAATGCACAACAGCCTCAAACCCCAGGGAAGTGCCACCGCCATGACTTGCACGAAACCCTCCCCGCCCGAAGAACTGGGCCTTAACTCCTCAACAAGGTTGACGAGTCCTGGGGGAGAACCTGCATCGGACTGCCAGAGGCTAAGTGGCCCAGAATCCGGTATGTCCTCGGAGGGAGGAGGGGCGGAGAATATTAAAGCTCCAACCCCCGACGGACCCGGTGAGCAACATGGCAAGAAAAAGGCACGACTCATCGAGGTGGAGATTCCCCTGCCTCCGAGGGAATGGCTTCGTCAAGACCTGGAGTGGAAGCAGATCCTGCAGATAGGTCCGGGCCTTGACAATCTTGACAACACGTGCTTCTGCAACGCTGTCCTGCAATGCTTGACGCACACAGCACCACTCGTCAACTTCTGTCTCAATCGTAGTCACTCTGTGAAGCTCGACACTGCAGCTGCCACAGATGACTATGATGCCCTCTTGGCTGTAGAAAGACACATCATGAAGGCATTTGCCTTCCGACAGATCACAATAGCCCCAACTTCTATCGTTGCAAACTTGATAAAGATGGGCTCACACTTTGCAGCCGGCTGGCAACAAGATGCGCACGAATTCATGCGATCCTAAACAGCCAACATGCACCTCGCTGATCTGAGAGCAGGCGGAAATGCCCCTCCCCACAGCCAGGAGCACACAGGCCTGTTACACGGCATTTGTGGCGGACTCCAGCACAGCCAGGTGCATTGCGAATCGTGCAATTCCAGCACCAACATGTATGATGCCTTTCTTGATATGTCACTTGAGGTGAACAAGGCCGCCACGGTTTTATAAGCACTTCGATCGTTCACAAACACTGATATCCTCGAGGGCGACAACAAATTTGAATGTTCCAAACGTGGAAAGAATATGTGCCACCAAACGTCTCAATCTCCACCGCACACCACGAGCGCTGCAGCTCCATCTGAAGAGGTTTGGGATTTCGGAGGGAGGTGGCAGCACCAAGATCGTGCACCATGTCACCTTCCCGGAGTCGTTAACCATGGATCCTTTCACAAGTCAAGGCGAGGATCACCTGGACAACCCTCTCGACTACGCCCTATATGCGGTAATCGTGCACATTAGATTGTTAGTCCGGATTCGACACTACGTGACATAGGTCAAAGACCCATGTAGCGGATGGTTTAAGATGGACGATGACAAGGCGAGCCAGGTCTCCCTCTCTGAAATATTAAAGATCCAGCTTTACATGCTTTTCTATATTCACAAGCCTCCACCAGACGTAGGAACTAGTAATGCTCTGCTGCCATGTGCAGCTCCCGGATCCAAGGATGACAAAAGCCTCATCAAGACATATTCTGCTCCCTCCCAGGACAGCGTCAAGCAGCAGACCGAACCAGCCTTTGACGCAATGGTCGAGGATGGGCTGCCAGACGCAATCGGGGTCTCGCCGTCACAGACGTCTAAAGCGCGCACCGAACCGGAACAGACAGTATCTTACCCGGCTTCGACTGTTGGAGATTCTGCGGAGGTGTCAATATCGTCGCATGCCGCGGTGTCGACATTGTCAGCAGCAAGCTGCTGTGAAGTGCCCGTCATGGGAGATCTTCCAACCGGAGTAGGGAAACCTGATTCCAGCAACCCTGGCCCGCCAGGTATGGCTACTATGCGGATCAACTATCTTCCCACTGCATGCGAGCAAAGGAAGACTCTTACACTTGCCATTCCATGTTGCTGCCAGACAGTGGCTCAACGTGAGCCACAGCAAGGAGGGAGGCTGAATGACTTTCCGTTGGATCCATCTCTAGCGCTGGCCCTGAGGCCAGGAACATTCCCAACCTGGCCAGTCCCAGCCCCCACGACGATGCGACTGCACCTGCTTTCGGAAATCACTTGCGACAAGTCCAGACTTCACCGACTGAGAGGCCCCAGCCCGACCAAGCTGAGGGCGGGATAAAGTGCCAATTAGAGAAGGCCGACTTGCTAGAACAGGAGAACCGGATAAGGCCTGTGGTACACCCACAGGAGGTACAAATTGACTCGATTTTTTTGGTTGGGTATTTCCTGTGCACGAGAACCTCCGGTCCTCGGTACCCCCCCCAGTTATCTGAGTTCGTGGGAAAATCATGTCACGGTCTACCCGTTACCGTATCACTGGCATTAGTTTAGTCTGGTAATTAGGTTGGGTTTCAAAACCCAAAAAAGAAAGAACAACAGATCCTTGGTAAGAATTTCCAATTTCTCAATCCACTCCCAACATGCAACCACATCCACTTCAAAACAACATTCACGTGTCCAAGGTCCATCATGATTGCGGGAGTGTCTTGGAGTCAGGCGCTTCTGGGCTACCTTATTACTGCACACCACCTGTGTGCGTTCCTGATGTACTTGGCGTGCTAGTTGTGTGGCGGAAAAACAAAAAGAAAAGAAAAAAAGAGACTGTACACACTTGTGTGCGTTTCTGATGTAATTGGAAGACTAACTGTTTGGTGTCCTCACAACAAAACAAAAAACAAAGAGTCCCACACTTTGTATGCGTTCTCATACCCTGACCGGCGGATCGA
>Ga0105055_10012443_pt1 | contig 10355 bp, 7 predicted proteins | sample BON03_FD_78090 | JGI IMG/M metagenome (GOLD analysis project Ga0105055, IMG submission 78090) | Freshwater microbial communities from Lake Bonney liftoff mats and glacier meltwater in Antarctica - BON-03 | ecosystem: Environmental > Aquatic > Freshwater > Ice > Glacier meltwater | place: Lake... | reverse complement strand
GCTGTCAAGTCGAGGGATGCAATTAAATTACATCAGGAGAAATATAATGCGAATTCAGTGATTCCACATAATGTTCTTGCTTCTGATTACCTCACGGATTGCCATCAGGCTCTTTTCTTTCAAAAAAAAACTTTTGTTTATTAAAAAATTAGCATTGTATTGTTTTTTTTCACTAAAAAAAATTTAAAAAAAAAAGATTTTTGTTTTTGTTTAAAAAAAAAAAAAAAATATATATATATATATACCTGGTATATAAAAGAATAGGAAGTAATAAAAAACAACACCAATCATTGTAGATTTTTGTCTCAATTAATAAAGCAGTCTATATCAAGGTTGTGCCTTGCTTGAAATTGTATTCCCATCTCCAAAGTGGGGTAGATTGAAATTGTATTCCCATCTCCAAAGTGGGGTATATTGTACTTGTTGCTTGTTCTTAATGCGAACATGAGTTCGTAAATAAAGCATACACCTGTATTATAAAAAGATAAAACATAGAAGGCCCAATACAGATTCTTTAAACGATGATTTATTCCTGTTCAGTGGCGGAATTTGATTTGTCAACGGTGAATGAGTTTGGGAAACTATTACTACAGACGTAAGGGCAAGAATGATGTTCCATTTAAAAAGAGATTCTATTAACTTTGATAAGTGGAACTAGTTCTTCGAAGTTTGAACTTGTTTTCAAACACCAACGTGTAAATGAGGGGGACTTTTACAAGATTTTGGAGCTGTTTTTCATAGAATCAGGGTGATGGCTTCCGTATATTGGGGTGCTCTTTTTGTTTTGAGTGCCGCATGTGCTGTGTGCATCCAGCAGCAATACAAGGGTCTCATGAAAATGCCTACATCAACAGAATTTGACTCGTTTCAAAAGCGGTTTCTCTTGGTTTACTTCTTAGCCTGCAGTAGTGACTGGGTTCAGGTAAGTGTATATCCAAGTAAGACACTACAGGCTAAGCGGCATTGGTAGGGACCTTACATCTACAAGTTATATCAATTCTATGGATTCACGAAATCTGAAATTGGATTCCTCTTTGTTCTAGGGTATTGTAGTAGTGCAGTATTTGGTACGTTCATTGGAGGCATGGCTGACAAAATCGGTAGAAAGAAAACTGCTCTTGCCTTTTGTGTGGTGTATGGTATTGCTTGCATTTGTTCTCATATTCGGTCATATGAAGTGCTAGTATTCGGTAGATTGTGTTCCGGGATTTCGACGTCCATGTTATTTTCGGTGTTCGAAAGTTGGATGAATCATGAGCACAAGACTGCAGGGTATCTGGACGACTGGATGGTAAAGACTGTTTCGTACATGACATTTGGTAGCAGTCTGTCTGGTATCGGTAGTTCTGTTGTGGCATCTGGTATGGTTAAGGTAGCAGGTTACACAGCACCATTTGACGTGGCTTTGGGTCTTTTAATTGTAACGTTTATTTTAATCAAAGTTACGTGGAAAGAGAATTACGGTGATCGTCAAATCACCACTGGAGGCAATTTTGCTATGGGATGGGTGACTCTGACGTCGAGTTCACGTTTGCTTTTACTTGGAGTTACACAATCATTTTTCGAAGGCACAATGTATTGTTTCATTTTCTCATGGACCCCCATTTTAGAAGAAACAAGTTTTGAAGGCGATATACCTCATGGAATTATTTTTGCCTGTTTTATGGTAGCTATGATGTTAGGATCTTTCATATATCAATATCTGATAAAGAAAATGAGATCTGAGGCTATTTTAAAATACGCGTGTGTGGTTAGTGGTATCGCTCTGGTGGCTCCTGCGATTACTTCCAGTCACAACGTGATCTTTCTCAGTTTCTGCTTGTATGAAACATGCGTTGGGGTGTACTTTTCAGGTATGGGATATCTTCGATCTATGTGTATTCCAAATGAGATGCGATCCACCATAATGAACTTGTATCGCGTTCCACTCAATTTATTTGTGGTGATTATCCTCATAAATATATCCTCGTTGTCGCATTCAAAATTATCAAGCATATTTCTACTAGGGCTTATGGTTGCTGCTTCTTCATATGCATATCTTGAGAAAATGTCATCCAGTCAAGATCTGAGCAAAGTAAACACCGAAGATGACCAAGATTCCAAAGTATAAAATAAGAATCATGTTTTTAATTATCGAAGAAAAGAGAACGTAGTAAATTCATAACATTGATCTTTTCTGCTGAGTTCTCTGAGAGGAATTCATACATGTGAGGATTCATCGACTGCATTTTCAGTTGCACAATCACTTGAGGAAGTGCCAACTGTTTGAGGGACAAGTCAGTAGGAATCATTTGATCATGTTCATGAAAAGTGACTAGCTTACGGCTCTCGTCCAGCAACTTCCATGATTCTTTCAAATTCATATCCCAGCCAAGAAATTTGACAAGTTTAATTGCAAGTCCATTTAACAGGTTCATTTTCCCCAAGAAATATCCAGCAGCAAAAGCAGTCGAGGCCAATTGCCACGCAGCTCCCGCAATGGCGTTTCCCACGATAACCAACAGTACCCCAAGCATCACCTTGATCAACAAACTTGGGTTCTTCGTCACTGGAGAAATCAATTTGACCAATTTTGATGGTGGAATCCAAGTCTCAGTTGCATCCAGTAGTACGCTGGCAGAAACGAGGGAACTTATGGCAGTGGATATATAAGTGACATGGGGGAAGCCAGTAACGCAAAGAAGACCAACAATTAAAAACAATGACATATTCAGCACAATAATTCCACCAATAGCTCGCATATCAAACGCCCCTTCAAGGAGTTTGTCATTCACTATCTCACCCAAGTCATAAAATGTCCTATCAGCAAACACAAACGGAAGCTCCATAGGGATATCTACTAGTTTACGTTTTAAAAGTTCCCCGCACGCAAGAACTGCTGCAGCGCCTCCTATGCTATGTCCATGCAATATAATATCTTTGAACTCGACCTTGTTCGTGGTGTGTACCCACATAATAGCTGAAACAGCGTCTTTAACAATATCAGCAGCACCTTTGCTATCAGAACCACTACTTCCTCCTACCCCACGGTAGTTTACTCCTAGCATGCTGCAAGAATACCCCCGACTAGAGAGATCGCGTTGGAGGAGCATGAGTGGTTCCAATTTATCTTCATAGCATACCCCATTAGCGTTCAGATGAATAAGGAACTTGGGTTTACCATTGACTATCTGGGATTTCAAGATAACGGCATCAAGTTCACTTTTGCTTCCATCAACAGGAATACGAACTCTCTTTGAGTTGTATCCCGGCAATGTCAGAAATGCCTTTCTGGAGTCTTCAATTCGAGCTTGGTTGATCGCGTACACTATTTGAGAAGGAAGAAAAAGAAATCCCAACACTTTTCTCCATACGAAGTAGGAGCCCGCGCCAGTTGCTACGATGCTGACACCACAAAGAAAACCACCTTCCATCAAAAAAGTTGACATATAAAGATTTAGTGTCATTGTTACATCCCCGCATGGTCTACCCATTGCAGTGAATATTTATAAAGAGACACGGTCATAACATCATTGGAAAAACAGTTTTATTATAAGTTTTATTTAATAAGTGAGGCCAGGCCATTGGTGACATTTAAATTTCATCATAACCGGAAGGATCTACAGCAGCTGCACTGGTAGACGTATGAAGATCCGTTTCCCCTCCCTGATACTTGTTAGAAAAGGAAGTACCTCGATTCTGAAACCTCGACAATAGCGAGTCTATAACATCCCGCATTTTGGAAATTAAAGAATTCCAAAATTCGATATTTGGAATGGCTTCTAGACCTTGCTTGCGTTCCCTGAATACATTGTAAGTAACTCCTAGCATACAATACGCAGCAAGAGCTAACAGCAAAAACGCAAAAAAGCTAGCAAAAAAGCCAGCACCATCCTTGTCCTTGTACTTCGTCTCACCGCTGATAACCACTGTGGGGCATGCAGCATGAGATATAAACGTGTAGATAGTGGTGCATTCAGTGAGCGCTTGAGCCTGTACTTTGGTCAGAGTAACTCCATCAAGGGGATTAGCTGTCGTAATTTTCTCAGTACATCTAAATTCAAATAAAGCGACTCGTTTCTCACATGCGCCGGAACCCGCCGACTGGTAGGAAGTGAAAACTCCTGCTTTTGGATTTCCTTCAATTAATTGCCATTTGGCCTCCGTATCACTATGACCCCATGATCGGCATCCTTCCTGCAAGTTCACACTAACAGCTATGACTGTTCCAGAGTCAGGGACTGTGCTACATGCTTTGGGCTGGGAGGCTTGAGGAATAGGACCGCATACATTGGCATAGAATATCTCCGCTTCCGACATTGGACTCTTCTGCACAACTTCGTATGGTGTTAAAGGCTGATTGAGTGGAGTAAGATCATACTGGCGATCACCAATGGCAAAATTGCAAACGATACTTTGGCTCAAACTCACTATGCATAAAAAAACCACGAGGACTCTCATCAACATCATGGCACAAGTGGAGTCTAATAAATGTTCGGGGCTATCCTTGGAATTTCAAATATTTTTTCCCTGAATAACATTGTGTCGAACGTTATGGAGCGATGCACTATTGATTGGAAAGAAGACTTTAAAGAAATATCATGCATGGATATGTCACCATCAGGAAGCTTTATTTGCGGTGGCCCAGCAGGCAAGCTAATGCTGAAACAAAATAGTGTCGCCTACGCTATCCAATTGGACAATACCAATCCAGTTGGGGGAGTAAGGTATTTGAAAGACAAATCAGGAAGGTTTGCTCTGTTCTTTTGGAGATCTAAGCAGATATGGTTGGGGTCTTTCGACACTGGCTTGGAATCAATTTCGTTTGAATCTGACTACACACACGGTTCAATAAGTTGTCTCACTACAAGCCAGTTTTATCCTGATGTTATAGCATGGGGCTGCGAGACTGGAGAATTATACGTGAAGAATATCAGTACAGAAGATGATGAATGGGTTTTAAAACATAGTACAGATAAAGCAGCGATAGAAGGAATGGACTTCACAGCTAGTGGACATTTGCTGATTACCGGGGCTGCTGACGGATCACTCAACATGTGGAACGTTTCAAAAGATAAGAACGGATACTTGATTGGCTGTATACAAACTACTGGTTCCCCTATTTGTAGTCTCGATACTCTTTGGAATGCAACTCGGCCTGATCAGATTGTTGTAGTGACAGGTCATGAGAACGGCTCCGTTCTAGTTTGGGATGCAGTTAAAAAAAAGAGACTTGCTATTCTTGGGCCACTCGGTGGTGACCAGGTGTTCTGCGTTCAAGTTTTAGAAAAATACGTTGACCCTTCCGGGAAATCGTTTTGTCCGCTAGTTATCATGGGAAACGATGCCGGTTTGGTGAGACTGTATGCAGAGAGACAAATGGATACGAATGAAGACGATGTTTCTATCGATGTAGAGCAATGGATTCTGTTGGAAGAAATGCATTATCGCTCTCCAATTGTATCAATTCGATTTGACGTGGTTCGAGATACGCTTTGGGTAGCGTCTTGTGAAAACGGACTGGATCATCTAATCCTAGGACAGCTGGCATGCTTTCACCAAATTGAAACTAGTCCTGAAATACCTGTTGAAATACCTGTAGAAGAACCTATCGAAGAACTTATTGAAACTCTTGATGCTCCGATTCCGATGAGAAGACCAGAACCGATACCGGAGCCTCAACTTGATGACTACGTAGAAGAACTGGGGAAAATTCCACAACCAAAATCACCTCCTAAGCCACAGGAATATCCTGTTTTTGATGAATCAGAATATTTCGAACAGAAAACGTGTTACGATGGTTGGATCGATCAAGATAGGCCCCCGCTGCCGCTTTCGATCTACCATGAGCCATGCTTAAACTCGAGTGCCAAGTTAGATAGACAATTGATAAAAAACAAAGCGGCAACTTTTGACGCAGCAAAATCTGTCACGAAACAGGCAATCATGAAAGAATATGGTCCTGCGGTGGCAACAAAGGTACTTGGAGTTTCCAAGACGGAAATACTATATCCTGATCTAATTCCGATAGTCAATAAGGCCGACATCTCAGCAGCTGGTGCTCCGGTATACGAATATCGCAAAGCTCTTCCTCAAGTTTCTACTGGATGGACAAGGAAAAAGTCTATCAAGCAACGTCAGGACGAAGAAATAGAACGACACAAATTAGAACGGATGATTAAACGATCAGAGAAGACTGAGACAAATGACAAGCAAACAGCAAAACAACGCGAAACTAGAAAATCCCAAGACAATGAAATTCCGACGGCTATTAGAGCATACGAGTTCCCTTGGGCCAGACCTGAGTTTTACCTCACAAAACAGGACGACGGCAAAGTTGGATTTCACAATTTTCGATCTTTGAAATAGTTTTAGTAATTAATAGTCAATCCCGTTGTCGCTCTGACGCCTTCGAGTTAAACTTTTCTGCAGTAACTCACAACGCTCAAATGCGCCATCCACTACATCTTCAAAGTATACCGGCGACGATACGAGCAGGTCTAATTTTTGAGTGGAGGCTGTCATCATCTCACTTCTCGCTTTCTGGTTCAACTTACGTTTCTTGGTTGGAATTAAGGACTCGCTTCCTACTATCAGATTGAATTGTTTCTCATCCTCTGAAAATATGGTTTCGAAAATTCGAGGACTCACGGGAGCAGAATTTTCTCCAAAAAACGATTCGCCATAGAATCTTGGTGTTTGTATCAATGGAAGCTCCAATAACGCAGCTATATTTCGTTCCTTGAAAAAAGGAATTTTGGTGGGCGGTATAGAGGTCACAATGGAGGACGAGGGATGGACAATATTGCTACTTGAAGGAAGACTTACCAGTAGGTTGTTGGCTGCTTCAAAAGCTGGGCCAAATTTGAACGTTACAATATATTCTGGGAGTGCTTGGGCTTTATCATAGGTGACAACCATGCACATTTCTGATGAACGGCTAGAAAAAGGCCCCCCTTGCACACAGTCATGCAATACGTGAGGGCGTTCTGACAACGGAGGTGGACGTGTGAAGCTTTGATTAATGAAATGACCCATGTCGTACACATTACCACATGCCACTCGGGAAATAATCATTTGACTCGGACATTCCTCCCCATAGTATCCCATATCAATCCTGCTTTCAATGGAATCGCGACGGCATTTATAACCATAATTTTTGGCACTGTAATTTGGGGTTGAGCTGAAGTAGCTACCAAGACCGTAGTTGCCGTGTCGCGACAGCCTAGGGTCAAACCCTTCCGTTCCAAGACATAATAAAACTGGATCAGTCTTCGCAGTTCCGTGAAACAAAATACGCTCATTAACGCTATTAAAACCAGGCTTTTTAGCCATTCGGTTCACGTGAGAATGATACTGGTCAGCTAGCAACTCGTTATGAACTCGTTGTATTCGAACAGGTTCGAGATGCTCACCGCACAAATTTCTAGCATAGTTCCACTCCTCCGAACCTCGCACTAAGTCGAGTAGAGTGGGGTCATTTCCGGCATCGATTAATGCCTTTTCGTGTGATATAGTTTGAAGAGCGTTGGCTATACATCCGGATGGAACATCTCGATACAATGTATTGATTATATTTTCAGCCTCATTAAACTCGCGTTCATCAGTTATTGGAAATATGCGGACTCCCTCTGGGTGTACTAAGTCAACCTCTAGAGCCATTTCATCTTTAGTTCGAGAAACGCTTTCTAAATGAAGTGCGTCTATCAGCTTACCCAACGTGCATTGAAGCTTGACCATTGAAAATATTGAATGGCTCTCTGAATCCAAGCTCGAATTGGGGATGGGAAACGAATAGGACCACGAAGAACGGAATTAGTTATTGCTGCGACTGTATTATCAGTAATATGTGCTGTATTCTTGTTATTGTGCCTAGTATTATTACTAGCAATACCCTACAACAGGAATTAGATCGTGGTAAAAGTGCCCGTGCAATGCTGCAAATCGAAAACTCGATTTCAGTATTTATTGTACGTAGTCGATCCATAGTAATGTAGTCGAAAGTGTATAGCTATTTTTATTTTTTATCATTTGTTACTCACGTTCAAGACTTCAACCAATCCAGAATCCTTAGTAATAAAACATATGTGTACTGATTTCGGAATCGAACGAAGGTTTGTCCGCCTACAGAAATAATTCCTCCTTGTTATGCTTGAATAAGCTCTAATAAATTGAAATAATGTATATCCTTATTATTGATTTATTTAATCAGCTTGATATGCGTATTTCAAACCAGACACCCCAAAACTCGACATTTAAATAAACTTCATCATAATTTTTAATCCGCTAGGTGAAAGCGAGGACGGTTGTTTCGTTTATTCAATAGTTGGTTGCTTCGTCGAAAGAGTCGCCCGTTCACTTAAAAAACTGCTCGTCAGCAAATTATTTGCAGTTTATGTGCGGGTTTTAGTCGAAAATTCGTCGAATGCTGACATCTAGACTTAAGGAGAGTTTAATCATATACGAATTTTTGGGTTTGTGAGCTGATGTTTAATGTTAGTTGTATAGTTCATGTCACTGCAACTCATCGTTTTATCAATAAAACACAACATCTAGTTTCTTGCACGCTATGAGATCACACACTGCATTTTTTATTTACCATCAGTCCGCATCCAAACAGAACAACAATTTGATAATTTCCCCGTAGATAGAATACTTGGTCTGTTCGATTGTACAACGACTTCAATGTAACGACCCATGAGTAACTAGAAACATTGATTTTTAAATTTCGAATTAAAAAAACTGTTAATTAAATTGAGCTCGGAGGCGTCTCTTGATTTCGTTGAGGATTAGTTCTCTTTCGTGAACTGCGCCTGCCATTAAGCCGGCATTCTCCTGAGCTCTTCTGATCAGATACGGCAACACTTCTTCAATTCTACCATACGGCAGATATTTGTACGCGTTGTAGCCATGTGATCCTAGTGCAAAGGTCAGGTGGTCCGCCATTCCTAAAAGCTGACCAAAGTAAACTTTTTCACTAGGGTCTTCTACGCATTCATTCATCGATCGAATCGCAACTTCACAGCTCTCTTGGTTGTGTGTTGCTATCATGACATGTGCAAGGGAATCCTTGATTAAGAGGTCAACGATTTTGTTGTAGTTTGCATGTGTCTCCTCAATAGTTTGATATATCGGACTTTCCTTTCCTTGCTCTTCAGCCAGATTGTTTTCGTGTACCATGTATGCACCTCGTACCAATTTACACCCAAATATCCATCCTTCGCGCTTGGATCGTTCTAGGTCCAATGAAACTCTTTCCTCCGAAGATGTAAGATAGCATTGATACGTCCCAAAGATAATCGGCTTCTTCACGTTGTACTTCCTTTGTAACTTAAGCACAGTAGAGTCAATAGACGGTTGGAAGTAGGTGTGCTCTGCATCGATCATCAAATTTACATCCAACTCATTCGCCAACTCAGCTAATCGATCCATTCTGTTGAACATATTGTGACCTAGCTTCAATTCTTCGTCGGTCAACGCAGATGCTAGAAGGGGTCCTGGCTTGATACATGACTCGACAAGCATGGCGATAGTGTCCATGTCCACACTTCTCGCCCAGTCAACACGATCAATATACGGCTCACCGTCCACTTCTTTTCCTTGGCTCGCGCTTTCAAAAAGTTCCTCTACGAAAGAAGTCTTCACGTCAAAGTATTCAGAAAATCCTCGCTTGAACTTTGGCAGAGTCAAAACCCCTGTGGCTTGTCCTGGATTAACTTTGGCATCGATCCTGCTAAACAACCGAAACTGCTCCACCGCCATGATACTCATTCGTTTCAAAAGCAGCGGGTTGCCTAAGGCAGTCAACTTAATGGCTGCAAAGGGACGAGAGCCCTCTAAAGCAGCATCCCTTGCTGTTCGGATGCACTGTTCAAACACTTTCGTCGCTGCATCACATTTCTTCTCGCCTTCATACGAGTATGTCCTAGCTACAACCTCGTCCTCTCTCTCCTCCCTAGTATCCTCTAAGTCACCCTCTGCAGCATAATCAAGGATTCCAGCCACTCCAGCTGAATTGAGCTCCTTCATTACCGGAACAAGGTCTTTGTTGTTTTCTGCAGCTACAAACTGCTTGAAAAAAGTTTGCCGAATCACATAATTGGTAATGCTCTTTCGAAACATAACATACGACAACTTGATCATCTTTTCAGAATTGGCAACGAGTGATTCAATGGAACATACTTTGAGCACGCACAAGTTGCGAATGAGGCTCAGAGTAGTGTGGTGAGCGTAGGCGTCTTTCGTTCTGTCGAAATCTACAAACCGGCGTTTTGTGGAGAAATGAACCCGTCCTCTTGCTCGCGAAAGTATACGAGTGACAAACATTAACAGTAGGATCAAGCAGAACTAACTACTCGCTTTAGTTTTTTTTTTTT
>Ga0105055_10012436_pt1 | contig 10359 bp, 10 predicted proteins | sample BON03_FD_78090 | JGI IMG/M metagenome (GOLD analysis project Ga0105055, IMG submission 78090) | Freshwater microbial communities from Lake Bonney liftoff mats and glacier meltwater in Antarctica - BON-03 | ecosystem: Environmental > Aquatic > Freshwater > Ice > Glacier meltwater | place: Lake... | reverse complement strand
CTCATATAGTCCAGTATGTCGCGGGTGTGTTGCGACGCCGCCATGCCGGCGTGCTCGCGCTGGAGGTCGTTGTGCTGTTGCATGTGCCATGGGTTCAACATGTGCACGACGGCGACGCCGTCGCCGTCGCTCTTTATGCGTAAAGGCGTGTGGGGCATGTGGGGCGTGCATTGGTACGACATAAACACTTTGTCGCAGTCGTGTTCGTCAGGCAACGACTCGAAACCAACGTTTTTGTAAAACTTGAGGGTTGCAAACTCGTATTCGTCCTTGTTCACGGAGAGGGTGACCCTTAGCATATTGGGCTGCTTGTTGCAAAAGCTCTTGACATGCTCCATCAGCCGACGGCCGTGGCCGCGCGACACTGGGTACGCACACACGTTGTAGAGGTGGGCGTGGTAAGTGGGGGTCGCGTCGTCAATGCTGCCAACGTTGTGATAGGTCAACTTACAGGCGCAACAGATCTTTTGGGACCATGCGCTGCGTCTGGTTATGAGCACTGCACGTTGGCTTGCATGGCACAGCAAGTAGTCGACACACCCCTCGATATCCGCGTTGTCCTTGTATTTGCGGCCAGCACGCATCGGCGCCAGCATGGTCTCGACGCATTGTGTGTAGTCCAAGTCGTCGTACCATGCATTGTAGAAATCGTCGAAGTCGTCTTCCAGGAAATCCGGCTTGTAGCGGAACGACGCTGCACTCAGCAGGACGCACGCTCGCAAAGTCGCAGGATCCACGTTGGACAACAATTCTTCGGTGAAGACCATGTCTTTGTCGCGCACCGCTCCAGCGGACAATAGCGGTTGGGCTTGCGCCGCTGCTTGCACCTTGGCCAGTATTCTTTCCCATTCTTCAGTGTTAGGCCCATAGGTGTTGGCATCGTCAGGATCGGTGGCGTCGTCGGCATCCGAGTCGGAGTTGGAGTCAGGATCGGTGGCGTTGTCGGCATCCGAGTCGGAGTTGGAGTCAGGATCGGTGGCGTTGTCGGCATCCGAGTCGGAGTTGGAGTCAGGATCGTCTTGCAACAACAAACTTGCCGCGGCATGCATGGTGATGTGTCACTTGTATCTATGGCCTGTTATATACACCTAACCAAACTTGCCTACAGATTCACCTCTGCCCCGTCTTTATCGTCAAGATATGACCCCACGAGAAAAAAAATCCGATTGTGTAATAGGTACGATTGGTTGTTTATATACTGCTTGATAAGCATGAGATATTTTACAGACAAAGCATGTTGAAAATAGTCTACCTATATGGATTTTTTACGTCTTACACACACACCATGTGGAAAAGGGAGTGTGTTTATATTTGGTGCTATTTCGGGCATTTTTGCCCATTGAAAGGACCTGAGAAATTCCAAAACACATTCCACGTTTTCCGTGCCACGCCCACGTATGTGTGTAAATGACATGCTTCGTGTGGTTGCAGCCTTGTTGGTCGCCTGTTGCATACACTGACGCCCGCTTTGTATCACAGCATGCCCAAGATGTTTCGCGCAGTACTCATCCCGGCCGACGCCGTGTCCAGGGACGACGCGAAAACGACGATGATCCCGGGTTCCGCCAAGCTGGTTTCAGTCATGAAAGACAACATTTTCAAGACAGACAGAGCGGTAGAACACTACGTCTTTCCTATGCACCTCGAGGGCAGCTACACTCATGTGTGCTTCTGCTACCAGTTGCCATTGACTGCTGCGGATGACTCGGTGCCCAATAAGGTGGCCAACGCCGTGTTCCAAGAGATTTATGGCGACACATTTGCTGGTGCTGCCATCTGCGGCCCGGTGGTGGTGTATGTGATGCACCCAACCAAAGGCGTCCCTCGCAAAGACACGTACACCGGCGAAATGTTTGACGATTTTGTCAAACAAATCCACCACATTATGCAGACAGAACTGGCCCCCGTGCACGGCCTATGGGGTCGCGACATGCGCCCGCTGGCATAGGGCGTTTTTCTTGCATGAATCACTTTTTTGTCCTGTGAATAAAACACCTGAAACGCAACACAAATCTACTCATGCACAGCAGGTCATTTGCAGCTTTTAGGCCCACGTCCGACAAGCACAACGTTCATCTGATGGCGGGCGCCTTTCCGTACAACGTGGGGGGATTTCAGGCCACGTGGCGTATTTTTATGCAGCTTTTCCATATCCTTGACCACACTGCTATGACCACAGGCTTGCAATCAAGAAATCCATACAAAAATCGGAAGAACGAATACATTGTATGCGAATAGCACAGTGCAAAGTAGTTGTATTACAATAGAGAAAGAGAGGCAAGATGCGTTTCTGGATTGGAATGGTGCCCGGAGATCTGCCGCAAGAAGCGAAAGTACAGTCTGCTGGAAAAACTGTGCAAGTCGGGGTTGCCGGTGGGTGCTAGCATCGATGCAACGTCTTGCTGAATGCGTTCGAGTTCGCCAGAGTATGGCACGCACTGCTGTATTTTCTCGAGGGCATGCTCCGTCTCGTTCTTCATGTTCAGCCGCGCCTTGGCCCGTATGGTGAATTGAACGCACAACTCCCCAAAGCGTGGCTGATTGCGTGCTGCCACCATGGAACTGCCGGCGCTCCATGTTCGGTTCATGCCCTGAAAAAGTCGCTGCACCGCTGTCATAGAGAACTGCTGTGCCAGCATGACTTCCTCCATGGCGCGTAAGATTTCTTCCGACTCTGAAATGCACTGCGAAAACTGCCGGTTGTCCAGCATGTCCTCTATCTTTTCCGCCGTGCTAGTCTGCAGTGTATCATATGTTGCCGCCATGCGGGCATCATTGTGCTGAGCACGCGCCATGGTCTCGTTTATCGCTCCAGTAATACACTGGACAAATTCGGCACTCTCTTTGTTATACGACGCACTGGTGACCAATGCTTCAATTTCACACAACATAGTTTGCACCGCTGCCTCTGTTTTCAAAAATAAATCCGATCTTTTCACATCGTGGTGATGCTGACTATGTTGCATCGTGCATGTGAGTTGCCGTGAATCTTGCTTTATATATGTCTTGCATGCTATTGATACAGCCACTTTATTTCACCACGCTTAGGCAAAAACTACCAATACAAGGACACAATAAAGTCATTTTTAATAAAACACGCAAATTCTTTGTAAATGCTACTTTGTGTCTCTCTATACCCCTCGGTCATGGCTCTGATAGCAATTTCCAGGAGATTCTTGTCTTTGTGTGTAATAATTGACCAGAATCACATTGCCAGAGATGGTCTGTTTGTGTTTCGACTGAGATTCTCTGTACTCTTGCCCATACATCTGGGCTACATGCTTGCCATCATTTACGGCTTCTGCATTAGAAACCGAAATGCCTCTACTTATTATTGATCGACATAAGAAATTCAAGTGGGCCAGCGTCATATTTTTCCCTTGTGTGTATTTTTTTCTTCTAAACACGTCTATCACAAACATCCAAACACGCGTATCACAAATGTGCATATACCACACAAACGACACCTGTCAAAAAAAACCAAATGGTACTTCATCTCCATGATCCATACTTTATTCAAAAAACACTGCAATTTATGCCGAGTGGCGGCGACTCGACAACACATTTCGAGGCACACCACGGGTATCATATTGGAGTCGTGCATCTCAAAAAACAGGCAGACGGAGCTCCTCTACTAAATACACCATCCACGAACACTTTTGCGAGGACAGTGCGGTTTCCCCCACTCGCGGAAAGCGGTGCTCATGCTGCATAGCCACCTCAAAGAAATCACCGAAATCGTGGTCGATGGATTGACTATCAGCAGCACCTGGCAGCAGGTCGTGATAGCCAAGGTCACCGACGTTGGGAAAGTAGAACTTGCCATCTGCCTTCAGCGCCATCAGTGCTGTCCAGACACGCAAGTGCACGTCGGTTTCGTCGAAATCATAAATGTAAGTGCGGTTGGAGAAGTTTTTGCGCAGGTCTACAATGAATATCGACTGCTTCTCCATTTTCACTTCCGACATGATGCATGCCTTTCGAGCAATTTATTATCCAAATGGTTATATAGGTGTTTTTGGACCGAAATAGCACAAAATTGGCACCCCCGGCGCCACCACATTTATTTTCGGCAGACCACGCCAAACAGTTAAGCGTTGCGCAAAATCACGCCAACACCCGTCTCTGCCGGTGTCACGGCAGTCTTACACACCAACATGAGTCGAGGAGTGCCGCCGCCGGACCGGCAGATGTAAAAACTTGCCAGGTCCGGCGTCGTCATCACTACACCCATGTCGTACCGGCGGCAGTTCTCGCAGATGTTGCGCATAGGAGCTGGCCTGCGTGTGAAATCGGGGTAGTGCATACAGTCGATGTGAGCTATGTTGTTGTGTGACACATACTTGTCAAAGACACGCACCTGCTCGCTGGTAGCCAGACAGTACCCCCCTGCTATCACAGACTGCAGTGTGCGCATGTTGTCGTATCGACACGCATCGGTCGAGTTTGCCGTGTCAATGCAATTGGAAGACATGCCCAGGGCCGAGACAAAAACGGTGTACACGTTTGTCTCACTGGCGTCAACGTAAAGCTGTGCGTTTTTTACGGGCATCGATAGGACACATGGAGACTGCCTCATTGTTGCTTTATACGAAGCAGGTTTAAAAGTGTGTGTGCATGGGGTCGTTTTTCTGGTGTAGACCAAATCTCGTATTTTTCCGTGTTCCAGGTATGATATCAACATCTTCACACCAACAAATGTGCATTTGAACTTCAGTCACGTGTCGGTTTGTGCTATATAGGTGCACACATTAAATCAAACACCAAACATGAATTTTTTCACGGGGGATACCTTGTGCGTATTGCGCGAGCATCTAGACCTGAGTGCAAGTAAAAATTTGTGCCTTGTGTGTGCCAAGCAAAACAAGACACTCTCGCTGCCCAGCTACATTGCCAGCAGCGAGCTGGAGCGCCGTGGTGAAAACGGCGAAAACATACTGCACCGCGCGGTGCAGTGTGGGATTGGGCTACTGCACGCGCAGAAAATAATAGAGCGCAACCCTAATTTGGTGGTGGAAACCGACAACGACGGCAACACTGCACTGCACCGGGCTGTCATGTCCTTTGCGATGAACGGCACGCTGCATTACCTGATGGTGGCCAACAGCGACAGTATCAACAAGCACAATGTCGCTGGTTTTTCGCCATTGCATCTGATTTTCCGAGTGCATGTATTTTGCATGGAATGCGAGCGTATTCTGCGCGAAGGAGGTGATTTTCCGACGCAGTTGTTTGAGACAAAAGTGAGCAACGACAGATTATTTTTGCTGGCAACTCAGAGAGCCTTTGAGACATACAAACCGCCGATAGACGATGTGTATCCTGCCTTTGAATTCAGTATGTATTCGACCCTGAAGTACGCGCTAAAACTTTTTCCAGAGTCTTTCCAAAACATCGACATCAACGGACAAGTGCCCTTGCACTATGCTGCATGCATGGTGCAGTTTGACGCCATCCACACGCTCATCCCGGCAGCATGCCCTGCTTCATGCAACATCACGGATTTCGAAGGCAACACTCCGCTCCAGATTGTTGTGCATCAAATCTACGACAATTATGGAGAAATGCCGACCTCCAAGTACGTGCTGCCGAAACGTTTCGAATATGGCATGGAAACGCCTAGATATCTCGTTTTGATGGTGAAACTCATGGTGGAGTCGTGTCCTGCGGGGCTAGACAGCTTTTTTGTGGAAAACACCATGCCAATTGTCGAGGCCTGTGAAAACAGTAACTCTCTGGTATTGTTCCTCATCAAAACTTATCCAGACCTTCTTTGGCAACTGAACGGTGAAGATGGTTTCGCGTTCCACAGCATCGATATTCCTGACGAGCTCAAAACCGAAATGCCCGATACAATACAGTGGCGTGCGAATATTCACAAGATATGCATGACTCGCCTGAAGGCCCTTATAAACTACAAACACAAACAGTAGTCGTTCAGCGAGGTTTTGAAATGCGGACAAGCACACGCACACCACGTGCAAGAAACGTTTATTACATGACACATAGCGTTTGTGGTGTGTGGATACAGAGGAATAAGGCAGAAGGACATATTCTACTTGTGCAAAAATTTGAGGTCGGCGTCCTGCGCACCGCGCTCAATCTCGGCAATGGCGAGTGCTACCTTGGGCTCCATATCCACCAGCGCAGCAAGCACGGGATCCATCTGGTCTTTCTGAGAGCCGTCGTCGCGACGCTCCTGCAGGATTTCCTGCACACACTCGAGGTGCATGCGAAGCTGCTTGCGAACATCATGCACATGCTCTACCGGCACGCCTCCCGGGAGCATGGCGGTGAACGAGCTCATCTCTATGTAGGCCTGGAGGGCCTTCAGATGCGCACCTGCCTCCTTGTCGTCATTGCCCATCACATGGTTCATCTGGATCTCCACACGCACCGTCTCAATGTACGCCGCCAGCGCCGGCATATGCCCAAGGTCTTTGGGTCCGACGAGCAAAGCCTGCAAAGTAGCATCGTTGCTTGCACCAAGGGCTGCACCAAAGGCCGCGGCAGAATTGGCATCGTCGGCGCCGCCAAACTTCATCCACATTGCCATGCTGCGTGCCTGCGATGTGCTGATTGGAACGGTCCGACGCAAACACTCTTAAAAACGATTTCCGACGGTTCGCGACCAATCAATCTCGAGATTTTTTGAGTTCGCGAGATTTTGTGAGTTTTTGGAAATTTGGCCGCAAATAGACATTTTGGCCATATAAAGGCCCGAGGATGGGAATTTGCTCGAGCTAAAGCATGGTTGTCACTGAACTGCACGCGGCTTCGGACGACAATGCTGCGGCCATCTTGGGTCTTGTGGAGGCACTGGAGACCAACGCGGACCGCGTCGACATGCAGCTTGCGGCGCTCGATCCCCTCAAGGCACTATTGATGTATGACATTGCGCATGATGCCAACTTGATTAGTCGGTTGATTCGCGTGGCTTTTGACGTGATGTACCAGCACCTTTTGCAGCTCATGCCGTGTGTTGTGGGCATCACCAAGTCCTGGACCTTGGACATTGTGCGGTCCGTAGAAGTGGCCATTGTCTACAGTGTCCTGAACCTGCTCTGCCACCTCACGGCCCCCGAAAACCGCATGGCCAGACTATGCAAAGGGATGATCTTGGACCGCCACCAGCTGCCGTTGATTCATCACGCGCATGCCATGGTGCAGAGCTTGCACGAGTGGTGCATGTTTCAGCCACTGCGCCTCAAAGCCAAGACACCTTACTACAAAAACGCAGAGGCGTATGAGCGGCTTTCACTCATTGGGACGGTGTGATGTTGACATTTGAACGTGCTTTTGTTTATGTCTGATACAATAAACATACCCATTTTGCAGACGCCAGTTGTTCAACTTGTGTAGCAGCTTTAGGGAGAACCTGTGCGATGGTATTGCGATCATTGCCAGGGCGAACTAGCGCTGGCCGAGGTTTCACATCTCATGCGTTTTTTGGTCATGTGCAATGCTATTTTGAGGTTGTTACTGTGAAAAGCAACTTTTTGAATAATTTCTCTCACATACGTCAGTATATATTTAAAGCGTGTGGTGTATTTTTCACGCTGCATTTTGCACACACTGCATCTGCAGCAGCATTGATGCTGTCGTCACACACATCCAATGTGTATACGCGCTGGCTATGCGGTTACACAAGCAAGCAATCCCAGATCATCCCCCCGGATCAACCCATTGCGAACCCACCACAAACGCAGCAGCTTGCAAGGGCTGCCACGAGTCGTCATCATGCACACACAAAACTAACAGAACACGAAATCCGCTCCATTCAGATGTCTCTTGTGCGAGAACATGAGCAGAACATGGATAGAACGGTGGCGTGGGTCCAAAACGTGTGTGAAAAAACCAAACAGGGCCACCATGTACACACCAACAAAGAACACAAATCAAGACTCGCGATATACCAGCGAAAGGTTGTAAAGAATTTTTATCATGTCAATGCTATACCTCTGTTCCATACAGGGACAACCCAGTAAAACACACTGTTTGAAGGGGTGTAATGCCGCCGTCTGTGTGCGCACGTCGAGGGCTGTTTTATGAAATAAAGCTCTTCTTTTTTCGAAGTTGCCAGTTGTTGATCTCTTGTGAGAGCCCCAGGAAATAGAGGTATTTGTGTGTGTCACCAGTGCGGTGGGCCGCTTCTAGACTCGCCATGATGTCGTAAACAGTCTGCATGCGTTTTTCCGGCGTATCCTGCTTGTATTTTGCAAAGGTGGTATCGCTGGCCTGTGCTGGTGTCATACCGTGCTATTTTGCACAACAAAATGTGTTTTCAGTTGTATTGTGCCAATCAGACACGTTTACTGTCGACACCTCCACTTGCTTATATACAGCACCATCGATTGCTCTTGTCCGCACGTGTGTGTTGGTGGTTTCGTGTGTGAGTGTTGTAGTTGTTATTAATTTTTCCATTGACTGAATACAGTGGTGTTTGGCGGTGGCTTCTGTCGGGCAGCTCTGTTGTGATTGCTTTCTTGTCTTGCGCGCTCCATGTTTCGCCGGTGCCGTTCTCTTAATTCCACGCGCCCTCTGTATTGCATTTCTCGCAGGCGGTTTAGCCGCTCTTCTTCTTGTGCATGCGCATGCTGGCGATGCCTCTCTCGGGATATGTTTCGCTGATGTTCTGCGAGATCCAGCTCGTGTTGTCTCTGCTCTTGCTCCTGCTGCTCAATTCTGTCTCGCTCGCGCTGCTGCCTCACCTCGAGTTCTACCAGCCTTTGTGCATCTTCATCCCGTTGCACCTGCAGCTGTCTCTCCTCCAAGTCTAGAAGACCCTGCTGCCGATACCACCGAACCGTTATGTTTTCATCCGATTGTGGATGTGGGTGGTGGTAATACGGGAGCGGGCGCGAAAGCTGGGCAACCAGTTCAGGGTCAAGCTCGGCTGGCACAGCCTGCGGCTCCGCATGGGGTTCCATGTTGCCGCGGTCTATTTGTCTGTTATTGCATAAGGGGCACTGTGTGGTGTAATACCCGTGTGTCATGCGATTCACTTTATACAGACACCCATGGCACATCCAGTGGATTTTGCTAGGCAGCCCTGTTTCTGGCACGATGTCTATAGGATGCATAATCACCGGCCGGTGCATGTCCCATTCGAGGGAGGCAGCTTCCCCGGGGGGCCTGTTCTTTTCCCAGTAATCCAAATTCGCGTAATAGTCGTCACTTTCTGATTTGTCATCGAGTCCTTCCATACACACAAAGCAGGCTCCTGTCGGTTGTAAACGCTGCATGTGTGCAAAAGTGATGCTGCCGACTTGCGACCTTCTCGGGACCATGTACTTATATAACACAAAGCCACACATATCATACACATAAAACACTTGTTTCGTTGTGACATACAAGTCTTTGAAAAATGCTGGAATTTCCGCATATAGCTAAACAAGTCGCTCGCACGCCCACCACCGCTACTGTATCTCGCATGCAATGTGACCTCTTCTGGTCGAATACCCCAAAAATATCCACTGTCTGTTGTAAACGTTACACATGTGCAAAAGTGATGCTGCCGACATGCGAGTTTCTCGGTACCATATATTTACATAACACAAAGCCATATGTAGTATAGGAAAAATCAGTTGCTTCATTATGTTGTACAAGTCTCTGAAACATGCCTGAATTTCGCAAATAACTTAACAAGTCGCTTGCGCGCGCACCACCGATACTGTACTTCGCATGCACATTAAGCTCGAATCAGACTTTATGAGTCAAACACGATTATGTCAATATATTTTTTTGTTCTCACGCTTGTATATAAACACTAGAAAGTATTTTTTGGAAAGAAAAGTGGTTGGTAATTGGCACAAGAAAAAATTCCATGTGCAAAATACATGTGTCGATGTATCGCCAAACAAACCACAAAAGCTCACATGAAACCGTGCTTGATCCACTGCATCATTCCCTTTTTGCCAAAGTTGTCGAGGATGTACTGTGTGGTGTTGCCGTCGTCGGGCACTTTGTTGGCGTGCGCATACTTCCTGACGCCCGCGCCAATGTTTTTGTAGTAGAAGTAGCCCTCTTCCGTCGCCTCCATTTCCTCGAACAATGCCTCATAGTCCGCAGTAGACTTGGGATGATAGAGCATCTTCTTCTCAAACGTCATGTAATTGCGCACAGCAGCGTAGGAATTCACCTTTTTATCCACAGCGTCTTTAATGTCTTTGAGCGGGATCAACATGTCGGCCTGCTCCCCAGCCGAGTACAACGACCCGATGCTCTGTGGCTGCCGCTGCTTGATGCGCTTGTTGAAATTCGCCTGTTTCCTCATCAACGACGACGTCTTCTTGGTAAAGTGCGCCGGCATCTTGCACGCCTGGCCCTTGCAAGGCTTGCTCTTCCACGCCTCCGTCT
>Ga0105055_10012423_pt1 | contig 10365 bp, 13 predicted proteins | sample BON03_FD_78090 | JGI IMG/M metagenome (GOLD analysis project Ga0105055, IMG submission 78090) | Freshwater microbial communities from Lake Bonney liftoff mats and glacier meltwater in Antarctica - BON-03 | ecosystem: Environmental > Aquatic > Freshwater > Ice > Glacier meltwater | place: Lake... | reverse complement strand
TCCGATTTAATTGATGAGCTTTTTGAATTTTAAGTCCTGCTTTAGATTTTTTAATTTATCCCGGGATTTTATTTCATAAAGCTAATCTGCCTGATCTGAACCTGCTTCTCGTATGGCTCAGAATCTCCCTGCGTTAATATATTTCGCTACCCTTTCCTAAGATAAAAATCTTTAATTTTGCCGTTCATGAAAAAAATTCCGGCCGATAAAAAATTTTTGCAGAATATACAGGTAATTGATATTGCTGAAGAAGGTAAGGGTGTAGGAAAATCAGAGGATCTCGTAATCTTCATTGATAAAGCCGTTCCAGGCGACATTGTGGACGTTGAGTTATTAAGGAGAAAGAAAAAATTCTATGAGGGAAAGATTCACAAACTCGTCAAAGCATCTGAACATCGAACTGAAGCTTTCTGCGATCATTTTGGCGTTTGTGGTGGCTGTAAATGGCAACATTTAAATTATGATGCCCAATTGCAATTCAAGCAGAAAAGTGTGAGTGATGCATTGCAAAGGCTTGCCAAAGTGGATGTATCTGATATGGAACCGATCTTGGGCTCTGCCGAGACGCGCTATTACAGAAATAAATTGGAATATACTTTTTCCGATAAACGCTGGCTGACCGATGGGGATATGCGCAGTGCCGAAACTATGGAAATGAATGCGCTAGGTTATCATATACCAGGGCGGTTTGACAAGATTCTTGATATTGAGCATTGCTATCTGCAGGCTGATCCTTCCAATCAGATCAGAAACAAAGTGAGGGAATACGCACTGAAGGCAGGAATTTCATTCTATAATCTAAAAAATCATGAAGGATCACTCCGGAATCTAATAATTCGTACCTCAAGTACAGGCGAATTAATGGTGATTGTGGTATTTGCTTATGCGGATCAAGAACAGATTAATGGAATGATGAAATTTATAGCTTCAGAATTCAAAAATATCAATTCCTTACTTTATATCGTCAATCACAAAAAGAACGACACAATATTCGATCAGGAAATTCATGTTTACTCGGGCGAGGATCATATTTTTGAGAATATGGACGGTTTAAAATTCAAAATCGGTCCGAAATCATTTTACCAGACCAACTCTGCACAAGCTTTTGAACTCTACAAAATAAGTCGTGATTTCGCAAACTTTAAAGGCGACGAACTTGTTTACGATCTTTATACCGGCGCAGGTACAATTGCCAATTTCATAGCCGGTAAGGTTAAGAAGGTAGTCGGCATTGAGTATGTTCCTACCGCGATTGAAGATGCAAAGATCAATTCCGAAATTAATGGAATTAAAAATACCAGCTTTTTTGCCGGCGATATGAAAGATATTCTGAATAATGATTTCATCAATAGCCATGGTAAACCAGATGTGGTGATCACCGATCCTCCCCGTGCAGGTATGCATGCAGATGTGGTCAAACGACTATTGGAAATAGAAGCTGAAAAAATAGTTTATGTAAGCTGTAATGCAGCAACCCAAGCAAGGGATATTGAATTACTTAAGGTAAAATATGAGGTTAGCAGAATAAAACCGGTGGATATGTTTCCGCATACCCAGCATGTTGAAAATGTAGTGTTACTTACTTTCAAAGGATAAATCAAGGGTCAAAGTGCTGAGATTATACTGCCGGACAAATTAAATTAGATTATAATGGAAATAAAAGACCTGCTAAATCCTGAAGAAAACGGTGAAGAGAATAATAAATCTAAGGAAAGTCCGCTGAAAAGCCTTGAAACTGATCTTAAGTTTTACAACGATTCGCTGAAAGAAGTAGCAATTGAAATAATGGTAGAAGGCATTTCAGAATTTCCGATTTTCGTAGCTCATCAGCATGAAGTAAAATTGGGTGAACCCATTTTAGACAGAAATGAACTGAATACCGGCTGGAGCATTCATGCTTCCACAATAGAAGAATTTACTGAAAAAGGACTTATTCAAGCTGATAAAAAGGAAAGGTTCATGAAGCAGTTTAAAGACCCCTACAAGTTTATGTGTGTATTTGTGATCGTACCTGAAGGAGCAAATTTTATTTTCTTTCCTTATCAATAGAATCTGGTTTGGATCACATCTTAAATAATTTAAGGCAATAAATTGCAAGGTTTGCACAGGAATATGTAATTTGAATCGAAATTTGAGAACAAGATGGCTGTTAAAAAATTACTGATACTCAATAAAACACAGATTAAGCAAAAGATCGATCGAATGTCCTATCAGGTTCTGGAGGACAACTTGAATGAAAAGGAAATCGTGCTTGCTGGGATCATCGATCAGGGTTATAGAATTGCCAAACGCCTTAAAAAAGTCATTGAATCTATTTCTGAGATTAAAGTTACCCTGATGAAGATCGATATTGATAAAGACAGCTCCCATCTTGAGGCCAGTTCGGATATTGATATCAATTCGGTGAAGAATAAGGTTGTAATTCTGGTTGATGATGTGCTGAACAGTGGCCGTACATTAGCCTACGGACTCGGAGTATTCATCGACATCCCGCTCAAAAAACTAAGAACATTAGTCCTAATCGACCGTAGCCACCGCAATTTTCCTATTTCATCTGATTTTACCGGCTTGGAAATGTCCACACTTATTAAAGAACATATTGAGGTAGTTCTAGATGATAAATCTAAGGATGATGCTGTTTATTTGAGTTAAAATTCATTTTTAACCTCCTAAGTACTATTTCAATAAGTCAGAACACCTTTGAAGGACAATTGCCCTCTTTCAATTAAGTGCTTAAATTCCATTGCCTCCCGTATTTTCTTTATAAAAATCAATAATTGTCGCTACACATTAGGTATGATCAGCACTTTTATAAATCCTAAGCGTTTTGGAGAATTTCTTGCTGTATTTTGTAGTAAATAGTATTCATTTCAGGTTAAAAAAATCGGGTAAATTCGTTTATAAGCTGACAGAGGTGGAGTATGCCTAAATACCTGAGTTATGTGGCAGCTTAAAAATCGACAAACAATACTGAAATTCAAAACGACAGTATTTATCGTATTGACGATTGTATGTTGTGTATTGATAATACTCTCGAGAAAAACTAGTAACAAAAAATGACACTTATAAAATCATTTTAAGGACTGAGATGCCCAAACCTGAAAAAGATTCAGAAATAGGAGAACTTTACGAGACAGAAATATAGGGGGAATTAGCGCAAAAGAAATTGAAAATTTAATGAATCATTATAATTATATAAAGCATGAAAGAGCAACTAATTAACGAAAGAAAAAAACTGCTTACTTCAATAGAAAAACTTTTAGAAGGTCCCATGATTTTCTTAGGCTTCGTGTGGCTAGTTTTATTGGTGATTGAATTGATATGGGGCTTGAATAAACCACTTGAGTATTCAAGCTTAACAATTTGGATTATTTTTATTATTGATTTTTTTATCAAATTTATTTTAGCACCGGTTAAAGTTGGTTTTTTTAAAAAGAACTGGTTAACCGCTATTTCCCTTATTATTCCTGCTATAAGGGTCTTCCGTATTTTTAGATTTTTTCGTTTGCTGCGAGGTTTACGAGGTATCAGGCTGGTCCGAATTGTTTCTTCTTTAAACAGAACTATGAAAAGCTTGGGTGCGACAATGAAACGGAGAGCCTTTGGTTATGTTTTTATGATTACACTTATAGTAATTTTTGCGGGTGCAGCCGGTATGTATGCGTTTGAAAATCCAAATGTAGGTTTTGATAGTTATGGAATGGCTTTATGGTGGACAGTCATGAGGGTTATAACGGTTGGTAATGAATTTAATCCTTCCACTACTGAAGGCAGGGGACTTGCCTTCTTAATTGCGGTTTTTGGTTATAGTATTTTCGGTTATGTCACAGCCACGTTTGCCTCCTTTTTTATAGGTCGTGATGCTGAAGAAAAAGATGCACCTGTGGCAGGTGCAAAAGATGTAGCGGAGTTAAAACAAGAAATAATTGCACTCAGAAAATCAATTGATGAATTAAAAAAGAGATCTGCTTGAAAATTTATTAAACCTTTATCTTATCCCTTACTTTATGGGTAAATCGAAACCTCGGGATATTTGCGGAAGAATAGAAAGTCGACGGCATAACAGGTGCTTAGAAAAAAAGCTGGTTCAGTGCTAACTGACAGTTTAGGATTTCGAAATCCACTTAATCGCTAAGCGCCAAAAAGTTGGTTTGAATAAAAAACAAAATAGAATTATACTTAAATTTAAACGATGAAAATACTATTAATCTTACTCGGGGTAATCCTATTAGCCTTTATTATTATTCAACTTTTTGCTATGAGTGGACAAAGAAATATTGAAAGCTATCCTTATGTAGTCAATAAAAAATATGATACGTTTGAAATACGTACCTACGAAGCAAGTTTGTTTACTTCAGTACAACTCCCGGGCAATAAGTATAAAGATGCATCGAGTAAAGGATTCTCCATTTTAGGAGGATACATTTTTGGCGGAAATGAAAAGAACGAAAAAATTGCGATGACTTCTCCGGTAGCCATGTCTTTGGGTGACTCCATGACTATGATGTTTTTAGTTCCAAAGAAGTTCAAAAAAGAAACACTACCTCTACCCAACCAATCGCAGATCAAATTTAGGGAAGAACCAGCAAAAACTGTTGCTGCAATCACCTTTAGCGGTTGGGCTGATGATGAAAAAATAGAAAAGTATAAACAGAAATTAAAATCAGCTTTAGATGCTGAGAAAATAACATATAAAAACCGATTTTACTTTTTAGGCTATAATCCTCCTTTTGAAGTTATAAATCGTAAAAATGAAATTATTGTCGAGTTGGAAGGTAAGGCTCTTGACTTACCTTTTTAGTTTTATCAACTGTTTTAAGCATTTTAGACAAACCAAGGTCTTCTAAATCTTCTTCTTCCATTGGGAGAGAAATAATATCTAGCTTCTTCAATAAATTTATAGAACTGTTCAATGCTCTAATTTGGGGGATTGTCAGTATTTTTCCCTGATTGGTACGGGTTTTTACTCATCTTATTAAATTCCCTAATCGTCAAAACGATAAATGAAATAAATGCTACTGAAATAATAACTGAAAATATAATTAGGTCAAGATTATCCATAACACTTATTGATTCTTTTTTATGTTAATGTAAATTAATAATCCAATCATGGTTGGCGGCCATAATCCAATAAATATTGCCCTCATGGGATTATCCAAAACAATATAATAGTACTCAGATAAAAAGATTAAAGCTATTATGCTTGCGAGAATTATTAATTCGGATATTTTGAATTTTTTTAACATGAAATTTTGGATTTTGTTAAGTCTAAATAACTGATTTTATTATTACAAAAGTAATATACTTATCAACAAAATATTAAGTTTTTTCGGACGAATCAAAAAGAACTTACATTAAACGAACAGCGAAAATGCGGCTACAGCGGACTTGAAACGAACAAGAAATGTATAAAATCGCCTCATGTGGAGTTTCATGCTAACATTAGAGGACAATACATCTTATTATTTGATAGCATGCTGTTCTTCTTATATGAAATATTTGCCACGCATTTTTATAATTATTTTATTCATTTTCACACTTAATAGTCCAAACCTATTTCAGGACAAGACACAATCCCTGAAACAAGTTCAGGATGATAATACTTTAACCCAGATTCAAATAAAAAGATAAACGCTCGGCAGTCAGGTCACTGGCACTAACCACAAATTTTGCCTGATTATAGAATACTTCACGATCCTGAAGCTTTGCGCTGATAAAATCGATTAGCTCATCTCCTTTCAGATGACGGATCAGAGGACGATCGGTCTTTGAATGCTCCAAGCGACTTGCAAGGGCTTTTGGCGATAAAGAAAGATAAGCCACCAATCCGTTTTTGTTCATCCATTCCATATTATCCCCAAAACAAGGTGCTCCGCCACCGGTAGCAATAATTACATTTTCAGGAAATACAGTTTTTTGCAAAATATCACGCTCCAATTCACGAAATGCCCCTTCACCATGAAGTTCAAAATAACTGACTATACTCATTCCGGCCCTGGATTCAATCAACTTATCAAGGTCGATGAATTCATATTTTAAATAATTAGCCAGTTTTTTTCCAATAGTTGTCTTCCCACTACCCATAAACCCAATCAGAAATACCTTCATAAAATTCTTTCTCCTTAAATATTAAAACACTCTGCGAATAACATTTGTTATTGCATCGAGTTATTGATAGTCTATAAAATTGATCAGTTTTGATGTACTGATTTTTAATTCACACTAAAGTATTTTGCCGCCAATTCATCATAGCTTGGCAAATTATGAAAATGCCACTTATTGACAACTGTACCATTTTTCAATAATAATACACCAGGATTTGCCCTAACCATGCTTTTCAGAGGGATGGCATCTGCATAAAATATCTCCATTACCAGTTTATTTTTCTTGCTGAAGGCTTCTGCATCTTGAGCAGAATTGGAGGTTAGAAACACGGTTCGGATATTGAAATTTTCTGCAGCATTGATCGCAATTGCATTCAGATTACCTATCCCATTCAAATCGGTTTTCGATAGATCATAAGCTACGATCAGCAAATTATAATAAGGATTCTCAATAATTTCAGTATTATAATCAGTCCCCTGACTATCAGTAATTTTCAGATCCTTAATTTTAACTTCAAAACCCTTTTTTATCAGTTTACTTTCAGGATCTCCGGTAATTTCCCAGTTCTTATCCTTCCAGATTCCAGAACTTAGGTATTCTTTATCGGTCAATGATTTGGTTTCACCAGTAACCTTATTCTTTAAAGTATAAGTGATCTGATACACATCCTGTGGCACACCCGGAGGCATAATCATTAATTCCGGGATATTATTTCCAAGCTTGTATGGCAGAAAATCAAGAATGGGTAGAAAATTGTAAGTGTACAATCCAAATCCAAGAGATATCAGAACAACAAAACCTATAATCCAATTTTGAACCTTTTTGCTGCTAATAAAAGGCATAATCTCATTACGCTTTTTAAAGATATATAGAATCATGACCAGCAAAACAATATCCTTTGAGAAAGATTGCCAAGGGGTAAGTGGAATTGCATCGCCAAAGCAGCCGCAAGATGTTACAACCTTAAAAAAGGCCGAGTAGAATGTCAGAAAGGTAAAGAAAATGATGGTTGACAATAAGCCTGAAGCGACATTTCGCGAACGGATACCGAGCAATAGCAGTGCTCCGAGAACAATTTCAATTGCACAGAGTAAAATTGCAAAAACAGTGGCAAAATCATTAAGAAAAGCAATGTGAAAAACTTCAAAATATTCTTGCAGCTTATAACCAAATCCAAGCGGATCATTCGCCTTTATCAGTCCTGAAAAGATAAACAGCAGTCCAACAATCGCTCTAAGCAAATGTAATAAGGCATTTTTCATTAAATAAGATTTCAAGGTTTATAAATCAGGGAGGACTGAAAAATTAATCCACCCTATTTGAAACGGCTTCTAAAGACCGAGTTTGATCAATGCAAAGACAGAATAATTAAGCATATCCTGATAATTTGCTCTAACACCTTCAGAAGCCAATGTTTGTCCGGCATTATCTTCTATCTGCTTTACCCTTAGGATCTTCATCAAAATTAGATCAGTCAATGAGCTGATCCTCATATCCCGCCATGCCTCTCCGTAATCATGGTTCTTGGCAAACATAAGCTCTTTAGCCTCATTTACCTTTTTATCAAAATACATTTCTACCTCATCAAGTGTAAGCTCCGTTCTTTCATCATTTTCAAGATCCAGTTGCAACATAGCGATGATACAATAATTAACTATACCAATATATTCCGAAGTAATATCCTCTCCAACCTTTGAAACCTTCTTTTCTTCAAGGGTCCGGATACGCTGCGCCTTGATAAAGATTTGATCAGTTATGGAAGATATCCTTAGAATACGCCATGCAGTACCATAATCGCTGCTTTTCTTTAGAAAAAGTTCTCTGCAAACTTTGATAACATTGTCGTATTCTACTGAAGTTTTATTAATCAAAACCGTTAAATTTTATTTGTTAGAACCATGAATTAATCGGTATTTTGCCAATATATGGCGGGTAAAAATACAGTTTTTCAGCAAAAATCTACGTTAAATGTTCGGGCTAAGCTCCTCGATCTGTCGAAGCCCAAAATTATGGGTGTCCTGAATCTCACACCTGATTCCTTTTATGACGGAGGTAGAAATAACAACATACATGATGCCTTGCAAAAAACCGAACAGCTTTTATCCGAAGGTGCCGAACTAATAGACATCGGGGCCTATTCATCCCGCCCGGGTGCTGAACATATCTCCGAAAAAACAGAATCAGACCGTTTGATCCCTGTATTACAGGCTTTAGTAAAGGAATTTCCAGATGCAATACTTTCAATTGATACTTTCAGATCCGGAATTGCCAGGATAGCCGTGAATGAAGGTGCAGGAATTATCAATGATATTTCAGCCGGCTCCATGGATCCTGAGATGTTTCAAACTATCGCCACTTTGGGAGTGCCTTATATCATGATGCACATGAAAGGAACTCCTCAAACTATGGCTTCACAAAATATTTATAAAGACATCACGACTGAAGTTTTGCAATACTTTACCTCTAGAATACAAAAATTAAAAAACATGGGCCTCAATGATTTGATTATTGATCCGGGTTTTGGTTTTGCAAAAAATCTGGAACAGAATTATGAACTTCTGGCTAATCTAGAATATTTAAAATCTGTGGGCCATCCGATTCTTGTGGGACTTTCGCGCAAATCGATGATCTATAAGTTACTCGATACCGACGCTGAACATGCACTTAATGGCACAACTTCTGCTAATACAATCGCTCTGATAAAAGGGGCGAAAATTCTCCGTGTGCACGATGTAAAAGCCGCCATCGAAGCTGTTAAAATTGTTAATCAGATGAATAGCCTTCGCTATTAAATTAATTTTCAACAGTGTTTATTTCTCAATACTTTGTTCCAAATACTTTGTACTAAAACGATGTACTGAGTGTTAATTTCCTGTGGTTGGTGTTTTCACCACCCACTTACAATCACAATTATTATTTACATTAGTAGAATGGAAGGTTTTGACTTTAGTTTCCTTAATCTGCGCTTCCTGGATCTCCTGGATATTATACTGGTGGCGCTTATTATTTATTATATATACAACCTGATCAGAGGAACAATTGCGCTCAATATACTGCTCGGACTAGTAATCATTTATGCTGTTTACATTCTAGTAAAGCAGGCACATATGCGGCTCCTTACTGAACTGTTGGGAGCCTTTGTAAGTGTGGGCTTTATCGCATTAATCGTGGTATTCCAGCAGGAGATTAGGCGCTTCCTCGTACTTATTGGCCGAAACGCATCAATACAGAAAAATAAAGCTTGGTGGTCCTTTTTATTTGGCAGGAAAGAGATAGTTAAAAATAATTCTATCCGGCTTAAGCCGATCATTGATGCCTGTAAGAGCCTTCAAAAAAGTCGTACGGGTGCTTTAATCGTATTTGCAAAATATTTTGACGAGCAATTTTACCTGAATAGTGGTGAAATTATTGAAGCAAAAGTTTCCAGACGTTTACTCGAGAGTATTTTTCAAAAAACGAGTCCGCTGCATGATGGAGCTGTAATTATCTCTGAAAACCGCATCAAATGCGCCAGCAGTATATTGCCACTTACAGAAAATGATAAGTTGCCACCACAATTCGGACTCCGGCACCGGGCAGGAATAGGAATTTCTGAAATGAGTGATGCCGTTGCGGTAATCGTATCTGAAGAAACCGGAGAAATCTCCTATGCAAAACAAGGACGTGTTCGGATGAATCTTAGCTTTTCGGAGCTAGAAAAACTTCTGGATAAGGATTATTAGAATTTCAGACAAAAAAAATCCTGCAAAAATCAACAGGATTTTGAATAAAAATCAGGACTGATCAGCAATAATGATCAAAAGCCTGTTGCAGATTATCTGCGATCATCTGTGCCGGTCGTCCTTCAATCTGATGGCGCTCAATCATATGAACTAGTTTACCAGCTTTAAATAACGCAATTGCCGGGGAGGAAGGAGGATAAGGCAACATAAATGCCCTTGCGGTATCCACAGCGTCTTTTTCCATGCCTGCAAAAACGGTTATAAATTTATCCGGATGTTTTTCATGCTGTACAGAGATTCTCGCAGCAGGACGAGCATTTGCTGCAGCGCATCCGCAAACAGAATTGACCATTACCAAAACGGTACCTTCTGATTTAATGGCCTGTTCAACTTCCTCAGCAGTTCTCAGATCCTGAAAACCTGCATTGATAAGTTCTTGACGCATTGGAGCAACTAAATATTCTGGATACATATCTTAATTTGATTAATCAGTAAAAATTTAATTATATACAAAGCTAAGTATTTACAAATGATATGA
>Ga0105055_10012422_pt1 | contig 10366 bp, 7 predicted proteins | sample BON03_FD_78090 | JGI IMG/M metagenome (GOLD analysis project Ga0105055, IMG submission 78090) | Freshwater microbial communities from Lake Bonney liftoff mats and glacier meltwater in Antarctica - BON-03 | ecosystem: Environmental > Aquatic > Freshwater > Ice > Glacier meltwater | place: Lake... | reverse complement strand
TTCTATGGTTGACTCGTAGTATTGTCTAGACCGGGTCGTTCCGGAGGGGATGAGCCAGGTGTCGAGGCGATCGGAGGTTGCGTACATAAACGGCGCGCCCTCAGCACCCGGCTATCTTCTGGCACTTCCGAGTCTGCGGGCACTTTGGCATGTCCCGCGGGGCCTTACAGAAATTACCGTAACGAAGCAGGTACGAAAAACGAACCAAAGTGATATTTTGTACCAGTTCAAAAAAAGGGGTCCGAAAGTCGATCCTCACGTTTCGTACCTAAAATCTCGCTGATTTCTTTTTCCAAGGTTCAGGTCCACCCTTAAGTTTTGACATGGACGACGTCCGTGACTTTGAAGTGAGTTCGTGGCAAATTTGACACAAAAACACTTCGTGCGGGACTCTCTCTGGGATGAACGACGTGAGAACGGGGGAGGTGATCAGCAGAGGTAGCATTGTTAGAGTGCTAGTGGGGCTGCAGGTTTCAGTTGTTCCAGTTGCTAGAACTGGCAGTTGCAATATGTTCATCTGGCTTTGATGGAAACGCGGCTTTGCTGTGCGTCTCGAAAGAATCAAGCAGCGTGGCCGAGCCTCGTCCTGTGAAGGGACTGCGGCAAAGCAGACTTGAGTTACTCTCATCGTACCAATTGTGCAAAGATGGATCAGGAGTTGGTGTCGCTCTTGCAGAGCCCCGACCGTGAGACAGCTTTGAAAGGGGCTCAGATGCTCGCGGCGTTCTTGTCCAAAGCATCTTTTCCATCGAAGGCAGTGCAGGCGCTGCGCGAGGTAACTGAACTTGCGGCCAAGTTATGCTTTGTGCAGTGCAACCATGTTTACAATAGACTGCACGCGACTTCAGCAATGTTGTTGCAGTGCTGCATGCGCATCGTGGCAGTGCAGAATTGATATTAACAACTTCGGGCTGAATGTCAGGTGATTCCGGTGCAACCACTGCAGCGCATCCTATCGTCACTCTCGCAACGGCTAGCAGTGACGGATGCCGAGGAGGAAGTGAGCGACAGTTTGAGTGCGCTCCTGCACCTTCTTCAGAGCGAGGATGTGCGCGACACGGTGCTCAGTAACAGCGGCGATGCGAGTCTTGTCGAACTGAGCCGCGACCTCATCTCCGGGCTTTCAAAGGCCGTGCGGCTCCCAAGCACTTCAATCGGGTTGACAGCAGTTGCAGTCTTTGATGCCGTGTGCCAGAATGAAAAGGCAAGGCAGCTGCTTCTTCAGCACTCAGATACAGAGCCCATCTTCGAACGTATTCCCCAGCTGCTCGCAGACATGCCAGAGCATTCCTCTATTCCTCTCAGCGTTGCACATCTCACACGCTACCCTTCGGCGCAGCGTCGCGTCCTCGCCTCAGGACGTTGCGCTATGCTACTAGCGGGGCTCAATAAGCTCATGCTTTGCTCGGATGCGCACATGGCGTCGGATGCAGCATGCGCAGTGGGCAACATTGCCTTCAATGGCGAGGGAAGGTATCAAGTCATAGCCTACAAGAATCTCGATGATGTGGTGGCAGGGCTGACGCACATTTTGCAATTGCCCGAGGAGCTTGCGGGTAACTCTGCGTGGGCCATTGGAAACTTGTGCAGAGACCGGAAGTGGTGTGGCAAAATGCTGGAAAATGCGGATTTTGTCGATGAAGTCATCAAGGGCATCGCCTCGCTGGTTTCTTCGACAGATGATCAGACCGCATGTGACTGGGCGTGCTGTGTGGCGATGATGACTGCTTTGGCGCAGGGCCAGAAGGCTATTCTTGACCATAGTGACTCGGGCACCATCATTGTCTGGCTGCTGCATAATGCAGCGTCCGCAAATACCCTTGTGCAGCATTCAGCCTGTCTTGCCCTGCGCAATTTGAAACAGACAAAAGAGGGCACAGAGCGCTACAAACACGCTATCAATCTACTTGTCGCAGATGCGCGCCCCTTCGAAATGATTGACAGCGTCATCGAGTCAGCCAACTACGACATCGGAGCGAATGCCAGCATAACTCTCCGGGGCTTGCCCTCAACAGCGAGTGAACCACCAATTGTAGCCGGAAACGGTCTATTGGCGTGTTCTCTTGCTGTAGAGGGAGAAAACATTGCTGCAGTGCGGCAGGATCAGGTTTACATCAAGTCGTCCGATGGTGTTATGCTACGATTATTGCCAATCACAATGTTTACAGAAGAATCTGTGATTCAGGATGTACGGGTCCCAAAGGTTGTGCAGCATGCCACAGAATTTGGGAGACCTCCAATTCCTGATATCAGATATCTACCGGGTTCAGGCAAGTTTGGTGATGGTAGTGATATTGCAAATGGCAGCACACAGATCGCCACAGCTCACAGAAAATTTGGCACTGGTGCGAAAAAGCGTGACCGCTCGGATCTGGACGAGGACACTGAACCCGCTGAAGCACCAGTTGCTGCTGTGGACGTAAGTAGTTCGCGAGACGTTGCGGGGGGTGCGAGCAAGGGTGGTGCAGAGTCAGACGGGTGGGGTCCGGCCCCGCCAGGACATATCATCAAGGAGGTAGTACTCGAAAAGTGTGATGAGTCAAGTTTGTCTGTGTCGTGGGAGCCAGTATTCCCAGAGAGCACGGACAGCTGTCGCTTCGTTTGTGATGGTGGCAATGGTGGGTCCTATCGGAACGTGTGCACTCTGACACGCGAGGAAATGTCTGCCGAGGGCAAGTACTGCTGTGATATTAATGACTTACTGCCTGGTAGAGAGTACCGTGTGCTCGCGATCGCGCGCACACGCTTCAAACCGTGTCACGGGGCGCAGACGATGTTCGACACGAAGGCGCTTCTGCGCACGAAAGCCGCAGTGCCGACTGCACCAGAAAAATGTGTGCTATCATCTCGCACGAGGACAAGCTTGAAAATACGCTGGGTGGCCCCAGATGGGTCTGGGTTGGGATTAGCTGGGTTCGAGGTGGCATGGTGTCGTGCTATACTGGAAGAGGAGGCAGCGGGGGGAGTCAGCGGGGAAGGGGGTGGCGGTGGGTATAAGGAGGATGGGGAGTGGACAGACGTGCAGGAGAAGATGAGTTCCAAAGATACCAGTTGGAACATGAAGAAATTGGGGCCGGGGCAACACTATGGGTTTCGTGTGCGAGCTGTCAACACAGAGGGAACTGGGCCATGGAGTCATGTAGCTTTTTATTCAACTGCTGCCTCTGTACCGTCTGCCCCCGAGAACATCAAGGATGCTCGACAAGAAGGTGAGGAGGCGGTCGCCGGCAAGGTCATGTTGGAGTGGGGAACTCCGAGCTGTAATGGTTCACAGATTTTAGCTTATGTGCTCGAGCAGCAGGACAAGGTACGTGGTGGGACGTTTGAAGTTGTGTACAACGGGCCAGAAACACGGTTTATGGTCGGGGGACTCATGGCAGGGACCACTTATAGATTTCGGGTCAAGGCGTCTAACATTGTTGGTGCTGGGGAGTATAGCCCCGTGCTAGATGCTGCAGGAGTTGCTGCAGTTCCTGCAATTTGTGATGCACCCATGCTAGTCAAGGCAAAGGCCACCGCTCTGAGCTTGAAATGGAATGAGCCAGACTGCCGCGGATCTGAGGTGCGAGCATACAGGGTATTGTTGGCAGAGGCTGGGAAGGACGTGGAGCCGACAAAAAAGACGAAATTTGAAAAAGTGTGGCAGGGCGGAGAGCGCATGTGTGAGTTGTGTTCAGGGCTGAGCGCGGGTATGCGCTACTTTTTGCGTGTTGTCGCCATCAATTCCGTGGGTGAGAGCGATTCTGGAGCAGTTGCAGTGATGGAAACCATACCAGACGTGCCCCCAGCGCCACAGGGATTGACCTTGGTGAGCAAGGGCAATTTGACTGCTAAATTGCGCTGGAAAAGTCCGGCGACCCTTGGTGCGGGAGTTACAGGCTATCGCATCGACTTGGAACAGACAGGCGACGGTTCTGTGCGAACTATCAATGTGATGGGTAACGTCTGTGAGTACGAGCTGACAGAGCTGCAGTCCGAGCGTGCATATCTGGTACGGGTCCGTGCGTCAAACAAGGTGGGGTCAAGCAGCCAATCGGAGCCCTTGAGACTGTCACCTGCACTGTTGCCACCGCCGCCACTGGGTGCTCCTCGCCTTATTGCCGCCAAGCCCAATGCGCTCTGCGTCCGCTGGGACCCGCCAGGCAGCGGATTTTTTGTGGAAGGATTCCGTGTCGAGGTGGTGCCGGAGGCTGCTGTGGGAGCGACGCCTGAATTGTACACCTACAAGGTCGACGAGTGCAGAGCGGATCTAACGGGGCTGCGGCCGGGAGTGAGCTACAAAGTGCGTGTCCTGGCCAGAAACAAGAGCGGGTTTGGGGAAAAGGGTGCTGTTGCTGTTTTGAGGACCGAGGCTGTGACTCCAGCACCCACGAATCTGCAGACACAAATCATCGAGGCCGACAACTCGCTCATCGCCATGTGCCATTGGGACAGGTCTGAGGGAGTATCGGGTGTGCCGAGTGGGGCAATTGCATATCATGTCGAGGTGGATGATGGAGGGGAAGGCTCGGCAGAGTTTAAAGAAGTATATGTGGGTGCCAACGCGCAGTTCTCACACCAGCTGCAAAATGGGAAAAGTTACAAGTTTCGTGTGCGTGCAGTCAGCTCGATCGGATCTTCAGCTTGGAGTGTCATCAAAGGGTTTTCGCGCGCGCTCTCTGGCCATGGCACGCCCGAAGGTGTGGCAGCAAGGCTCCTTGACGATGGGCGAACTGCATGCCTGGTGTGGAATCTGGGAATCAACGTCGGTGCCTATCAGGTTCGTGTCGACTTGCAAGAGGGGAAAAAGCGAAGGCTGGATGAAGGGTGTGACTATCGACGGTCTGATCTCACTGATGGGCCTCACCGCTTCCAAGTCCGTGCAATGATCAACGGCAAATGGTCTGAATGGTCTCGAGAAGTGCTTGTCACTATACCTGGCAATGCTTCCAATCCTACACATCACGGCAGTATCTCCAACGAGGCTGCCGTCAGTGTGTATGGGGATGAGGGGGGTAGCAAGATGGTGGGTGGGATCGAGGAGCAAGGTTCGGAGACTGGAATGGGAGAGGGCCTTTTTGAAATTGAGTCAAATGGGTGGCCGGGGCAAGCTGTGGGATCGCTGCGCACCCACTCACACCCACACCTACAGTCTTACAGCACGGACGATTCGTTTGTCATTGGTGTTAAGGGAGCTGGCGGAATGCGTGGGGTTCATGGGGTCGGAGATCATGCACTGTTCGGGGGGGGTGAGCAGAGTGTAATTGATGATTTGTTTGGAATTGGACCCGGGGTGCAAGCTCAGCAGGGACAGTTGTTGCGTGGGTCACGGCCGCTATATTCAACAGACGTGCCGCTTGCAAACGACAGCATTGGAGCACACTTGGTAAAGCCGCATGAAAGATACGCCATCGAGTCGACAAATACACGCACACGCATACCAGATGTTAATGCCGTCAGTGCCAAGAGTATGCAGGTGGGTGTCAGGACTCTAGGAGGGGGGGTGGGTGTGGGATTTGGGGTTGGTGGAGGTGTTGAATTGCAGTGCTCGCAACAGGTACCGCACCAGATTTTGCAATCTCAAAAAATCCCGCATCTGCAGCATGATTTTGGCGCACAAATGCGTAGCTTCGCTGGCGGTGAGTCTGGCTCCGCCATGTCTAAGCTCTTAGGCAGTTCCGCGCTGAGCGGACTTCTCGGTGAGGAGGAAGGGGACGAGCTGATGTCGTCGATTCCCAGTGGTCTGCTCGATGAGGTATGCGAATAATATAGTAGTACTCACACACACATGCGTGCGCACGCACTCACCCGCCCTCCTCAAGTACGCCGACAGCATAAAATACACGCACACTCACACACTTTCTCCCACACTCACACACGAACCACGCACGCTTGAATTACGTCATTGACAGGACTATGGAAATGGCCTCATGGACGACGAGCAGGCCTATTATTCCATGTCAGCACATCAGCCATCTGAGGCTTCGCGATTCTCGCTGTAAGTTAGCACATGTATATGTACATATATATGTATGTCTATCTGTATATATATCTAAATACATGTATACATACAGATATATATATCTTACTTATGCATATGTACATGTGTGTATATATAGATATATATGTGCATATATATTCATATGTATGTATATATTTCCATCTCAGTTCATCGGCCAGCTGAGGTTTTGCGATTTACGTTGTGAGTCCGTTTTTCCTCTTGATACTTTGATTTAAGTGAATTCGTCATGCTACGCACGAACGAGTCACGGGCTGCTGCCTGCTGGCACTGTTGCTACTCAAGAGTGTTACAGTATGTTACAGTGTATTGCAGTGTGTTGTAGTGTGTTGCGTGTGTTTCAGTGGGTTGCAGTGTGTTGCAGCGTGCGTGTTTCAGCGGGTTGCAGTGTGTTGCAGCGTGCCATGTCACATCACATCTATTGAGGGACTGACATGTATGTAAAGTGAGACACGAGCTTGATACCTTGTATCTCCAGAAAGTCGTGTACCGGCTCAACATTCACTCTTTATTGTCTTATTTGCATGTGTATGGCTGTCGTACTCTTGTCGCTTCCTCGGTTTCCAATTTTGCTCTTCCCTTCTCGGCCTGTCGCGTGCTGTTGCCCGTGCTCTTCATCTATTTCTGCATCATTATCAAGGTGGGGAATGCCACTGGATGCGCCGGCGCCGACGGTTGGAGATGCTAGCATGTACTCCACTCAAGTGCCAGTCGGAAGTGCTGCTGCTTTGGGAGGGGGCGGTGTCGGGGTAGGGACGGGGGGCATGGGGATGGGGATTGGGGCGGGGGAGAGGGTAGGGTTGAGGAGAAGGCAGAGTTCGGGGCAAAGCACACCGATGGATGACGATGGTTCGAATTCTTCACCGACTTTCGAAGATGATTTCAGTTCAATGTTTGCATGGCCCCGACAAATGTCAGGGGATCTCGATGGGGGTGTCCTAGAAGAATTGGCGATTGGGGGGGAGAGGAGCAATGGTGGAGATTATGGGGGGCATAGCAGCATGCCAGTTGCAGTGGTGGATATTGTGCATGATCTCGTGACAGGTGTGTGTGTCTATGCGTCTTGGTCTATGTCTTTGTCTCTGCCGCAGCATTGCGATTTGTTCATACAACGGGTGCCTGACCCCGAACACGCGCGCATGCACGCTCGTACACGCATACACGCAATAGGCACGTGTTTCACAGACGCAGATCTGGACCAGAAGCACCGCGAAATGATTTGGGGATTCATGCCCGCTGAGGCGCGTCTGCTAGTCGAAACGGCGCGCCAGCAGTTGTTGCTGGCAGATAAACATGAGATGCGCGACCAGCAGGGCGCCTTCTTGCACCAAACACTGCTCAAGGTTGTTTGTCTGTCTGCATATTCCAGTGTGTAACTGTGTGTCTGTGTTTGTGTTTGCAGGCATATGTGCATGCATACTCTTTGAATCCGCCACTCCGAGGTGCACACAATTGCTAACACCCTGCCTCCCTCCACAACACCTACGCAGGCAAAACACCATGTCAAGCGACACCTTGCTGGACAAAAGGTCCTGGCTCTCGGGGCTGATGGTGGGGGTCACGGAGGGGGGGGTTCAGGACGGGGTGGGGCAGCAGCAAGGTTCGTCGAGTGTGCATGCTTTCAGAACGTGTTTGACACTGTCAAAGGCTTTGGCCTTTCCATACATATACACATACAAACATACATGAACCCCTCTTAACATACATACACACGAACACACCCACATACATGTCAACGACGCTGCCCTCAACAAACAGAGACACAAACATACATACATGCATCTGATACTGTCAACGACGCTGCATTCAAGTGCATGTCAATTTTTGCTCATACGTCCCGTAGTTGATGGCTCTCGTTTGCGAAACACACCTGCACGAGAAGGGCGACACAACGTTGGAGTGAATAGAATTGAAGAGGCCAACTGATTCCAACATCGCATCGCCCTTACTCTTGATCTACGTCTGTTTTATGAAGGGCAACGGCGACACAATGTTGGAGTCAGTCGGCCTGTTCAATTCAACTGACTCCATAGTTTCCTCGTTTGCAAGAAAGACCTGCGCCATAAGGGCGACACGATGTTGTAGTAGTCTACTGGCCTCTTCTATTCGACGCCCCTTTATTTGCGTCTGTTTTGTTTACGTGTGTCGTACATGCCAGCAGATGTGTGCAGAATCGCAGCAGTGAAGAAGCACAATATACGAGTGTCTCTGCATATGGGTGCGTGCGCATGCATATGTGCGTGTGCATAGACTCGAGATATGTGACAATTTGATTTGATTTTTTCAAATTCTGCAGAGTATTCAAAGTGGATTTGAAGGGGGAGTCCGCGTCGTCTACGCTGCGACAGGTTTTCTATGTGTAACTTGACGCACGCCTCTATTTTATACGAACGATTTGACGCCTCCATATGTGTTGCATGATGCATGTATCTGCGTGACGCGACGCATGCATCCCGACTCATTTTCTGTGTGCTATGACTCAGGGAATTTGGTGTGTGTATGCTTGTGTGCGTGTGTGCATGTGTGCGTGCGCGTGTATTTGGGGAGAGTGAGACTCTGTGATCGATGCTCCGGCATGGCTTTTGACGCATTCATATATGTCGCACGATAAAATTGTAGGTCTCTTTTGCAAATGAGCCATGTCAAAGAGACTATATTCTGCAAAAGAGACCTAAAACTTGAAGGACATTCATGTATATGACAGGTGGGATGACTCGTTTATCTGTGCGGCATGACTCTTTCATGTGGAGGACTGGAATCAGTATATATATCTGGACGCATTACTTATTTATATGCATACGTGCATATACACTCTATTTCGGTGTGCAGGCGCTACATGAACTTTGTCAGGGGACGTGTGTTGAGGAGCGTGACGTTGATAAGCAGCACCTGAGCATGCTACAGGGTCTTCCGCCTGCTGATGTTTTGACAATGGTGTGTGAGTGTGTGGTTGTGTGTGTGTGTGTAAGTGTACGTGTACGTGTAAATATGTGCATGTGTGCGAGAGAGAGTGTGAGTGCATGTGTAGTGTGTATGTGTGTCACCTGCGCATGCTACAGGGCCTTCCCCCTACTGATGTCTAGACAAAGGTGTGTGGGTGTTTGGTTGCATGTGTGTGTGAGTGTGTTGTGTATGTCAGTGTACGCGTGCGTGTTGACATCTTGACAATTGTATGTGAGGATTTGTTTGCCTTTGTGTATGTAAGTGCACGCGTACGTGTAAGTGCGTGAATTTATGTGTGTGTGTGTGTGTGTGTGTGTGTGTGTGTGTAAGTGTATGTGTCACCTGAGCATGCTGGAGGGCCTTCCACTGGCTGGACAATGGTGTGTGCAGATCTAGGCAGATACAAGTGTATGACTTTACAAATATAGATGTTTATGCAAAAAGAGAAAAAAAGAGTGATATAGAACTTGATATTGCTATTTCAGTGTGCTGTATGCTCATGGTATTGGGATTTGAGATCATGCACACACACCCGCACACCTTCGTACACACGCGTACACACACGAACACACACTTGCATACACGTAAACGTACACACACATACACAACCCTGCGCACGCATACACGCACACGCAAAAACACACACACACACACACACACACACATACACACACACACACACACACACTCTCTCTCTCTCTCTCTCTCTCTCTCTCCCTCTCTCCCTCTCTCTCTCTATATCTCTCACCCTCCCTCTCTCCCGCACAATACAACACACGAATACTTACTCTTCGATACATATACAAATGTTCTGCGAAACACACAGGTGCGCATCGCAAAGAACAAGCTTTCTCGAATAGCGCGTGCAGAGACTCGTAGCCCCGCTGGTCTTCTGCACTCAGGTGTGTGTTTGCATACATATTTACACATGTACAATCATAAATGCATATATACACACACATACACGTACACATATACGTACACACAGCTGAGATTCGTAGCCCCGATTGTCTGGTGCATTGAGGCCTGTATGTATGTATCAACACATATAAATATAATACACACATACGTGCATACATACACCAATGCACACATACATGCATATAAACAAACAGCTGACAGTCATTACACCGCTGGCCTGCTACCCTCAGGTCTGTATGTATATATATATATATACATACATATATACATACATACATACACAAATACATACAAACATATCAACATACCTGCATACATACAAACATACATACATACATACATACATAAACACATATGCATACATACACCCACTTGAGACTCGCAGCCTCGCAGGTTTGCTACAGGCAGATGTATAAATATATATACATGTACATATGTGTGTGTGTATATATATATGTATATATATATATATATATATATATATATATATATATATATGTTTGT
>Ga0105055_10012421_pt1 | contig 10367 bp, 6 predicted proteins | sample BON03_FD_78090 | JGI IMG/M metagenome (GOLD analysis project Ga0105055, IMG submission 78090) | Freshwater microbial communities from Lake Bonney liftoff mats and glacier meltwater in Antarctica - BON-03 | ecosystem: Environmental > Aquatic > Freshwater > Ice > Glacier meltwater | place: Lake... | reverse complement strand
GGGGGGGGGGGGGGGGGGTGGTGGGGGGGTGTGGTGTGTGGTGGGGGGGGGGGTTTGGGGGGGGTGTGGGGGTTTTTTTTTTTTTTTTTTTTTTTTTTTTTTTTTTTTTGAAGATTTTTTTTTTTTGACCTTGTTTTGTTTTAAAACAAGTGTGGGGGGGGAGTACCCTGTGGGGGTAAGCAACACAGGTCACACGCACAACACACACAACACAGGAACCACCACACCACCGAACACACGAACGAAACACACGACCAAACCACTGAGCAGCGATCCTTGTTTTGTTGTAGACGCGCCTTTCTACGACATATAGCCTATGGTCCATGGTATGTATGTATGTGTGTATGTAAAGATTCGGCGGCACCAGCACACGCGCGTACACGCGCACACAGGCCCGCGGCGCCACAACAGAGCTCCGATAGTCTATGGCTATAAGTACACTGCTGCTAACACTACGAAAGGACTTTTGGTACGCGCGAACGTACGCACGGCAAGGAGGAGCGTTAAGGTTAAGAAAAGGGAGGAAGCGGTATGTTTATTGTATATATGTATGTATGTAAAGATTCGGCGGCACCAGCAAAGAGAAGCGGGTGTTGCCCTAGCCCAACATCTATATCCGCTATCAGGGGAACCCGCGGGGGCCGACACTCCCGACTGCCGACGACTCCGCCGCCGAGCACTCTTGCCTCCGCCTACGTTACCGTAGCCTACGTCCCCTTACTCTTGATAATGCGCTTAACAAAATGCGCCATTATCATTATCGCCAGCAGTCTAGCGTCTATAGCCCACAGCGCCGCTTGTCCGCGCGCATGCGGATTAACCTGCCGTGTGCCTGGTACTGGTGTGCGCCCGGCGAAGGAACGCCCCGCGGCCCGCGGCAGCCGGCGGCACCTTTCTGTGCCTTTCGGATCAACCCGAGTGAGCGAAAACGTCCACTTGTTATACGTACGAGCCACTCCCATCCACTCCCCTGGAACCAAACAGTCGGGCAGCGCACGTCGCTCACGGTGCGCCCCGTGCGTACAGGGGGTCAGTGCGGCACCACCGCCAGGGTTATTAAGGTTTAACCCAACCCTTGCCCCGTTTGTACAGGAGTATATAGCTCAGTGCGGCACCACCGCCAGGGTTAGAGTTAAATCTAACCCTTGCCCCGTACAGGAGTGTCGCTCAGTTCGGCACCACCGCCACCACGCGCATCTCGCACGTCTCGAACGGCGGGCGCAGCGTGCGCTCCATGTGCGGCGAGGGGTAGGCGACGAGCTGCGCGTAGCCGCTGAACCGCGCGCTATGGGCCGCGTAGGGCGGCGTGGGCGGTGAGGGCCGGCGCAGGCGCGGATGCAGCCCGACTTCGACGGGCGGCCGCTTGAGCGGCGCGTAGCCAGCGTTGGTGAGGTGGTGCAGGAAGGCCGGGTGGGAGACGACCGCCAGCTCCTTCTCGGGCCGCGCCAGCAGCCAGCGCACCGCAGCCTCGCAGCGCGCCTAAGGATGCAACAACAGATTGGAATTGAATACCTGTGCCCACAATAGCATCGAATACCGGCGCCTACTCGCCTTGGACCATCCGCACCTGGCGCACGCGCATCCGGGACCTGCACGCCCCCCCCCCCACCCCACCGGCCACGACTTTCCTACGGACGCCGCCTAAGTCTTGGTGTTCTACCATCTTTTAAGCGCGCCTGCAGAGCCTCGGCCGCGGCCGACTCGGCGCCGCCTGCGCCACCGGCATGCCGCGCCCAGAGCGCGTCCTCCTCGTCACCCAGCTCGGCGAACGAGACGTGGCCAAACTCAGAGGCCAGCTCCGACCTCGGCCGGCGCGCGTCCGCCGTGGTGTCGACCAGCTCGCGGAGCGCCTCGAGCGCGACGACAGGCGAGCCGCGTGCGACATAGTCCGAGAAGCCGACGGTGGCCGCCTGGAGCGAGCGCGTCAAGGGCGAGCAGACCACCAGCTCGATGGCGTCCATGCGCGCGGTTAGGTCGGCGAGCGTCGCGCACGCCGCCAGCGCCGCCTGGCTCAATGGCGCGTCGTGCATTTCGGGGTCGTCGGCAGGCGGAGCGGCGACCAGATGGATGATCTTGGCGCCGTACGCGGCGACGTGCGGCACCATCGGCGCGTGCAGCGTCGCGAGCGGCAGCCCGACCGCCAGGGCGGCCACCAGCGCGATCATGCCGACGAAACTATTTGGAGAATTTGTGTTCACGGGGAACTAGTTTCTACTGTTCACAGTCTAATTGGTCAAAACGTCAAAACCCTTCTTTCTCAACGGCTGAGGGCTGAAATTCAACGAAGCTGGTGTTCGGGCCGGCGCAGATGCTCTCGGGCTCGCTTTCGGTCCGCCCCCTGTCGGCGGACACGGCAAACAGGCCGACGCACCGCCCTCTGTCGGCGGACGCGGCCAACGGGCCGGCGCAGCGGGCGCAGGCCTGCCACGACTCGACCAACTGCTTCGCGCGCTCCTACGAGCGAGCACAGAACAACGTGCAAAAGCCGAGCAACCGGGCGCGCTCGGCCGGCACGCGCGGGGGGCCCCGCGTGGCGGTGCAGGCGGCGCAGGCCGCGAGCGGTGAGACGAGCACCTTCCTCGAGTTCGTGGATCTGCTCGCCTCAAAGACGCCCGCGGAGGCGCAGTCCATCTTGGCGCTCGCGGCGCAGGCGGCGCACCGGGGGCCCGGGAGCCTGGCGCGCGGGCTGACCAAACCGCCCACGTCTCCCTACGTGTCGGGCGGCACCTCGATGCGCCGGTCATCCTCGGCGGAGGAGATCCACCGGGCCTCGAGGCGCAGCGCGTCGCTTGGCCAGCAGCGCCGGTCCCCCGTGCGCAGCCGGAGCGCCGGTGCCGGCCTCCTGACCGCGGCGCAGCTCCTCTTGGACGCGGACGCGGACCAGTTCCAGGCGTCGCACCCGCCGCCGCAGCAGCAGCAGGCACTCGCGGAGGCGACGCACGCGCTGCGCGCGCGCATGTATTGGGACGCGGCGGCGACTTTTTTGCAAGCGGCGTGGCGCGGCCGCATGCACCGGCGCATCTGCCGCTTCCTGCGCGCGCGCGGCTCGCGCCACCGGCGGCTGCAGTGGCTGGCCGATCGCGACGAGGTGGGCATGTTTATTCGGTGGGTGGAGGCCGCCACCTGCGTCCAGGCCGCCATCCGCGCCAAAACGGGCCGCCGCGCGCCGCCGCCAAGAAAGGCGCGCGCGGAGCGGCGCGGGCCGCAGCCGCAGCGGAGCAGACAGGTGCTCTCGTGGCGCGACCTGGCAGTTGAGGGCGAGGGGCTCTGCGATGTGCAGTTTTACGACGTGGACGCGGGCGAAATGGCCTGGCCCGAGCCAACCCTCTACGGGTGAGGAGCTCCCATCAACCACGAGGATGTATATTCATTACGACGATCAACGATGACCCTACATGTCGAATATGCGGAGCGAAGAATAAAATACGGTATCCTATTCAGATTTCGTCCGGTTAATGAATACAGTTACCTTGAATATGAACATCTTCTTGTCTAACGCAGGGTTCACCAGGGGGTTCACCAGGCGGAATACGTTATTCATATTCGTGTGGCTACGTCTTAGGAATACGTGAATACCTATTCAACACGTAGGGCGATGACCCAATCGGACCGACAGTCGCAACAGGCACTCATGCAGCTCAATTGGTCAGTGAATGTGTGGGGTCCAGCTGCGGGGCCGCGGCTTTGTATAAGGCCTATGCATCCGCTCGGTGACTGTGCGCTCGCGCCTGGGCCTCTGCCTGTATTCGCGTAGGCGTCCGCGGCCGTAGCAAGCCGCGCTGGCTTCCCAAACTCACACGCATGGACGCATGTGTGTTGGCATGCATGTCGTCGTCCGTCGTGGGAGCCCATCTAGAGTTCGGGCTACACATCGCCCGGGCATGCTGGGCTGTTGTTTATTATATTATGTGTTTATCATGCTTTAAAGGGCTTTAGGTTAGGGTTAAGGGTTAACCCGATGATGATGATATAGGGAAGTTGTATTCACAGACGGTTTATAATACAAAGGGGACACGAGCACACACACGCACAGGGAACTGATCCGAAAGTGGCTTTGGGAGCCTAAGGGGAGCTCCCTGGAATACATCTAGATGCTTGGGGGCGGAGTCGACGCCGCGACCCTAGTGGCCGCCTTAGGCGCCTTCACAGGTGATAGGCCCAAAATAGTTTTGGCTATTTCCAGTTTCCAGGCTCTTTCGTAACGGTTTGCGGTTAAACGGCGGCGCGCGCACCACATCACTCTCGCCGAGGCACCATGCGCGCCGTCCAGGCGGCGAGCCCCGCCCACGTGCGGGGGCCAGACGGCCGGCGCGGAGCCGGACGCGCCGCGCAGGAGCAGTGGGGGCTCACGGAGCCGGTTGCCGCGTGGGCCTCGACCGTGGACCGCCCAGCGCTGGACATTCAGATTCCGGGTGCGCCCGAGACTGTGTTGGCGGCGCTCTCTTCCTCGCCCGACGCGCGCGAGCTCGAGACGATTGCTGACGCACCTACGTCCGAGGGCGCTGAGGCGCCATGCCCACACATTTACCAAAACGGGTGGTGCAGGCGTGCGGGCACGGCGCCGGCTGTTATGCAGCAGGCTCCAGAAGTGGGGTGGACTGACGAGGAGGTTGAGTCGGTGCGCCAGCTCTTTGCGCAGTGCGCCACCGACTCGGCCGCGCGCCGCTCTGAGGGGGACGAGCAGTGGCCCGGTGATGGCGGCGGGAGCGCTGTCGCCGACGAACTGGCGCGGGTGCGCGCCCTTGAGCAGTACGCCACCGACTCGGCCGCGCGCTCTGAGGGGGAGGAGCAATGGCCCGATACAAGCGGCGCGAGCGATGCCGCCGACGAACTGGCGCGCGTGCGCGCCCTTGAGCAGTACGCCACCGACTCGGCCGTGCGCCGCTCTGAGAGGGACGAGCAGTGGCCCCGCTCTGAGGGGGACGAGCAGTGGCCCGAGGATGGCGGCGCGAGCGCTGTCGCAGACGAACTGGTGCGGGTGCCCGACGAACTGGCGCGAGTGCGCGCCCTTGCGCAGGGCGCCATCGCCTCGGCCGTGCGCCGCTCTGAGAGGGAGGAGCAGTGGCCCGATGATGACGGCGCGGGCGATATCGCTGACGAGCTGGCGCGGGTGCGCGCACGGGCGCTGGAAGTGGCGCGGGGCGGTCCGAGACCGCCGGAGGGCAGGTCGCCAGGGCGGGTTCGGGTTGATCCGAATTGGGGGGGGGCTAGCCCGAGGAAGGGGGGACAAGCTGGGCGCAGGCGCGACGTGGGTGCGGCCTGTTCCTCGGCAAATAGTGTCACTGAGGAGGGCGCGGGCCGCTCGCAGTCTGCCGAGAGCGACCTCTCTGCGGCGCAGACGCTAACGCCGCCGCCCTCAGCCTACAGCTTTGGAGTCACTGACGAGGGCGCCGCGAAAAAGCGTGCCCTGGAATTGAGACTAAGTTCCCCAGACTCGCAACTGGAGCTGCCTCCTCCTGCTCGCAACGGGGCGCGGGTTGGATTTCGGGGAGCTGACTCCGCCGCGGCAGAGAGAGCATTGAGACTCGCTTCCCCAGACTCGCAAACGGAGCTGCTTCCTCCTGCTCGCAACGGGCCAAAAGTTGGATTTCGGGGAGCTGACTCAGAGAGAGCAGAGGCGGTGGAGCCACAGACGCGCCCTAGTGCCAAGGCACCGCTCGCGTCGAGTCAGCGGGCTGCGGAAGCGTATCAGGCGCGGCTGCTGTCTGGGGTCCAGAAGGCTGAGGCGGCGCGTGCGGCGAGCGAGCGCTCGCACCGGACTATCTCTATGATGGCCGGCACGCCTGCATTCGACCTTCTGCCCGCTGATGGAGGGGGGAGTGGTGCGGGGGGTCGAGGTGGGGGGAGAGAAGGGGGTGGAGTCGGAACGTTGACTGGGCAGGTCGTGACGGACTCTTCTCTGGCCTCCACCGCCCTCATGCGCGCCGAATTGGCGCGAAACTCGGCGCCGAAACTGAAACGGACGGCGATACCCGGTTTGGGCCCCCAGCAGGGGCAGGGTAGCCGAGGCCGGCTCTTTCCGGCGAGGACCGCGGGGGCCAAGCCCGTGCGCGCGCTGCTGCGGCCCATGATGGGGCCCGACGCGGCGGCGATGAGCGCGGCGCATAACGAGTCTAGTCACGACCTGGTCCTAAGGAAACCCTCACAGACAAGGTTCGGCGCGGCGGCCCTGTAGGGTGAACCCAGCTTGTGGACTGCATAACTGGCGGCCTTCGCTCCCAGGTTTAGGGGCGCATATGCTGTTGAGGGGACGTAGGAACGTGAGTAGTGTGTCTTGATTTGAAGTGCTTCTTGAGAGAAAGCCATGTCCATGTACCATGTGCCATGTGAAAACCGGTATAGGGCGGGTGTGAGACGGGGTCGGGGTATACCATCTCTATTTTATCTATTTGCTATCGTCTTTTAGCTATTTTAGATCATGCATATCCATATTTATTATATCATTCGGCGCGCGTATGTGTGTGGCAAGCTGTGGCTGTGTGGCTTTGCTGTGGCAGTGTGTGTGTGTGTCCTGTGTTCTGTGTACGTGTCGCAAGCCTATTCATAGTATTAGTATCTATTAGTATTAAGTCGGACAGGGGACACAAACTCATGTGCTATGAATTGGGGGCGCAAACTTATAATTAAATTTGGTATTCATATTCAGGTGTATTCATATTCATATAGGTATAGGTAATCCAGCACGAGTGCAATCGGAAGAAATTTGTGGGCATTCGAGGCATTTTACGAACAAAATTGGGAGGGTATTCATGTTTTGTGTTTTTGGGGGGGAAGGTAATTGCTTTTTTTCAATTTTCTCAAAATATTCGAGTACTGTTTCGAATACTTTCACTTTCGAACTTTCGAATGCTTTGGGATACGCTTTTACTTTGAAATACTTTGGAATATTTTGGAATACAATACTTTGGCGGGAATACTTCGCGGAATACCTATGACAAAAATGGAATTACCGAAGGGTGTTTACCTCGGATTAATTTTCTGAATACTATAATATATAGATATAGACTTATATAGATACAGTAATTTACTGAGTCTAGATAGACAGTTTACTGGTCTAGGGGTCGGCATGTGTTACACCAAAGCGACACCTCCTCACAAACCATGACAGCGCGGGCACAGCGCACAGCCCCCAGCGGCAGCTCTCGCCACCAGCACAACCGCCCCCACCACCAAAGACACGGGGAACATCGTCACACAGCGCGCTAACCCCACGCAAACGGCCGATGTTGACCTAATGTTGATCCAATCAATCAATCAATAAAAAAGGTAAAAAAGGTCCTCACAAATCACAAAGCCACACACGGGCAAGGAGAAGCCATATCCCAGCACAGCCACAGAGGGCAACAAACCCTGCGTCACGGAGTGCCGCAGGCTTGGGGGGCTGCAAGAATGAGTCGTACAGGGGGCTCAGGCCCAGTTGTCAGCGCTTAGGCCCTTGAGGCGACGAGTTGGCCTTTACACGATATTGCCATTGCCAATACTGTTTGGTGTATGGTGTATGGCATACAGAAGGTGGGTCGGGGGGGCGTCGTATATTGCGAAATAGACGTGCAACAATATTGCAATTGTGCGGGGAATGCAGGTGGGAGGGGGGCAATACACGGTGTTACACGGATGATTGATTCGTGCACAAAAGCCTCAACCTCAAAGTAAAACAATATCTGGTCAAGGCTAAGCGACGAGTCCTCGTTGCTGCAGGTATACACATATACGCACCACCTCGAACTCTCAACTCTCGAGCTAAAACAGCGACTATCTGGGGGTCGACTCCCGGTAGGCCGCAAGTGGTTCTCTGCAGCAATCGGGCAAGCGCCTTCCAGAACGCCGATGTTTTGTAGAGGAAAAGTGCCGTACCGATAGATTCCCCGTGTGAACATGAACACAACAACCCCGATTCCCTAGATGCGCGACTATTCTTCACTGTGGTGTTAGCTGTCGCGCCTGCTGTGACCATGGACGAAGCATCTTCTCTGTCGTGGTACCTCTTCTTTGTCGTGTACCAGTGGTGCCACTTTTCCTCTAAGCGCTTAGAGGACAACTGGCATAGTGGACTTTTGTCCTCTACACCCAGCCCTCCCCTGGCGTGTATTTTTGGGATGTCCCGCCTGTATTCAACTTGTATTCCGCCTGTATCTCACCGTATCCTTGGTATATCCTTCTGTATCAGGCTGTATCCCTGTATCTATCTACATATACATATAGCAATTTTGCAGCAGATCCACTGTATATCCCGCTGTATCTCACTGTATCCAGCTGTATCTGTACGTATCTAGCTGTATCCAGCTGTATCCCGCTGCATCTCATCGTATCCCACCGCCTCGAAAACGGGATATGGCCAAAAATACACTTCAGGGGAGGGCTACACACAGGCGACGAGGCCTCGTTGCCGCAGGTAAGACACGAATCACCTCGGACTCTCGCTTCAGCGCGACGAGACCCACGTCCAAGTCAAATCGGGTTCACCCGATGCACGTATACGTATATACTATGTATGTATAAGCATATGCTATAGCTCGCATGCGCTCTGATTGATCTCAATTATATATATATATTTAGATACATACACACGTTCACATTTATAAAGGTATCGCGTTTTAGTACCACTAGAACGCTATACCTCTAGTGGTAATTTATTGAGTCTATATATAAAGGGGGTTCAGGGCCATTGTCAGCGCTTAGGCCCCTCAGGCGACGAGGCCTCGTTGCTGCAGATAGACACGCACCACCTCGAACTAGGGTTAACCCGAGATACTTTGCGCACTCACCCTTTGTTTAGGTACCCCACCCCACCCCGTCATCGCCCGCAATATTGCGCACTATAATGGTTCCGCTCAACCCCGCGTTATTGCAATAGATATCACACAATATTGGCAATTGCAATATCGTGTAAAGGCCAAGTTCAGGCCCGGTTGTCAGCGCTTAGGCCTCTCAGGCAACGAGGCCTCGTTGCTGCAGGAAGACACGCACCACCTCGGACTCTCGCTTCAGCGCGACGAGACCAATATCGAAGTCAAATATAGTGTCCTGAAGAAAAAGAAGACGAAGAAAACACGTATTAGACAGTAGAGCGGGGAGGGGTATTCCCAAGATGCCGGTAGATTGACTTATAGAAACACGCAAGGAAACATGACGACGTAGATCGGCAGCCAACAAAAACAGTCCTGAGGACAATACCGGAGGAGGGAGGACCAATACCTCTGCATCGAGATTCAACCATATCAACACAACGATCACTTGAGCTTCAAACTAACAAACACGCATCAGGGTGAAACGTGGCCTGCAGCTACTATGTACTAAGTAAGCGCTATAGGTAAATTCACTTTGCTCATGGACAGGAGAGTTTCAACTAAAAATTTCGTCGTTTTTTTGTGTGGAAAGATCGAAGTCAAGTCATTTGGAGGCGCATCGGACACCTTTAAAGGTGCTCTGCGGCTACTAAATAACCGCCATATGTTAATTCGCTGTGCTCATGTACATGAGCGAGTTTTGTTGTTAAGTTCTGTTGAGCTTCTGACGGCGATCACCAGCGATTTACCCATGAAACCCGGAAGAACTCGGAACAAGGGATTGCCGAGTCGAAACTGAAACCGTCGGTCGTTATGAGTCGCAGCATCAAAGAAACTAGTACACGTTGAATAAGAGAAACGTCCTGAGAATTACTTAGGCGCACATGGCACCTTTAATCCGCAAAAGAAATGGTGCTCGCGCTATAAGTCGACGAGGCCCAGTGGGAAGCAATATTCAGGGTCCTAAATACCGGCGGCGGCCGGGTCTTCTCCCTCGATGCCTCTTCTGGTCTTCTAGCCACGCGCTGACGCCTTTGGCGCCAGAGCGGTTCTTCCTCAGTTGTATGCTGTGAAGGATTTACCAAAAAAAAAAGGACAAAAAAAACTTAAACAACACAACTACGATTTCAACGTCAAATCAACGACGAACACACACATCGGGGAGCAGCGACAAATTGCGGGAGTTAGAGTGGCGTTTTCAGGTTCGTTTTCCGGGAATAGATTTTCATTGCCAATCAGCGCGCTTTTTGTTGCTCACGTTGATTATCATTCTTACTCTCTACTCTCACGGCTTCCGCTCACGACTCAACTGGACGAAACATATTCCGAAGCCACGAACAGTCGGAATGATAGACCGATGCGGCAATGTGTGTACTCAGCTGGTGCAGGGTGCGACCAAAAAAGGGACTCTATATCTATATCTATACACATATATGTATATATATACATACATACATACAAACACACACACACACATATATATATATGTATATATGTATATATATATATATATATATATATATATATATATATATATATATATATATATATATATATATATATATATATATATATATATAT
>Ga0105055_10012420_pt1 | contig 10367 bp, 6 predicted proteins | sample BON03_FD_78090 | JGI IMG/M metagenome (GOLD analysis project Ga0105055, IMG submission 78090) | Freshwater microbial communities from Lake Bonney liftoff mats and glacier meltwater in Antarctica - BON-03 | ecosystem: Environmental > Aquatic > Freshwater > Ice > Glacier meltwater | place: Lake... | reverse complement strand
TTGATCCTCGACGAGCCGACCGCCGTGCTGACGCCGCAGGAAGCCGACCAGCTTTTCGTCGTGTTGGAGCGGCTGCGCAGCGAAGGCCGCGCGCTTTTGTACATCAGCCACAAACTCGATGAAGTGAAACGGCTGTGCAACACCGCCACCATTCTGCGCGGCGGCAAAAAGATCTCGACCTGCGATCCGCGCGCCGAAACAGCCACCTCGATGGCGCGCATGATGGTCGGCGCCGAAATCGGCGAAGTGAAGGCCGGCACCGGCCGCGCCGCCACGGTGCCGCGCCTGCTGATCGAAGATTTGTCGATGGCGCCGGACGATCCACAAGGCGTTCATCTCAAAAGCATCACCGTCGAAGTGAAGGGCGGCGAAATCCTCGGCATCGCCGGCGTCGCCGGCAACGGCCAGGACGAATTGTTCGCGGCGCTGTCGGGCGAACGTATGGCGCCGCGCCCGGCCAACATCATCATCGACGGCATCGTGTCCGGTCATTTATCGGTGACAGCACGCCGCCGCCTGGGCGCCGCGTTCGTGCCGGAAGAACGGCTCGGTCATGGCACCGCGCCGCGCATGAAGCTGTCGGAGAACGCGCTGCTCACCGGCCACGCCGCCAGCGGCATGGTCCGTCGCGGTTTTGTGGACAAGCTGGCCACATTGGCTACCGTCGACAAGACCACCGACGCTTTCGATGTGCGCAAGGCCAAGCGCGATCCGGAAGCCGCCAGCCTGTCGGGCGGCAATCTGCAGAAGTTCATCGTCGGCCGCGAAATCCTGCGCGAGCCCGGCGTCTTGATCGTGAGCCAGCCGACCTGGGGCGTCGATGCCGGCGCCGCCGCCGTCATACGGCAGGCGCTGCTCGATCTGTCGGGACGCGGTAGTGCCGTGCTGGTGATCAGCCAGGACCTCGACGAACTGGCCGAAATCTCCGACCGGATCGCGGTGATGTTTCATGGCACCCTGTCGGAGCCGGTCGCGGCGGCGCAGGCGACGCGCGAAAAGCTCGGCCTGCTGATGGGCGGCGCCTCGCCCGAGAAGGAAACGACGGCCATGCCGAAGGAGGCCAGCCGTGCAGTTGGTGCTTGAAAAACGCGCCGAACGCTCGGCCCTGATCGCCATCACCTCGCCGCTGATCGCCATCGGACTGACGCTGGTGACGATGTCGATTTTGTTCGCGATCCTCGGCAAAAATCCGATCGCAGCGCTCAATGTTTACTTCGTCGAGCCACTGACCGATTCCTACACACTGGGGGAAATCGTCGTAAAGGCAACGCCGCTGGTGATGATCGCCATCGGCCTGTCGCTTTGTTATCTCGCCAATGTCTGGAACATCGGCGCCGAGGGACAATTCCTGGTAGGCGCGGTGTGCGGCAGCTGGCTCGCCGTCGTTACCAATGGCACCGAAGCAGGCGCCTGGGTCTTGCCGGCGATGCTGATCATGGGCGCCCTCGGCGGCGCGCTCTACGCATTGATCCCGGCGATCTGCAAGGTCCGCTTCGGCGCCAATGAAATCCTCACCAGTCTGATGCTGGTCTATGTCGCCGAACTGATCCTGGACTATCTGGTGCGCGGCCCCTGGCGCGATCCGAAAGGCATGAATTTCCCGACCACCGCCTCTTTCGATCCGGTGGCAATTGTGCCGACTTTGTTCGACGGCAGCCGCGTCCATGCCGGCTCCATTGTCGCATTGCTGGTGGTCATCGCGGCGACGATCATGCTCGGCCGCACCATCAAGGGCTTTGAAATTCGCGTGGTCGGCGCGGCGCCACGCGCCGCGCGCTTTGCCGGCTTCAGTTCGAACAAGCTGGTGCTGTTCACTTTCGCAGTCTCGGGCGGGCTCGCCGGCCTTGCCGGCATCATCGAAGTCGCAGGCCCGGTCGGCGTGCTGCAGCCCGGCATTTCGCCGGGCTACGGCTTCACCGCCATCATCGTCGCCTTCCTCGGGCGTCTTAATCCGATCGGCATATTGGTGGCGGGGTTGTTTCTGGCGCTGACCTTCATCGGCGGCGAAGGCGCACAGATCTCGATGAAAATTCCGCTCGATCTCACCAAAGTGTTTCAGGGCATGTTGCTGTTCTACGTGCTGGCCTGCGACTCGCTGATTCTTTACCGCATCCGATTTGTACCGACATTCCGAAAGGCCGCAGATGGGACTGCTTGAAGCCATCATCCTGTCGGTGATCGCCGCCTCGACGCCGCTGTTGCTGGCGGCGGCGGGCGAACTGGTGGTCGAACGCTCCGGCGTGCTCAATCTCGGCGTCGAGGGCATGATGATCATGGGCGCGGCCTGCGGCTTTGCCGGCGCCTGGCTGACCGGATCGACCCTTATCGGCGCGCTGTTCGGCATCGCCGCCGGCGCGGCCTTGGCCTCGGTGTTTGCCTTGCTGACGCTTGGCCTTGCGGTCAATCAGGTGGCGGCGGGCCTCGCGCTCACCATTCTCGGCGTCGGCCTGTCCGGACTGATCGGCGCCGGATTCGTCGGCGAACGCATCGTTCCAGCGCCGCATCTTTATATCCCGTTCCTCACCACGCTACCTTTCGTCGGGAAAATTCTGTTCGGTCAGGACGGCTTTGTCTATTTTTCGGTTTTCCTGCTGGTGGCGATCTGGTGGTTTTTGTACCGCACGCGCGCCGGTTTGATTTTGCGCGCGACCGGCGACAACCACACCTCAGCGCATGCGCTCGGCTATCCGGTGCTGAAAATCCGCTGGCTGGCCGTTCTGTTCGGCGGCGGCTGCGCCGGGCTCGGCGGCGCCTTCCTGCCGCTTGCCTATACGCCGTTCTTCATTCCCGGCATGACCGCCGGCCGTGGCTGGATCGCGCTGGCGCTGGTGGTATTCTCGTCGTGGCGGCCGGGCCGTCTGGCCGCCGGCGCCTATCTGTTCGGCGCGGTCACGATCCTGCAACTGCACGCGCAAGCCTTCGGCCTCGGCATTCCGTCGCAATTAATGACCGCGCTGCCCTATCTCGCGACGGTGATTGTGCTGGTGCTGATTTCGCGCGCGCGCGGCAGCGCAGGCTCGATCGCGCCGGCTTCGCTCGGCACGGTGTTCGTGCCCGACCGCTAACTATTCCTCCTGAGCGCGCGCAGACGGGCGGCGCGCTGGCGAGGACCGAAAAGCTACCCGTCTGTTAAACCGGAGTTGACCTATGAGAAAAATCCTGATGGCCGCCGCAACCGCGGTCATGACGATCGCAGCGACGACCTTTATCGCTTCCGCAGCCGACAAATTGAAGATCGGGTTTATTTATCTCGGCCCGATCGGCGACCTCGGCTGGACCTACATGCATGAACTCGGCCGCCAAGCCATGGTCAAGGAGCTGGGCGACAAGGTCGAGACGACTTATCTCGAGAACGTCAGCGAAGGCCCCGATGCCGAACGTTCGATCGTCCAACTGGCGCGCACCGGCCACCAGCTGATCTTCACCACCTCGTGCGGCTACATGGACCCGACGCTGAAGGTCGCCAAGCAGTTCCCGAAGGCGAAGTTCGAGCATGCCACCGGCTTCAAGAGAGCGCCGAACATGGGTACCTATTCCGGCCGTTTCTATGAGGGCCGCTATATCCAGGGCGTCATCGCCGGCAAAATGTCGAAGAAGGGCGTGCTCGGCTACATTGCCTCGTTCCCGATCCCGGAAGTCATTTCCGGCATCAATGCCACCATCCTCGGCGCGCAATCCGTCAATCCGGATATCAAGGTCAAGGTGATCTGGGTGAACACCTGGTTCGATCCGGGCAAGGAAGCCGACGCCGCCAAGGCGCTCGCCGATCAGGGCGCCGACGTTCTGATGCAGCACACCGATAGTCCGGCCGCCATGCAGGTCGCCGCCCAGCGCGGGATCTTCGCCTTCGGCCAGGATAGCGACATGACCAAGTTCGGGCCGAAGACCCAGCTCACCTCGATCGTCAACAACTGGGGTCCCTATTACACGCGGCAAGCCAAGGCCGCGCTCGATGGCACCTGGAAGGCCGGCGACACCTGGGACGGACTGAAAGAGAAGATGGTGTTGATGGCGCCCTACACCAACATGCCCGGCGACGTAAAAGCGCTGGCCGAGAAGACCGAAGCCGCGATCGTCGCCGGCACGCTGCATCCGTTCAAATGTCCGGTGCTCGGACAGGACGGCAAGGAAGTGGAATGCAAGGGCGGCAAGAATCTCGATGCCGGCCAAATCCTCGGCATGAACTTCTATGTGAAGGGTGTCGACGACAAGATGCCCGGCAAGTGAGCCGAAATTTGCAATCTGTCATTCCGGGATGGCGCGCAAGCGCCAGACCCGGAATCCAGATGCAGCATTCGGTACTGGATTCCGGGTTCGCGGCTTTCAGCCGCGCCCCGGAATGACAGGCCTAAAGCATGACACGATCAGCCCTGCACCATGCGCGCCGCCGCCTGATGGCGGCGCATCAGACCTGCGACATCGAGCCCGGGAATGGCGCCGTCCACAACGGTCCAGTTGCCATTGATCATCACCCGGTCGGCGCGATGGGCGCCGCACAGCACCAGCGCCGCCAGCGGGTCGCCGTGGCCGGAAAACCGCAATTCATCGAGCTTGTAAAGCGCCAGATCGGCGCGCTTACCCTTGGCGATCTCGCCCAGTTCAGGCCGGCCGACGCAGGCCGCCGATCCCTTGGTCGCCCAGCGCAGCGCATCCTTGTGGCTCACTTGTTTGACGCCATAACGCGCGCGCTGAAGCAGGAAGGCGGCGCGCACTTCCTGCATCAAATTCGACTCGTCGTTCGAAGCCGAGCCATCAACGCCCAGGCCGATTTGAACGCCGGCCTTTTCCAGATCGCACACCGGACAACAACCCGAGGCCAAGGTCTGGTTCGAGCAGGCGCAATGGCTGATCGACACGCCGCCTTTGGCCAGCCGCGGCATCTCTTCGGCGCTGAAGTGAATGCCGTGCGCCAGCCACGTTCGCGAATTGAGCCAGCCGCAATTTTCCAGATAGTCGAGCGGCCGGCAGCCATAAAGCTCCTGGCAAAATTTGTTCTCGTCCTCAGACTCGGCCAGATGCGTGTGCAGACGCACGTTCAATTTGGCCGCCAGGTCGGCGGTCGATTTCATCAACGACGTCGTGACCGAGAACGGCGAACAGGGCGCGAGCGCCACTTGCGTCATCGCCGCGTCGCCGACTTCATGGTAGCGATCGACCAGGCGCTGGCTGTCGGCCAGAATGGCGTCCTCATCCTGTACCACCGAATCGGGCGGCAGGCCGCCATCGCGCTCCGACAGATTCATCGAGCCGCGCGTCAGCAGCACGCGCAGGCCGAGTTTCTTCGCGGCGGTAATTTCGATGTCGATGCCGTCTTCGAGACCCTTCGGGAAAACATAATGGTGGTCGGTGGTCGTGGTGCAACCCGACAGCATCAGTTCCGCCATCGCCACCGTGACGGCGGCGTCGAGCGCCTCCGGCGTCATTCTGGCCCAGATCGGATAAAGCGCCTTCAGCCAGGGAAACAATTCGCGGTCGAGCGCCGCCGGCACCGCGCGGGTGAGCGTCTGGTAGAAGTGATGATGGGTGTTGATCAGGCCAGGAATGACGACATGGTAGCGCGCTTCGAAGGCTTTGGCGTTCGTCGCGGGCTCTTTGCCTTTGCCGACCAGTTCGACGATCTGGCCATCTGCTATCACGACGCCACGCTCGGCGCCCTCGGCCAAAATCGCCAGCGGGTCCTTGATCCAGATCGCTTCGTTCATCGCCAACCCCTTACTCACAGTCGCGACTATAGAGCGTCGCAAGTTCAGGACCAGTATCTCTCTCCGCTCACCCCCGCGAAGGCGGGGGTCCAGAAGCGGCAGGCACGGCATATGCGGCCCTGGATTCCCGCCTGCGCGGGAATGAGCGGCGTTCGTGGCACCACTTCGGGCAGCGGTGCCGCATGGACCTGAACACGATCAACGAAGTAGCGCGGCCCAAGGCGCGCAAAGAACTGAGCGGCTGGCGCGACGGCGATGCTTTCCTTGCCGGCGGCACCTGGCTGTTCTCCGAACCGCAGCCGACGTTGAAACGGCTGATCGATCTGTCGACGCTGGCGTGGAAGCCCTTGCAGGCGACCGACGAGGGGCTGGAGATCGCCGCCACCTGCACCGTCGCGCAACTTGACGCGTTCTCGGCCCCGATCGACTGGACCGCCGCGCCGCTGTTCGGGCAATGCTGCCGGGCCTTCCTCGCCTCTTTCAAGATCTGGAACACCGCCACCGTCGGCGGCAATGTCTGCATGTCGTTGCCGGCCGGCCCGATGATCTCGCTCACCAGCGCGCTCGATGGCGTCGCGACCTTATGGGCGGCGGACGGCGGCGAGCGCAAAGTGCCGGTAGCCGACTTCGTCACCGGACCACAACGCAATGTCCTGCAACCGGGCGAAATTCTGCGCAGCATCCTGTTGCCGAAAAAGGCGCTGACCAACCGAGCCGCCTTCCGGCAAATTTCGCTCGCCAGTTACGGGCGCTCCGGCGCCCTCGTGATCGGCACGTTAGCGCAAAGTGGCGCATTCACGCTCACCATCACGGCGTCGACGCCGCGCCCGATCAAGCTTTCCTTCGATGCCCTGCCCGCCGCCGAGGCGTTGCGCGCACGTATTGATGACAATATTTCGAAAGACGGCTGGTACAACGACGTCCACGGGCTCCCGGCTTGGCGGCGGCACATGACGCTGCATTTCGCACAAGAAATCCGCGACCAATTGGCGGGAGCGGCGCGATGAGCTTCTCCGTCAACGGCAAGGACTTCTCCGAAACGCCGAAGCCCGGCCAGTGCCTGCGCACTTTCCTGCGCGAACTCGGCCATTTCGGCGTCAAGAAAGGCTGCGACGCCGGCGATTGCGGCGCCTGCACCGTCCACCTCGATGGTGAGCCGGTGCATTCCTGTCTGATCCCGGCGTTTCGTGCCGAAGGCCGCGAGGTCACCACCATCGAAGGCCTTGCCACCGGCAACGACTTGCATCCGATGCAGCGCGCCTTTCTCGAAGCGCAAGGCTATCAATGCGGCTTCTGCACCGCCGGCATGATCATGACAGCTTCCTCGCTCAATCAGGCGCAGCTTGCCGACCTGCCGCGATCGATGAAGGGAAATATCTGCCGCTGCACCGGCTATCGCTCGATCGACGACGCCATTGCCGGAAAACGGGAGATCGAGGACGGAAAGGCGGGCGAAGGCGTCGGACATAATGTGCCCGCCCCTGCCGGCCCGGATGTCGTCACCGGCAAGGCGCGCTTCACGCTCGACGTCGCCATGGAAGGCCTGCAGCACATCAAGCTCAAGCGTTCGCCGCATGCGCATGCCCGCATTCGCAGCATCGACAAGAGCGCGGCGCTGGCGGTGCCGGGCGTAAGCGCGGTGCTGACCCATGAAGACGCGCCCAAGGTGGCGTTTTCGACGGCGCGCCATGAAGTGCGCGAGATCGATGCCGACGATACGATGGTGCTCGACACTATCGTGCGCTTTATTGGTCAGCGCGTCGCCGCCGTCGTTGCCGACAGCGAAGCCGCCGCGGAGGAAGGCTGCCGCAAGCTCGTGGTCGACTACGAGATATTGCGGGCGGTGTTCGACCCGGAAGAAGCCATGCGCGAAGGCGCACCGGTCATTCACGACAAGGGGCCGGAAGCGCGCATTCTCGACCCCAAACGTAACATCGTCGCCGATGTGCATGGCAATTTCGGCGACGTCGAAAAAGGCTTTGCGGACGCCGACGCCATCCACCAAGGCACTTATATCTATCCCCGCATCCAGCACGCTCATCTAGAGACGCTCTGCGCCATCGCCTGGATCGACGAACAAGGCCGCTTGAACGTGCGCTCCAGCACGCAGGTTCCGTTCCTGACGCGCATCGAACTGGCGCGCGTGTTCGGGCTCGACGAAGCGAAAGTGCGCGTGTTCTGCGAACGCGTCGGCGGCGGCTTCGGCGCCAAGCAGGAAATGATGGTCGAGGACATCGCCGCGCTGGCGGCCCTCAAAACAGGCAGACCGGTACAGATCGAATTCACGCGCGAAGAACAGTTCATCGCCGCGACCACGCGGCACCCGATGAAGGTGAGCGTCAAGATCGGTGCCAAAAAGGACGGCACGCTGACGGCGATAGAGATGCACGTGATTTCGAACACCGGTGCCTACGGCAACCACGGCGCGCCGGTGCTGGGACATGCCTGCTCGGAGTCGCTCAGCGTCTACGCTTGCGAGAACAAAAAAGTCGATGGCTACGCCGTCTATACTAACACCGTGCCGGCCGGCGCGTTTCGCGGTTATGGGTTGCCGCAGACCTCCTTCGCCATCGAGCAGGCGATCGACGAAGTCGCGCGTCAGATCGGCATGGACGCGCTCGAATTCCGCCGCCGCAACGTGGTGCGCCAGGGCGAGCTGATGATCGGCGCGCATGTCTCGCCCGATGACGTGATCTACGGCAGCTATGGCCTCGATCAATGCATTGACCTTGTGGACGAAGCCATGAAGCGCGGCGACGGTGAGGCGCCGCCGGAAGGCTGGAAAGTCGGCGAAGGCACCGCGATTACCATGATCGACACCGTGCCACCGGGCGGGCACTATTCCGACACCCATATCTGGCTGGAGGGCGATGGCACGTTTGCCATGACCATCGGCACCGCCGAATTCGGCAACGGCACCTCGACCGTGCATCGGCAGATTGCCGCCTCCGTGCTCAACGCCAAACCTTCGCGCGTGATGTTCACGCAATCCGACACCGATCACGGTGGCCACGACACCGGCGCCTATGGATCGACCGGGACCGTCATCGCAGGACGCGCGACCCAACTGGCGGCCGAGGCCTTGCGCGAGACGCTTTTGGCCTTCGCCGCCGCGCAGTGCCGCAGCGCGCGCGAGAACTGCAAACTCATCGACGGCGCGGTCGAGTGCGGTGGCAAATCCATTCCGCTCGCCGAGCTATACAAAATCGCCAAGGCCACCGGCGTCGAACTCGCCGCCCATGGCAAGGCGAACGGCATTCCGCGCTCGGTCGCCTTCAACGTGCAAGGCTTCCGCGTCGCGGTGAACACCGTCAGCGGCGAAATCAAAATCCTCAAAAGCGTGCAGGCCGCCGACGCCGGCTTTGTCATCAATCCGATGCAATGCCGCGCCCAGATCGAGGGCGGCGTTGCGCAGGCGCTCGGCGCCGCTCTGTTCGAGGAGATGATTATCGACGACGGCGGGCGCGTTACAAACCCGACTTTCCGCAATTATCATTTACCAAACTTCGCCGACATTCCGCGCACCGAAGTGCTGTTCGCCGACACGCACGACGAACTAGGCCCCTTCGGCGCCAAATCGATGAGCGAAAGTCCCTATAATCCCGTCGCTGCCGCGCTCGGCAACGCCATCCGCGACGCTACCGGGGTGCGGTTTTACCGGCTGCCGTTCAAGCCGGACCGCATCCACGCCGGGCTGGCCGCAATGAGCTAACCAATTAAGCGGGAAACGCTGGCATTTTGGCGGTTTTGAGCGTGTTAATGGGTCGCAGGCGGCCCGGAACTTGCATCATTATTGGGCATTGCCATGGCAGCAATCGCGCTAGAGTTTAAGACGACCAACAGTCACGGGTAACCATGTCGATCCTTGCCGGCCTTCATCACGTCACGCGCTACACCTACGACAAGCCGATCGGGCTTGGGCCGCAGATCGTCCGGCTACGTCCGGCGCCGCACGGGCGCAGCCGCATTCCGAGCTACTCGCTGACGGTGACGCCGAAGCAGCATTTCGTAAACTGGCAGCAGGACCCGCACGGCAATTGGCTGGCGCGTTTCGTGTTTCCGGAAAAGACCACCGAGTTCTCGGTGACGGTCGATTTCACCGCCGATATGGAAGTGGTCAATCCGTTCGATTTCTTCGTCGAGCCTTACGCCGACAAATGGCCGTTCGATTATCCCCTCGACCTGAAAGAGGATCTCTCGGCCTATGTCGATCCTGAGCCGGCCGGGCCGTTGCTGCGTACCTTGATCGATTCGATTTCGCGCGAGCCGCGCAACACCGTCGACTTCCTGGTCGATCTCAATCATCGCCTCCAGCAGATGGTGAAGTATATCGTTCGGCTGGAGCCCGGCGTGCAGACACCGGAGGAAACCCTCACCTCCGGCTACGGCTCCTGCCGCGATTCCGCGTGGCTGTTGACGCAGTTGCTGCGCCACATCGGACTGCCGGCGCGGTTCGTTTCCGGTTATCTCATTCAGCTTCGCCCCGACATCAAATCGCTCGACGGCCCGAGCGGCACCGAACACGACTTCACCGATCTACATGCCTGGACCGAAGTCTATCTGCCCGGCGCCGGCTGGATCGGTTTCGATCCGACGTCCGGGCTGCTGTGTGGCGAAGGCCACATCCCGGTGGCGGCAACGCCGCACTACCGTTCGGCGTCGCCG
>Ga0105055_10012418_pt1 | contig 10368 bp, 21 predicted proteins | sample BON03_FD_78090 | JGI IMG/M metagenome (GOLD analysis project Ga0105055, IMG submission 78090) | Freshwater microbial communities from Lake Bonney liftoff mats and glacier meltwater in Antarctica - BON-03 | ecosystem: Environmental > Aquatic > Freshwater > Ice > Glacier meltwater | place: Lake... | reverse complement strand
CATGTGATCTAAATCCAAATCCGTGTTGTATTTTCATATTTAATATTTTGAACAAATATAGTTAAATTTTTTAATTATTAGTAAATTATTATCTTTTGTTTAATTTTATTTTAATATTCGTTTCTTATTGTAAACACTAATATCATTTTAATTGATTTTAAGAGAGTTTTAGGATACTTTTGTTATGATTGTGTTTTATTTGGTGTTGTGAGTCATTAAAAGTGTTTAATTAAAGCATCATTTAAATATAGTATTATTTAAATTGATTGAGAAAAATAAAAAATAAAAAAAGTTGTAAATAAGTAAATAAAATACTATCTTTGATATATGAAAAAATTAATAATAATAGTCGCTTTATTCATCAACTCTTTTGTTAATACTCAAACTAATTTTGATAGTATTTTATTAGTTAGAGAAAACGAATATATAACTTCTTTAGGTTTAACTAAAGTTCAATTTGATAAATTTTGTTACAAAACTCAAACTAAGTTAGATGGTATTGTATTAGTTAAAGTAAACGAATATAGAACTTCTTTAGGTTTAACTAAAGTTCAATTTGATAAAGTTTGTTACAAAGCAGCTGATAATCAATCTTCTTACTTATTATTAAAAAAAAATATTGTTGGTCATGAACAAGATAACATTGAATTTAAAACCTTACTTAAAAGATATATCAACTTTGGTGGTAATAAAAGATCTAGTATTGCTGAAGTTTGTAATTCTGTTAATAAGAACTTAAAAGTAGATAACGATATGTACTTAGATAGCTTAGCTAAATTAATTGTATCTACTTGGAAAATTAGTACTGATCACAATAAAATTTTAATTAGTCCTGAATATAAATTTATAGGTGTCTCTACTAAATTAAAAATCTTAAATACTGGTAATAAGAACTGGATACATTATGATATTATATCTACTATGGTATTTACTACTATGAAATAAAAAAGCCTCTCGATTTGAGAGGCTTTTTATTAAAAATAAAAACACTTAGTAATGTTACTACACTTTTTTATTTTTGTTTTTTTGTATTTAACATCATGTTTTATCTTTTTATGGTTTTTCTTAACAGTTGGGTATTTCCCAGTGAATTCTTTTGATAGATAATATATCTCTTTTAATTCTGGAATTTTGTCAACAATACCAGGAGTTGAAATAACTTCTTTATCCAAATAAACAATTTTAACAATAACATATCTAGCAGAAGCATCAATTGTTTCTTTACCTCCTTCAACAAGTTGATTTGAAGTAATTAAAGAACTATCAATTCCTAAACTTTCTAAGTGTTTTGTTATTTGTTCACATCTAGCTTTTGATAGACCTTTATTGTCACCAGAGTATCCAAGACCTTTAAGTTCGTTTTGAAGTCTTATAGAAAGACCTTGTTTATCTGTTGATGATTCAACTTGTATTCCAGTTATAATACCAAGTTTTTCTATAATATCGTCAATAACTGAAGAAATAGAATCAGACATATCTTCGTTTAGATTATATTTACCAGATGCAAAATACTGGTTATCATCAAATCTTATCTCATCTATATTCACAGTTGTTTCTGGTTTTTGAGTTTTGACTTCTCTCCAAAGAGTATCAACTTTTGATGAGTCTAAGCTCCAACCTTTATCTTTACTTAATAAAGCATCCGCCTCCGCTTTAGTTTTAACTTTTTTGTGCATAGTATTTGTTTTTTTAGGCCAAGGCCGCCAATCAATTGAGCTACCTTGATCCTTATCAGGAGCCTCATAGGATATTTCAGTTGCTTGTTTATCGGAGTCAAGTTTATTATCATCACCTGCTTTTAGTTGACCAGGTATTAAACTTCCTGCTACCATTGATGCTGCAATCGCTTTTTCTTTCCAACCTTCTTCTTCATTTACCGAGTTGTTAATAAAATCTTTGTAGTTATTAATTTTTTTCATAATTTGTAGTTATTAATTTTTTTCATAATTTATATATTAATATTATTATTCGTATTTTAGTCATTAATATTATTATTCGTATTTTAGTCATTAATACTATACATTGTTTGTAAAATAATAACCTCACATTCTTGAATACATTATAAGTTTCGGTTTTAGAAACTTTCTTTTTTGGTCGTACAGTAAACTTCAAATTTGACTTTGATTCGAATATTTTATATTATTTTAAAGAAGTGATTATCGCTGATTGTAGTACTGAAAATAGAAAAGATTTTTATCACAAAATATATATCTATTAAACAACCATTTAATGAAGAATTTTGGTGCTTTAGATTAAACGGTAGTGTTGATAGGTTTTACACATTTAAGTCAATCGAGAAGAAAGAATGGTGGTTTGAAGAGCGAGAGTGTTAGATCCTTTTGATATGATTGTAGTATATTTAGATACTCTCACTTCGTGAGTATGTTTTGTGTTTTATTTGGTGTTGTGAGTAATTAAAAGTGTTTAATTAATAAGGAGCATCATTTAACTATATACTATTATTTTAATTGAGATCAATAAACAATAGATCTTTTTAAGATAAAATAGTTAAAAAGGTTATAACAATTTACATAATATTAATTTTTGTTTATCTTCTAATACTTATGTTTATACGATATAATAAACATTTTCAACCTAAACCTTATAATTTATATCAACTTATGTTCTATTTGTATAATTTGATTAAATTTTAAAAAATTTACAGATAAACAATTTATTAATTTCTTTTTGGTTTTTCATTATTTTATAAACCAATAAAAAGTTAAAAGCCGTCCATTCAAATTTTACACCTGTTATTTCAAGTTCTGGTAATGTTACTTTAAACTTAACAGATTTTGAAATTAATAATCTTTTAATGTTTTGTATAAAAGAATTTATTTCTTTTTTCTTAAATAATAATTTACTACCATTAAATTCCTCCAATTTAGATAGAAATATATCTAAATCATTTATCTTCTCAGTTTCAATATATTCTGATAATTCTTTTGATATTTTAGTATTAAGAATATCACCTAAAATCGTTTTAGTTCCTTACTCAATTCTATTTTCTGATATTTTTGGAAATGACTTTAATAGTTTATGAAACTCTATGTTTTGTTTAAACAATAAATTTCTAATTGGGATATATAATGTTGGTATACCGATACCTAAAAGTCCTAAAATAAACAAGATTGTTTCCATCATTTAATGTATTTAACCAACTCAGACTTTATTAAGTCATACTTCTCCTGTGTAATAAGCCCTAGGTCCAATTTATCCTTAACTTTTTTCAATTCAGTTAAAGCATCGTCACTTGTCATTCCAAATCCTTTAACTTCTCCTGTTGAAAGTGCGTTTTCAAATTGAATTGTATAATTATTTAATCCAGTAGCACCTTTGGTTCTAAAAGAAACTGAGTAACCAACTCTCTTGTTACCAAGAACGTAAATCTTTTTTATTTCAGTCTCTTGTCCACTTGAAGCTGCTGTTAAATTATAAATTCCTAATAAAATTCCGTCTCCCGCTGTAATAAAGGCAAATGTTTTATTTGAAGAAGGTACTCCGATTTTAATTCGATCACCAATTTTATAAACTGATCCATCACTTGCTATATAAGAAGTAAATTCATTAAAAGATCTTTCTGAAATAGTTGATAAATCAGAATGTTTTATTTCTTGTGAGAGTGAAAACGTTACTGTCAAGATTATAATAGTAAATGTTTTAACAATTGTCATTAAGTAATACATTAATTTTTTCATATTTTTAGTTTAATTTAATTTATTTATAATCTAACATTATTTGATTATAGTTTTAATTGATTTTAATAGATCGTTAGATCTTTTTTTATGGTTGTAGTATCTTTAGATACTCTCACTTCGTGAGTATGTTTTTAGTTTTATTCGATGTTGTGAGTCATTAATGATACATATTTTTATAAAACATATAAATAATAACACATATTGTAACAAGAGTCAAACAAGTCATTATTATATTATTAAATTCTTGTTCTGATTTCTCTCGTTCTTTTTCTTCCGGTGTTAATTCTATAGCAACTGGTTTAAATTCAACTTTACTTTCTTCTTTGTTTATTGGGACAGATGCTATTACAATTAATATCCCAATTATCGGACCCAGAAAGAAGCTTATCCAGAAAGCAGTTTTAAATCCTACTTTCTTCTCTTTACCTAATTTACCTATAATGTTAGATATAATTAGATTAATAACTAAACAGATGATAATTAATATGGTTGTTTGTGTCATATTTAAAATATTTTAATTTGTCTACTCTATTTAAGGTTTTCGACATCGCCTCTACAAATTTATTATTAATTTCTACAATCAATCATCCAAATTCTGTATTACACATTATTACTTACTTTAACTCATGTATTGTTGTTACCATTATATTAAAATTCTCTTAACTATAGTACCATTTTTCCTTTCAACTAATATGTAGTAATAACCTCTAGCGTTAAGTAAAAAAAAGTCAAATGAAACATCATCATATGTGCTAACATTTTGGTAATGTTCTAAACGAGTACCAGACTGATTAAAAACACTTACAGATATAATTGGGTTTAAAGTATCATTAATCACTAAATTATTATTATTCTGTGAGAATGACATTAATGATATTGTTAACATTACTAATACTAATAACTTTTTCATATTTAAAATATTTTATATTTATCTACTCTATTTAAGGTTTTCGACATCTCCTCTACAAATATAGGTATTTAATTCCAATATACATATTAAATTAATTTTTTATTCGTAATATGTTTTTGTATATGTTTTTTTAAAAACTTCACGCCATTCTTGTTTGGCGTTATATTCATCTTGATCACACCAAGGACTTTCACCTAGTTCGGATGACCAAAATTTACCGGTTTCTATTTCAACCATGATTACATTGTATTCAGTAGAATTTTTCTCCCTATCTGAAGAACTGAATTCCTTTTCAACTAATTCAAAAATAACTTCATCATCATTTTCGTCATATATAGAATCTTCTTGTAATAACGAACTTATTTCTTTTGTTGTAAATTTTCTATCTAATATTGTCATATGTTTTATTTTTAGTTTTTTAATAATTTCGAAGATCAAAAGTTTATGTTCTTTTATTATCAGTTATCTTACGTCTAAAATACGATGCGTCTTCGTCTTCACATTGAATGTATTTAAATTGACAGTCTCTCATTTTTGATTTACTACAGAGTATATAATCTAAAGCGAATTGTCTAGTAGAGAATACTCCTATATTATTACCCATTTGTGATTTAACTAACCACGGATTTTCTAAATTTTCTTTTTCTTCCATAATGTTTATGTTTTATTTGATTTATGTTTTATTTGATTAAGGTATCCACCTTCTTAATATGAATTCTCTAAAAAATACTACTATTAAGTTTAATGGCATTAAGATGATACCATAAATTACACAAACTGAAGATGTTTGTATAATCAATTCATCGAAAGAGTGAGTAGTACCGTAATACCAGTCTCTTTTGTAACAGATCCAAACGCCTATGATGATGTATAGGATTATAAATAATGAAATTTCTATATTACTCATATTTTTAAATTTTATTCAGCTATAAAAATTGTGTTTATGGTTTTTTTTATTTCGGTAATATCATTAAGGATACTTGTATCAGTAGTGTCTGTTAGTGGTTGTATATCAGTTTTACATGCATAATGTATTTGACAACCGGCAATTATTACAAATTTATCTTCAGACCCAACTTTTGCAAACCAATTAGAACTTTTAATATTTGTTTTTATATTTAAAAACGAATCACTAATTATTTCGACTTCACCCCAAACTGCTCTATATTGTCGACCATCTGGAGCAAAAAACCAATTGTCTGTTGTAATTAAATATTTACCTTCCATAATTTTTATTATTAAGTGGTGAGGGGATGGTTCGAACATCCGACACAATACCGACTAGCGGAACTCTTAGTTGTGCTCTACCAACTGAGCTACCTCACCATTTAGTAGAATTATCCTCTTCTACTATGAGCTCACCTAAATTTTATTGGCGTATTACGTGATGTAATATCTTTAGGACAGAACCCAACCAACATTAATGATGAACGGGAATTCTCCGTATTCCATACATCTCTAGTATAGCATCAAAAATAATCATTGTGGGAATGGTGGATTCGTCACCACCTGATTTAACTCGTTTGTTATAATCTCATATCTAATCTTATATCTAATTCCCACAACAAATATACATATCTTTTTTTGATTATACAAGTTTTAATTTAAAATAGTACTTCATTTATTGACATTTTTTATTTTCTTTTTTTAATTCTAAAACTAAATACTCGTATGCTTTATTAATATACATGAACCTACCTCCTAATTTACCGCTCTCACAACTGCGAATATATTCTATAATTTTCTGATAATTAAACTCTTTCTGATTAATTATAAAAGTTATAATTTTATTTAATGCTTCTGTAATATAGTCGGTGTCTTTTGACATTTGTATTCCTATAATTATATCAATTATTTTTTCTTTAGTCATAAGAATTTAGTTTTCTTGTTTTATATCGTTCTTGTATTTTTTCTTCATTTATAAATAGTGACCAATCATCATCGATACTAATTAAACTATTTACTTTATTATCAACATTACTATATGATAATGCTTTCAGTGCTCCGAGACATGGTTTACTAGGATTATCATGACAAGCCCAACTTTTATCGAAATCTAACTTCATACTAATAATCTCACCACGTGTTGGAATACAACCATAATTTTGTACTTTTTCTGATTCATCAGAAAATGTAAATGGACAACTACAAGTTGTTGAACATTCAATACATGTATTTGATTCATTTTTCATAATTTATCTATTTGATGCATTTTATCATTGAAACTCCATGCCCACATACCACCATCTATATCGAGTTTACATATTTGTCCACCGTTATAACTTTCGTCAAGAATCTCTAATACTTCTGCTTTTTGTCCACAATAATCCGTCATGAACTGATTAAGTTCGTTTATATCCGAAGTGATAATCACTTTATCTCCAACGTTTAAAATACGATCATCGATAATGTTTTTCTTTTTCATATTTTTTCTTTTTAAAAATATTGTCGGATCCGTGTGTTTCGAACACACATTACACTGACTCAGCCAGTTCCCAGTTAACCTTACTGTATCACCCCGTTGTTTTTATAAAGATATACATTTATAATGTATTCGTCTTTACTCACATATGTGAAACTTTCGCAATCCTATCACTAGGGTATTACCTTATTTTACTTATTTAAATCTTTTAATTACTTTTAACTTATCAATATAAAATGCAATAGCTTCGAAACTTTTACTTTCAAAAATAACTTCATTCGTATTTGAATCAAGTAGTAGTCTATCATATTCACCTGTACTTTTTTTTCTAACAACAAATGCATGAATGTTTTCTAATGCATCAATATTTAACCCGTTATTAGTTTGTGCGTATTGTGTAGATGTTTTATCATGAAACCATTCATGTGTTTCAGATTCAAAATATAAACCATCAATTTCTAAAAATATATTTCTTTCCATATTATTTTTTTTCACAAATATATAAATTATTTTTGAATAAAATTAATTTTCTTGTCTTCATCGTATTCTGCTGTTGTATCATCATTAAGTGTCAATCTTATACCATGATAATCTTTGTAAGAATACAATTCAATACTTTTTATGATTTTGTTTTCAAATATTTTATGTTTACCTATTATAATATTAATTACAGATATCATACCGTATTTCTTTTTATCTTTTTCGAATTGTAAATCTGTAACTGATTTACTTTTTTTGACAATTTTCGATAAACTTGACCAGATAACTTTGGTTGATTCGGTTCTAACTGTTTTACCAATTAATTGTTTTTCTAAAATTTCTAAAATTGTATTTTCCATAATATTTAAATTAGTTTTAAGAACTTCCTTCTAATGATGTTAACTATCTAAAAAATGATAATACTTAATTCTTTCATAATATTTACATTTAAGGTTTAAACAATGACTTAATCAAAGTTTCTTTTGATGTAACTGATGTATCAAACAAAACTTGTTACAAATATAGTTATTTAATTATGATAAAACTAACTTATCATTATAATATTCATTCAGATCTTTTTGATATGATTGTAGTATCTTTATTATAATTTTATTCGTAAACCAATACCATTTTCATTTAATAACAAACCAGCTTTCCTAATATAACTATGTGATTTGATAATCTTTACTGTACCTATTAATGTAAATATACTAGCAGCGATACCTAGACTTATAGTTATATCTGGACTTATTTGTTGTGAACTTACTAAAAATGCTATACTAATAGAACCCATAGCAACCATACTTATACCATCATAATACTTCTCAGTTGATAGTATCATATAATCCCCAGCACTTAATGTGTCTTTATTAACTTTTTGGCTAAATGACATCGATGTAATAAACAACATCACTAATACTAATAACTTTTTCATAATTTAAATTTTATACTCTATTTAAGTATAGAGTACGTAAAGGTATTTAATTAACTTCGATAAAACAAATTTTAACTATAATATGAATTAATTAAAATAAAATACTTATCTTTGAAGTAAAAACAAGAGTATGTATATATTAATTACAATTAGTCTAATGATATTAGCTCTAATATCATGGGATGTGTTCATCAATAAGAGATGTCATATAATTATACCATTGACAATTAATATAATGCAAGTGATATGGCTTATTCGTTGTATTCATTCATGTATGATATAAGATCATCTAAATTATATTTGGTATTACATCCCATGTGAATATTCTTTTAATTATTATCTCATTAGTATCTATATCAAATATATAATTTTCATCATTAATAAAAGCTTTAGCTTCACATCCTTTCTCATTATTGAGAAAAGTAATATCTCCAAAAACTTTACCATCTAATAATGTTAATCTTTTCAATTGTATGAGATATATTTGAAAAATTAACATCAAAATCTTTTGGTTTTCGGTTTCCTACTTCACCATATATAATTCCTATAATTCTAATTCGTCAATTTAATTCATTAAGTTGAGAATCAACTATATCTAAGTTAATTCCTGTCCATCTGTCTGAATTAAAATCTGTAAGTAAGTAATTTTTCATATTGAATTATATTGTAATTATCTATAATTGTTTAAATTATTATAATTTTAATTCATCTTGGTGTTACTCACTTCGTTATAGTATCATTTTAATTCATTTTAAGAGAGTGTTAGATCTTTTTGATAGTATCCACTTCGTGAGTATGATTGTAGTATCTTTTGATTTTTGTTCGATGTTGTTTATCATTAAAGTTTATTTTAATTAAAATTACATATTCTATAATTTATTATTATATTTGATAAAAATAAGATCTTATGAATAAAGATATAGAAACATTTAACGATAAAGGTCAACGACATGGTTACTGTGAGGTTTATTTTCATGATGGTCAATTAAATCATAAAGGTACTTACGTTAATGGTAAACTAAATGGTTATTTTGAATCATATTGGTCTAATGGTAAAATATCTATTAAGGGTAATTTTGTTAATGGTGAAAGACATGGTTTATTTGAAGATTATTGGGATAATGGTCAAATACGTTTTAAATATTATTACGATAATGGTAAACAACATGGTTTATGGAAAAAATATTATTCTACTGGTCAATTACGTTTTAAGGGTAATTATGTTAATGGTAAACAACATGGTTATTGGGAAGACTATTTTACTGATGGTCAATTAGAATCTAAGGGTAATTATGTTAATGGTAAACAACATGGTTACTGGGAGGAATGCCATAAACAAGGTGGGATAGTGTATAAAAATTATTATGATATGGGTGAAAAGGTTGATTATGTAGTAGTGATTGAAACATTAACTACTGAAATGTTCCCAATTTATTAAAAATAAGATATTATGAGTACATTTAAATACGGAAAACATACTAATAAACATATAGGTATTTATTTACGAAGGGATAATAATATTAATACTGAAATTAAAAAGAGTAAAAATAGGAGACTATTCGAAAATATTGAAAGAATTGTAATATCTGATTATGAAAAATGTAGTAATTCTGTTTGGATTGAGGTTTGGTGTTATAATAGTTTATATAACTTATTTAGTAATAGAAATAGATATAATGTTTTTTATTTATTTCTACCAGTAGATGAAAATTGGTCTTGTGATGGTGATAATGGTGGTGGTATTAACTTTTTTGATAATATTGACTAGTCGATTCTCATCAAAGTAAATCATTTTGATATGATTGTAGTATCTTTATATAGTATCTTTAAGATACTCTCACTTCGTGAGTACTCTCACTTCGTGAGTATGTTTTATATTTCATTTGATGTTGTGTCATTAAAATGTATATAAGTGTTTATTTTT